>Ga0114972_10000398_pt1 | contig 32350 bp, 23 predicted proteins | sample M_140807_EF_Meta_FD_87354 | JGI IMG/M metagenome (GOLD analysis project Ga0114972, IMG submission 87354) | Freshwater microbial communities from Lake Montjoie, Canada to study carbon cycling - M_140807_EF_MetaG | ecosystem: Environmental > Aquatic > Freshwater > Lake | place: Lake Montjoie...
CCGAGGTAGCCAAAGTGCGATATTCGGCCAGATCATCAGCAGCGCCACCGCGAGCAGATAGGCGCCGAGGAACGGCACGACGCCGGCGAAGACGTCGGTGATGGGCCCCGGGCGCGGCCGCATGCCCTGAAGCACATACATCACCGTCCCATCCGGTGGACTGATCTGGGCGATCTCCACCAGCATCGTCACCATCACGCCGAACCAGATCGGATCATACCCCAGCGCGGTGACGATCGGAAAGACCACGGGCACGGTCGTGATGATCATGGAAAAGCCTTCCATGAAGGTACCAAGCGCAAGATAGAGCGCGAGGATCGCCGCCATGATCGCCCAGGGCGGCAGCGGTAGTCCGCCGATGAAATGCGCCAGGGTCTGCGGGACGTTGATGGCGGTCAGCAGATAATTCAGCAGATAGGCGCCGAAGATGATCAGGCCGAGCAGCGCGGTATTGCGCGCGGTGGCCTCCGCGCTGGCATTCAGCAGCCGCAGCGTCAGCTTGCCCTCAACGGCCGCGAACAGCGCCGCGCCGACGACGCCGAGCGCCGCCGCTTCCGTCGGCGTCGCCAGGCCGGCGTAGATCGAGCCAAGGACCAGCAGCATGAGCAACAGCGTCGGGACCAGATCGACCAGGGCCCGCATCTTGACCCCGAGCGGCAGGGCGGGCGGCTTCGGCAGCGGATGGCGCAGCCCGTGCAGCAGGATCACCCCGATAAACAGGCCGGTGACGAGGATGCTCGGCAGCAGGGCGGCGATGTAGAGCGCGCCAACCGAGGTTTCCGTGATCAGACCGTAAATGATGAAGGTGATCCCGGGCGGGATCAGGTTGCCGAGCGCGCCACCCGCCGCGAGCGAGCCTAGGACCATCCGCTGATTGTACCGCGTGCCCTCGAAATAGGGCAGGGCGACCGATCCCATGGTGGCCGCCGTCGCCACCGAGGAACCGCTGATGGCCGAGAAGACCGCGCAGGCCGCGATATTGGTGTGCAGCAGACCACCGGGCAGGCGCTGCAGCCAGACATTGAGGGCCCGGTAGAGGCGGTCCGATAGCCCAGCCCGCAGCAGGATCTCGCCCATCAGCAGGAACAGCGGCACCGCAACCAGGACAAAGTTGGAGGAGGGCCCCCAGAGCGTCTGCCCGGCAAAGGCCCACCAAGGCCGATCCGAAAAGGTCAGGCCGATCAGGATGCCGAGCAGACCGAGGGCCGCCGCGATGTAGACGCCGGCGCCGAAAAAGACGAGGAAAACCCCGGTCAGTGCCAGAATTTCCATGACCGGCACAGCCTGTCCACCGGTGGCCGCGGCATAGATCGCGGCGGCGAGGATGAACAGCAGGAAGACGACCGCAATCATGCCTTGCGTGCCATCTCAATCGCGTCCAGCGCCTCGGCGGCTTCGTCGTTGATGCTGCGCGCGCCCAGCAGGCGATCGAGCTCCTCCGGCTGGCCGAGCAGCAGGGCGAGGAGGCTTTGTAGGAGGAGGACCACGATCATCACGCAGAAGGCGGCAATGCCGAAGGCCCAAAGCGCCTGCGGTATGGCCAACGGCACCCGCAGCGCGCTGTTGTCATGCGCATCAAAGAGCAGGCTCTCATCCACCAGGCCAAGCGCGGCCCAGGCGCAGAAGCCGGCGAAGCCGCCGAGCAGCAGGAGCGAGAGCAGATGCAGCGCCGCCCGCAGGCGAAGCGGCAGGCGATTCACCCAGACATCGACCCGGATATGCGCCCTGCGCGCCAGGGTATGCGCCAGCGCCCAGGCGATGCCGATGGCCAGCATATAGCCGGTGATCTCCACCGTCGCGGCCGAGGAGACGCCGAAGGCGGCGCGACCGACCACATCGCAGGTGATGAACAGCGCACAGGCGATGTAGTTCCAACCTGCCAGATACGCCATCCATGCGGCGACCGCCGCGACCGCTGCCGAAAGGCGTCGCGCCCAGATCACCCGCCGGCCTTCACGCCGGCCAGCGGGGCGATGACCTGGTTGAACACCTCACCGCAGCGGGCGCCGCAGCGCTTGATGAAGCCGGGCAGGACGCTCTCGCTCAGGATACGCTTGACCTGGGCTTTATCGGCTTCGGTCGCCGGTACCTCGGTCATCGGGCGCGTGGCCAGGCTGTGGATCTTGCAGCCGGCAGCATTGCCGATGGCGCAATCCAGCCCGTCGCGCGTCGCGGCCGCGCCCAGCGCCCATTGCTCCTCGTTCACCTGTTGGAGCGCTTGTTCGATCATCGCCCGCACCGGCGGGTCCAGCCGGTTCCACCAGGCGATATTCACCATGTAGCCGGCGAGCGCCCAGGAGACGGGCAGGTTCGAGATATGCGTCGTCACTTCGGGCCAGCGGGCGGCAACGCCGCTGCCGGTGCCGGTGATGGCGCAGTCGACCACGCCCCGCTCCAGCGCCGAATAGACTTCCGGGAAACCGATGGAGACCGGCTGGGCCCCGAGGGCGGTGAAGAAATCGACCAGCGAGTTGCCAAAGGTCCGGACCTTGCGGCCCTTGAGGTCGGCCAGGCTGGTAAACGGCGCGCGGCAATAGACCACCTGCGCGGGGAAGGGATAGATCACCATCAGCCGCGCGCCGAAGCGTTCAAGGTCCTTGTTCACGACTGGCAGCATCGCCTCGGCGATCTTCCGCGCGACATCGATGCTGGGTGCCAGACCGGCCAGATCAACCCCGTCGAGAATCGGCACGTCGCCCGACAGCGTGGTCAGGGTGGAGGCCGCAATATCGGCCTGGCCCGAGCGTGCGAGGCGGACCAGTTCCGTCCCCGAGAGGTTGCGCTCAGCATGGGTCGAGAGCTGCACCTCGATACGGCCGCCGCTTTTCGCGGCCAGGCCTTCCTTCAGCACCGGGACATCGACCCGCGTATATTGTGGCTGCGTCGGCAGCGGTTGCGTCACCGCGACAACGCTCACTTTCGAGCCGGACGGCAATCCTTGCGCCGCGACAAGGCTGGTCATGGTGAGCGCCGCGACAGCGCCGAGCAGCAGGGGCTTCATGCTGTGGGGTTCCCTTTGAGGTCGATGACGATGTTGCCGAAATCATCGAGGCTGGCTTCGGCCCGTGGCGGCACGAGGCAGGTACAGTCGTATTCTTCCACGATCAGGGGGCCCGGACGTGGGCCAGCGGCCAGCGCCGAGCGCAGGATCACCGGCGTCTCCAGCCAGCCATGCCGGCGCCCGAAATACGCCCGCCGCAGGTTTTCGCCCGGCGGCATGGCTGCGGCGACCAGGGCCAGGCGTTCCGGCATGCGGGGGCTCTCCGCGATGCCGCGGCCGACCGCCTGCAGGGTCACGACCTCGACCGGTTCCTCGGCGCCGGCACGATGGCCATAAGTCCGCTCATGCTCCGCGCCGAACCGCTCGCTCAGCAGGGCTGGCGTGTCATGCGCCTGCAGCGGCACCTGCAACTCGAAGGATTGGCCCTGGTAGCGCAGCGTTGCGGCCCGTTCGACGACGATCCGCGCGGCGAGGAAACCCTGCGCCAGCAGGCGCTGCTCCGCGGTGGCTGCCAATGCGCCGGCGGCAGCCTCAAGCGCCGTCGGCGAGAGGCCCTGGACCGGGTGCCGCCAGGACTGCGAGAGATGCACTTCGACGTCTGAAGCGAGGAGCCCGGCGGCCGAGAAGACGCCGGCCGCGGGTGGTATGACCACCCGTCGCATGCCGAGTTCCGCCGCCATGCCCGCCGCGAAGAGGGGGCCATTGCCGCCGAAGGCGATTAGCGCAAAGGCGCGCGGATCGCGGCCGCGTTCCGAGGAGACCGCCTTGATGGCGCGGATCATGTTCGAGGCGGCGATCAGATGCGCGCCATGCGCGGCTTCCTCGGGCTGCAACCCAAGCGGCTTGGCGACTTTCTCGGCGATCGCAGCCCGGGCCGCACCGGCATCGATCGGCAGCGCCCCGCCGACAAGCGAGGTAGGGTTCAGATAGCCAAGAACGACATTGGCATCGGTGACCGTGGGCTGGGCATTGCCGAGGCCGTAGCAGACCGGTCCGGGGAAAGCGCCGGCGCTTTCCGGCCCGACCTGGGGTGCGCCCGCGGCATCAAGCCAGATCAGCGATCCGCCGCCCGCCCCGACTTCGGCGAGATCGATCGCCGGGACCTTGAGCTGGTAGCCCGCCCCCGAGAGCAGCCGCGAGCCGACCATGATGCCGCCGCCGACGCTGTATTCCCCCGTCCGGTGGACGGCGAATTCCTCGATCACGCCGGCCTTGGCGGTGGTCCCACCCATGTCGAAGGAGATCGCATTGGCCAGGCCGATGCGCTTGGCCAGCGCCTGAGCGCCGATGACGCCGGCTGCTGGTCCGCTTTCCACCACATGCACCGGCAGGCGCGCGGCTTGGGCCGCGGGCATCAAGCCGCCGGAGGACTGCATGAGGAGGAGCGGCGCCCGCACGCCCGCCCCGGCGAGATCGGCCGCGAGAGCATTCAGGTAACGCCCCAGCACCGGTCCGATATAGCTGTTGATGACCGTGGTCGAGGTGCGCTCGTACTCCTTCATCTCCGGCAGGACATCGACCGACAGGGATACCGGGATGCCGGGCGCCCGCGCGGCGATCAGCGCGCCGATCCGGCGTTCATGCGCGGGATTGGCATAGGCATGCAGCAGGCAGACCGCGATCGCCTCGACGCCCTCGGCCAGCAGGGCCTCGATGGCGGTCATGGCGCTCGCCTCATCGAGCGGGGTCTCCACCTCGCCGCGCACATTCACCCGTTCCGCGACGCCAAGGCGCAGATGTCGCGGCACCAGGGGCGCGGGCTTCTCCCAACGCAGATCATAAAGGCGCGGCATCCGCAGGGTGCGGATTTCCAATACGTCACGAAAGCCGGCGGTGGTGATCAGGCCGGTGCGCGCGCCCTTGTGCTCCAGGATCGCGTTGGAGGCGATCGTGGTTGCATGCAGCACCTCTTCGACCTCGCCAGCCGCGAAACCCACCTCGTGGAAAAGCTGCCCCAGCCCTTCGACGATGGCGCGCCCGTAATCGCCGACCGAGGACGAGACTTTCTTGGTCCGCAATGCACCGCCGGGCCCGAGCGCCACGAGATCCGTGAAGGTACCGCCGATATCGGCGCCGATCCGCCAGCTCACGCTGCGCGCTCCCGCGTCCGGGTCACGAAAGGCAGGCCGCCCCGTCCAACGGCGCGGTCGCGCCGGAGCGCCGCCGTCGCCGCGGCATCAACCTCGCAGGCCGCGCCCAGAACGACGCCGTAATCGCGTTCGGCCACCGCGGCCGAGAGCAGCCCGTTGCGGACATCCACTGCCACCTTGGCCGGATCGCGCCGCAGCGGGTCGCCCCAGCCGCCCCCGCCCGGCACTTCCAGCCGGAACAAGTCATCCCGCCGCAAGGTGATGCAGAATTTCGACGGCAATTCTTCCGTCCGGCCATCGCGCTGCAACCAATTCATGGAAGGCGCGCCGGGCTGTCCCCCCAACAGTCCGAAGGGCAGGAAGGCGCGGCGATCCGAGCGGACCTGCAGCACGCCTTCGGTTTCCAGAAAGCGGTACTCCCGGCAGAAGGGGGCGCCGCCCCGATACTCGCCGGCGCCCATGGTATCGGGCAGGAACTCGTAGCGCGTAATCTGGATCGGCTGCTCCGCCTCGGTCACCTCGATGGAGGGTGAGGCCATATTGGCGAATATATGGCTGTTGCCGTCGCAACCATCAGCGAAGGGGCGGCCGCCCCAGGCCGAGCAAGTGAAGTCGACATAAATGAAAGGCTGCCGCTCGGCGGTCCAGCCACCGATCGAGACCCCGATATTGCCGCCGTCCCCGGCCGCGCCGACGCGATCCGGCAGCATCGCGGCCAGGGCGCCGAACAGGCAATCGACCATGCGAAAGCCGGTCAGGCCGCGCGCGGCGCAGGCCGCGGGCAGGACGCCATGGGCCACCGTGCCGGCGGGCGCCACGACTTGGATGGCACGGAAATAGCCTTCATTGTTCGGGATATTCGCCGGCAGGATGCTGCGGATGCCGCAATAGCTGGCGGAGCGTGTGTAGCTGGGCGTGTTGTTGATCGCGCCCTTCGCCTGCGGCCCGGTACCCGTCCAGTCGACCAGCAGGCCATCGCCCCGCTTTACGACGCGGACCTTCAGGACGATGGGCTTGCCGACTTCGACGCCGTCATCGTCGATATGATCCTCGAAAGACCATTCGCCATCCGGCAATGCGCGGAGCGCGGCGCGGGTCAGTCGTTCGGCATAATCGAGCAGTTCGGCCATGTAGCGACGAACCTGCGCGATACCGGTCCGCCCGACCAACTCCTTGAAGGCGCGTTCGGCGATGGTGCAGGCGGCGAGCTGTGCCCGGAGATCGCCGAATACCTTCACCGGGACCCGCACATTGCGCTCGATCAACATGTGCAGCGTCTCATTGGGTCGGCCGCGGTCGTAGAGGCGAAGCGGCGGGATGCGCAGCCCCTCCTGGTAGATCTCCGTGCTGTCGGAGGCGTTGGAGCCAGGTACGCGGCCACCGACATCGGTATGGTGGCAGATCGTCGCGGCGATCGCGACGCGTTCGCCAGCCACGAAGATCGGCTGGAACAGGAAAATATCGGGCAGGTGCATGCCGCCCTCGAAGGGGTCGTTCAGGACGAAGATATCGCCCTCATGCATGTCGTGGCCGTAGCGCCGGATCACCGCGGCGAGCGCTTCCGGGATGGAGCCAAGATGGCTCGGCAGGGTCAGTCCCTGTGCGACAAGGCGGCCGTCGCTGTCGCAGAACGCCGTGCTGTAGTCCATGTTGTCCTTCAGCACCGCCGAATAGGTGGTGCGATGGACGGTCAGCGCCATCTCGTCGGCAATCGAGAAGAGCGCGTTCTTGAACAGCTCGAACTCGATCGGGTCGATGGCGGGCTCGGCCGGCGCCTGGGTCATGTGCCACTCCGCGGACCGCGCCGAGGCTAGCGGTGGGTCCGGCCCACCGCTAGGCCCAGGTCGGGACCCCCGGACGGGCGCGTGGCGCTGATGCTCAGGGTTTGGGCAAAACCTGCCTCAGCCGCGGGCGAGCCGGCGCGCCACGAACTCCAATCGATCCTGGCCCCAGAAGATATCCTCGCCAATCACATAGCTCGGCGCACCGAAGACCCCGCGGGCGAGGGCGGCTTCGGTGTCGCTCTCGCGCAGCGCCGCGAAGCGCGGCTCCTGACCGAGTGCGAGGAAGCGGGGCGCATCGAGCCCGACTTCGCCGAGCAGCTGCGCCAGTGTGGGCAGGTCGCCGGTGTCCAACTCATCCTCCCAGCAGGCGCGCAGGATGCGATGGGCGAGCCGGATGGCCGGCGCATGGCCGAGCGTCTCCCGGACCGCGATCACGATGGTCGCCGCGGGCAGCTCCTTGGCCGGGAAGTGCTTCGGCCGGATCTGGATCGGTAGGCCCAGATGGTCGCGCCAACGCGCGAGTTCCTGCAGCCGATAGGCCTGCCGCTGCGGGCTGCGGCGCGGTAGCGGCAGGCCGCCCGAAGCGGCGAAGATCGCGCCGAAATCGACCGGCCAGATCCGCAGGCTCGCCCCGTGTGAGGCCGCCAAGGCTTCGATCCTGGCAGCACCCAGATGCGTCCAGGGCGAGTTCAGAGAAACATAGTAATCGATCATCAGTGGCATTGCGTTATCCATGTTTCAGCGGTGCACCCGTCAGCTTCGCGGCATGCTCGAAGCTGACACCTGGGGCCAGTTCGTGGACTTCGAAGGCATCGCCGGACGGGGCGAAGAGACCAAGATTGGTCGCGACCAGCGTCACCACGCCGCGCGCCGTCACCGGCAGCGCACAGTGTGGCACCAAGCGCGGCTCGCCCTTGCGAGTGGTGTGCTCCAGGATGATGTAAACGCGCTTGGCGCAGGCGGCGAGATCCATGGCACCGCCGATGCCTCCCCCCTTGGCGCCGCCGACTTTCCAGTTGGCGAAATCGCCACTGGCCGCGACCTCATAGGCCCCCATCACCGTTACATCGATGTGCCCGCCGCGGATGATGCCGAAGCTGTCAGCGTGGTGGACGATCGCCGCCCCTGGCAGCAGGGAGACGTTCTGGCCGCCGGCATTGACCAGATGCAGGTCTTCCTCGCCCGCCGGCAGCACCGGACCATAGCCGATCACCCCGTTTTCAGCGTGGTAGGTGATCTGCTTGCCGCCGATATCGGTGTTGCTGCACAGCGTCGGTATGCCGACGCCAAGATTGACGATCCAGCCTTCCTCGAATTCCTGCGCCAGCCGATCGGCCATCTGCTGGCGGGTCCAGCCCAACTCGCTCATCTTGCGCGCTCCTGCCGACGCATGGTCCATAACCCTTCCGGTGCCGGCGGCACCTGGATCAGCCGCTGCACGAAGATGCCTGGAACATGGACCTGATCGGGATCAAACGCCCCGGTGGGCAGGATCGGCTCCTCGACCTCGACGATCGTGAGCTTGGCCGCCATGGCCATCAGCGGGCAGAAATTCCGTTGCGCCAATCTGAATTGCAGGTTGCCCGCGGTATCGGCGCGCCAGGCGCGCACGAAGGCGACATCGCAGGGTAGCGCGTATTCCAGCAGGTATTCGCGGCCATGGATCACCCGCGTCTCCCGCCCCGTGGCGAGTTCGGTGCCGACGGCGGTCGGGGTGTAGAAGGCGGGGATGCCCGCACCGGCAGCGCGCAGCCGTTCGGCCAGCGTGCCCTGCGGCACCAGCTCGGCCTCCACCTCGCCGCTTTCGTAGTACTTGGTGAAGGGCAGGACATCGGTCGGCCGGGTCGCCGCCGTGAAGCTGCAGATCACCTTCGCCACCTGGCCATTTTCCACCAGCATGCCGATATCTGGCATGCGCGGTTGATGCGCCCCGCCGGTGGTATTGGCGATGCAGGTCAGCCGCTTCGTTCCCTGCGCCAGCAGGGCGCGGGTGAGGTTGTAGGGGGTGCCCGGCCCGGCAAAGCCGCCGAAGGCGATGACCGATCCGTCGGGAATATCTGCAATGGCTGCGGCGAAATCGGGGTAAATCTTGCTCGGCGGCGCCATATACGCAGCTCCTCCCTGTTTGTGGCAGTCTAAGCTGCCCGGGGCGTAAGCGTCGATCACCCAAATCGGCGGCAGGTGCCTGGGGAACGGGCAACCGCTTCGCGTCGCGCGCAATCCTGCCCCTTTCGATGCTCATGCCCATCGCGGCAATATTCTGCTCTAAACCGTACGTACCTCCCTTCCAAGCCGTCGATCGCCGAGGTCGAGCCCCATGCCGCTGCACGTCGCCTTGCACCACCGCACCGCCTACACCTACGACCGCCCCATCCAGCTCGGGCCACAGGTCATCCGGCTGCGCCCCGCGCCGCAGGCCCGGACGCCGATCCTCGCCTATTCGCTGAAGGTCGAGCCGGCCGGGCATTACCTGAACTGGGTGCAGGACCCGCAGGGCAACCACCTGGCCCGCGTTGTCTTCCCGGAGCGGGTCGACCGGTTCGTGGTGACCGTCGATCTGATCGCCGACATGGCGACGATCAATCCCTTCGATTTTTTCCTGGAGCCGGAGATCGAGCGATGGCTGCCCGGCTCCGTCGTGCCGTACGACCCGACCCTGGCCGAGGAGCTGGCGCCCTTCCGCAAGCTGGTGCCGGCCGGGCCGCTATTCGATGCCATGCTCGCGGAACTGCCCCGGCAGGAACAGCGGACGGTTGAGTTCCTGGTGGCGCTGAACGGGCTTGTTCATCGCAAGGTGGATTATGTCGTGCGGATGGAGCCTGGGGTCTATGCGCCTGAGGAGACGCTGGCCAAGGGCCGCGGCTCCTGCCGCGATAGCGCCTGGCTGCTGGTCGCCGCCCTGCGCCGGCTGGGCTTCGCCGCGCGCTTCGTCTCGGGCTACCTGATCCAATTGGTCCCGGACGTGAAGCCGCTGGCAGGGCCGGCGGGCCCGACCGCCGACTTCACCGACCTGCACGCCTGGGCTGAGGTCTATTTGCCCGGCGCGGGCTGGGTCGGGCTCGATGCCACCTCTGCGCTGTTCTGCGGTGAGGGGCATATCCCGCTGGCCGCGAGCCCCGACCCGGCCTCGGCCGCGCCGATCTCGGGGCTGGTGGAAAAGGCCGAAACCGAGTTTGGCTTCGCCATGACGGTCACCCGGGTCCGCGAGACCCCGCGGGTGACCAAGCCCTATGCCGACACCGTGTGGCAGACGATCAAGGCCCGTGGCGAATCGGTCGATCGCGCGCTGCGGCGCGGCGATGTGCGGTTGACCATGGGGGGCGAGCCCACCTTCATCGCCGCCGACGACATGGACGCGCCGGAATGGAACACCGCGGCGCTCGGCCCCACCAAGCGGGGCTATGCCGGCCGGCTGCTCCGCCGGCTCGCCGCCCGCTGGTCGCCCGGTGCGGCGCTGCACTACACGATCGGCAAGCAGTATCCCGGCGAGCAACTGCCTCGCTGGGCGCTCTATTCGCATTGGCGGGCCGATGGGGAGCCGGTCTGGCGCGACCCGGCTCTTCTGGCCTCGGATGATGACCGTGACCAGGCGACGGCTGCCGATGCTGCGCGCTTCGCCGCGCTGCTCGCGGACCGCCTGCACCTGGATCCGGCCCTGGTCAACACGGCCTATGAGGATGCGCATTACTACCTGTGGCGGGAGCAGCGCCTGCCGGCCAATGTCGCCAGCGATGACCCGAGGCTCCGTGACCCGCTGGAGCGCGCCCGCCTCGCGCGGGTGTTCGGCCAGGGCCTGGGCACGCCGGTCGGCAGCGTTCTGCCGCTGCGGCGCGTCTTGCGCGACGGCGTTCGCCACTGGCAGACCGGGCCCTGGCATTTGCGCGACGACCGGCTGTTCCTCAGTCCCGGTGACAGCCCGCTTGGTCTTCGCCTGCCGCTCGACAGCCTGCCCTGGCAGTCAGACGACGATGCGCGCGACGGCTTCGCGCATGCCGAGGACCTGTTCGCGCCGCGCCGCGCCCTGCCGCCGCGCGCGACCTTCGGGCGCGGGCCAGAGCCGCGTGCGGCGCAGCGGATCGCCAGCCGCCGCGACACGGTCATTGAGGGGCCGGGCAGCATCGGTGATACCCGGCCGATGCCGCAGCCGCTGCCGGAAATCGGGCAGAGCGATTCCGGGGTGATTCGCACTGCCCTTGCCGTGGAAGCGCGCGCGGGCAGGCTGCACCTGTTCTATCCGCCGCTTTATGCCGTTGAGGATTGGCTCGATCTGACGGCGGCGATTGAAGAGACCGCCACCGGCCTTGGCCGCCAGGTCGTGCTGGAGGGATACCTGCCGCCGCGCGATCCGCGGCTGCTGCATTTCTCGGTGACGCCCGACCCTGGCGTCATCGAGGTGAATATCCACCCGAGCGCCAGCTGGACGGAGCATGTGGCGCGTACCGAGGCGCTCTATGAGGAGGCCCGGCTGACCGGTCTTTCGGCTGAGAAATTCATGCTCGATGGGCGCCATGTCGGCACCGGCGGCGGCAATCATGTGGTGATGGGTGGCGCGACGCCGGCCGACAGCCCCTTTCTGCGGCGACCGGATCTGCTCAAGAGCCTGCTCGGTTTCTGGCATAACCACCCGAGCCTCTCTTTCCTGTTCAGCGGCCTGTTCATCGGCCCCACCAGCCAGCACCCGCGGGTGGATGAGGCGCGGCAGGATGCGATCGCCGAGCTTGAGCTCGCCTTCTCGCGCATCACACCCGGCGAGGAGACGCCGCCATGGCTGGTCGACCGGCTGTTCCGCAACCTGCTGGCGGACATGACCGGCAATACCCACCGCACCGAATTCTGCATCGATAAGCTTTATGCGCCGGAACACGCGGCGGGCCGGCTTGGCCTGGTCGAATACCGGGCGCTGGAGATGCCGCCGAATGCGCAGATGTCCGCGGTGCAGACGCTGCTGCTCCGTAGTGCCGTCGCCGCGTTCTGGGAGAAGCCTTACGCGCAGCGCTTGGTGCGCTGGGGCAACAGGCTCCACGACGAGTTCATGCTGCCGCACTATGCCGCCCAGGACTTCGGCGACGCGCTGGATGAGCTGGCCGGGGTCGGCTTCCCACTGGACAAGGAATGGTTCCGGCCGCATGTCGAATTCCGCTTCCCGCTGCTGGGTGAGGTGAGCGTGCGCGGCGTTGATATCGCCCTGCGCCAGGCGCTGGAGCCCTGGCATGTGCTCGGGGATGAACCCAGCGATGGCGGCACCGCGCGCTATGTCGATAGCAGCACCGAACGGCTTGAAGCCAAGGTCACCGGCTGGGTCGGGGAACGCTACACGCTGGCCTGCAACGGCTATGAGGTGCCCCTGACAGCGACCGAGCGCCCGGGCGAATATGTGGGCGGCATTCGCTTCAAGGCCTGGAATCCGCCTTCCGCCCTGCATCCGACCGTACCCGCCGCGCAGGCCCTGGTGTTCGATGTCTTTGACCGCTGGAGCGGCCGCAGCCTGGGCGGCATGGCCCATCACGTCGTACATCCCGGTGGCCTCGGTTATGAACGCCTGCCGGTGAACGCGAACGAGGCGGAGGCGCGGCGCCGCACGCGGTTCCGGCCCTTCGGCCATACCCCAGGGCCGATGCCCGAGCCGCGGCCGGCCGAGAGCCCAGAGGCGCCGCGCACGCTCGATCTGCGTCGCGTCCCCTGACGTGTTCGGCGCCACACCGCTCGATGAAATGGTCGATGGCGCGAACGGGTTCCGCCCGCATTGGCGCTGGCTGCTCGGCGGCCTTGCGGCGCTGGGGCATGAGGCATTGGCCGAGCGGGCGACGGAGCTTGATCGGATCTGCGCGGATACCGAGGACAGCGCCCTTTCCTTCGGCGGGGTGAGTGCCGGCGGCTGGCGCTGCGACCCGATTCCGCTGTTGCTGCCGGCCGCCGAATTCGACGCCCTGACCGAAGGTTTGGCGCAGCGGGCGCGGCTGTTGGATGCGGTCCTTCAGGATGTCTATGGGCCACAGAATTTGCTGGCCGAAGGGCTGCTTCCGCCGGCGCTGGTCTACGACAATCCGGCCTTCCTGCGGCCCTGTCGGGTCGCCTCGGGCCGCGTTGGCGGGCTTCTGCAGCTCTACGCCGCCGATCTGCTGCGGGCCCCCGATGGCCGCTGGCACGTCATCGCCGATCGCACCGCGGGACCGAGCGGTGTTGCGCAAGCGATGGAAAATCGCCGTATCCTGGTCCGGCATCTGCCGGAACTCGCGCGCATGCGCGATCTCCGCCGACCGCAGGCCTTTTTCGATCTCTGGCTGGACGGGTTGCAGCGTCTGGCGCCAAGCGGCGGCAGCAATCCTGGCGTCGCCCTGCTGAGCGAAGGCTACGCGAGCCCGGCCTGGATTGAGCACGTCCTGTTGGCGCAGGCCCTCTCCTGCGCCCTGGTCGAGCCGGGCGATCTGACCGTGCGCGATGGCGGGCTCTACCTGAAGACCCTGCGCGGCTTGCAGCGTGTCGATGTGCTGCTGCGCTGCCTGGACGGTCGTCGCATCGATCCGCTGGAGCCGGATCAGAGCCCGCAGCACGGCATCGCCGGCCTGTTGCAGACGATGCGTGGCGGCGCAGTACGCATGGCGAACGACCCGGGCGCCGGCTTCGCCGAGGCGCCGGCGCTGGCGGCCTTTCTGCCGCGCCTTGCCGAGCGCTTGCTTGGTGAGCCGCTGCGCGTGCCGGGCGCCCGCACCTTCTGGCTCGGCGAGGCAGCGGGCCGCGCTGCATTCGATGCGGCGCCCGATCGCTGGCTGGTCCGCCATGCCTTGGATGGCACCGTGCCCTCAGTGGTACCGGCGGCGCTTGAGGAGCCCGAACGACGACGGCTGCTGCGGCGCTTGGCGAGCAAGCCTGCGGATTACGCCATTTCCGAGCGTCTTCCCGCCTCCCTCGCCCCCTGCGCGCGGCCCGGCGTTCCGGGCCTGGAGCCGCGGCCGGTGACCCTGCGCCTGTTCCAGGTCTTCGATGGCGACCGCTGGCAGGCGATGCAAGGCGGGCTGGGGCGGGTGCTCGGCCCGCCGGACCCGCGCACCGGCCGGCGCGGGGCGTTGCGCCATACGAAGGATATCTGGATTACGGCCGACGATACGGGCGAGATCCGGGGGCCGGCGGTGTCGCGGGTGCCGACCGTGCCGCTGCGCCGCGGCTCGGCCGATCTGCCGAGCCGGGTGGCCGAGAATTTCTTCTGGTTGGGCCGCTATCTGGAACGGTTGGAGGGGGCGGCGCGGCTGCTGCGGGCGGCCTCCGTGCGGCTGGGGCAGGCGGCGCCCTCGCCCCGGGAACTTGCTGAGCTGGTCAGCCTGAGCGGTTGCCTGGTGCGGGCCGACCTGCTGGAGGCCGAACTGGTCCAGGGGCAATCCGGCTTGCTGGGGGGTGGCGCCATGGCCCATGCCCTGCTGCGGACGACGCGCGACACCGGACCGCTTTTCGGCCTGCTCGGCCAGGTGTCGCGGCTTGCCGACGGGTTGCGGGACCGGCTGACCGGCGAAGTGCATCTCGCCTTGCATCGCGGTCTGCGCGATATCGCCGAACGGCTGCGCGCGGTGCCGGGGCAGGAGGAGAAACGCGGCCTCGAAGCCCTCTCGGAAGCGGCGGTGGCCGTGCTCGGCTTCGCCGCCACGCTGGCGGGGCTGGCTGCCGAGAACATGGTGCGCGGCGGTGGGCGGCTGTTTCTCGATCTTGGGCGGCGCGTGGAACGGGGCCAGGCGATCTGCGGCGAACTCGCCCACCTGCTCGCCCAGCCCGGTGCGGCCGGCCAGGCCGCGCGGCTTGAGCCGGGGCTGCATCTGGCGCTGGAGTTGCGCGATTCGGTGATTACCTATCGCAGCCGCTACCTGACCGTGCTGCAGGCCGCACCGGTGCTCGACCTCGTGCTGGCCGATGAGGGCAATCCGCGCGGTCTGGCCTTCCAGATGGCGGCGGCGCGGGACATGCTGATCGAGTTGGAAGGCGCCGCCGAGTCGCCCCTGGCGGCGACGGCGGCGGAGGTGTTGGCGGAGGCACAGGCCATGGTACGTGAGGTGGTGGAGGCCGCAGCGCAGGCCGAAGCGGCGTGCCGCCTACCGCCGCGCCTAATCGCCATGACGGGTGGCATCTCCCAGCTTTCGGACCGCATCACCCGGCGCTGGTTCGCCCTGTTGCCCGCGCCGCATGCGCTGGGCACAGCGCCCGCGATCAGGCTGCGCGGCGCGGCGTGATCTTTCGGGTTCGCCACAAGACCGCCTATGGCTATGGCGCCGGCGTGGATCTGGCGGCGCATATGCTGCACCTCCGGCCGCGATCGCTGCCGTTCCAGCGGGTGCTGGCAAGCCGGATCGAGACCATGCCCCCCGCCTCCCGCCAGCAGGAGGGGACGGATCATTTCGGCAATCCCGTGACTTGGCTTTTCCTTGATGCGCCGCATGACAGCTTCACGGTCGTGGCCGAGGCGGAGGTGGAGGTGCTGTTCCCCGCACCGCCCCTGGTCAGTGCCACGCCCGCCTGGGAAGCCGTCGCCGAGACCGCCCGCCACGGCGGTCCGGACGCCTGGCAGGCCGCCGAGTTCCTGTTCGACAGCCCGATGTGCGCCGCCTTGCCCGCCGCCGGCGCCTATGCCGCCGAGAGCTTCCCGCCGGGCCGTTCGGTGCTCGCGGGTCTGCTCGATCTGAATGCCCGCATCGGACGGGACTTCGCGTTCCGCCCCGGGGTGACCGACCTCACCACCACCCCGGCGGAGGTCCTGGCCCGGCGGGAAGGGGTCTGCCAGGATTTCGCGCAGGTGATGATCAGCGCGCTGCGCGCGCTTGGCCTGCCGGCGCGCTACGTCTCCGGCTATCTGCGGACGCGCCCGCCGCCCGGCCAGGAAAGCCGGCGCGGTGCCGATCAGAGCCACGCCTGGGTCGGCGCCTGGCTGGGCCCGCAACACGGCTGGGTCGATCTCGACCCCACCAACAGCCTCGTGGTGCGGGACGAACACGTCGTCCTCGGCTGGGGGCGCGACTACGGCGATGTCAGTCCGGTGCGGGGCGTCGTCCTGGGCCGCGGCGCGCACAGCCTCGCTATCTCGGTGGATCTGGAGCCTATAGAGGAACGGGCGGAGGCCTGATCCTGGAGCAATCTCCGGTCAGGCGGACTCCCCGGATCGGAGATCAGCTGCTCCAGCGGCACGCAGCTTTCACTCGTGCCGCGCGCCCGACTGGTCGTCGCGGCCAATGCCAGGCAGCGCAGGTACCCGGCGGTGTCCGCCCGGCGATTGAGGGGCAGAAAAAACGCATGCCAGCGGGCCAAACCCTTTGACCGCTGGTCGGATTACGTGGGCCAGGCAAGGCCCAACGCGGCGAAACATCGCCGCCCCGCCGCGCCGGCCGCGCTGTCCTCCTCCCGCAGCCGGTCGATGAAGGCCTGCTCCGCCGGGCCCAGGCGCTGGCCGCGCCGATGGATGATCCCCCATCGGATCATCATCCATGGCGCGTGGAAGGGCAGGGCGACCGCTTCGCCCCGGTCAATGGCCTGGGCGGCGAGGACGGCGGGCGCTGCCGCCACGGCGTCGCAACGGCGGAGGGCGGCAAGGCCGAGTAGCGCGCTCTCGAGCACCAGGGCGGGAAAGGCCGGATGCGTCGCGCCGGCAGCGTGGCTGGCGGCGCGGGCGGCGGCCACGGGGGCCTGCGCCTGGGCCGGCGAATGGCCGACGAAGATCAGTGGCCAGGCGAGGGCCTCGACCAGCCCGGGGCGCGGCAGCGCCAGGAGGGGATGTCCGGGCCGGACGAGAAAGAGCCCCGGCTGCGGCAGCAGCGGCGTGATCACGAGATCGGGCGGGGTGCCGAGCTGGGTGAGATCGAGCAAGCCCAGCGTGGCTTTCCGCTCCCGCAGCAGCGCCGGGATTTCGAGCCAAGTGGTCGGGCGCACCCGGATGCGCACCTGCGGAAACTCGCCAAGCATCCGGGCCGCCGCCGTCGCGCCGATGCTCTCCACGGCCCAGGTGCCGGCGGCCAGGACCAGATCTTGCTGCTGGTTGCCGCGTAGCGCGGTGATCCGTAGTTCCAGCGCCTCCAGGCCCGCCAGCAGCGGCGCTGCCTCGGCCAACAGCAGCCGGGCAAGATCGGTGGGCAGCGCGCCCCGCCGGTCGCGCAAGAACAGCTGCCCCTTGAGCCGCGCTTCGAGACCGGCGAGCCGCCGGGTCAGCGCCGGCTGCCCGATGCCGAGGACACGCGCCGCTCGGGCGAGGCTGCCGTGCTCGGAGATCGCCCGGACGGTGCGGAGGTCGTCAATCTCAAGCATATGCACGACTGCGAAGTTGAGTTTGCCTGGGCAGCATAGTGGCTTCGATGGTATGACCCGCCGATTGGTTTGGCTATCGAAGTCGGGAGGCAGCCAGGGTGGATGAAGAGTTCGGCCGGAGCGCCGCAGGGTCTGGCATGTGCCGCATCCCGGGTGGCGCGTTCCGCATGGGCTCCGATCGTCACTACCGGGAAGAAAAGCCGCAGCATTGGGTCCGGGTCGATCCTTTCTGGATGGACCCCACCACCGTGACCAATGCGGCATTTGCCGCCTTCGTGGCCGCCACCGGCTATGTCACTGTCGCCGAGCGGCCGCTCGACCCCGCCGCCTATCCTGGTGCGAAGCCGGAGCTGCTGGTGCCGGGCGCCCTGGTCTTTCGCATGACCGAAGGGCCGGTCGATACCAGCGACCTGTCGCAGTGGTGGCATTGGACGCCGGGGGCCTGTTGGCGGTGTCCGGAAGGCCCGGGCAGCGACCTCTCCGAGCGGGCCCATCACCCTGTTGTCCATATCGCCTTCGAAGATGCCGAGGCCTTTGCCCATTGGGCAGGCAAGAGCTTGCCAACCGAGGCGGAATGGGAATGCGCTGCACGGGGCGGGCTGGATGCGGCGGATTATGTCTGGGGCGATGCGCTGGTCCCGGACGGCCAGCACATGGCCAATACCTGGCAGGGCCCTTTCCCCTGGCGGAATTTTGCGACGGATGGCTTTACCCGCACCGCGCCGGTCGCCAGCTTTCCAGCGAACGGCTTTGGCCTGTTCAACATGGCGGGCAATGTCTGGGAATGGACCACGGACTGGTTCGCGGTGGGCCATACCGATGCCGCCGAGCAACCCTGCTGCGCGCCCGCCAATCCGCGCGGGCCGGACATGGCGGCGTCCTACGACGCCACCCAACGTGCGGTGCGGATTCCCCGCCGTGTGGTGAAGGGCGGCAGCTTTCTCTGTGCGCCGAGCTATTGCCAGCGGTATCGCCCGGCCGCCCGGCACGCCCAGATGATCGACACCGGCATGAGCCATATCGGCTTTCGCTGTATCCGGCGCGACGCGCCCACATGACGCCCATCAGGAGGTCACCATGAACACTGGAAAATCTCGCCGAGCCACGTTGCTGGGTACCGTGGCGGCGGCAGCGGCCAGCGCCATCGGCGGCCCGGCCCTGGCGCAGGCACAGCCTGGGCCGGCGCGGCCGGCAGCGGCCGGTGGGCGCAAGCCCAATATCCTCGTCATCTGGGGCGATGATATCGGGTACTGGAACCTCAGCGCCTATAACCGGGGCATGATGGGCGTCCGCACGCCGAACATCGACCGCATCGCCCGCGAAGGCGCCATCTTCACCGATCTCTATGGCCAGCAGAGCTGCACGGCCGGCCGCGCGGCCTTCCTGACCGGCCAGAGCTGCTTCCGCACCGGCCTGCTGAAGGTCGGCCTGCCTGGGGCCGCTGAAGGCCTGAACGAGAAGGACCCGACGCTGGCCGAGCTGCTGAAGCCGCAGGGCTACGCGACCGGACAATTCGGCAAGAACCATCTTGGCGACCGCAACGAGCATCTGCCGACGGTGCACGGCTTCGATGAGTTTTTCGGCAACCTCTACCACCTCAATGCCGAGGAGGAGCCTGAGAACCCGGACTACCCGAAGAACCCCGAGTTCAAGGCCCGGTTCGGCCCGCGCGGCGTGTTGAAATGCGCGGCCTCCGACCGCGACGACCCGACCGTTGACCCGCGCTTCGGCCGCGTTGGCAAGCAGACCATCACCGATACCGGCCCGCTGACGAAGAAGCGGATGGAGACGGTGGACGAGGAGTTCCTCGAAAGCGCCAAGGGTTTCATCGACCGCAACGCGAAGGCCAACAAGCCGTTCTTCTGCTGGTTCAACAGCACCCGGATGCATATCTGGACGCATCTGAAGGCGGCCTCGCAGGGCAAGACCGGGCTCGGTGTGTTCGCCGATGGGATCGCCGAGCACGACGCCATGGTGGGTGAGTTGCTGAAGCAGCTCGATGATCTCGGTATCGCCGACAACACCATCGTGATGTACAGCACCGACAACGGCGCCGAGGTGTTTTCCTGGCCGGATGGCGGGACCACGCCTTTCCGCGGCGAGAAGAACACCAGCTGGGAAGGCGGCTATCGCGTGCCCGGCATGATCCGCTGGCCGGGCGTGGTGCAGCCGGGCCGCGAGATCAATGACATCGTCTCGCATGAGGACTGGGTGCCGACCCTCGTCGCCGCGGCCGGCGAGCCCGAGGTCAAGCAGAAGCTGCTCACCGGCTACAACGCGGCCGGCAAGAGCTTCAAGGTGCATCTGGATGGCTACGACCAGCGTGCACTCTTCGCCGGCACGGGGCCGAGCGCGCGGCGCGAGTTCTTCTACTGGACCGATGACGGCAACTTCGCCGCACTCCGCTACGACCGCTGGAAGGCGCTGTTCCTCGAACAGAAGGCCGAGGGCTTCCGGGTTTGGCAGGAGCCGCTGACCCCGCTGCGGGTGCCCTACATCTTCGACCTCAGGGCCGACCCCTTCGAGCGCGGCCAGCGCGAGGGCGCCGAATACACCAAGTGGCTGGTCGACCGGGTGTTCCTGCTGGTGCCGGCGCAGGCCTTCGTGGCGCAGCATCTGCAAAGCTATGTCGAGTTCCCGCCCCGGCAGAAGCCCGGCAGCTTCGCGCTCGACCAGGTGCTGGGCAAGCTGCAACAGGCCAGCCAAGGTAAGAATTGAACCAAACGGGCTGTCGTGTTTTGTGCCGGCGGGGCAGTCCCCGCCGGCTACCCATTCCCGATAAAACCTGCATATACACGGCTATGAACCTGCTCCATCGTCGTGGTGTGCTGCGCGCCGCCGCTCTTTTCCCCTTGGTTGGCACACCAGCTGCGGCGCAGGGGAACGATCCGCTGCCTTCCTGGCGCGATACCGCGCCGAAGCGCGCGATCCTCGACTTCGCTGCGGCCGTCACCGCCGAGGGTACGCCTGGCTTTGTCGCGCCAGCTGATCGCATCGCGGTCTTCGACAATGACGGAACGTTGTGGGTCGAACAGCCGATCTACCCGCAATTCGCCTATGCGCTCGATCGCTTGAAGGCGATGGCGCAGCGCAATCCCTCCTGGAAGCAGGAACCGCTGTTTCGAGCGGCGCTGGCCGGCGACATGAAGACCGTGCTGGCGTCCGGCAGCGGCGGGCTGCAGCGACTGATCGGCGCGGCGCTGGCCGGCAATACGCCTGAGGAATCCGCCCGGCTCGCACAGGCCTGGCTAGCCCAGGCGAAGGACCCGAAATGGGGCAAGCCCTACACCGCCCTGGTCTATCAACCGATGATCGAAATGCTGCGGTTCCTGCGCGCGCGCGGCTTTCAGACCTTCATCGTGTCGGGCGGCGGCGTCGATTTCGTCCGGAGCTTTTCCGAACAGGTTTATGGCATTCCGCCCTGGCAGGTCATCGGCTCCACCTTCGAACTGCGGTCCTCGCTGCTCGATGGCAAGGTCAACCTCACCCGCTTGCCGGCAGTGGACTTCATCGATGATGGGCCCGGCAAACCGATCGGTATCGCGCGGCAGATCGGCAAGCGGCCGCTCATCGCCTTCGGCAACTCGGATGGTGATTTCGAGATGCTGCAATACACGACGGAGGGTTCCGGCCGACGCCTTGGCGTGTTGATCCGGCACGACGACCTTGAGCGCGAACATGTCTATGAGCGGGACACCCAGGTCGGCCGACTGGCCCGCGCGCTGGACGCGGCGCCGCACCGCAAATGGCTGGTGGTTTCCATGAAGAACGACTGGAGCCGCATCTTCGCCTAGAGCGCGATGCGTTGAGGCGGAATCGCCGAAGGCGCTGAATCGCGCGATCCAACAAATGCTAGAGCGCGATGCGTTGAGGCGGAATCGCCGAAGGCGCTGAATCCCGCGATCCTACAAACACCAGAGCAGGGTGCGGGCGCGAATGCGAACGCCTCCTGCTCTAAGGGCCCCTGCGCGGCGCCCGCAGGCTGCTTGAACTCAGGCGAAGCCGAGTTGCCCGGCAATCCCCGCTTCCGTCGCCAAACCACCCAGCTTCGTCCAGGTGGCGTCTTCGATAGCGATGCCGCCAGCGCCCCGCTTCTGTTCGGCCATGTGCTCGATCTCACCGGGATAGAGCACGCCGGTGCTGCCCTTGGCGGGTGGCGTATCCTTCAGATAATGGGCGAAATCGGCGACCTCCTTGCGGAAGGTCAACAGCGGCCGGAAGGCCTCGACCTTGATGGCGATCAGGAAGCAGCCGTCATTATGCCGCCCGCTCGGCTCCACACCGAAGCCGAGGCCCGTGAGCAGGCCGCAGAAGATCTCTCCCATCGCCGCCAGCGCCGTGCCCTTGTAGCCCTCGCCCGCGCCGCCGAGCGGCAGCAAGGCGCCGCCCTTCAGCTTGGCCGGATCGGTTGTCAGGTCGCCTTCGCTATCGACCACCCAGCCGCGCGGGATCTCCTGGCCCCGGGCCTCGGCCAGCTTGATCTTGCCCATGGCCACGGCGGAAGTGGCGAAGTCCATGCAGAAAGGACCATCGAGGTCGGAGGGCACCGCCATGGCCCAGGGGTTCGTCCCAAGCCGCGCCTCACGCCCACCGAACGGCGCCACGCCTTTCGGCGAACGGCCGCTATCGGCCCAGGCCATGCCGATCATGCCGGCGCGGGCGGCCATGAGCGGATAGCTCGCCAGCCGCCCGACATGGCCCTGGCGGAAGACGGTGCAGGCGGCGATGTTCTGCTTCTCCGCCTTCTCGATGGTCAACTGCATCGCCCGTTCATTGATGACGTAGCCAAAGCCCCAATGGCCATCGACCACGGTGGTGCTCGGGCTTTCCTGGACGATGGTGAAGGGCGCGCCGGGGACGATATGGCCGACACGGACCCGCTCGATGTAGTTCGGCAGCATGATCATGCCGTGGCTGTCATGGCCTGCGAGGTTGGCGTTCACCACATGGCGGGCGACGGTCTGCGCCTCGTTCTCCGGAACCTTGTTGGCGACCAGCAGGTCGGTCGCAATTTCGCGCAGGCGATCGGCTTGAATGACGGGCATGGCGGTTCCTCCTTGGCCGGCAGCCTAAACCGTTCAGCCGCCGCCGCCAGGGGGGGTCAGCGGCGTGGCCGCGCCACCCCGCGCGCCAGGCCCAGGCGCTCCAGCAGCCAGATGCAGGCCCAGGTCTGGTCCAGCTCTCGCCAGCCGCGCCCATGGCGGGCGGAGCGGGGTTCGGCGTGGTGGTTATTGTGCCAGCCCTCACCGGCCGAGAGCAGGGCTACCATTAGATTGTTGCGGCTGTCATCGCCGGTGGCGAAGCGCTGCGTGCCGAAGCGATGCGAGAAGGAGTTGACCGACCAGGTGATGTGCCAAACGGCGACGGTGCGCAGGAACACCCCCCAAACCAGCAAGCTGACGCCAAGCCGCAGGGCTTCGGCCGCGTCGCTGCCGGTCGCCAGGGCGCCAAGTGCACCCAGCAGGAAGAAGACCACCCAGGAGCCGAGCAGGATGCCCGCATAGCGCCAGCCCCGCTCCAGCGCGCGGTAGAACGGGTCGCGCAGAATGTCCTTCGCGTAGCGTTCGAAGATGCCCAGCCGGGCGAGTTCGGTGTTATCGACCAGCATCCAGCCGATATGGCTCCAGAACAGATTGACCCGTGGGCTGTGCGGATCGGGTTGTGCGTCGGAGTGTTCGTGATGCCGCCGGTGCACCGCAACCCAGCGGGCCGGCGTATCCTGGAAGGCGCAAACGCCGAGGACAACCAGGCCATGCTCCAGCCAGCGCGGCACGCTCAGGCCGCGATGCGTTAGCAACCGATGGAAGCAGAGATTGATCCCAAGCGTGCCGAAGACCGTGATGCCGAGAAGTCCCACCACCACCCCGGCCCAGCTGAAGCACCATGGCAGCAAGGCCAGCAGCGCCAGCAGGTGATACAGCCCGACGCCGATGACATAGGGCCAGAGCAGTCGGCGCGGATCAACGCCGGTCGGCAGCGCCAGACGGCCGATTGCCGCTGCGCCGGCCTGTTGCGATTGCGCCACGCCTGTCCCTCTGCCTCCCCTGCAACGGCCCCGTCACGGTAGCCGCCCGACCGGTGCTCGCCATGCCCATGCGTAAGAAACGGGGCAGCGGACCCGGACTTCAGAGCGTTAGGGTGTGAACCGGCGGGCGCGATTCAGCAAGTCTGCCCCCGCGCGAGGTCATTGCGGCGCAACGACTACCACCGCCTCATTGCGGCGCAGTCCTGGGACCGTCCAGGGCGGGTCATAGAACCAGTCGAACGGCGCGCCTGCCGCCCGCCACGGGCCTGTGGCCAGGGCTGTGAGCAGTGCTGCGCGTTGGCGCGCCGCCACCTCTGCATTGGCGATCCCGGCATAGCGCAGCACGGCGACCGTCTCGCCCGGTACCTCGATGATCCGAACTGTTGGGTCGTTCGGCAGCGGCAAGCTCTCCCGCGTGGCGCTCGCGGGCATGAAAAACTGCACGCGCCAACTGCCTGCGCCGGCTGCGGTGGTCGCGACCGGCGCGGTCATCGCAATTTTCTCGCTCGTCTGGGCGACCGGTGCCGTCATGGCGATGCTTGCGGCGCTGCGGTTGCCGCCGAAAATATACCCCGCGAGGCGACGAAACCCCTCGCTGCGGGCGGCGGTCTCGCTACCGGCAGCGACCGTCGTTTCGGCCGCCAGCCGCGGCCCGTAGCGGCGAATTTCGACCGCGCCGTTGCGGCCAACGCTCTCAAAGCGAGGTTCTTCGGTACCCGAACGCACGCCGATCACCGAACAGGCGGCGAGCAATAGGCCCGAGAGCAGGACGGGCAGGCGCATGCGTGGGGCCTCTTCATCACCCTCGGGATATGGGTTGCCGCGGGCGCTGCAACAGGTCAAAGCCGCGGCATGACCGATGCCGCCGACATCATCGCCCGGATCATGGCCGATCCGCGTTTCCGCACCGCTTGCGAGGTGCTGGCACACGAGCACGACCGCACGGTGGAGGATATCGTCCGGCTGACCGAAATCCCCGCCCCGCCCTTCGGCGAGGGACCGCGCGCCGCCGCTTATCTGACGATGCTGCAAGCCCATGGGCTGAGCGATTGCGAACAGGATGCAGTCGGCAATGTCATGGGCCGGCGTCCTGGCACGGGCAATGGCAGCACCATCGTCGTCGCGGCGCATCTGGATACGGTGTTTCCTGCCGGGACCGATGTCCGGGTACGGCGGGAAGGCACGCGCCTCTTCGCCCCTGGCATCGGCGACGATACCCGGAGCCTCGCTGTCAATCTGGCATTCCTGCGCGCCATGGATGCCGCTGGCATCCGCACCCGACACGACATCCTGTTGCTCGGCGATGTTGGTGAGGAAGGGCTCGGCGATCTGCGAGGGGTGCGGCACTTCTTCACCGCGGGGCGACATCGCGACCGGGTCGCGGCCTTCTTCACCATCGACAGTCCTGAGGTGGAACGGATCGTCACCACCGGCATCGGCTCGAAGCGCTATCGCGTCATCTTTCGTGGCCCTGGCGGCCACAGCTTCGCTGCCTTCGGCCTGGTGAACCCGGCCTATGCGATGGCGCAGGCCATGCTGGCTCTCGCGGCCCTGCCCGCGGCAGCGGCAAGCCGCACGACCCATTGCGCGAGCGTCCTGGGCGGCGGCACCAGCGTCAACGCCATCCCGCACGAGGTCTGGCTCGAGGTCGATCTTCGCAGCCAGTCGCCTGCTGACCTCGCTGCCCTCGAGAGCGGCTTCCTCGCCGGCGTCGAACAGGCCGTGGCGGCCGAGAATGCCGCCCGCGACACCCGCGAAGGGCCGATCGTCGCCGAGATCCTGACGATCGGCGACCGGCCGGCCGGAGCGACGCCGGCCGGGGCCGCGATTGTCGAACTGGCAACCGCCGCAATCGCCGCACAGGGCTATACGCCGGTTTGCGAAGCCTCCTCGACCGACGCGAATATCCCCATGAGCCTGGGCATTCCAGCGGTCCGCCTCGGCTCGGGCGGCAGTGGCGGTCGTGGCCACTCGCTCGAGGAGTGGATCGACGTCGAGCCGCGGGAGAGTCTGCGCGGGATGACGGCAAGCCTTGCCGCCATCCTCGCCGTCGCAGGATTTATCGAGTAGCGGGCGCGCCGCGCCGCGCTTAGAGCATGCTGTGTTCACATACGTTCACGCAGCCCGCTCTAGCATTTGTTGGATCGCGCGATTCAGCGCCTTCGGCGATGCCGCCTCAACGCATCGCGCTCTAGCCCCGTCGCTCCAGGAAGCGATGGATTTCCGTTGTGTCCACGCGTGGCCCGAGGGCGGCCATGGCCTCGCTCCAGCGTTGCCGGCAGGTGGCGAGGCTCGCGGCATCCACCCCCGTCTCGGCGGCGATCGCCCCGGCCGTCTCCAGGTCCTTGCGCATCAGGCCGAGCGAGAAGCCAAGCTCATAGGTGCCGCCGATCATCGATTTCACCTTGGTCTCGGTGGTGATGTTCCGCCCGGAGGAGGCGTTCAGCACATTGGCCAGGATGCCAAGGTCGAGATCGAGCTTGCGGCCCATGATCAGCGCCTCCGCCACTGCGAGCTGGCCGGCGGCGTAGATGAAATTGTTCAGCGCCTTCATCGCATGCGCGCTGCCCACGGCACCGGTGCGGATCAGCGCCTCGCCCATGCCGCGCAGCGCGGGCTCGGCCTTGGCGTAGCTGGCATCCTCGCCGCCGACCATGATCGCTAGGGTGCCGGCTCGCGCTTTGGTGACGCCGCCGGAGACCGGCGCGTCGATATAGGACGCGCCGCGCGCCGCGACGAGCGGGGCCAGCCGGCGCGTCTCACCCGGTAGCGAGGAGCTCATGTCGATGATCAACTGGCCCGGCCGCAGCGCCGACAGCACCCCGGCCTCACCCTCCATCACCTTGGCCACGATCGGGCTGTCGGGCAGCATCAGGACGATGATGTCGGCCCCGGCGGCCACCGCGGCGGGCGTTGCGGCGAACTGGACACGGCCAGCGGGCGCGCCCTCCGCCAGCGCGGCGCGGGCCGCTTCGCTCGGGTCGCAGGCGAGCAGCGCATGGCCTGCCTGCACGAGATTGCGGGACATGGGCAGGCCCATCATGCCGAGGCCGATAAAACCGATGGGGGCGGACATGGTGTTTCCTCCGGAGTGGTTGGTGGGCAGGCTGGCGAAGGGCCGGCCGGCTGACAAGGAGCAGATTGGCGCGCGCCGGCGGGGGGGATAGTCTATTCGTCATGCAACGCCGCCCCGCCTCGATCCTCGGTGCTGGAATGGGCGCGCGTTTGTGCCGCCGCTGGGCCGCGTGATGGCCGGGCGCGACGCTTCCCAATCTCCACCGTTGCGCGGGCCGGGTGCTTTGCCGCTAGCCCGCCGTGCCCTGCTGGCCTGCGCCGCCTTGCCGGCAACGGCGCGGGCGCAAGCCTGGCCGACCCGCCCGGTGCGGCTGATCGTGCCTTTCGTGCCGGGCGGACCGGCCGATCTGATCGGCCGCATCCTCGCCGAGGCCTTGGCGAGCGGTTGGGGCCAACCGGTGGTCGTCGAGAATCGCGGTGGCGCTGGCGGCAATCTGGGCGCGGAACTCGTCGCCCGGGCGGCGCCGGACGGCCATACGCTGCTGCTCAATACCTCGGGGCAGGTGCAGGGCGCGGCGATGTACCGCAAGCTGGCTTTCGATCCGGTGGCGGATTTTACCCCCATTGCGATGGTCGCCTATTACGGCCTCGTCGTTGTCGTGCGACCCGGCTTGGCGGCCGCCAGCCTGGCCGATTTCGTCGCGCTGATGCGGGCCCGACCGGACGAGATCACCGTCGCTTCGGCCGGTGTCGGCACGCCGACACAATTGACCGCCGAGCTGTTCCGCCTGCGGGCCGGCGCCGCGTTCACGCCGGTGCCTTTCAACGGCGCCGCACCGGCCCAGACCGCACTGCTGGCAGGGCAGGTGGATGCGATGTTCCAGAACCCCGTCCTGGCCGTGCCCGCGGTACGGGACGGCAAGCTGCGCGCCCTGGCCACGACCGGCGCCGCCCGCGCGGAGGCCCTGCCGGACGTGCCGACCGTCGCCGAACAGGGCTATCCGGGCTTTGAGGGCGGCACCTGGTACGCGGTTCTTGGACCAGCGGGCATGCCGGCCGATTTGACCACGCGGATCGAGGCCGATCTTCGCCGCGCCGTCGCGCAGCCGGCGGTGCGGGAGCGGTTCGCGGCACAATCGCTGGAAACCCGCGATATCGGTGCCGCTGCCCTGGGCGGGATCATGCAGGAAGATCTGCGGCGGTGGAGTGAGCTGATCCGCCGCCTCGGCCTGACCCAGGATTGACCGGCCCGGATCTGATCCGGATCAAGGCGGCTGCCGGCAACACCGCCGCATCGCTTTTCTGTTGGAGGGAACCATGAGCATCAAGGACATTCTGCTCCATCTCGATACCGCGACGGCGGTGACGGGGCGGCTCGATCTAACGGCGCAGCTCGCGCAACGCCTCGGTGCGCGGATCACCGGCCTGTTCGTCGCCGATGTGGCCTACCCGTCCTTTGGCGGCGATCTCGGCGGTGGTGCGGCGATAGCCGAGGCGATCGCCAGCATGGTGGCCGATGTCGAGGCCGAGGGCGGCAAGCTAAAGCCGGTCTTCGAGGAGAGGCTGCGGCGGGATGGGATTCCCGGCGAGTGGCGGCAGGTGGAGGGCTTCACCGCCCGTCTTGTTGCGACCTATGGTCTCTACGCCGATCTGGTGGTGGTCGGTCAACCTGCGCCCGATGGCCCCGAGACCTCCGGCACGGCCCTCGTCGAAGCGGCGCTGTTCGAGACCGGGCGACCGGTGCTGCTGACGCCCTATGCTGGCAAGTTCAAGACGATCGGCACACGGGCGCTGATCGGCTGGAACGCCAGTGCGCAGGCGGCGCGGGCGGTCCATGATGCGATCCCGCTGCTGGCCCAGGCGAGCGCCGTGACGGTGCTGGTGGTCGATGCGCGCGATGACGGCACCCATGGCGAGGAGCCAGGGGCGGATATCGCCCGGCACCTTGCCCGGCATGGGCTGAATGTAAGTGTCCGCAGCGTGGCGAGTGGCGGTCTGGCGGCTGGCGACGTGTTGCTGAACGAGGCGGCAGAGCTGAACGCCGATCTCATCGTCATGGGCGGCTATGGCCATTCGCGGCTGCGCGAGATGGTGCTGGGCGGTACGACGCGCACCTTGTTGCGGCAGATGACCGCGCCGGTGCTCATGTCTCATTAGAGCGCGATGCGTTGAGGCGGAATCGCCGAAGGCGCTGAATCGCGCGATCCAACACATGCTCTAGGGCATGTTGCGTTCGCATTCTCTCACGCACCCTGCTCTCATCTCAACGGTCAAATCCTTTGACCGTTGAGATGAGCTTTTCCTGGCCCTCAGGCGCCAGGCGGAAACCTCCCGTTTCCTGGGCTGCGCGGATGGCTTTGCCGTGGTGCCAGCTATTCCGGCGCGATCCCTGCCAGCGCGACGAAGCGGGTCCATTTTGCCCGCTCCGCATGGACCAGTTCGGCGATCCGGGGCAGGTCCAGGGCAGCGGGCACGAAGCCGAATTCGATCAGGCGGCTGCGCGCCGGCTCCGCCAGGATGGCGGCATTGACCAGCCCATTGACCCGTTCGGCAACCGCGCTCGGCGTCGCTGCCGGCACCGCGATGCCGAGGAAGCCGGTCAGCACGAATTCCGGCCAGGTTTCCGACAGCGCCGGCAGGTCGGGCCAACGTGACCACCGGCCTTCCCGCGTGATGGCCAGTGGCCGCAGCGAACCATCCTTCACATAGGCGTCGCCTGCCGTCGTATCGACGAAGATGAGGTCGAGCCGCCCGGCCAGCAGGTCGGCGAAGGCAGCGCCGATCGTCCGATAGGGAACCCCTTGCAGCCGGGTGCCGCCCAAGGCGTTCAGCAACTCCCCAGGAATGCGTGAGGAGGCGTTGAAATGCCCGAAGAACATCCCCGGCTGGCGCGCCGCCGCGACCAGATCGGCGACACTGCGGTAGGGGGCCTCCGGCCGGATCAGCAGGTAGGACCCGTTAGAGCCGAAGAAGCCAACGGTGGTGAAGTCCCGCTCCGGATCATAGGGCAGGTCGCGCACCGTGCTCGGATTGGCGGAATGGGTGCTGGTGGTGGCCAGCAGCCAGGTTCGGCCATCGGCCGGGGCCTGTTTCACCGCCATGGTCCCGATCACGCCATTGGCGCCGGCGCGGTTGTCCACCACCACCGGCTGGCCCGTGGTGCGCTCGATATGCTGGGCGATCAGGCGGGCGGTGATGTCGCCGGACCCGCCTGGGGCGAAGGGGACGATGATGCGCAGCGGGCGCGTTTCGGCCCGCGCCATGCCGGCGGGCAGCAGCGCGGCCAGCAGGCCGCGCCGCGCCAGGGCCCAGGGGGTCAATGCTCCAGGCTGCGCCGAGTGGTGGCGGCGACGACCGGGGCGCCGGGCTCGGGCGGCGCCAGCCGCGGTGGGATGCCGTCATGCTCGCCGAAATCGGGTGCCAGCGGGCGGCGTTGTTCCAGGCTGAGCCAGAGGCGCACCATCAGCCTGGCCCGCGCGGGGTCCGGCCAATCGGCGAAATCGCTGCGGGCGTGGCTGACGACATAGTTGTTGCAGAACTGCATGTCGCCGGGCTCGAGCATCATGTCGAGCCGCATGTCGGGGCGCGCGGCGACGTCGGACATCAGCTCCAGCGCCGCCTGTTCGGCCTCGGTCAGCGGCACGCCGCGCCGCTTGGCGCCGGTCTCGATCGGGTTGCGGATGAAGCGGCAGGACAGCAGCCCCTGCCAGCGGCTGAAAATCGGGATCGGCCGTGCGGTGAAGCCATCTGACCGGTCGGCCGTCTCCCGTTCAGCATAATGGAAGCCGCGATAGAGCAGGGGCAGCAGATCGGGACGGTTTGCCAGGATCTCATCATGCACGGCCATGGTCGACACGACCGAGGAGAGGCCGCCATCTTTCGCCCGCCGCTGGCAGAGCAGGCCGACCAGATCGCAGCGATCGGTGTGGAAATCCAGTCGCGCCCGCGTCTGATAGCCACGGGTATTGGCCGAGCCGTATTCCCGGCCCTGGTCGAAGACATGGCCCAGCAGATCGCCGTGCGAGTTCTGCGAAACCGGCGCGCCGAAATGCGTACCGACCGCCCAGAACAGCGCCTCCCGCTCGGCTTCCGAAAAGCGATCCGCCGGCAATCCCCGGACAACGAAGAAGCCACGCCCGCTGCGCGCTTCCTCCAGCCATTGCGCAAGCCGCGGGGCCAGCACGGGCAACGGGACATCCTCGCGCCGGATGGCGATGGTCGGGATATCAAGCCGGCGGATCTCCGCCAGCGCAGCGACGAGGTCGGCGATCTCGTCCTCATCTAGGCGGTGCAGCCAGCCATCTTGTCCGGCGAGGTCTGCGCCGCGCCAGGCGCTGGCATCGGCGACCGGGGTAAGACGTTCCATGCGCCTGATCCTTGGCCCGATCGGTCGGCCGCGCAACACCCCTTCACGCGCCGGCGCTTCGCGCGTTGAATGGATGCGTGATTTCGCTCAAGACCGCTTCGATGCTGCGTCGCAGCACGCTTGCCCTGCCCTTCGCCGGCATCGCCCGCGCATGGGGTGAGGAGGCCTGGCCCGCGCGGCCGGTGCGCCTGGTCATTCCCTTCGGTGCCGGAGGGCCGATCGATGGCGTCGGCCGGCTGCTGGCCGAACAGCTCCGCGACCGGCTTGGCCAGCCCTGGTTGATCGATAATCGCCCGGGTGCGGGTGGCTCCATCGGCATCCGCGCCGTGGTGCAGGCGCCGCCCGATGGCAGCGTCTTCCTGTTGACCAGCGCCTCGCTCGCTTCCGTACCCGCGCTCTATCCCGACCAGGGGCTCGATCCCCGTGCCACGCTGACACCGATCAGCCTGGTGGCCGATGTGCCGACCGCGATGGTGGTGCGTGCCGACGGGCCCTATCGCAGCGTGGCCGATGTGCTGGCAGCGGCGCGGCAACGCCCTGGCAGCCTGACCTATGGCAGCGGCGGGGCTGGTTCCTCGAACCATCTCTCGGGCGCGCTGTTCGCTTCGACGGCCGGCGTCCAGCTTGAGCATATTTCCTATCGCGGCGCGGCGCCGGCCATGATCGCACTGTTTGCCGGGGAGATCGACCTGGTCTTCGCCAGCACGGTGGAAACCCTGCCGCATGTGCAGGGCGGTCGGGCGCGGCTGCTTGGCGTGACCACCGCGGCGCGATTGCCGGCGCTGCCGCAGGTGCCGGCGGTGGCTGAATTCGTCCCCGGCTATGTCGCGCTGAACTGGTATGCGATTGCGGGCCCACGCGGCCTGCCGCCACCGATTGTCGAGCGGCTTGCAGGGACGCTCGCCGCGCTGCGCGACCTGCCGGAGATCAAGGCACGCTTCGTCGCGGCAGGGACCGTGCCGCTACTCACCGGCCCCGGGGATCTGTCGGCGCTGCTGGCCAGTGATGTCCCGAAATGGCAACGGGTCGTGGCGGAGGCCGGGATCCGAGGCGAATAGCGCCCCGCCGGGCGCCAAGACTGGAAAGGGAAGAAACCATGTCAAAGACCGTTGGCCGCATCCTGGCGGAGAGCCTGATCGCGCATGGCATCGACAAGATCTGGATGGTGCCGGGCGAGAGCTTCCTCGGCCTGACAGACGCGCTGACCGAGACGCCGCAGGTGGACCTGATCGTCTGCCGGCATGAGGGCGGCGCCGGCTTCATGGCGGTGGCCGATGGCCGCATGCGTGGCGGCCGCGCCGGGGTGCTGCTGGTCTCCCGCGGGCCGGGTCTGGCGAATGCCATGGTCGCGCTGCACACCGCCTACCACGATGCCTCGCCGCTGGTGGTGCTGTGCGGGCAGGTGGAGCGCAAGGATTTCGGCCGGCTGGCGCTGCAGGAACAGAACTACGCCAAGCTGCTGGCCGATGTGACCAAGGACGTGATTGAGGTGAACGAGGTGGTGCAGGCGAGCGAGAGCATCGCCCGCGCCTTCCATCTGGCGGAAAGCGGCACGCCGGGGCCGGTCGCCGTGATCCTGCCAGAGGACATCTTCGATGAGTTGAGCGAGGTGGCGGTCGCCAAGCCCCGCCCGCGTGTTTATGGCGGGGCGCGGGCGCAGGACCTCGACCAACTCGCGGGCATGCTGGCCAAGGCTGAACGGCCGCTGATCTGGGTGGGTGGGGCATTGGCCAATGCCGATGCGGCGACCCTCGGCAACCTGCAGAAACTGGCCGAGAGCTGGATGCTGCCGGTCAG
>Ga0114972_10000399_pt1 | contig 32323 bp, 32 predicted proteins | sample M_140807_EF_Meta_FD_87354 | JGI IMG/M metagenome (GOLD analysis project Ga0114972, IMG submission 87354) | Freshwater microbial communities from Lake Montjoie, Canada to study carbon cycling - M_140807_EF_MetaG | ecosystem: Environmental > Aquatic > Freshwater > Lake | place: Lake Montjoie...
GCGGGCGTTGAGGGGCGCGTCGGCGGGCACACCGTGCGCGTCGGGACCCGCGCGTTCATCGGCCTCGACGACGACGCCTTCGGAGACGCCCAGGCGGAGGCCGCGGCCCGGGGCGCGACGACCCTCTTCGCGCGACACGCCGCACTCGGGGATGCGCTCCTGGTCTTCTCCGACCCTGTCCGGCCCGAAGCGTCGCACGCGCTCGACGGGCTGAGGCGAGACGGCTTCAGGCTCGTGCTGCTCAGCGGCGATGCGACGGCCGCGGCCCAAGCCCTGGGACGCTCGCTGGGCTTCGCCGAGGGGGACGTGTGGGCGCGGGTCTCGCCCGGGGGCAAAGCCGACCGCCTCGCGGCGCTGCGCGCACAGGGGGCGCGCGTCGCGATGGTCGGTGACGGCGCGAACGACGCCCCCGCGCTCGCCGCCGCGGACTTGGGTGTGGCCATGGGCGAGGGCGCGGCGGCCGCGCTCGAGGCAGCCGACTTCGTCCTGCTCGTGCCCGATCTGTCGCGCCTGAGCGCGCTCTTCGCACTGTCTCACCGCACGCTCAAGGTGCTCAGGCAGAACCTTGCCTGGGCGTTTGGATACAACCTGCTCGCGCTGCCTCTGGCCAGTGGCGCGCTGCTCGGGCTCGGGCTGCCTGCGCTGTCGCCCGCGCTCGCGTCCGCGCTGATGGCGCTCTCGAGCGTCAGCGTGACGCTGAATGCCCTGCGCGTGGGCCGCCGGGCGGGGAGTACGGGCGAACCCAGCCCCTCATCCGCGAGGCCGGATCTACCGCATCGGGGTCACTGACTTTACCGGTCGTCGATCCGGAGCGGAGTGATGCAGACCCTCAACCACGCCGAGCTCCCCGAGCCCTCGCAGCCGAGAACCTGGCTCACAGACGCCAAGCGCGTGGCGTCGCTGTGCGCCACGCTCACGGCGCAGCCCGAGGTGCGCGTGCTCATCGACGGTGTGCGACAGCCCATGCTGATGCGCGTCTCGGCGGTCCGCGCCGAGGTCGAGGCGGGGCGCGGACCGCGGGAGCTCCTGGCGCTGCGCCCGACCAAGGGCGAGTGCATCGTGATGCCCTTCGCTGGCGGGGGTCAGGCGTCCGTGTGGTTCTCGGACAGCGCAGGCGTGTACGCCTTTCGAACGAGCGTCGTCGGCGTCGCCAACGAGGCGCTCTTGGTGCCGCCGCCCCTCGCGCTCCTGCGGTTCGTCCGGCGCGACGAGGTCCGCTTCGTGGTCGCGCCCGACGCGTCGGCGGAGCGGGCGCCGCGCTTCTTCATGAGCGATGACCCCGAGGGCCGACCTGCGCGCATCGTGAACATCTCGCTGAGCGGCGTGCTCATCGAGATCGAGGGGGGGGCAGCGCCCGCGGTCGCGCTGTACGCGGGCCTCAGCGCGAACGCCACGCAAGGCAAGCGCGTCGAGGCGCCGGGGCTCGTGCGTCGCGCGCGGCCGCTGCCGGGGGGGCGTTTCGAGGCCGCGGTCGAGTTCGAGGCCACGCCTCTGACGCGCGCCGCCGTCGCTCGACTGCTCGACGGGCTCGGCACGGAGGCCCATGTCGAGCCGTACATCGTCCAGTCCCTGCCCGCGGCCGTCCGGGCGATGCTCGACGCGCCGCCCGTGAGCGACGATCGCGGGTATCCGCGCCCCGTCGCCACAGCGCACACACGCATCCTGAAGGCATCTTGATAACGATTCTCATTTTCTAATTGACTCCACCGAGGGGCGCGATAGGCTGTCGATAGTGAAAATGGTTTTCATTATCGGAGGCTCTCCATGCGCGCTGTCTCGCTCCTCACCGCCCTGACCCTGCTCGCCCCCGCCGCTGCGTCGGCCAACGCCCGCCGCTTCTCCTACTCCCACGAGAGCGCAGTGCTGCCGAAGGGCACGCGCGAGCTGGAGTTCTGGACGACCAACCGCGTCGGCCGGGACACGCACTACAGCCGCTTCGACAATCGCCTCGAGGTGGAGTACGGCCTGACCGACCAGCTCATGGCGGCGTGGTACGTGAACACGCGCGCCGTCAGCGCCGCGGACCCGGCCTCGGGCGCCGTCGCGAAGAGCTTCTCGTTCGAGGGCGTCTCGGCCGAGCTCAAGTACAAGCTCGCGGACCCCATGGCGGACGCGGTCGGCCTCGCGCTCTACGGCGAGGTGACCTATGCCCCGGGCGAGGTCGCCGTGGAGTCGAAGCTCATTCTCGACAAGCGCGTCGGCCAGGTCCTCTACGCCGGCAACCTCGTCGCCGAGGCGGAGTTCGGCGGCGTCGGCACCGAGGTCGAGAAGGTCTACGAGGGCAAGCTGACGGGCGGCGCGAGCTACTTCGTGACCGAGCGCCTCGCCGTGGGCGCTGAGCTCGAGCTCGAGGGCGAGGTCGAAGAGGGCGAGTTCGAGGGCGCGGGTCTCTTCGGCGGGCCCCAGGTCTCGTGGAGCGGCGACGCGATGTGGCTGGTGCTCTCCGTGTTGCCTCAGATTGGACACTTCGGCGGCGACCACTCGGGGTTCGAGCGCGACCTGGTGGGCTCGGAGAGCGTGCACGCGCGGCTGTTGGTCGGGTCGGACTTCTAATCATGCGGGCCGCGTCCGCGCTTCGATGCATCGCCGTGGCGACGCTCACCGCGGCGTGCGCGCCTGGGTTGCCGGTCGCGGGCGCGCTCGACGCAGCGCGGGTGGCCAGCACAGTCGAGCAGCTCAACGCGGGCCGCGCGCTGTACGTCGCGAAGTGCACGGGCTGTCACAGCGCGCACCCGCCGTCGAACTTTGCCGCGACGGAGTGGCCCGCGCACGTCGCGGACATGAGCGCGGACGCGAAGCTCCAGCCGAACGAAGAGACGGCCATTACGCGCTACCTCGTGACCTTCGCGCGGCGTTAGTCTCACGCCGCCACTCACCCCCCGAAGGACCCGACCGAATGAAGCTCTACCTGATGCCCGGCGCCTGCTCGCTCTCTCCCCACATCGTGCTCCGCGAGCTCGGCCTCGACTTCGAGGCCGTGCTCGTCCGCCGCGACAAGTCGACGTCGAACGGCGATGACTTCCTGAAGGTCAGCCCGAGCGCGTATGTGCCCGCGCTGGCGCTCGATGACGGTCAAGTGCTCACCGAGGGGCCCGCGATCGTGCAGTACCTCGCCGACCTTCAGCCCGAGCAGGGCCTCGCGCCCCCGAACGGCACGATGGGGCGCTACCAGCTCCAGTCGACGCTGAACTTCATCAGCACCGAGCTGCACAAGGCGTTCTCCCCGCTGTTTCGCACTGGCTGCACGGATGAGACGCGCGCGGCGCAGTTCGAACACCTGACGAAGCGCCTCAACGCGCTCGTACCGCGGCTCGAGGGCCAGCAGTACCTGACCGGCGATGCGTTCACGGTCGCCGACGCCTACCTCTTCACCGTGATGGGCTGGTGCCGCTTCGTGAACTTCGACCTCGCGCCGTGGCCCGCGCTGCAGGCGTTCATGGAGCGCGTCGCGGCACGCCCCGCCGTTCGCACCGCGCTCGACGCCGAGAAGGCGCTGCGGGCGGCGCACACATGAGCTTCATCACGCGCATCCGCAACGTGACCGGCAAGAAGGCCGAGGAGACGCTCGCCCGCGCGCGCGCTCGGGAGGCCGAGGAGATGGCCGCCGTTCAAGACGTCGTAGACGCGGAGCTCAACTCGGACGAGAGCCCCGCGCTGCGCGCCGCACGCCTGAAGATCGCGGCGATTCAAGCCGAGAAGCCAAACAAGCCGGAGTGATCGGGGTGGGCGCCCTCAGCCGCCGTATGCGCGGTGAAAGGCGCCGTAGCGTGTCCCCCGCTCGTTGACGCGCAGGCGGTCCGCACCGAGCGCGCGGGTCGCCTGCTCGAGCACGACGACCCCGGAGAGCAGGACGTCTGCCCTCGACGCATCCATGCCGGGGAGCGCTTGCTGGGCGTCGAGCGTCATCGCGCTGAGCTGCTCCGCGAGGGCCGTGAGCCACTCGGCCGGGACCTCGTAGCCGTGCAGGATTGCCTGCCCGCGCGGCTGCCCCTGATGGAGCTGCGCGACGCACGCGCAGGTCGCGCTGCTGCCGATGAGGACACCCGCCCGCGGGAGGGGCAGCCGAGCGATGCGCGCAGCGACCGCCGCGCGCAGGTGCTGAAGCGGGCCGGCGCCCACAGGCGCGGCGGGCAAGTGACGCTCGGTCAGGCGCACGACGCCCAGCTCTGTGCTCTCGCGCCCCCCGGGCCAAGCGAGCTCGCTGCTCCCGCCGCCGATGTCGATGACGACCGCGTCCTCGGGCGTGCCGGGCAGCTCCCGCAGCGCAGCGAGGCGAATCAGGGCCGCCTCGGTATCGCCGTCGATCACCTCGATCTCGAAGCCCAGCGCCCGCGCCGAGGCCAAGAAGACGTCCCGGTCCTGCGCGTCGCGCAGCACGGCCGTCCCAATGGCCGCGATGTCCTCGGGCAGCCGCAGGCCGCGCGTGTGGCACGCCTGGGCGAACTGCGCGAGCACCGCGAGCGTCCGCTCCGACGCCGCGGGCAGCAGCGCGCCCGCGCGGTCGACGCCCTCAGAGAGCCGCGTGACGACGACCCGCTCGTGCTCGACCTCGACGCGCCCATCCGAGCCAAGGCGGCCGATCAGCAGCTTGACCGAGTTGCTGCCGACGTCGAGCGCGCCCTTGAGCGAACCGCTCATCGGAGCTGGAACTCGACGCGCCGGTTACGGGTGTGCGCGTCGTCCGCTTCGCCGACATCGGCCGGCTTCTCCTCGCCATAGCTGATGAGGAGCATACGGTCGGGGTTGATACCCATCGCCTTGAGGTACTGCTTGACCTGCATCGCCCGGCGCTCACCGAGCGCGAGGTTGTACTCGGTGCTGCCCCGCTTGTCGCAGTGCCCCTCGAGCACGACCTTGCGCTCGCCCGCGCGCTGCAGGACCTGCGCATTCTGCGCGAGCGCGTCACGCGACTCCGGCGTGAGGTCTGAGCTGTTGTAAGCGAAGTAGACGGTCCGAAGGCCGCTCGCATCACCTGCCGGCGCGGCGCCATCGGCGCCCTTGTCGACAAACTCGTTCGGGTCGATGCCCACCACGGCGGGCTGGTCGGTCTTCTCACACTCCGCGCGGCGCAGCTCGGCCCGCGCGCGCGCCTTCTCGGCGAGCTTCTTCGCGGCCTCGGCCTGCAGGCGGGCCTCGTCGTTCTTACCCTCGGCCGCGAGCTTCTTCGCGCGCTCGAGCGCCTTGATCGCGGCCTGGTACTCCTCGGGCGCGCACCGCTCCGAGAGGCGCGCGTCCGCGAGCGCCCCCTCGGCCTCGGTCAGCTGTTTCGTGGGGGGACCGCCACACGCCGCGAGGAGCACGACGAGGGCGAGGAGAAACGCGGAGACGCCGCGGGACTGAGCGGGCTGAGTGTGCATGGGTTCTCTCTGGCGAGCTTAAGGAGCGCTGGGGGGCGGCGCGGGGGCGGGGACGACCGCCGCGTTCGCGAAGACTTCGAGGACGAGGCCTGGCCCGGTCACATCCGCGCGGCGGGCGTCGTCGGTGGGCAGAGGCATCGGCTGGGTGACTGTGAACTGAGCGAGGGCGTCGAGCACAGCGGCGTCGAAGGCCGCGTGGCCGCTCGGACGCACCAGCTCGACCGTGGTCGGGACGCCCCGCGGATCGAGGGCGACGCGCACCGCGGCGCGCGGCGGCAACACGCCGGGCGTCAGCGCGAGAGCTGGCAGGCGGCGATGAATCAGGGCGGCGAGCTTGATCGGGTAGAGGTCTCGCTGCGGCGCGGCGACCCCAGCCGGGGCGATGCTCGGCACGGCGGGCTGGGCTGCGCTCAAGCTCACCGAGCCCATCGTCGTCGCAGCGAACGCCCAGGTCGCGACTGCGCGCCGAGCGCCCTTCATCAGCGGCCCCAGGTCGGGGTGGTGTACTCGCCCTTGCCGGTCGAGATCGGGGTCTGGACGCGGCCGTCTTCGGTCGAGATGTAGAGCTTAGACTCGCCGCTGCGCGTGCTGCTGAAGACCAGGTAGCGGCCGTTCGGCGCCCAATCCGGCTCTTCGTTGTTGCCTTGGTTCTGGGTGATCCGCGCGATGACCCCCGTGCCGACCTCGACCGTGAAGATGTCGAAGACGAGCCGCTCGTCACGGGCCGTGAAGACGAGCTTGTCGCCGCGCGGGCTCCACTCTGGCGTCTGGTTGTACTCCCCTTGGAAAGTCAGCCGCTTCTGGTTGCCGCCGTCCTTGTCCATGACCCAAATCTGCGGCGAGCCGTGGCGGTCGCTCACGAAGGCGAGCCGCGAGCCATCGGGCGACCAGCTCGGGCTCGTGTCGATGCCGTCGCTGTCCGTGAGCTTCTTGATCACGCGGCCGTCCGCGGGGCTCACGAGGAAAATGTCGGGGTTGCCGTCCTTGCTGAGCGTCATGGCGACCGCGCTGCCGTCGGGCGAGAGCTGCCCGCCCGTGTTCAGGCCGGGGAATGAAGTGAGCGTGCGCGACGCCCCTTTCTCGAGCACGAAGAGGTCGGGGTTCCCGTTCTTGAAGCTCGTGTAGAGGATGCGGCCGCCACGGAACGACGGCAGCATGTTGATGCTCCCGTTGTTCGTGAGCTGCGTCTCGTCCCCGCCGTCCGGCGCGAGCATGAAGAGGTCCTTCGAGCCCTTGCCCGTGCGCTTGACCGCCACGAGGCGCGTCAAGAAGAAGCCGTCCTCACCTGTGTAGTAGCGCACGATCTCGTTGGCGAAGCCGTGGGCGTGCAGGCGCAGCTTGTCGGTGTCGAGCGGCATGCGCGCCGGCTTGTCGAACGGCGGCGGCAGCTGCACACGCTGCGCCCGGTCGACGGTGAACAGCCGACAATCGACCTCGACCTCGCTGCCGGTCACGTCGAACGCGATCTTGACGAGGCCCTGCGCGCCGACGTTGAACCACGCCCGAAAGTTCGGGTCGAGGCCCTCCTTGGCGGGGTCGATCAAGAATGCCTGCGGATCGATCAGGTCGAAGTACGCCGCGATCTTCAGGTCGCGCTGCACCGTGCCGCTCAGCGCCTCTGTGATGCCGCGCGTGTCCGGGACGCCACCGCGGTTGAGCGCGTTGGGCACCGCCACGCGGAACATCGTGAACTGGTCGCCGACCACCGTGCCCACGAGGCCGCTCGGCGGCACGGTCGGGGGCGCGGCGGGCGCCGCGGGCTGAGCGAGGAGCGCGACGAGCGCGAGCGAGAGTGCGTTCATTGTCCCAATCTCATCTTCATCGTCATGCCCTGGCGCATGACGGTCTGTTTGACGCCTGACAGGAGCGGAGAATTCGGCATGGGCAGCGACTCATTCCCGCCCTCGCCGAAGAAGGCGACCGCCCGGAGCGCGGCGTCGTCGTAGAACGTGTTGCCGCTCGACTCGACGATGCGCGCGGTCCCTTTGACGTTGCCGTTCGCCGTCAAGGTGAAGTGGATCGACGTCTGCAGCTTGCGCCGCTCACCCGGCGTGAGCGCGGCCGGCGCCTCGAAGCGACGCCGCAGGGCGCTCGTGACCTCGGCCATCCAGAGGCTCTGCGCAGTCACCGCCGCGGCCCCCGTGCTGGTCCCGAACGCGCTGCCGTCGGGGCGCCCATCGGGCGAGTCCTCATCGGCGCGCGGGTCATCGAGGGTGTTCATCGCCTTCGCCATGGCCTCGGCCCGCCGCTTGCGGTCCTCTTCGCGCTGCCGCTTCTCGTCCTCGACGCGCTTCTTGTCGAGGTCATCCTGCGGCTTGACCTCGGGCACCTTCTCGACCGGCGCCTCGGGCTCTTCCTCGCGCTCTTGGTTCAGGTTGACGGGCGCAGCCTCGGGCTCGGGCGGGGCGGCGGCCTGCACGATGCGCGGCAGCGCGTTCGGCTCGGGCATCTTGCCCAAGGCGGGGATGGACTCGACCTCGACCCAGTCGAAGGGCGGCGGCTCAGGCTCCGCGGGCACCTCGGCGCGCGGCCCCGCCCACACAACGGCCAAGACGGCCAAGTGGACCGCGGCGGTCACGCCGATCGCGACCACCTGCGTCGGCCCCTCGGGGGGGCGCGACGCCTCGAAGGGCGCGGTGCGATTCACGGCGCGCTCGGAGGCGCCCCCGCGCCGCCCCCGGGCGGGTTCGTCACCATCCCCAGGCTCGGGATGCCGGCGTTGCGCGCGCGCGCCATCACGTCGACGACGAAGCCATAAGGCAGCCGGCGGTCGGCCTGCAGGAAGATCTTCTTCTCCGCTTGCACCTTGGGGTTCGCTTTGAGCTTGGGCTCGAGCGGCTCGAGGCACGCCGAGAAGTCCGCGGACGCCGCCTGCGCCGAGCAGTTCACGAGCTCGAGCGGCGCGTCACCGTCGCCGAGCATGGTAATGCGGTGGTCCGGGTGGAGCGTCAGCACGAGCTGCTGAATGTCTGAAGGCTTGAGCGGCGTGTTCGAGGTCGTCGGCGGCAGGTCGACCTCGACTTTCCGCTGCTGCATGTCCTCGACGATGATCGGCGTCGTCACCATGAAGACGATGAGCAGCACGAGCATCACGTCGACGAGCGGCGTCACGTTGATCTCGCTCAGCGCGCCCTTCTGCCCTCCACCGCCCGACATCCCCATGACGCGGCCCTTTCGCGCTTACTTGAAAAAGTGCCGCTTCACGATGTTCAGGAAGTCGTTGCTGAAGTTGACCATGTCGGCTTCGAGCACACGCGTCTTCTGAACGAAGTGGTTGTAGAACACCACTGCGGGGATGGCCGCGACGAGGCCGATGGCCGTCGCGACGAGCGCCTCGGCGATGCCGGGGGCGACCGTGAGCAGCGTGGCGTTTCCCTTGGACGCGATGTTGATGAAGCTGTCCATGATGCCCCATACGGTGCCGAAGAGGCCCACGAAGGGCGCGGCCGAGGCCGTGGTAGCGAGCCAGCTCGTCATGGACTCCAGCGCCACACGCTCTTGGTTCTGAGCGCGTACCAGGGCTCGCTCGATGTTCTCCAGGTCCCCGAGCACGCCGTGCATCGTGTCGCCGGTGCGGGCGCCGCTCTTCAGCTTCGAGAGCTCGATGTAACCCGCGCGAAAGACTTGGCTCACCGGGCTGCCGCGCAGCCCCTCGCTCGACTGAAAGATCGTGTCGAGCTGCTTCGACTGCCAGAAGGCCTCGAGAAACGTCTGCGTCTCTCGACGCGCGCGGCGCAGCGCCAGCGCCTTGAAGGCGATGATGTACCAGCTCACGATGGACATCAGCACGAGCAAGGCCAGTACGAACTTTACGACCGGACCGGCGTCCGCGATGAGCTTTTGAATGCTCAGCGCCTGCGCGGGCTCGGCGAGCGTCACAAGGTGTACGAAGACTGCGTCCATAAGGTGGTCGAAAGTATGCAGGCGTCGGACACGCGTCAATGGATTCGCGCCCTTGCGGGCGGATACATTAGGCTACGCGCCCATGAACGTACGCCGCTCGCTCCACAGTCAGCCCGTCACGGCTCACCTGCGCTCCCTGATCGCCGCGTTCGCGCTGTCCGCGTGCGCGGGTGGCGCCCCCGAGGACAACGGGCAGGTCCCCTTCTTCGACGCGGGCGCAGGCGGGGCCCCCGCGCCGGGCGGCTCGACGCCCCCGCCGCCCGCCGGAAACCGTCGCCCCGTGCTCGCGCGCATCGGTGACCGCCAGGCCGAGGTCGGCGCGGCGCTCGAGATTGTGCTCGAGGCGAGCGACCCCAACGGCGACCCACTGACCTACGCCCTGCGGACCTCGGCGCCCGAGGGCGCGAAGTTCGACAAGGCGGACGCCCGCTTCTCATGGACGCCCACGCCTGCGCAGCTCGGCACATCTGCCATCCTCACCTTCGAGGTGTCGGATGGCACGCTGCGCGACCAGGAGACCGTCAAGGTCGACGTCGTCGCCGCGGGCGAAGCGCAGAACGGGCCGCCGGAGATCGACCCACTCGGCGACCAAGCGCTCACCGTTGGGCAGCCCTTCTCGCTTCAGCTCCGCGCGTCCGACCCGAACGGTGACCGCTTGACCTACGAGGCCCGAGGCGCCGAGGCGCTCGCCGGCGCGACCTTCGACGGGAGCGCAGGGCTCTTCGCGTGGACGCCGCCCGCCGAGGCCGCGGGCCAGGCCTTTGGCTTGGTTTTCGCGGTGTCCGACGGCGTGAACGAGTCGACGAGCGTCGTGACGCTGGTCGTGTCGGGCGCCGGCGGAGAGGCTGATTTGCCGCCGCGGATCGAGCCCATTCCCGACCAAGAGCTCGCCGCTGGCCAGACCGCGCGGATTCAGGTCGTCGCGCAGGACGAAGCGCCCGACGCGCTCGTCTACGACCTGGCCGCCCCCCCGCCCGCGGGGGCAATGTTCGACCCCGCGGCGCGCACGCTGACGTGGACGCCAACGCCAGACCAAGCGGGCCAAGCGTACCGCGTGGTCTTTCGCGTCGCCGACGGCCGGTATCGAGCGATCGAGCAGGTGACCCTGACCGTTGTGGGTGGCAGTGGCGGTGGCGGAGGCGGGGGTGGCGGTGGCGCATGCACGCCGGACGCGGGTGATCCGGGCGTCTCGCCGGACCCCGCGCCGCGCCCGCTCGCAGCGGGCGTCCCGGCGCAAGGCAGCATCTGCGAGGCGGGCGACGAAGACGCCTTCACGTTCGAAGTGCCCGCGGGCGCTGCGTTCACGCTCGACGTAGATTTTGTCCACGCGGAGGGCGACATCGACGTCTCCGTCTCCGGCAGCGACGGCTTTGAGGGCGAGTCAGTGAGCTCTGTGGATGACGAGCGCGTCGCGGGTGTGTCACGCGCCGGCGGCACGTTCGTCGCGCGCCTCGTCGGCTACAGCGGCGAGACGAACCCCCGCTACACGGTGACCCTCGCGATACAAGCGGAGGGCGCCTGCCTGCCCGATGCGGCCGAAGGACCCAGCGGCAACGGCGCGGACGGCGACGCCGCAGACTTGCGTGCCCACATCTTCGACGCGCTGTCCATCTGCGCGGGAGACGACGACTGGTTCTACGTGGACCTTGATGCGGGCGCGACGGCGACGCTGCTCGTCGCCTTTGAGCACGCCGTCGGTGATCTCGACCTCGATGTGACCGGCCCCGGCGGCTTCAGCGCGTCGAGCGCGTCGGCGGACGACGATGAGGAGGTCGTGATTGATCCTGTGCCGGCGACCGGGCGCTACTACGCGCGGGTCTTCGGCTTCGGCGGAGCGTCCAACGACTACCTCCTCGACCTCACGGAGACGGCGCCGGTCATGTGCGTCGATGACCGCGTCGAGCCAAACGATACGCGGGCGGACGCCGAGCCGCTCCCCGCGAACCTTTACCGCAACTTCACGGCGTGCGGTGACGACGATTGGTACAGGACCGACGTGCCCGCGGGGCGCGAACTGCAGGTCTTTCTGACGTGGGATGCGTCGTTCGATGACGCACCGATGCTCGTTGTCGAGAACGCGAACGGCGCTCAGCCCGCGGGTCAGGTTTGGGAGCCCGCCGAGGGGGACGGCTGCCTCCCAGAGCGTGACGCTTGCTATCGGCTGCGCTATCGGCCGGCGACGGCCGGGATGGTCTCCTATCGCTTGGTCGACGTGCGGCGAGGCATGGAGTACGACCTGCGCGTACGCGTGCTGAACTGAGCGCAGTCGACGCCGAACTGTTCTGTGTGTGCGGGCTAGGGCTTGAGGCGGCGGCCGCCGACGAGGCGAGCGCGCTCGGTTTTGCGGTCGCGGGCGTCGAGGTCGGCGGCGTGCACTTGGGCGGGGACACGCGCGAGGCGCTCCGCGCGAACTTGAGCCTGGCGATCCCCACGCGGGTCCTTGAGCGTGTGGCGCGCTTCGAGGCCCGCGACTTCGCCACGCTGGAGCGCCGCGTGCGTGCGCTCGACTGGAGTCGGTTTGGGCGAGGGTTCGCGCCACGCGCCGCGTGCCACGCCTCGCGGCTCCACCACACGGGCGCCATCGAGGAGCGGCTCGGGCGTTGGCTCCCGGCGGGCGAGACGGCGCTGTTGGCGCGCTTTGATCGAGATGTGTGCACGCTCAGCGTCGACACCTCGGGTGAGCGGCTGCACAAGCGCGGTTGGCGCGTCGAGACCGGCCCCGCGCCGCTCCGAGAGACCCTGGCCGCGGGCCTGCTGCGCTTGGCCGGCTGGGCGCCGGGCGAGGCGCTCTACGACCCGATGTGCGGCTCGGGGACGCTGCTGATCGAGGCCGCGTGCGCGGCGCAAGGTCTTCGCCCAGGGCGCCTGCGCGCGTTCGACTGCGAGGCCCGACTCGAGCACGGCCTGCGGGCGCGCGTGCTCGAGCGGCCGACGCCCATCATCCCCACGACCATCGTGGGCAGCGACCGCGCGAAGCCAGCGATCGAGGCGGCGAAGCGCAACGCCGAGCGCGCGGGGGTCGAGGCCGCGCTGACCCTGAGCGTGCTCGAGGCGGCACACGCGCAAGCCCCTGCAGCTCAGGGCTTGCTCGTGTGCAACCTGCCCTACGACCGCCGCGCAGCAGGTGCTGCGCACGCAGCCGAGCGCCTGCGGCGGGCACTCGATGGCCCCTTTGCGGCGTGGCGGGCCGCGGTGCTTACGCCCGACCCCCGCATCGCTGCGCAGCTCGACCGCGGCGTGACCGCGGTACACGCGGTCGACAACGGTGGCCTGCGTGTCGAATGGACAGTCCTCTCCGCGCGAAGTTGAAACCGACCCGCGCGGTTTGGGACACTGAAGTCACATCTGAGAGCGATGGGGGATGTCATGACGAAGTTGAGCTTGTGTAGTCAAACGCTGGCTGTGGCGCTCTGTGCCGCGGTGGTCTGGGGTTGCGAGTCCTCGGACGACGGCACGGGTGGCCAAGGCCAAGGCGGCGCGGTCGCGGGTGGCGAGGCCTCGGGCGGCGCATCACCCGACAGCGGGGTCGGCGGCGGCAACATTGGCGGCCAGCCCGCGCCCGGCGGCCAGCCTGCGCCCGGCGGCCAGCCTGCGCCCGGCGGCGGCAACATCGGCGGCCAGCCTGCGCCCGGCGGCCAGCCCGCGCCCGGTGGCCAGCCCGCGCCCGGCGGCCAGCCCGCGCCCGGTGGCCAGCCCGCGCCCGGCGGCCAGCCCGCGCCGTGCGGCTGCCCCGAAGTCTTCGCCCCAGTCTGCGGCGAGGACGGCGTGACCTATCCCAACGCGTGCGAGGCGACCTGCGCGGGCGCCGTCGTCGCGGCCGAGGGCGAGTGTGACCCCGGCCCCGGCTGCGTTTGCCCGGAGAACTTCACGCCCGTCTGCGGCGACGATGGCATGACCTACCCGAACGCTTGCTTCGCCGAGTGCGAGATGGTCGCCGTCGTGAGCGAGGGACCCTGCGAGATGCCGCCGCCCCCGCCGCCCGGCTGCGTGTGTCCCGCGATCTTCGCGCCTGTTTGCGGCGTGGACGGCATGACCTACGGCAACGCGTGCGAGGCGGACTGCGCCGGCGTCGCCGTCGCGTCCGAGGGCGAGTGCGGCCCGCCCCCGCCGCCAGAGCCCTGCGTCTGCCCGCGCATCTACGCGCCGGTGTGCGGCGCAGATGGCATGACCTACGGCAACCCGTGCATGGCCGAATGCGTGGGTGTCGCCGTCGTGTCCGACGGCGCGTGTGCGCCGGCGTGCCCCGATCCGACCGACCCCAACGTGCGCTACGTCAGCATGGACCCGGCGGAATGCATGCGGGTCCGCTTCGTGTGCCAGCAGGGCGAGCGCATGTTCTCGAACGACTGCGGCTGCGGCTGCGTCGGCGCTGCCGTCGCTGTGCAGTGACGCAGCCGAGCGCGCTGGCCGTGGGGGTGCTAAAGTCTCCCCATGGCCGCCTCGCTCGTCTACTCGACCGCAACCGACGCGCCCCTCGCCGAGGCCCTGAGCCGCCTCGTCGGCTTTGAGGCCGCGCGACTCGAGCGTCGCCACTTCCCGGACGGCGAGCGCTACCTGCGCCTGCTGTCCCCGCCCCTCGACCGCGACGCCGTGCTCCTGGGCGGGACCAGCTCGGACGCGGACACGCTTGAGCTGTATGATCTGGCCTGCGCGCTCGTCAAAGCGGGGGCGCGCTCACTCACGGTCGTCATCCCCTACTTCGGCTACTCTACCATGGAGCGCGCCGTGCTGCCGGGCGAGGTTGTCACGGCCAAGAACCGCGCGCGCCTGCTGAGCTCTATCCCCGAGGCGAGCAACGGCAACCGCATCGCGCTGCTCGACCTGCACACCGAGGGGCTGCCGCACTACTTCGAGGGGCCCGTTCGCCCGATGCACGTCTACGCGAAGCCGCTCGTGGCGGCCTTGGCGCGGCGCTTCGGAGGCGATGACTTCGTCTTGGGCTGCACGGACGCCGGCCGCGCGAAGTGGGTCGAGAGCCTCGCGAACGACCTTGGGGTGCAGCCCGCGTTCGTGTTCAAGCGCCGCGTGGACGCCGAGCGGACGCAGGTGACGGCAGTGAGCGCGCAGGTCGCCGGCCGCGTTGTCGTGCTGTACGACGACATGATTCGCACAGGCGGCTCCCTCATCGGTGCGGCGCGCGCTTTTCAGGCGGCGGGCGCCACCCGCATCTCGGCGGTCGCGACCCACGGGGTCTTCCCAGGCGATGCGTTCCTGCGCCTGCGCGCCACGGGCCTCTTTGACGCGATCGCCTGCACGGACAGCCACCCGCGGGCCCGCGCGCTCGCCGCGGACGGGCTGGTGGTGGCCTCTGTGGTGCCGCTCCTCGCTGAGCGCCTTCGGGCGCCGGACGACGGCGGCTGAATCAGTCGCCGGCGATATACTCCGGTGCGATCTCGCCGAGCACTTCAACGAGGCGCGCGACCGCGGCCGCGTCTTTGCGCATCGCCGCGAGCCTCATCTGGCTCTGGAGCAGCTCGGCCGCGGCCACGAGCTGCATCCCGGTCACGCGCTGCGCTCGGTAAGCGACACGCCGTGAGCGCACGCTCAGCTCGTCGAAGGCCGCTCGCGCGCGCGCCACGATCTCCTCGCACAGGACCCGGACCTCGCCCCCGACTGCGGCGACGCGTGTCGTCGGGCCATACTTGGAGACGATGCGCTCGAGCCCCGGCTTGAGCTCGTCCGGGTGGGACGCGTAGTGAACACCGAGCGCCGCGAAGTGGTCCTCGCGCGCGCGCTTGGCCCTGTCTCGCAAGGCGCGCAGCAGGTCCTGGCCCTCTTGCGCTCGCGCGGCCTCAGGCGGCGCGTCCTCGAAGTCGATGAGCCCGAGCCCGTCGAGCAGCGCCAAGAACCGCAGCGTCCGTATGCGGCCAATGGGGCTCATCGTGAGCACCTCGCGCAGCGTCCTCGCTCCGTCGAGCTGCTCGCTCACGAGCCTCACAGTCGCCTTGTCAGTGGCGAGGCCGATGGCGGTGAGCCCCCGAACACTTCGAAGCATCGGCCATTGGTCGATGCTCTCCTCGAAGTGCTCCGCGATGTCTTCGAGCGCCACGCGCGCGAGCAGTGTGTCCACGAGCCCGAGCGCGACCCACACGAACGCAGGCCGCTCCGCGAGCGGGACCGCTGAGAAGGTGACCCCGGGCGCGAACGACCACGGGATGGGCGTCACCGGCGCAGTCCCGTGGTCAGGACCACCCAGCCGCGCGAGCGCCTCGACCGTCTGCGCGACGCGCTGCGCCTGTCGCGCCTTCGGCTCCGCATCGGAGACCTCAGGCGTCGCCCCGCGGTCGTCTAAGAGCAAGAGCGTCCTGCCCGTGTCGAGCTCGAGCGTGCAACGCTGCTCGCCGCTCCCGAGCACCAGACGCCCGGAGCGGCCCGCCAAGTCACGCAGCCCGCGCATGACCTGCGCTTTGCGGCCCACGAAGAAGCCGAGACCATGCCCCGTCGTCCAGGCCCCGCTCTCCCCGCGCTCTGCGGCGTCAACGCTCACGAGCGGCGTCAGCACGGGCGCCATCGCGACCTCGTGCGCGCCGGTCACATCGACGAGCCCGCCGAGGTCCTCGACGGCGAGGTCACCCTGGGTCGTCTCGACCCAAATGCCTGTGAATCCTGCGGCGTCTGCGCCTGAGCCCCCCGGTAAGGGCTCGGTGGGCGGCAGGGTGAGCTGCTCGAAGTACTCAAGCGCGTCCTCGTCGACCCTGACCGGTGCGGGCGGGCTCGGCTCGACCCGCTCAGCGAGCGCCGCAGCGGCGGCGGCCTGCGCGGCCCGCTCCGCTGCTCGCGCCTCGGCCTTCGCCCTGGCCTGCATGAGCGCAGCCGGCCCAACGAGTCGCCGAAGCGCCCGCAGTGTCTCTGGCTCAACGTCGAGCTCGAGCCCCAGCAGGTCCGCTTGACGGAAGACACCTTGGCCGGCGATGCGGACATCCCCCGTCCGTCCTCGGACCCGCAGCGTGAGCGTCATCGTGCGGTCGACCACCGCGTCCGCCAAGTTGATGCACAGGAGCCTGCGATGCGCGATCTCGATGTCGATCAGCGCCGCGAGCGCGAGCGCCGAGTCGAACTCGACGATGCCCCCTTGAAGGAGCGTCGGCGGCACGGTCGCGTCATAGGAACCCCAGGTCACGCGTGCATCGTTCGCGTGCCCCGCGTGGCTGTCAATGCGGGCTCTCCCGACGCCGGTAGCCCTCCATCAGGCTCGAGAAGAGCATCGCGCCCACGCGGTCGGCGCCCTGCTTGGTCGGGTGGGTGAAGTCGCCGCCGCCGAGGCCCGTGCGCGCCCAGACCGCCATGGAGCCCTCGCCGCCCATCGCGCGGTAAGTGTCGAAGAAGGCGCAGCCGTCCATGTAGGCCACGCGGCGCTGAACTGTGGCGATGCGCTCGACGACCGGCCGGCTCACGAGCTCGCCGTGCTCGTCACGTTCGGCACGGTCCATCGGTCCGACGAGCAGACACGGGACGCTCGGCAGCGACGCTCTGAGCTGCTGGACGACAGGCCGCAGGTCCTCACGGTAGGTCTTCGTGCCGAGGTCGGCCGCCTCGCCCTCGTTCGTGCCGTAGTGCAGCACGACGAGGTCGACCTGACGCGCCTTGAGTTGCTCGGTCCAGTGGAGAGGGTCGAAGCGGGACAGGAGCTTCACGCGCGTCCCGTCCACGCCCAGGCTGTCGTAGACAACCCCCGGCCCATCTCGCTCGAGGACCGCGCCGAACAGCCGCACCTCGCCGCCGCCCAGCGTCTTGAGGCGCACCTTGTGCGGCGCGTCGGGGAGTTGAACGCGCTCGACCCGCGCGCCCTCGCCGCCGTCGCGGGTCGAGACCTCGGCCACGACCTCGCCGTCCACCTCGAGCGCGAACCGCCCCCCGTCGCCCTGCCCCCAGTACCAGACCTCGAGCCGCGTGAAGCCGGCGTTCAGCGTCGCGTCGTCGCCCCTGCGCTTGGCTGAGCTCCAACTCACCCATTCGCCGGCGTCCCGGGTGCGGAACGTGACCCCGCCGAGGCCGTAACGGCCGTCGGGGACCGTAGGCTTCGTGAGGCGGTTGATGTGCCACCCCTCGCTCGCCTTGATGTCGAGGTGATTGCGCCGATACCAAGGCGACGTGAGGCCGGCGAGGACGAAGCCATGTCCGCCGTCGCCGAACTTCTTCTGCATCAGGCGCCGCAGGGTCTCGGTGGTGTCGGCGCCCGTGACGAGGGAGTCGCCGTAGTGCACGACGCGCACCTGCGCGCGGCCTGCCGCGGCCTCGCGCAGGCGGTCGTAGAACCGCTCGAGCACGCCATGCGGGTCTTCAATGGACAGCAGCGGCACGCCGGTCCCCCCGTCGCGAACAGCGGGGGGCACAGGCAGCGCAGACGCCTCGGTGAACGCGCCCCGCAGGGGGATCGCGCGAGGGTCCGCGGACGCCGCGATGCTTAACACGGCCGCTGGGGTCGGCTGGGGGCCGCCCGAAGAGCCGGGGACCGCAGTCGACACGGGCGCATCGACGGGCGACGGCTCGGCGATCAGGGCGTCGTCGTCAATCGCCTCGGGCGCGGGCGCCTGGGCGGGGCTCGCCCACGGCAGCGGGTCGTACTCCAGGCGCACAAGCCGCGGCAGCAGGCGGGTGGGGTCGTCGGGCAGGAACCGCAGCGCGTCGAGGCCGGGCGCCCACTGACACACGGCCGCGAAGAGCAGGCTCCACGCGAGCGTGAGGTGCGCGTGGGAGGACGATTCGGGCGGCATGAGGCGCATGGTCAACCTCAGAACTGGAAATAAATGAAGGGGACGACCTCGGTGCCCGCGAGCTTGCCAAGACCTTGCAGGCCCGCCACCAAGACGAGCGCCTGCGCCCACGCCGGGAGCGCCGCGAAGCGCCGCGAGGCCGCGTCGAAGAGGGCCCTCGGGCACAGGTGGGTCGCCGCCGCGCCGCCGAGCGTAGCGAGCACGACCCACCCCAGGTTGTTCGCGCTCAAGCTCAGCTCCGAGAGGCGGTCGAGCACCGCCATGGCGTCGTCCCACGTGCGGGCACGGAAGAAGATCCACGCGAGGCACACGAAGTTGAACGTGACGAAGCCCGCCAGCACGCGCGCTGCTGGACGCTCACCGAGCAGCGGCCCAAGCCCGCGCTTGGCGCGGCTGCGTTGCAAGTATCGGAGCACCGCGAGTGCGCCGCCGTGCAGCAGGCCCCAGACCACGAAGTTCCAAGACGCACCGTGCCACAGGCCGCCTAAGAGCATCGTCAGCATCAGGTTGCGATAGGTCGCGACCTCCCCGCCGCGGTTCCCGCCGAGAGGGACGTACAGGTAGTCGCGCAGCCACGACGACAGCGAGATGTGCCAGCGCCGCCAAAAGTCCTGCAGGTCTTGCGCTCTGTAGGGCGCGTCGAAGTTGGGCGGAAAGCGAAATCCAAAGAGCAACGCGGACCCGATCGCGATGTCGGAGTAAGCGCTGAAGTCACAGTAAATCTGGAACGCATAGCCGTAGACGCCCGTGAGGACCTCGAGGCTGCTGAACTGCCACGGCAGGTCGAAGACGCGGTCGACCAAGTTGAGCGCGAGCGGGTCCGCGAAGGCGACCTTCTTGGTCAGGCCAATCAAGATGAGAAAGAGCCCGTGCGACGCCTCGGCGGCGATGAGCGGTGGGCGCTCGCGCAGCCCGGGGAGCAGGTCTCGCGCCCGAACGATCGGGCCCGCGACGAGCTGCGGGAAGAAGGACACGAACGCCAAGTACCGCAGATAGCTGTCCTCGGGTTCGATCTCGCCGCGGTACACGTCGATGGCGTAGCTCATCGACTGGAAGGTGAAGAACGAGATGCCCGCCGGCAGGATCAGGTGCAGCAGCGGCAGGTTCGGGTTCATCCCGAGGTGAGCGCCCGCCGCGTTCGTCGTCGTCACGAAGAAGTCGTAGTACTTGAACAGCGCCAAGATGCTGAGGTGGTACGTGAGTGAGAGCCAGAGGATGGCCTTCTTTCGGCCGCGCTCCGGCGCGCGCGCGATGGCACGGCCGACGAAGTAGTCGACCGTCGAAGAGGCAAAAATCAGCAATAAATACCAATGGTTCCACGAACCGTAGAACACATAGTTCGCGACAAGGAGCAGGACGGTCGGCACGACAGGCCGCTGGACGGTCGCCCAGTACGCCACGAACGCGACCCCCAGCAGGAGGGCATACTCAAGGGAGTTGAACTGCACGGGGCGGGGATGGTGACGCTGGGCGCGGCGTTGTCAACGAAGGCGTGCTACATTCGCCGTCTATGTCGACCCCCCACGCCATCCTCCCCTTCGACGCCGCCCAAGCCGCCGCCGCCGCGCTCCGCGAGCGCTGCGGTGACGCGCCGGCCGCGGCGGTCGTGCTCGGCAGCGGCCTCGGTGACTTCGCTGACGGCCTGACAAACGCAGTCTCGGTCCCCTACACCGACCTGCCCGGCTTTCCGCCGGTGGGCGTCGAGGGTCACTCCGGCCGCTTGGTCGTGGGCCACCTGCCGGATGGGACCCGCGTCGCGGCGTTCTCCGGCCGCGCGCACCTGTACGAAGGTCACGGCGTGCAGTCGTGCGTTCACGGCGTTCGCGCGTTCCGCGCGTGGGGTGGGCGGGGCGTCGTGCTGACAAACGCCGCGGGGGGCATCAACCCCGCGTTTCGACCCGGGGACCTGATGGTCATCACGGACCACATCAACCTGAGTGGTCACAACCCGCTCACCGGCCCCAACGACGCGCGCCTCGGGCCGCGGTTCCCCGACATGAGCGCGGCCTACGACCCCGCGCTGCGCGCGCACCTGCACGCCGTGGCGCGCGAGCGCGGCCTCACCCTCCGCGTCGGCATCTACGCCGCCCTGCCCGGCCCAAGCTACGAGACGCCCGCCGAGATTCGGATGCTGCGCACGCTGGGCGCGGACGCCGTGGGCATGTCGACCGTGGTCGAGGTCATCGCCGCGCGTCACTGCGGCCTGCGGGTCGCCGGCATCTCGTGCATCACCAACCTGGCCGCGGGCCTGGGCAACGCAGAGCTCTCACACGACGAGGTCAAGGAGACCGCACTGATGGCGCGCAGCGCCTTCATCGGGCTTCTGCAGGGCACGCTGCCGCGTATCTCGGGCGCTGAGGCGCCATGAAGCACCTCATCGTCACACAGCCGACCCAGCCCGACGCTGCCTTCGATGACTTGGTTCAGGCGGCGCTCGACGCCCGCGCCCGGGCCTATGCGCCCTACAGCCATTTTCTCGTGGGGGCCGCGCTGCTGGCGGACGACGGTCGCGTCTTCACCGGGACGAACGTCGAGAACGCCACGTACGGGCTCACGATTTGCGCGGAGCGCACCGCCGTGGTGAAGGCCGTGAGCGAGGGCGTCCGGCACTTCAAGGCCATCGCCATCGCCACCGACCACGACCCGCCCGCGACCCCATGCGGCATGTGTCGGCAGACCCTCGCCGAGTTCGCGCTCGACCTGCCCATCGTGCTCGCCAACGTCGCGGGTCGGCGGGTGCAGGTCCACTTGGGGACGCTGCTCCCGCACGCGTTTCGCCCGAGCGACCTGCTCGACCGGCCGGCGTCAAAGAGCGGGAGCACGCCGTGAAGTCCCGGCGAGCGCTCTGGTCCGCAGTCGGGTTGACCGCGAGCGCATGCTCGCTGGCCATCGGGGACATCGAGCTCCCGCCGGAGCGCCCGCCGGTCGCCGACGCCGCGGGGGACGCCGCGCTGCCCCCCGACGCCCGCATCGGGGACGCCGAGCGCACACCGGACACGCAGGTCGTCGCGGACGCAGCGGCTCGAGACGCGTCGGCCGACATGGCCATGGTCGACGCCGCGCCGCCGGTCGACACGGGGCCCGACGCCTCGCCCGACGCCGCGCCGCCGGTCGACGCGGGGCCCGACGCCGCGTGGCTGCCGCCTCGGGACCTCGCCCGTTGGACGGGTCGGTGGCGCGTGCACGGCCTCGTCGAGGTCGCTGGCGAGCTGAGCATCTACGACGCCGTCGTCGATATCGAGGCCGACCGCGCGTGGCTCAGCGACGCTTACGGACGCCTCCACACGCCGCTCGATTTGGCCGCGCGTGAGGACGGTTCCGGCACGCTCTCCGTGGTGCTCCCCGATGTCGGGCTGCTGCGCGCCGCGCTCGCGACGCAGAGCGGTCTCGGCGTGTTATCGCCCGAGCCCACGGACATCGCCCCGCCCACAGCCGCCCTCTTTGCCTCGCGCGTCGTCGTGCCCCGGCCGCGCCTGCCCGACACCATGGTGCACGCGGTCCTGGGGCGAGCGCCCCGGAGCGGTCAGGGGGAGCTCGGCGTCCTGCTGCGCTCCGGGCCGTACTACGCTGTCCGCTCGCGCCTCACGATCGGCGTCGCCAACACGCTCCCCGACACACGGTGGATGTGGGCCGCGCTTGGAGACGACCGTTTCACCTTCACCGAAGACGGCAGCGGGGCGCGCGTCGCCTTCTCGCCGAACGCCAGCGGCACCGGCGGCGTGGGTCTGGGCTACGGCGCGAACATGGACAGCCCCCCCGACCGCGTGCTGCTCGGGCTGTCGGGCGCGGCGTCGCCCGACGGGCCGCGCCTGGGCCCCCTGTGGTGCGGCGGCATCACGCTGCCCATTCAAGGTCCAGGGCACCGGGCCTTCGCCTTGGCAGCCGCGATCGAGCCGGGCCGGCTGCTGAGCTGGGAGGGCGCGGGCCAGCAGACCCTAGAGCCGAGTCAGAACGTCTACACGGTCATCGGTGGCCCGGGCCCGTTCAGCGTCGACGGCGGCATCGCCCTGCATGACCTGAACGACGAGGCGCTCATCGTCCTGCCCGCGCAGCCGGGCGGGCGCCTTTACTGGGGCGCGATGATGTGCGTCCGGACAGACCTGTAGAGCGTTGACCTTTCACGCCGCGGCGCGGGCGTGCTACGCGCACGAGCATGACGACCCTTGAACGCCCCGTCTACGTGCTCGCCGGCGAGTACTCGGCGCCCCTCGACGCCGAGCACCCCGCGCAGGTCTTTGAGAAGGCCCGCAAGGTCGCACAGCCGGGGGCAGAGCTTGAGACCCTGATGTACCTCGCGGGCGAGCGCGCCTTGCGCGCCCTCGCCTTGGGGGACCAAGGGCGCCTGTCCGTCAACCGCCTGCTGCTCACGACGATGCCCGACGTGGGGGGCAACGCGATCGGCCACGCCATTCACCTGCCCAACGTGCTCAAGCGCCGGCTGCAGCTCGCCGAGGCCTGCCAAGCGCGCTTTGAGATCGGGAGCTCGGACGCGGGCGCGTCGCTCTTTGCGTCTGCTGTCCATCTGTTGCGAGGGCTCGCGGAGCCGAGCACAGCGCTCGTGGTCGCCGGTCAGGTCATGCCGGGTGGGCGCGACGCCATACAGACCGTGGCTCAGGTGCTCGACGCGCCCGAGCGCGAGCAGGGTCTCACAATGCTCGCCGTGGGCGACCTGCTCATGGACGTGCAGGCGTGGCAGTGGCGACAGGAGCGGCAGCGGCGCGCCTATCTCGCGGGGTTGAGCGTGGACGAGCCCGTGGCGGACACCCCGGACCCAGGCCCGGACGCGTTCGCTGGGGCCGTCGAGGACGCGGTGTCGAACAAGCTCGCGCTCGCCGCGGAGTATCCCGCCGCTCAGCGAGCGGACGCCGCTCGCCCCGCTGACGCGAGCGCGGTCTCACGGTGGCTCACCGACTGGCACATCGCGCTCGCGAGCAACGGCGCCTGCGCCGTGGTGCTGACCACGGACGAAGCGCTCGTGCGTCGCTGGATCGGCGCATCGGGTCAGCGGCGCGTCGTGCGGGTGCTCGGCGTCGGCGAGGGCGACGCGGACCCGCGGCTCGCCCTCCGGGGGGAGCCTTTCCTCTTCTTCAAGTCCGTGCGTCAAGCGCTCGTCTCGCTGCGCCGCAACACGGACACCAACCACGACTTTCTGCGCGGCGCCGCGTTCACTGTCCTGCACGACGCCTTCCCTTCGATCGAGCATGCTTTCCTGCTCGGGCTCGGCTTCTCACCGGTCGAGGCGCTCTCGCGCGCGCGGACCTACTGGCCGAACCCCTACGGCGGTCTGACCGCCTTCGGCCACGCCCTCGCGGCCTCTGGGCTCGTGCAGATCGCGAAGGCCTTTCACGTCTTCACTCGGCCCGACACCTACTTCCCCGAGGACGCGGCAGGCGCGTCGGGGCGACCCGGCGTCCACTTGGACTTCACACGCGCGCGCGAGCCTGTCCACTGCCTCACGACGTCCGTCGGCGGGCCACTCTCGCACATCGTGGCGACGCTCCTCGAGTCCATGCCCGTGGGTGTCGACGCGAGTGATGCCGAGCTCGAGCTGCCCGGGCCATTCGAGCCGAAGCAGCGCCATCGGCAGAACGAGCCGCTGGTCAAGGACTTCGAGACCAAGACCCGCTGGGTCGCCCTGCTCGCAGCCAAGTATCGGCGCGCGCTCGCGGAGCACCTGCCGGGCCTGCTCGGCGGCGCTGCGGGCGTGGGTGTTGTCGAGGCCCGCACGCACTTGGACCTGCGACTGGTGCCGTGGCCTCTCCCCAGGGCGTTCGTCGACGCCGTGACGCCCCCGGACGAGGCCTTGCGAGAGGCGCTCGGTGCGCCGACCTTGGACGCCGCCCGCGCGGCCATTCGCGCGGCCCTCAGCGCCCGAGGGCTGACCACCGAGGCGGACGAGCGGCGCCTGTGGGAGCGCGCCCGAGCGCCCATCGCCCTCGTCAGCGGCGCGCTCCCCGGAACCGACGCCGCGCGGGGCGTCGTCTGGCTCTCGGACGCGGCGGCCGGCTGTGAGATAGGCGACCTCGTGTGCACGGACGCCTCGGGCCGCGTCGCCGTCCGCGTGGTGCCCTCCGATGCTGTCCCCGGGCTCGTGCCAGTTTGGTATCGCGGCATGGCGCCCCACCCGGCAGACCGCGCGCCGCTCATGGACGCCCTGGAGCCGCTGGACTACCTGGGCCCCGACGACACGCTGTGCGCGACGCGGCCGCTCGATGTTCTGCACCGCGTCGTGACGCTGCCGCTCGAGCCGGACGTGATGAGCGCCTTGCAGGCCTTGGGGACGCGGCTCATCGAGCGCGTCATCGAGCGCCCGACCGAGGCGCCGTCGAACGGTGTATTGCGGCTGATGCACGAGCTCGTGGTGCACCCCGAGCCGAGCCGGTGGCGCATCGCGACCGCGCTGCGCCTGACGCTGGGGCTCGACGACCACGCCCCCGCGCCGCCCCCCGAGCCGATGGCGTACTGCGAGTTCGACCTGCTCGGCGCCGGTGACTACACCAGCGGCGACCTGGCCACGCGGTTCGCGACCGTCGCGGACGCCATTCGGCGCGCCGAGGGTTGGCTCGCCGGAAGCACCGTGACGCACGGTCGCGTGGGCGACGCCTTCGCGACCACGGTGCGGTCTCCGCCCTCGCCCTCGCTCGCATGGCAGACGCTGTTGCGCTTCGCCTACGAGGTCCACCAGTCGTGCACCCGCGCGGGGATCGGCCTGCGCACGGCCGTCTGCGTCGGCGATGGTGTGGCCTTTCCAGACGTGCACAACCGGTTTGGTATTGCGGGTGGGCTGCAAAAGCTCGCCCACCTGACGCTCGCGCAGGCGCCCGGCTTTCGACGCGGGGGGCCCGAGGCCCGCGGCGCGGGGCTCGCGCTGGTTCTCTCCGACGTCTCGGACGAGGTCGCCGCCGCCGTCGCCACGGAGCGCCTGTGGCGCGGCCTGCTCGGCGCCGAGGCGGACACCCTCGAGGTCATCGCGCGCGGCCCACTCGACGCTGCCGGCCCGAACACCTACATCGACATTCGACGGCTCTGACCACCCACAGGAGGGGCGCGACACTCATGGCGACTTTGTTCACCCGCATCATCAACGGCGAGCTCCCGAGCGACCGCGTCTACGAGGACGAGCTCTGCGTCGCGTTCAGGGACATCAACCCGACGGCGCCGCTGCACGTGCTCGTGGTGCCCCGCAAGCCCCTGCCGCAGCTGGACGCGATGTCGGCCGAGGACGAGCCACTCGTGGGACACCTGATGCGCGTCGCGGCGCAGGTCGCCCACGACGAGGGCTTCGAGGACTTTCGCCTCGCCATCAACAACGGCGTGGGGGCGGGTCAGACCGTCTTCCACCTGCACGTGCACGTCATCGGGGGTCGCCCTCTGCACTGGCCGCCGGGCTGAGGCGTCGCAGCAGCGGACCCGTCATCGCGGTCGTCAGCAGCGCCACGAGCACGAAGAGCGTGAACAGGCGCGGTGACAGCAGCCCCATGCTCAGCCCGACGTCGAGTACGACGAGCCCCATCAAGCCGCGCGTGTTCATCAGCAGGCCGAGCGCCGCGGCGAAGCGGCTCGGCATGCCGACCCACAGCCCTGCGAGCCATGTGCCGCCGAGCTTGCCGAGGATGGCCACGGAGAGCAGCACGGCGAGCGCGAGCGCGTCCGCGGCGCCGTCTAGGCCGCCGACGTCCGTGCGGAGGCCTGTGACGACGAAGAACGTCGGCAGGAGGAGCACGCCCACCAGATCGCGGAGGCGCGACGTAACAGCCTGCGCGACGCGACCGTCCGTCGGCACGAGCGCGCCCGCGACGAACGCGCCGAAGAGCGCGTGCACGCCGGCGAGCTCGGTGGCCCACGCGCACACCAAAGCCAAGCCGATGAAGCCCGCGAACCGCGAGGTCTCACTCAGCGTGGCGTGCCGCTCGAGCCACGCCAGCGCGGGGCGCAGCCCAAGCCACGCGAACGCGCCGAACCCGGCGACCCCGGCCAGGGTCATCACGAGCGCACCACTATCCGCTTGAGCCAGCGCGACGACGCCCGCGAGCAGCGCCCACGCCGTCACGTCATCGGCGGCAGCGCACGCGATCGCCGTCACGCCGAGCGGGGTGCGGGTCAGCCCTTGGTCGGCCAAAATCCGCGCCAGCACGGGGAACGCGGTCACAGAGAGCGCCGCGCCGCAGAACAGCGCGAAGGCCGTGAAGTCCGTGCCCTGCACCCCGAGGCGGGGGTAGAACCACAGGGCCGCCACGCCACCGAGCGTAAAGGGCACGACGATCCCCGCGTGCGACACCGCGAGCGTCTCGCGGGCCCGCCCCGAGAGCGCGCGCGGGTCGAGCTCCACGCCCACGAGCGCCATGAACAGCACGACGCCGAGCTGCGCCAGCGTGCCCAGCGCCGGCAGGGTGCTTAGGGGCACCAACGCCTCGGCGATGTCGGGCGCGACCCCGCGCAGGAGCGACGGACCGAGCAGAATGCCCGCCGCGATCTCCCCGACGACGGGGGGCTGCCCGAGCGCGCGCTGGGCGAGCATCCCCGCCCCGCGCGCGGCCGCGACCACGACCGCCAGCGCCAGCGCGATCTGGCCGATGCCCGCGCTCTGGGCGCCGTGCGCGCCGCTCCCCGACGTCAAGGCGTCGGGCGAGAGGCCCTGCGCCGCGAGGCCGTGGCCCGCGGACAAGACGCCCCAGCCGACGAGCGCCGCCACGACGAGCAACCCGACATAGAGCACCAACGCGCGCATTACCCCTCGGGAACGTAGTGGAGGGCCGCGATGACGACCGCCGTCGCGACGACCACACAGATGCCGATCCACGCCTGAGCGATGCGCGGCCACGGCGCGCGGTCGGCCGAACGGACGATCTCGACCGCTTGGTCGAAGGAGAGCGCGCGGGTCTCGTCGAGCGTGAAGCGCGCCCGGGTCAGCGCCGTGATCGCGAACGCGGTCTTCGGCCCAATCTCGGCCCAGAGCGCGCGCGCGGCCTCAAGGTCGATAGGCTCGCCGCGGGCCGCCCTCTCCAAGAACCCGGGGACTCGGTACCGCTCAATCACGACAAGCTGTGAGAGCCCGCAGAAGACCGCGAAAAGATTGAAGATCAGATAGAACGAGTCGGTCCGTTTCAAGCCGATCATCACATACAGGTACGCCGTGACGCCAGCGAGTGTGCCGACGCGGAGTGACCACGTGGCGAGGCTCGCCCGACGCAGCTCGCCGCGCCAGAGCGCCCGCTCATCAGGTGGGCTCATGCCTCGCCGCCCAGGTCGAAAGCGGGCCCAGCGGCCTCGGTGAGCGCGAGAAAGACCTGCTCCAGATCGGCCGCGGCGTCCCCCGTGGCGGCGCGCAGCGCGGCCGGCGTGCCCTGCGCGACCACGCGCCCTTGGTGCATGATCGCGACCTCGTCGCAGATCTCCTCGGCGTCGACGAGCGTGTGCGTGCTGAAGACCACCGTGTGGCCCAGCTCCCGCGCCTGCGCGCGCAGCACGTCCTTGAGCAGGCGCATCCCTCTTGGGTCGAGGCCGACCATCGGCTCATCGACGACTAGGAGTCTGGGCTGGTGCAGCAGGACAGACGCCATGACGAGGCGCTGCTTCATGCCGTGGGAGAAGCTCTCCACGAGCGTGTTGACCTTGTCTCCGAGCCCAAACTGTCCCAAGAGCGCGAGCCCCCGGGTCTCGACCTCCTCCTCCGTCAGGGCGTACAGCCCACCGACGAAGCGCACATACTCGAACGCGGTGAGCTTCTCGTAGAGGCTCGGGCGGTCGGGCACGTAGCCGAGCACGCGCTTGGCCCGGAGCGGCTCCGCCACGACGTCCACGCCGTCAACCAAGATGCGCCCGCTCGTCGGCCGCACGAGCCCGCAGACCATCTTCATCGTCGTGGTCTTGCCCGCCCCGTTCGGGCCGAGGAGCCCGAAGACGCAGCCCGCGGGCACTTTGAGCGAGACGCTGTCCACCGCGGTGAAGGCGCCGTAGCGCTTCGTGACGTCCTGCAACTGCAGCATCGGTCGTTCGGCGCTCATGCCTCATGATACAACGTCTTCATGAACTCGCTCGCATTCGTGGCCGGCGCGACGGGGTATACCGGGGCGGCGCTCGTCGCGCGCCTGCGCCAGCAGGGCACGCCGACGCTCGCGCACGTTCGCCCCGACTCCTCGGAGCTCGACGCGTGGCGCGCGCGCTTCGAGGCCCTCGGGGCCGAGATCGACACCACCGCGTGGGCCCTCGATGCCCTGACGGCGCGGCTCGCGAGCGCTCGCCCTGCGGTCGTCTTCGCTCTCCTGGGCACGACCCGCAAGCGGGCGGCGCGCAACCCCGACTCGACGTATGAGCGCGTCGACTACGGGCTCACACGCATGCTGATGGACGCCTGCATCGCCGCGGGCTGCGCGCCGCGCTTCGTGTACCTGAGCTCCATCGGCGTGGGGCCGAGCGCGCGTGGCGCTTACCTTCAGGTGCGCCATCGGATGGAAATCGAGCTGCGCGCGAGCGGGCTGCCCTGGACCATCGCGCGCCCGGCCTTCATATCGGGGCCCGACCGGTCCGAGCGCCGCGTGGGCGAGCGCTTCGGGGCGATCGTCACGCAGGGGCTCTTCGCGGTGACGGACGCCCTCGGGGCCGGGCTGAACGCCCGCTACGGCGCGATGACCGCGGACCAGCTCGCGGCGGCGCTCTCCCGGGCGGCCGAGGACCCAGAGTGCGCGGGCCGTGTGCTCGAGCGGGCCGACCTTGGGCGCATGGTCGACGCGTGACCGTCCGCACGCGCGCCGCGGCCTTGACCTGCGCTGCGGCGCTGCTCGCGTGCGATGCAACGGAGAGCGGGCGAGCGCGGGATACTGACGCCGCGCTGCCCGACGCCGCGCTGCCCGACGCCGCGTTGCCCGACGCCGCGCTGCCCGACGCCGCGCTGCCCGACGCCGCGCTGCCGACCGGCGGTGTCGCGGCGCTCGGCTCGACCCTGCACACCCTCGACGCGGTGCGCGTCGAGGTGCTCGGCACCCGGGCCGATGGGCTGCGCGTCCCCCGCGACCTCGCGCTCGATCCCGAGCGCCCTGGTCGCCTGTGGGTCGTCAACCGCGAGGACGACTCGGTGGTCATCCTGCACGACGTCGACGACCCGAGCGCGCCCCGGGAGAAGCGCATCGACCCGTACGCCCTGCACTTCATGGACGAGGTCTCGAGCATCGAGTTCGGCGCGCCGGGCCTCTTCGGCACCTGTCAGGAGTCTGTGAACACCTACGCCGGCATGGCCGAGCCCAATGACTTCATGGGACCCACCCTCTGGTCGTCCGACTTGGAGATCTTCGGCTACTCGAACCCGAGCGCCGTGGCGGCGGTCGGCGAGGACCTCGGCTCACACCTCGACATGCTGCACGAGTCCCCGCTGTGCATGGGCATCGCCTGGGAGCGCGCCAACATCTACTGGACCTTCGACGGCAAGACCCAGTCCATCACGCGCGCCAACTTCATGCAGGACCATGGCATCGGCTACGACGACCACAGCGATGGCCGCATGCAGCGCTTCGTCGAGGGCGAGGTCCGACGGGTACCGAACGTGCCTTCGCACATGGTCTACGACGGTCAGACGGACCTGCTCTACGTCGCCGACACCGGCAACCGCCGCGTCGCCGTGCTGGACACGACCGAGGCCCGGAGCGCGGGTCGCATCGAGACCATCGAGCCGGGCACCGTGCTGTGGCGCATGCAGGACGCGACGCTCACCGCGCTGGCCGACGCCTCGACCGCCGGCCTTGAGCGCCCAAGCGGCCTCGCGCTGCACGACGACCTGCTCTACGTGACCGACAACGCGACCGCGCGCATCACCGCGCTCACCCTCGACGGCGCCGTCGTCGACTGGCTCGACACCGGCCTCGAACCCGGCGCGCTGATGGGCATCGAGCTCGACGCCGCGGGCCGGATCTATGTGGTCGACGCCGCGCGCGACCGGGTGCTGAGGCTCTCGGCGCGATAATTGGCCCGTTCTGGGCCGGAATCGGTAGATTGGTGTTCATGAACACGGCTCTCCTGTTCCTCGCCCTCGCTTCACCGCCGGCTGGCTCTTACTACACTTTCGGACCGCAAGGCGTGCTGCAGGTCGATGCGCACGGAAACACCCAGCGCGTCGTCTCGAAGCTGAAGGCCGGGGCGGGACGACGCCTGCCGGGGGGAACAGAAGCCGTTATCTATGTTCCAGCGCGTCGCGCTCTGGTCCGCCTCAACCTCGAGAGCGGAGAAGAGCAAGTCGTGCTGACGCTCCCGAGCGTCACACCGACCTGCGGCAGCGAGGAACACATTGTGACCTCTGAGTTGGGCGTCCAAAGCGCGAGAGATTTCGTCTTGGACGCGGACCGCGCCGTATGCATGGAGTTATTCGACCGCAACCTCAACATGGCGACCTATGGCCTGCGAGTCTACGCGAACCTGAAGGGCGGTCCGCATCGGCTCGTACCGGCATTGAGTGGCTGCCCGAGCGACAAGGGCCCTTGGTGTCACTCAAGCGACGCAACGGTCCCGGGCAAGCGAGCCCACGCCAGGCGGCCAGCATTGCCCCAGGCCTTCGTCGAGGCCTCCAGCTCACCTTCCGGCCGATGGACGCTGGTCTGGCACGTTGTGGACGCCAACGACGTCGTCTACGTCGGGTACTACTTGCGTGATAACCAGCAACGCCAATATCTCGCGATTCCCCTCCCGGGCGACGGCTGGAGCGAACCCATTTCGGCCAACGAGCTCACGCGTATGGTGGACCCCAAGGAGTCACGATTCCTGGACACCGGGGGGCCGCGCGTTGAGACGCTTGTGGTCTCAGGCGAGACCGAGGCGGAGTGGACCGGGGTCGGCGAGAATTTCACGCTGGGCAGCCTGCTGATTGACCCCGGTGTCAGTGTGCTCAAGCTGCAAGGCCAGCCCCTGTTGTAGTGACGCCGTCGCGCGACCCATTGACTCTTGAACAGAACGGAGGCTCATCGTGTTTCTCTCGGCGTGCGCCACGCTCCTCCTTGCCGCTCAGACGTACCTGATTACAAATGCTCAGGGTCTGCATGAGGTCGACAGCATCGGGCACGTCGTTCGCACGATCACGCAGACTCCGACGCCTCAGGCCCGCATCATCCCCAACACAGAACTCGCGATGACGTATCGCAAGGCGTTGGGACAAGTCGTCGGAGTCAATGTTCGAACAGGCCAAGAGCGATTGTTCGCAAGAGTGCGAATCGCCGACTCGGTCTTCACTGAAAAATCCATCATTCAGAGTCTCTCGCTGCACACTCAGGGGGGCATCCAACTGCTCCCAGGTGGGGCAAAGGCCTGCATCCACCTTGGGGGCTATGCTTGCGACCAGGCAGGTTTCGACATCGAAGTCGACATCAAACGTCGCTCCGCCACCGTGGATGAGAGATTTCCGCGAGCAGAAGACGCGCCGTCGCCGTGCTCAAGCTTGGGCGTCCCCTTTGAAGACGACCCTGTCTTGAAGTCACTCGATGGCACGGCGGAAGCGCACCTTGGCCCGCAGCAAAGGCCGGCATACCACGAGCGCTCGACGTCACCTTCCGGACGTTGGACGCTCTTTTGGCAGTACACCTCGATGCCTCGAGCCTGTAACGCCGAAGAGGTCACGAAAGCGCTGTACCTGCGAGACAACAGCTCCGGTGCATATCACATCATCCCTCCCCCCGGTGAGCCATGGCCCCCCATCATGAGACATGACGACATGAAGCTCCGCGAGGACCCCAACGCCGGCTATTGGATGACGGAAGAGGATCGGCGCGTTAATACCCCCCAAGCATTCGAGGCCGTGGGGACAGAGCTCCCGCAGTGGATTGGCAAGACCGACACGCTGGCCGTCGGCAGCGTGCTCATCGAACCCGGCGTGCGCACTGTCGATCTCGGCGGCCGTATCGTGCACTGAGCGCGCTTGGGTCCATCCCCACGCCGAGCGTTACTCCGCCCGGAACGTGAACGGGTAGCGCACCAGCAGGTCGCCGTCCTCTTCGCCGTTGGGGCCGAGGGGCGCGGGGTACTCGACCTCGCCGAGCGCCTTGAGCACACACATCCCGAAGAAGGGGTTGAGCATGGATGGGTCTGAGCCCTGCCCACCGATGGGACACGACGAACTTGACCATCAGCTTGCCCTGCAGCTCGGGCTTCTGGGCGAGGGCCTGATCGTAGCAGGACTTGACGACCGGTAACGCCGCCTTGACGCCCGCGCGCGTGGCCTCCATCGACAGGCGGCCGTGCGGCGTCATGGGCGGCATGTCGGCCGGGACCCGCGCATCGGCGCTGTCGGGGCCCGCGTCGCCGTGCTGGACACGACCGAGGCCCGGAGCGCGGGTCGCATCGAGACCATCGAGCCGGGCACCGTGCTGTGGCGCA
>Ga0114972_10000400_pt1 | contig 32252 bp, 25 predicted proteins | sample M_140807_EF_Meta_FD_87354 | JGI IMG/M metagenome (GOLD analysis project Ga0114972, IMG submission 87354) | Freshwater microbial communities from Lake Montjoie, Canada to study carbon cycling - M_140807_EF_MetaG | ecosystem: Environmental > Aquatic > Freshwater > Lake | place: Lake Montjoie...
ATTCATGGTTTTTTGACGGTCGACAAGGAGAAGATGGCCAAGAGCAAGGGGACCATGATCCGGGCCAGCAAGTACTTAGAGTTGCTGGATCCTTCTTTTTTGCGTTATTACTACGCGAGCAAGCTTGGGCCGCGTCCCGAGGACATCGATTTGAATTTGCAAGAGTTCAGTGCCAAGGTGGATTCGGACCTAGTGGGCAAGGTGGTGAATCTTGCGAGTCGCACAGCGAGGTTTGTCGAGAGCAGTGGCTTGAGCGTCGAGTATCCCCATGATGGTGGGTTGTTCGCTGCCGGAGTAGTGGCGGGAGATCGAATCGCCGAGGCATACGAGCAGGGGGATTATTCAAGGGCGATGCGATTGATCATGGAGTTGGCCGATGCGGCCAACGGCTTTGTCGAAAACACCGCACCTTGGACGTTGAAAAAGGACCCCAACCAGCAGGTGCGATTGCAGGAGGTGTGTACGATCGTTCTAAATTTATTTAGGCAATTGTGTGTTTATCTCACGCCGGTCCTGCCTCGGCTCTCGGAGCAGTGCGGTAGTTTACTTCAGCGGGAGATTGTCGCTTGGAGCGATAGTCAAGCGCCGCTGGTCGGGACACGGGTCTCGAAGTTCGAGCATTTAATGCAACGCGTAGATCCCAATAAGGTTCAACAAATGATTGATGAAAGCAAAGAAGCGTCCAAGTCGGATGCAGCGGCAGTGACACCACCAACCGCACCAGCCTTGGTTGTGGGGCAGGAACAGACCAAGAGTCTCGAGCCGCTGGTAGCCGAGCCGTTGGCCCCTACGTGCACGATCGAGGATTTTGCCAAGATTGATCTTCGGGTTGCCAGGGTGATCAAGGCCGAGGAGGTACCCGAGGCCAAGAAGTTGGTGAAGTTGACGGTTAGTCTTGGAGGGGACGAGACTCGGACTGTATTTGCGGGGATCAAAGCCGCCTATTCGCCAGAGCAGTTAGAGGGGCGATTGGTGGTGATTGTTGCGAACCTACAGCCCAGGCAGATGAAGTTTGGTTTGAGTGAGGGGATGGTCACAGCGGCCGGGGCGGGAGGAACGGAGGTCTTTCTTCTTGGGGTAGACTCGGGTGCCAAGCCCGGCCACCGAGTTCATTAAATAAAACCCAACTCGCCCGTTGCAGGCAACAGGAACCCCCTGCCCGCAAGACGCCTCAACGGTACTACACTAAAGATTTATCGCTAGCTCAAAACAAGTTCGGTTGACATCTATACATTCCGATGAGACTATTGCGTAGGAAACCATATGGCCAAAAGGAGTCTGACATGATAGCTAGTGAAAGACGATCTCTTGTGTCGAAAGCCAAAGTGCTTTACGAGTCGATGCGGTTGAGACTCGAGCAGGAGTTCGGCGGGCAATTCGTGGCGATCGAACCGGAGTCTCAAGAATTTTTCGTCGGTCAATCGTTCGATTCTGCAGTAACTGCTGCGAGAACAGCACATCCAAATCGAGTCTCACATACCATTCGGATTGGACATCCAGCGGCCTTTCATATCGGGCTTATGGAGCGATGAAGGGACATGTTGATCAGGAAATGCGGGCATTATTGCCCATTTGTATTGGGAAACGAAACGCAACGCCTGAACTAGAGATTTTTGCTTGGTTAGATACGGCATTCAATGGCACACTGGTCCTGCCAAAGAATGTAGCTTTTGAACTCGGATTGCCTGTAGAGTCGACTGCCGAAGCGATTCTTGCAAATGGCGAACTTGTCGAATTGGAAACCTACGGCTGCTCAATACATTGGCTCGGGAAAGTCTACGATACTCAGGTCGTAACAAATGAATCGGAGTATGGACTCATCGGAACCGGTTTATTGGTCGATCGGATTATCACTGTCGACTACAGGGCCAAAACTGTTAGTGTCGACTGAGACATCGTTTTTGTTCCCTGGACTGGAAGATGTCAACCGTGTCAATATTGTCCGCCGTCAACACCGTCAATCCAGTCAACCCAGTCAACCCAGTCAACACTGTCAATCCAGTCAACACTGTCAAGAAAACCACCGCCGTCAGGCGGCGTAGCAATTACCCACCGCCGCCCGGCGGCGGGCCAGCCTGAGATCACCGCCGCCTGGCGGCGGTGGGGACGGGTTTTGGACTGTGTTGACAGGGTTGAGGGTGTTGACTGGATTGACAGCGGACGAGGTTGACGGGGCGACGAGGTTGAAGGGACACAGCAAGGCTGCTGGACTTTGACGGTTCTGTCGATTCCTCTCATCGCATTCCCCGATCGATTCCGATCTAGCCAGACGGAAGTCTTTCGCGCATCAAATCAAGGATCGATCTATGCTAGCAAATCACGTGCATCGCCTGTCGAGACGCCGTTGGCTTGGTCAAGTCATCTCTGGGGCGGTCGTGGTCCACTCAGCCCGTTTTGCACCCGCAAACGCGCAGTCCCAAACGCCCCAAGCCGTTGCATTCCGGGTCCGATCGATCATCGAACTCAGCGGCCAAGTTCACCTGAAAGCTCAGAACGCTCCATCGATTCGAAATGATGGTAAGCCAACCATCGCGAGAACCGCCCCGGTGCAGTCGAAGTCAACGCTTGATTACGATCAGCAATATGTTTTGGGCAGCGAGGATGAGTCGACAAAAGGCTATTTGTTCTTTCACGAAGCCCAATCGGAAATCACGGTCGATCGGCACACCACGCAAACTGTATTGAGAGATAACTGCAAGGAAATCGTCAAGCTCTCGACCGGCCGCGGGATTCATCCCGCCGCACTGGCTACACCACTGTTTGTGGCCGAACGCGAATTGATTAACGGTGCGGTCGATTCGATGTACCTGGATCAGCTACTGACGGACAAAGAAGTCGCAATCGCTGACAAATGGATCGTCGATCGTGTCTCAGCCGCAAGACTGCTGCACCTTGATGCAATCCTCGATGGTGACTTAACGGTTTGCCTCGTCGATTCTGACAATGACAAGGCGCATTTGGAAATCGCTGGCAAGCTACAGGCCACCGCACGAGATGTCGGGACTGAACTAGAGATCAAAGGCAAGGCTCTGATGGATCGCAAGGGGGGCTTTGTATCCTGGCTGGCGCTGCAAATCGATGAAACTCGGGAAATTGGAGAAGCCGAGCCGGGTTTTAAAGTCACGGCGCAAGTCCGTGTCTTGCGAGCCCCCATCGAATCGATGGGTTCGGGACGCTCGCTCTCGGAGGTCTGGAAGGATGCCCCCAACGCTGCTTCTGCGGAGATGCTCCAGTTCCAATCCGACTCAGGGTTCTACCGATTCCTAGCCGATGGCCGTTGGTTTACCTATCGCGACAACGGTGAAGAAGCAACATTGAGATACATCGTCAACAACCGCCGTGTCGCTCAGTGCAACATCACTAACTTGGTCGATTTCCAAGCCGGAGAGCAGCTCACCTTAGAGGGTTACCAAGCCGACCTCGAGCGTTTGGCTTCCCGAACCGGTCGCGATGTTTTGGAAGCTTCCGAGCGGCTCACATCCAACAAGCATCGCTTGCTACGGATCACGATGGCAGGTTCGGTCGAAGGGGTTCCGCTGCGTTGGGTCCATTACCACATCTCCAACGACGATGGTCGCCGACTGGCTCTGGTCTTTACCACCGACGAATCTTCGCTGGAAGTTTTTGGCGAGCAAGATTCGCAGATCATCGATTCGCTCGAGCTGCTAGCTTGGCCTACCAAATTCGATCGAGATGCTTTGGAGTCTGCTGCCGTTCCAGGCAGCAACAAGAAATAATCGAGGGCAATTCGCTCTGAGCTTTGCGTTACTTCGATCCAATTCCCGCAAAGCGCACAGGCACGGTATAGACCGAGTCCGATGCGGTGATAAATAAGGTTTTGCGATCCGCTCCTGCTAAGCATACGTTTGCCGTCCACGGCTTGGGGACGGCAATCGTCTCGATAAGTTCACCGTCGGCATTATAAACATAGACCCCTGCCGATCCGGTCAAATAAAGATTGCCCTCGGAGTCGATCGTCATGCCATCGGAGCCTTGGCGACAAAACAACTGCCGGTCAAGCAGTTGGCCATCGCTGCCAATCTTGTAACGGTAGGTCTTGCGATCGCCGATGTCCGCTACATACAACAAGCGTCTGTCGGCATCACCGATGATGCCGTTTGGCTGCACCACCGCATCGTCGACGCAGACCAAATTGGATCCGTCTCGATCCGCTTTGTAGACGGACTGCTTGCGCTGGGGCGATTTCTTGTGATCCCACCAAGGCCTTTGGTAGTAGGGGTCGGTAAAGTAGATCGTGCCGTTTCGATCGACCCATACATCATTTGGACCATTGAGCTTGGTCCCCTCGAATTCTTTAAGCAAGACCTTGTGCTGCCCTGAGCTGTCGAGTTCCCAGAGCTCGTTCGCCTCGTCGGCGCAAGCCAACAATTTGCCGTCAGGAGCAAAGTACATTCCGTTGCTGCGTCCGGCGGGTTTGAGGAAGTCGCTAAGTTTGCCATCGATCGTCCATTTGACGATTCGATCGTTGGGCTGGTCGGTAAAGTAGACGTTGCCATCGGCATCGACGGTGGGGCCTTCGGTAAACTTGAAACCTTCCCCAGCCAATTTGGCTTCGCCCAAGCTGACCTTGCTGGAAGTTTTGGTCGCCGGTTTGCTTTCGGTTTCCTGACCAGATGCTAGACTACTAAAGCCGCTGAAAAACAAACCAGCCAAACTCAGTAACGCACTCGACCGGCACTTGCTAAACACTCGCCCCATGATTTCCACGCCTCGATCTTCCACTCAAAAACCAATCCACTCAAAACCAAATAGTCAAACGACAGCTAACTATGAATAATACGGATCAATTCCAGTGTAACGCAGTTTTGAGGTCGCTAGTAGGGTGGGCCTTACCGAGTGCTCGGCTCGGAAAAGTGATTCTCGTTTGCACGTTGTTTTCCGGCTCCCGGACCGCTTTGGCCGATTGGCCTGAGTTTCGCGGTCCGGGCCAAAACGGTGTGGTTGCCGGCACTAGCAAGCTGCCTGTCGAGTGGCTTGCACAAGACGACCAACGCAAGAATGTTCGATGGCAGACACCCACCGAAGGGCTCGGCTGGTCCTCGCCGGTGATTCTCGGCGAGTCGATCTATGTGACTTCCGCGAGGCACAATTCTGTGGACTCGGATTCAAAGACTCTTTCAGGTCCACAGTCGCTGTATCTGAGTTGCTACAGCGTTACCGATGGCAAACTGATCTTTGATAAGAAAATCTTCGATCAACCCGCTGAGGCATCGAACATCCACAAGAAAAATTCCCACGCTAGCTCGACGGTTATCGCACACGTTGAGCCGAAGAGCAAAACTTCAAAGCTCTATGTGCATTTCGGCCATCAAGGGACCGCGTGCGTATCGCCCGAGGGTGATATCCTCTGGACCGATCGCGAGCACACCTACAATCCGGTCCATGGCAACGGCGGTTCGCCTATCGTTGTTGGAAATCATCTGATCCTCACCTGTGACGGTTCAGCGGAGGCTTACACTCTGGCTCTGGATACTCAGACTGGCAAAGAGGTCTGGAGAGCTTCCCGGGGCGTAACGACGGATCGTTCATTTTCCTTTGCCACCCCGCAGGCCATCGAGGTCGAGGGCAAGACCCAGGTTATCTCGCCTGGTTCGGATATTGTTCAATCGCTCGACCCGATGACAGGCAAAGTGATCTGGTCGGTCCGCTACAGCGGCTTTTCTCTGATCGTCAGGCCTGTGTACCACCAGGGGTTGGTGATTTTGAGCACTGGCTATATGACTCCCAAGCTCCTTGCGATCGATCCGCGTGGAAGTGGGGATGTGACCGAAACGAATGTTCGCTGGAGTGTACCATCAGCGGTCCCTAACACACCAAGCCCGGTTCCTGTGGGAGATCAAATCGTCATGGTCAGCGACGGTGGTGTGGCCACGGGCATCTCGGCTACCGACGGAAAGAAAATTTGGCAAAAGCGGCTCGGCGGGAATTACTCCGCATCGCTCCTTGCCATCGGCAATCGTGTTTATTTCCAAAGCGAATCGGGCGAAGCGGTCGTGATGGAGATCGGCGAAAACCCGATCGAAATCGCTCGCCCATCATTGCCAGGCCGCGTATTTGCTTCGTATGCTGTCCATGAAAACGACTTGATCATTCGTACCGAAGACGGACTCTATCGAATCGGTGAAAACAAATAGCCCCCCATCTGCCATCCAATCTCATCGAGTTGAGCCGATAAGCGGTAGGCCGTATCGACCGAGCAGTTGGTTCGTCTTCACAACCATGATGCTCTTGGGGTTGCTGACTGTCGGTGTTACCACGTCTTACCTAATGCTTCTTAGGCGATCGAGCCAACTGAGGATCGGTACCTTGACAGGCTCTTCGATGGAGCCAGCGCTGCGTGGGCCTCGAATTGAGTTGATCTGCAGCAACTGCCAAACGCTCAACTCCTGGACTCTCGACGCTTGGGATGCAACCCAAGAAGTCCGCTGCCAGGTATGCCGAGAGTATCTGGATACGTCGCACTCTGCGTTCAAAGAGGGCGAGTCGGTGGTCTATGTCCCGTCCCTCTTGTGGAACAAGCGTACAGGAACTGAACCTCTTGGCACTAAGGACACTTCTCCCATCAGGCGCTGGGATATGGTTGTGCTTGAACCCATGGAGGGCCAATCAGGACAGGTCGGACAAGTCAAACGGATTGTCGGCTTGCCTGGCGAACGTATTTCCATTCGCCAAGGTCGAATATGGGCAGACGGAAAACAGGTCCTGCCGACTGCCAAGGAGTTCTTGCATCAAGCCGTGGTGGTCGTCAATTGGCAGGCCAGGCCAAACGCCGTGAAGCTCGCTGAGTTTATGTCCGGTATTCGGTTTCCTATCGACAACGAATTGCAGGTCAATGCCCAGGACTCGCATCAGCGTTTAGCCGTCCAGGATATCGGCATCGCTTTCCGTTTGGCCAAACCAGAAAAGAATTGGAATCTGCATTTGGTTCTTCGTCACGGACAGCAGGATTTGCCCATCGAGCTTTCGTGTTATGAGAACACCGCTGAGATCCACACCGCTGAGATCTCGGCCGGGCAAACCGATGGAAGGCTTGGTCGGGTTGGGTTGCTCAAGTCATGGAAACCGGTTTGGATCAACCTATTGGTACTTGGCAATCGCTTGGTGGTGCTCGACGAGCAGCAAGAGCGATGTTCCGTCGAGCTAGGTCCCCTGCAGGAGGGGTTGGGATGGACAAGCCTGGGTTTGGCCGAACCAGAGGGACTTGTCGATCGCTGTTTTGTCTACCGAGGGTTGCACTATCGCGGCGTTCGAGATTCCGAGGAGCAGGATTTTCAGACTGCCGACGGCTGGATCGTGCTTGGCGATAACATATCCATTTCGGAGGATTCCAGATTTTGGGAGCAAGAACGTGTGACGGTTGCTAAAATTCGAGGAATACTCAGGCAGCGCCCGACGCTTATGGAGGGCCTTATTAAGCAGTTGCCGTGATTCAAAACCCTGAAGAGCCTAAAAAGCAGAGACGATCATGTCATCAAGTCGTGAGAATTTTCAAGGTGGAGTGTTTCATGCGTCGATTCCGGGGGGGCGAGCCGGGGCGAACGTATCGATCGTTCGAGGAGAGCTCATCGCCGATACAAGCGGAGAGCCCACCCAACGATTCAGCATCCCGCTGAGTCAGTGCAAGCTCGATTTGGGGGGAGCCACAGGGCGAATGGTCTTTTGCCGTACCAGCGACGGCAGCTTGACGATCTTCAGCGAGGACAAGAGCTTTGCAAAAGAGCTTGACTTTCAGTCCGGTGGTGTACTTGCAGGCCAATTGAGTACGCTCAAGAAGGGGCAGCGAGCTGAATCGAATCGATTCGGTTTTTGGCTTGCCGTCAGCGCGGTGACCTGTGCAGCGCTTTTAGTCGCAGGGTATTACGGCGTGCTTTCGGCAGCCAAGGTGGCAATGCGTGCCTTGCCCGTCTCGGTCGATGAAAAGATCGGGACGATGGCGTTTAATTCGATGGAGGTCGGGCGCAAGCTCGATGCGAATCATCCTGCCAGCAAACTAGTGCAGGAAATCGTCGACAAGCTAAGGCCACACGCGAAGATACCCGACATGAAATTCAAGGTTTCGGTAGTCGAGGGTAGCGAAGTCAATGCCTTTGCGCTCCCCGGTGGCCAGATCGTCGTCTATACAGGCTTGATCAAGGAAGCCAAGTCGGCTGAACAAATCGCAGGTGTCTTGGCGCACGAGATGTCACATGCGACGCTCAGGCATGGAATCGAACGCGTCGGCCAGTCGCTGGGTGTCGTCGCCGCGATCCAACTTCTTATCGGAGACGTCGGTGGACTCTTAGCGCTCGGAGCGCAGGTCGCTCAGACTTCCATTTTGACCAGTTACAGCCGAACCTCAGAAACGGAGGCGGACCTCGAAGGGGTCAGAATGTTGCACGCGGCCAAAATCGACCCTAAGGCGATGGCCGATTTCTTTGAAATGCTCAAGCAGAAGATGGGGGATCTGCCCGATGCGGTGGCGTGGATCAGCACCCACCCGCAGCATGAGACCCGGGTGGAAAATATCCAAAATCACCAAAAAAAGCTCCCTGAGGTGCAGTATGAACCCTTGCAACTGGACCTCAAGACCGCGCAGGACGCGTTATAATACTCCCCGTCTTGCTCGATAATCACAGCGACAACAATCACAGCGTCGGCAATCACCTTTATTTTTAAATCATCATCGCGAGGTACGTGATGCAAGTGGATATACGAAATCGTCCGTCGTTTGCGAACTTGCGAGTTGAACTTCAACCCGGAGACAAGATCATCGCCGAAGCCGGTGCCATGGCTACGATGAGTGCAAGCGTCGAGATGAAGACTCGGCTAAACGGCGGATTTTTCGGGGGACTTGCCCGACGATTCCTGGGCAACGAATCGATCTTTATCAATGAGTTTTCCGCCAGCTCGCCTGGCGAACTGGTGCTGACTCAACCCTTCCCTGGCGACATGGTATGCACGGAACTTCGGGGCAACACATTGTACTTGCAGCCCGGAGCGTTCATCGCTTGCGAGCCAGGGGTTCGAATGTCGCTCGGTTGGGCAGGGCTTCGAAGCTGGATTGCTGGTGAAGGATTGTTTCGATTGAAGCTTTCAGGGAATGGCAAGCTGTGGTTCGGAGCTTATGGAGCCATCTTCGATCGTGAAATCACCGGCGAATACATTGTCGATTCCGGCCACTTGGTTGCCTACGAGCCCTCGATCTCTATCAACGTGGGGATGGCTGGTGGGATTTTTACAAGTTTCTTCAGCGGTGAAGGATTGATCACTCGCGTCCGAGGTCAAGGCAAGATCTACATGCAGTCTCGCTCCTTTGACGGACTGGCAGCTTGGACCAATGCTCACCTGTGGTAGTCTTTTGAAATCTGGATTGATCTATCATGCGACATCAAATGCTATGCCCGCCTGCGGCCACCGCACTGCGATTCGAACTCGACCAAGGCGAGTCGATCACCTGTGAGGTAGGCGCCATGATTGCCATGACCCCAGGCCTGACCGTCGAGACGACCTCCAAGAGTCGCGGTGGTAGCGGAGGGATCATTAAAGGACTCAAGAGAATGTTCTCCGGCGAGAGCTTCTTTTTGAACCACTTCACCGCCCAGCAGCCGAGCCAATCGCTTCTGATCGGACCGACGATGCTCGGAGATTGTGTCCATCACACCATGCGGGGAGGGACGATGATAGTCCAAGGCTCCAGCTGGCTCGCCTCCACTCCCGGGATCGATATCGATACGACGTGGCAAGGCTTTTCATCGGCCCTCTTTAGTGGCGAGTCGATGTTTTGGGTCAAGTGCTCCGGAAGTGGCGAACTGTACTTGAGCAGCTACGGTGCGATCCACTCCGTGGAGGTCGACGGCGATTACACTATCGATACCGGACACATCGTGGCCTTCGAGGACACGTTGAAGTTCAACATCGGCAAAGCCAGCCGCAGCCTGATCGGAAGTTTCTTGGGTGGTGAAGGATTGGTCTGTAAATTCAAAGGCCAAGGCAAACTCTATTACCAAAGTCACACGCTCCCATCGCTGGGCAGTCTCTTGGGTCCGAAACTCAAAGCCAAATAGGACACAACAACATGTCATCAAGCCTTCAATACGAAATCCAAATGCGGCCTGATTTTTCTTTGCTCAAGGTCTCCTTGGAGCAAGGCCAGATGGTCTATGCAGAGCCATCGGCAATGGCGGCCATGAGCCCGAATTTGAAGCTCAAAGCGGGCTTCAAGGGAGGGGCCCTGAAGTCGCTCGGACGACTCATGGGTGGCGAAAGCATGATCGTCAATACCTTTACCGCCGAGAATGGTCCGGGTGAGGTTTTGTTTGCTCCCGGGCATCTTGGCGATACCCAGCATTACCAACTGACGGGTGGTTCGCTGTACCTGCAGCGCGGTGCCTACATGGCCAACAGCGAAGGGGTCGAGATCAGCGGCAAGTGGCAGGGGGCCAAAGGTTTCTTTAGCGGCGAGGGCTTGGTGCTTCTCAAAGCGACTGGCACCGGGGATGTCTTCTTCAACTCCTATGGTGCGATTCTTGAGATCGATGTCACCGGGGATTACATCGTCGATACCGGTTACATCGTGGCCTTTGAAGATACGCTTCAGTACAGCGTGACGGTGCTGCCGGGACTTCGCGGGGGCGGGATCAAGCGATTGTTTTTCAGTGGCGAAGGCTTGGTCTGCCGATTTTCAGGCCAGGGCAAGGTCTGGGTGCAGACACGCTACGTAATCCCGTTTCTCTCTTGGGTCAACAAGTTCCGCCCAAGCAAAGACAAGTAATCCAAAGATAAGTATGCTTAGGGAACTCAGGCGATCCAGTCGGGGATTACCCGACCATGGACATCGGTGAGCCTAAAGTCCCTGCCGGCATAGCGGTAGGTTAGCTTGGTGTGATCAAACCCCATGAGTTGAAGCATCGTCGCATGCAGGTCATGCACATGCACCCGATTCTCGACCGACTTGAAGCCAAACTCGTCGGTCGCTCCATAGGCTTGGCCCCCTTTGACCCCACCACCGGCTAGCCAAACGGTAAAACCCCAGTGGTTATGATCTCGACCACTGATGGTCCCCTCGTTGGCGCCTTTTTGAGGAAGTTCGACGGTGGGGGTTCGCCCAAACTCACCACCCCAGAGCACCAAGGTCTCATCGAGCAGTCCGTGTTGCTCAAGGTCGGTTAGCAGTGCTGCGATCGCTTGATCGGACTCGCCAGCGAGTTTCTTGTGTCCTTCAAAAATCTTGTCGTGATTGTCCCACGGTTGGCCTTGGCCATGCCACAGTTGAACGACGCGAACTCCGCGTTGGATCAGCTTTCTGGCGATGAGCATTTGGCGGCCCTGGACTCCAGGTCCATACATGTCGAGGATGTGCTTGGGCTCTTTGGAAACGTCGAATACATCCATCGCTTCTTCTTGCATGCGGTAGGCGAGTTCCATCGATTGGATCCGCGCTTCGAGCATCGGGTCGTTGGTCCTCGACTGGATGTGCTCGGCATTCATGCGCTGGATGATGTCCAGTTCGCGGCGCTGTGCGGGCCGAGAAAGCTTGCGATTGACGACGTTTTCCACCAGTTTCTCAACGCTCTCATGCTTGGTATCGATGTAGGTGCCCTGATAGATCCCCGGCAGAAAGCCGGCTTGCCAGTTCTGAGACTCTTGGATCGGGTACCCACCCGGACACATGGCGATGAATGCAGGGAGGTTTTGGTTGTCGGTGCCCAGTCCATAGGTTAGCCAGGAACCAAAACTTGGACGTACGAGGCGAGGCTCGCCGCAATTCATCAGCAGCAGCGATGGTTCGTGGTTGGGAACATCGGCGTGCATTGAGCGGACGACGCAGAGTTTGTCAGCATGGGCGCTTGCAGTCTTTTCAAAAAGCTCGCTTGCCCACAGCCCTGATTGCCCGTGTTGTTTGAATTTGAAGATCGATGGATAGAGATTTCCCGTTTTGCGCTCGGTTCGAGGGGTCTCTCCTGGGAGTTCTTTTCCTTCGTATTCGGCGATCTTGGGTTTAGGGTCCCAGGTATCGATGTGGGAAGGCCCACCGTTGGCGAAGATATGGATCAGGTGCTTGGCTTTGGCTGGAAAATGGGGGGCTTTGGGCAAGAGCGGATTGGGCGAATTTTCGCTAGCTGCTAACTGCTGCATCAGGCCATTGAGGGCGATCGCACCCAGACCAAATCCGCTGCGCTGGAGCATCTCGCGGCGCGACCAAGGTGCAAATCCCGAATTCATCTGATCATCACGCATGATGGTTGTCTTTTATCTGGTGTAGTGGTCTTTGGTGTATTGGGGCTCAGTCGATGAAGCAGAATTCGTTGGTCAAGAGCAATGCCTGGGCGGCTTGTTGCCAAACATCCAATGGCAGGACTCGTTCGCCTCGAAAATCCCGCTGGCTGTTTGCTTTAGACTTCAACTCATCCGGCGAAGTGATACGAACCTTCCATTCAAAGGTATCGGAGTTGGCGTCCGAGTTGCTATCGGTGACGAAGTCGATCGTATCACCGGGCTCGACGTGGATGTTGTCGACATGGGTAGGAGAACTACTGTGAAGCACGGTCCATTGCCCGACTTTCTCCTTGCCCCGAACGATGATGCTTGCGCGGACTCCGTTTCCTTGTTCGGCTGGATGGTTTACCAATCCTCGAACTCTCAAGTCGGCGGATTCTTTGGCTATCCAGCGCCTGACTACGGACTGATCAAGACGTCCGCCGGGATGTCCACCCGTTGCGCTTAGAAGTGCCCAATCAAGTTGTGGGTCGGGCAGATTGTCGTTGTTGCCTTGCCAGTGATTTTGATGAAAACGGGGAAGGTCATGGAAGTTCTCGACCGATCCGGTTTCCGGGTTAAAGTTTGCGGTTCCATAGGACCAACGGCTCTCGGGCAGATCCGGTGCTGAATCCCCGGAGGCTTGTAGGACTTCGAGCATCCATTGCTTTTCCTGAGGGCTGGGGGATCGTGCGAGCACTTGCTCAAAGAGTGCATCGATACCTGCGTCGGTACCCAGTCGGGCCGTCTGCTGTCCGATGGTGCCGAGCATCGAGAGAACCATGTCGCTATTCATCAGGACTAGGCCTTGCTGCGGGACGGTTGTTTGCGATCGGGTCGGGGCGTGAGCGTCGGGGCTTGCAAGGTCGAACGTACGGAAGAGTTGCGGGAGGTTCTGTCGGTCGATGTAGGCGTAGACGGTTCGTCGTTTTGGGAACGGAGCGTCGGTGATTTTGACGCTTGGTCCACCGACGGCTGGATCGAGCTGCCCGGTGGCCAGGAGCAGAGCGTCTCGCAGGGACTCGAAATCCATGCGTTTGCGCTGAGCCTTCCAAAGGAGTAGGTTTTCTGGATCGATCGCGAATGCATCGTCGCGGTGATAGCTTTGCTGTTTGTAAGCTCGACTCAGGACCATGCGTCGTAGAAGTTGCTTGGTCGACCAGCCTTGTTGCATGAAATCCCAGGCGAGGGAATCTAAAACAAACTGTTGCACCGGTGGATCGCATCGGATTCCAAAATCGCTGGGCGTATCGACTAGTGGGACACCGAAGATCCAACCCCAGAGACGATTGACATAAACGCGGGCGGTCAATGGATTCTTTGGATCGACGATCGCTTCGGCCAACTCAAGCCGTCCGCTGCCGGTTTTCATTTCGACCGGAACGTGGCTTGCAAGGAACCCGAAGAATCGACGTGGAACCTCTGGGCCGGGGTTGCCTGGATTTCCACGCAGGAGGATCTTGGTAGGAGGTTGGTCGGGTTTATCGACCAATCGCATCGCAGAAGGGTCACCTCCGGGCTCAGAGCTGCCGAGCATCGCACCGTGGAGCGAGTAATAGTCCGCCGCACTCACCGGATCGAATTTGTGATCGTGGCAGCGAGCGCAGGCGGCCGTGACACCCATGAGTCCACGGGTGATCAGGTCGATTCGATCGTCAGCAATATCGTGAACATTGTTGAGGAAGCGGCGACCGAGGGTCAGCATGCCCATCGCATCGAGCTGTCCCTTTTGGTTCTCTGGATCGAGCCGATCGGCGATCAACTGGAAGCGTAGGAATTCGTTGTAGGGAAGGTCTGCGTTGAAGGAACGGATCAGCCAATCGCGGTACTTGAAGGCGTGCGGGTATTCGCGGTCTTCTTGGAAGACGTACCCTTTGTTGTCGGCGTAGCGAGCCACATCCATCCAGCGCCGAGCCATGCGTTCTCCAAAGTGGGGCGACTGCAAAAGGGAGTCGACCAATTCGGTGTACCAATTTTCTGAGGGGTTCTTTAAGGCTTGCTCGATCTCCGAAAGGGTCGGTGGCAATCCGAGCAGATCGTTGTAGAGGCGGCGAGCAAGCGTTCTGCGGTCGGCTTCGGGCGAAAAGCTCAATCCTTTGGCAGCGAGCTTCTGAGCGATGGATCGATCGATGCTATCGGAGTCAGTTCCCAAATCACCCACTGGTGGGACTTCTGCGGGAGCTTGCAGGGGTTGATAAGCCCAATGCGAAGCCGCTTTTTGAGCGATGCTTATGACGGGTTCGGAACCGGTAGGAGAGTCGTCTTGTCGGGGGTCAATCGCACCGTCGGCGATCCATTGTTTGAAGTCGGCGATCTGCTGATCCGACAGTTTGCCGTCGGGGGGCATTTGAAAGCTTGTATCGCTGTACTCGATTGCTTTGATCAATAGGCTTTCGGCTGGCTTACCGGCCAGGAGAGCGGGTCCAAGGGTGCCGCCACGGGCTGCAGCGGGTGCGGAGTCCAATCGTAGCTTGCCACCGAGTTCGCCGGGTTTGGTCTGTCCGCTGTGGCATTCGTAGCATCGCTCGACCAGGACCGGTCGGATCTTGGACTCGAAAAAATCGAGCTTCGGGTCCTGGGCTGAAGCTTTGGAGAAGAGGCACAGACCGAGCAAGCATAGGCTAGAGGGGATCGGCCAGCCTTGGATCATCCGAGCGGTCAAAGTAGCAGGACTCATGGAAGGTTTTTTGGGGGGCAAGGAGGGTGGCCGGACCGCAGCATCGCTTCGCAGCAAGTTGCTAGAACCAGTATCGGCCAGTTGTTTGGGATCCAGTGAATGTTGCTCGGGCGGGTTCTTTTTTAGGAACTGTGGCAGCTCTCTGGATCTTCACAGCCCGGGTCAGTATAGCCAAAAATCAACGAAAACCAAGCCAAAACAGTTCGAGTCGAATCTCGCAAGGCATTTCAAAGCTGGTTGTGTGGAAGGTTGGTTTTGCGTTTCCCAGTGCAAGCTTTATTCGCTAAACTTAGGCGAATTCGTCGGAATGTTGCTTGTCGCTGTGGCGAAATGGCAGACGCATTGGACTTAAAATCCAAGGACCCGTGATAGGGTCGTGTGGGTTCGACTCCCACCAGCGACACTCTTATGTGCAAAACAACGTGGGCGACTTGTGAATGAATCGAATCGCGGTGGTTGGTTCGGGCGTCAGCGGTCTTGCGGCCGCTTGGTATCTATTGCAAGCTGGGCATGAGGTCCATGTCTTCGAGAGTCAGGACCGCATCGGTGGGGTGATCGATACGCTCGAGGAGCCCTGTTTGGGGCATGCCTATCTGATTGAATGCGGGGCGGACAATTTTGCGACGCTGGTTCCGGACGCTTGGGAGTTGGTCCGGCAGATGGGACTGGAGTCGGAGTTCATGACACCGAACCAGGATCATCGGATTGCCCAGGTTGTTTGTCGGGGGCGATTGCATCCGATCCCGAATGGATTTTCGCTCATGCAGCCGACACGCCTGGGATCGATTCTGGCCACACCGATTTTGAGTATGGCAGGCAAGTTGCGAGTGCTGCGTGAGGCGTTTGTTAAGCCCAAGCTTGATGACCAGGACGAGAGTGTAGAGGCTTTCGCGGTGCGGAGGCTAGGGCGTGAGTGTTTCGAGAGGCTCGTCGAGCCAATCGTCGGTGGGATCTTTACCGCCAAGGCCGATAGGCTCAGCATGCAAGCGGCGATGCCTCAGTTTGTCCGAATGGAGCGAGAGCATGGGGGTTTGATACGGGCGGCGTTTGCTAAGCGACGTCAGCAGAGCGCAGAGAACCGTTCGGCAAGAGAGGCATCAGGGGCTCGTTACGATCAATTCACTGCACCGAAGTTAGGGATGAAGTGGTGGCTTAGCAAGCTTGCAGAGCCGATTGGGGAACGGTTGCATTTGAACCATCGAGTTGAATTGCTAGAGCGCAGCGAGGGATCCGGTTGGAAACTAAGCGTGCTCGACAGTCGGGACAACTCGACTCGCATCGAGCGATTCGATGGCGTGTGTTTGGCGACGTCTAGCTATGCCGCCGGTGGGCTATTGAGGAATGTCGACGGGGTGTTAGCAGGAGGGTTGGAGTCGATCGAGTATGCTTCGTCGGCGATCGCGGTTTTGGCAGTTCGCCGCGAGGAGATTCGACCTGAAGCGATGTGTTTTGGATCGATTGCACCGAGGTTGGAAAAGCGGAATTGTTTGGCGATCAGTTTATCGAGCGAGAAGTATGCTGGTCGGTGTCCTGCGGGGACAGTCATTATGCGTGCGTTCATGGGAGGTGCGGTCAGGCCAGAGCTGCTTGAGCTTGCAGACGATCGTCTTCTGGAGCTTGCGTTTGACGAGGTCCAAGCGTTGTTTGGGGTCAAGACAGGGCCTAGTTACCAGCGGCTGATTCGGTGGGATCGCGCGATGCCACAGTATCATGTGGGTCATGTCCAGCGAGTATCGCGGATACGGGAGTTGGTGTCCAAGCATTCCGGGTTGGCCTTAGCCGGGAACGCTTATGAGGGAGTTGGGATCCCGCAGTGCATCCGCAGCGCCAAGCAAGCCGCAGCGAAATTTTAGTGAGGATTCGGCTAGCAGGTAGGCTTTAGGTTATCATGGGGCCGTTGCCCCTTCCAGAATTCGGGAGGTAATTTTAACTCCTGAGATTTTGAGGCCAAGTAGTCGACGTCGAGCGCCCCGCGATGAATCTCGCAGAGAGTTCGTATGTCCGCCAGATCGATCATTCGACCGGATGCTGCTTTGAAGAGCAAAAGGTCTTCAAGGGAGAGAACTTTGAGTTCCCGATCGACACCGGTGAATTCAGCGCTGGGCGCATGAGCGATTGCCTCACGATGAAACGCTGAATCTGACGTGAGGAAATCGATTTTGCAATCGATGTACTGATTTTCGAGCGACAGTGTCCATTGTGAGACTTGAACCACCCCTAGGTCGATCCATCGACCAGGTTTTTTGGCTTTGAGTCCAAGTCGAGTGAGTTCGACTTCAAAGTGTTTTTTGTTTTCAACCAATATGGCCAGGTCTATATCCTGAGTGCTTCGAGGATGGCCCCAGAACGATACAGCAAGTCCACCGGCGAGCGCCGGAGATACGCCAAGGGCTTCGACGCAGTCGTAGATGTCGGCGAGCGCTTGGAGCAAAAGTTTAGGAGGCACGGTCTTTGTCCCACTTGTTAGCTTGATATTGCTCGTACCATTGGCGGTAAGCGGCCTGTAAGTCGCCCTCAGGACCGACGCGATGCCGCAGTCCTGCCATAAGCATCGCATGGCTGAGTTCCATGGCTTGGTGCCAAGCTGCCCAATTGAGTCGTTGTTCCTCGGGGCTAGGGGGTGGACAAGGACGATAGATGTGCGTTTGGCCGTCGCTGGGCGTAGCATCATTTTGGGGCGAATTTTCTGAGGTCATGTCTGCATTATAATCGACTACCGCCCTGTGGCGGCTGTTTCTTGACAGTGTTGACCACGGACAGGGCTGCATAAATCGTACTTTGGCCCGGCGTTCGATCAGCATCGATGGCTAAACATCGGTAAGATTATTTCCGGTGTTGGATCGGAATCGGACTTAGCCTCGGCGGCACTACTGGCTATGCGATCAATCCCGCGCGGGATCTCATTCCAAGACTCGTGCATGAGATCTTGCCCGTTCCTGGAAAAGGAAGCGGCCAATGGGATTACGCTTGGGTTCCCGTCGCCGGTCCGATCGCCGGTGCGGTCCTGGCAGCGCTGACTTATAAACTTTTGCTCGGGGACTGAACCTTGGGCTGCAAGACTGGCTCTATCTCGAAGCAAGTGTTTTCGAGTACGAGATCTCCTGAAAAACCTATCTAACTTTGAAATTACAAACCCGATGAATGCACGGCAATTGGAAAAGCTAGGGGTGCCTATCGAATGCGTGCCGGCTGCGATCACCGCGATCCAGGACGTGATTCGCGAAAAGGGTGTTCGTGGAAAAAACGTGAAGGAGACCATTGCCTCTCTTGTCGACGACCCCCACGCTTTTTTGGGCGATGAGTATTGGGGAGCGTTCGCGCAAAACATGATCGAGGTGACGAGCGAGTTAGATGCTGTTCCGGCCGAGCCGATCCCCTATCCGACCTGGGGTACCGACATCGACCAGGCGGCCCACAACCAGATGCGGACTGCTTGTCAGCTCCCGGTCGCTCGTGCCGGTGCGATGATGCCCGATGCGCACCTGGGGTATGGTCTGCCGATCGGTGGCGTTCTGGCGGTTGAAAACGCCGTGATTCCTTACGCCGTAGGGGTCGACATCGCTTGCCGAATGAAACTCTCTATTCTGGACATCGAGCCTGGGGAATTGACCAAGAACCCGAGCCGTTTCGAAACTGCATTGCAACGCGGTACGCGATTCGGAATGGGGGTGGCTTACGATACACCGCAGGACCACCCGGTGATGGATCAGGACTGGAGCGTTACGCGGACGACTCGCGAGAAGAAGGACACGGCCCGCAAACAGCTTGGAACCAGCGGCTCTGGGAACCACTTTGTCGAGTTCGGTACGCTCAAATTGAGCCAAATGGATAAGAACTTGGGCTTGGCTCCTGGGGTTTATACAGCATTGCTTAGTCATTCCGGTAGCCGGGGAACCGGTGCGAGTGTTTGTTCGGTTTACAGCAACATCGCTCGAGCTCAGCTACCCAAAAGCTTGTCGACTCGGTTCGGGTACCTTGGGTGGCTGTCGCTCGATAGCGAAGCCGGCCAGGAGTACTGGAACGCGATGAATCTCATGGGGGATTATGCTGCGGCCAACCACGACGTGATCCATCGGTTGGTATCGAAGTTTCTGGGAGGACGAATCATTGCTGGAGTTGAGAACCACCACAACTTTGCTTGGAAGGAAGTCCACGATGGCAGGGAGCTTGTGGTGCACCGCAAGGGGGCAACGCCGGCGGGCAAGGGGGTACTGGGAGTGATCCCAGGCTCGATGGCCACACCGGGCTTTGTGGTACGCGGCAAGGGGAACCTAGAGAGTTTGACGTCGGCATCGCATGGAGCAGGGCGGCGTATGAGCCGCACAGCGGCCAAGCAGCAGTTCACATGGAACGCTGTTCGCAACACGTTGAGCGATCAAGGGGTCCGCGTGATATCGGCCGGAGCGGATGAAGCCCCTGGAGCGTACAAGGACATCCATTCGGTGATGGCAGCCCAGAGCGATTTGGTCGAAGTGATTGGCCAATTCGATCCGAAGATCGTCAAGATGTGCGAGGACGGCAGCCCGGCGGAGGATTAGTAAGGGCAAAAAATTAAATGGCAAAAAAATGGGAGGGCAAAAAAATGGGAGGGCAAAAAATGGGGGACTTAGAGAGTGGTGAAGCTCAAGGGAACTTAGAAAGTAGATTGGTCTGTAGCGAGTAGGCTACATGTTTCTGGGCTGTTTATTTTTTTGCCCTCAAATTTTTTTGCCTATACGTTTTTCCATTGGCGGTCGGCGGCGCTTGCTAGGACCGCGTCGCAGACGCGCTGGGTTTCCAGGGCATCTTTGAAGGTCGGGTGGGCTGGTTCGCCTGTGTCGAGACTCTTGAGGAAGTCGGCGACTTGGTGGGTAAACGAGTGTTCGTAGCCGATCTGCAGGCCTGGGACCCACCAGTTGCCCATGTAGGGTTGGTTGCCGTCTGAGACGTGGACACTGCGCCAACCTCGAACGACCGAGTCGTCGTTGTAATCGAAGTATTTCAGGCGGTGCAGATCGTGCAGATCCCAAGCGATGCTGGCGTTCTCGCCGTTGATCTCTAGGGTGTAGAGGGCCTTGTGACCACGAGCATAGCGGGTCGACTCGAAGAGCCCTAGGGAGCCGTTTTGGAAGTGGCAGAAGAACGAGCAAGCGTCATCGATATTCACTGGGGACTTTTTGCCGGTCTCGACGTGGGTCCGTTCTTTGACGAACGTTTCGGTCATGGCGCACACGTCGTTGATCGAGCCGTTGATCCACAGGGCCGTATCGATGCAGTGGGCGAGCAAGTCGCCTGTTACACCGCTACCGGCGGCTTCGGCATCGAGTCTCCAGGTTGCCGCACCACCTTGGGGAACATCCGCATTGATGGTCCAGTCTTGGAGGAAGTTTGCGCGGTAGTGAAAGATCCGTCCGAGTTTGCCCGAGTCGACAATCTGCTTGGCGAGCGTCACGGCCGGGACGCGTCGGTAGTTGTACCAGACCATGTTCGCAACACCGGCTTTTTCTACTGCAGCGACCATTTCGAGGCCTTCGGCAGTGTTCATTGCCAACGGCTTTTCGCAGAGGATCATCTTGCCGGCTTTGGCCGCCTCGATGGCGATCTCTTTGTGCAAATTGTTCGGGGTGCAGATGTCGATTGCGTCGATATCGGATCGCTTGAGCAGTTGCCGCCAGTCGGTTTCGATCGATTCATAGCCCCAGTTGTCTGCAAATGCCTTTGCTTTCTCAGCATTTCGAGCGCAGAGAGCTTTCAATACAGGCTTGTGAGAGCTTTGGAAGAAGCGGCTAGCTTGGAGGTATGCATTCGAGTGGGCTTTTCCCATGAATCCATAGCCGATCATACCGATGCGAAGTTCTTTCATTGCGATTCCTTTTAGAAGTTTTGGTTGTGGTGTGTGGAGAGGGGTTCGCTAGGCCTTGGTGCTGGAGTTCCAGCCGTGTGCTTCGCGAACGGCGATCATCGTCGAGAGGATCGTGTTCCAAGTGTTAGGGTCTTCGAGTGTTTTGTTTGGGAACATGCAACCGTCCCAGCAGATGTGCTTGATGCCGCGAGAAGCGGCGTCTTGGAGCCAGTATCCAGAGCACTTGACGATATCGAGTTTGCCGTTGGGGTCATCGGCGCGGCAGTGTTTACCGGTCTTGTCGTGGGAGCCTGCTCCGTGGACGTGGCCATCGTTTTGGGCGACGTGGAAGTCGATGGTCCAAGGCCGGAGTTTGTCGGTCATGATCTTGTACTTTTCGTAGAACTCTTCCTGCGAGTGGTTCTCATGCAGCATCGCGTACTCTGGCGCGTTGTAGCCTAGCAAGTACAGGTAGGTATGAGCCAGGTCGGCTTGGAAACCCAAGGCATCTGGCATACCGACACCTTCGAGCACATCGAGCATGTCGCGCCAGGAGTGCATACCGGCCCAGCAGATTTCGCCTTCGGCGGCTAGCCGTTGGCCGTTGTCCTGGGCAATTTTCGCCGCTTTTTTGAATGTATCGACGATGCGAGCCGTGTTGGCTTTGGTGTTTGATCTCCATTTTTCAACGCCGAATTCGGCGCTATCGACTCGGATCACGCCGTATTTGCGAATGCCGTGGTCTTCGAAGATACGAGCGATACGGCAAGCCATTTCGACGGCCGAGAGGAACTTGTTTTGTTGCTCGTCGTCACCCATGGCCGAGTCACCGACGGTGCCGGGCCAAACCGGCGCTACCAGAGATCCGACTGAGAAACCGTAGCTAGCGATTTGATCAGCGATCGAGCGGATCTGAGCATCGCTGGCGTTTGGGTCGGTGTGAGGTAGGAACAGGAAGTAATCGATTCCTTCGAATTTTTGGCCGTTGACGTTGGCAGCGGCGGTCAGTTCGAGCATTCGTTGCAAGGAAATCGGTGGCTCTTGATCGGGGCCATTCCCTTTGCCGACGAGGCCGGGCCACATGGCATTGTGGAGTTTGGGAAGTTGGTACATGGGGATTCCTTGCGACTGAAAAAAGAAGTAGTTGTTTGTAGACTAAGGCCGCCGATTTGGGTGGCTAGCGGTGATTTTGCCAGGCGCCGTTGGCGGGCATGTTCGAGTGAGCATCCGGGCCGAAGTATCGCAGGCCTACGAGAGGCTCGCTGCCGGTGTTTTCGATTTCGATACCGCGCGTGGCGGCATCGTGGCCGATGAAGACTTCGTCGTCGGTGTTTTGTCCGAAGCGGATCATGGCAGGGGTTTGCAGGGCGAGTTTGCCGATGCGCCCTTTGCCTTGAACGGTGGTCCATCCGCTAGCGGCGCCGTCTTTGAGGATGGTTTTGGCGCCGGGTTCGAGGGTCAGTTCTTTGGCGCTAAAGAGTTGTTTGCCATCGACGCTGCCATAGACAATCCACTTGTCGGTGACCCCTGCGGAGCTCTTGGCCGCATCGACGATCGGTTCGATGTAGTTGGAGTCTTTGAAGTGGGTATCGACGTTCTTTTCCCAGTCGAGTTGCCCGATGATAAAATCGAGGTCTTGATGCTTGTCTTTAGGCATGTCCTTGACCAGCAGTGACCATGGCACGTATCGGCCTTCGACGATCGATTGAAACATTCCGAAAACATCCGAGCCCCATTGGGGTTCGTAGGTGCACAGCGAGCCCGGGGCGTGGAGAACGCCTGGTGGAATCAGCCATCCGGTCCCTCGTTGGAGTCGGTAAGCGCGGGAGAGGTCCAGGATTCCGTTATCGCCTTTGTTCCAATTCGCCAAGCAACGTCGGAGTTGGTCTTTGGTGGTTCCCGGTTCGAGGCCCATGAAGGTGTAGGAGAAGTTGTTATCGACGTTGTTGTATTGGGGAGGGAAGTAGTAGCTTTCGGGTTTCCCTTCTTGACCGACCAGAGCAGCATCTTCTTGAGATTGGTGCATGTGGTGGGGGATTGGCCCCATGTTGTCGAAGAATTTCGAATAGACCGGCCATCGGTTGTATTTGCCGAAGATGGCCGAGCCGACGAGCTTGTTGCCTTGCTCGGCGATGGCGTCCTTGAGGAGAAACTTTTTGCCTTCGAACAGGCAGAAGCTCAGGCCTTCGTGCCATACACGGCCTTCGTTGGCAGCTTCGGTGGTGCTGGCGAACCAGCGTTCATCGATACCACCTCGATTAGCGCCGTATGCGTAAAGATCATCCGGGTGGAGTTTGATTCGGCGGCCTGGGTGTAGAAAGCTACGGGGGACCCAGGTGGGGGTGAGTCGAAGGATTCCGTCCCCTGCCTCGAGGGCTTGTTCCAGGACGCGTGCTACGTTATCCGACTTGATCAGGCCGTCATCTAAACCGGTGCCAGACATGGAATCTCTCTGATTGCTAGAGCAGGATTGTGGGTTGGGGGGTGGGTTATGGGCAGATCGAACCGCGTTGCCCCCGTTTTTATGGGACTTTGTTGTAAGATTCTTCCAAGCGGATCGCAACCCCTGAGGGCTGAATCTGGGGCTGATTGCTCGGTAGCTGGCTTTTAGCTCCCTGAAGGCTTGCGGTTTTCCATACTTTCGACATGATTTTAGCAGAAGCATCCAGCGGATGAAAACTGCCACATTCGAAATCCCTGATTTTGAAAACTGCGGATTTCGTCGCTGACTCCTCTTCATTGGTTTGTTCCGAAGCGATTCTAAAGCACACCGTTTTTGCCAGCGGTGGATCTTTCAAAATAAGGGGCAGCTAGTCATTGTGACCCAATACACAGCGATACGACGGGCGTTGATTAGCGTTAGCGACAAGACGGGACTGGCGGAGTTTGCCAAGGGGCTTGTTGGCCGGGGAGTGGAGATTTTCAGTACCGGCGGGACGTTTAGGTACCTTGGGGAGCATGGGATTGCTGCCCGCGAGGTGGCCCAGTACACCGGGTTTCCCGAGGTGATGGACGGACGGGTCAAGACCTTGCACCCGAAGATCTTCGGGGGGATTCTGGCCCGTCGGGATCGGGCCGAGGATCTAGGATCACTGGCAGAGCACTCGATCGAACCAATCGACTTGGTGGTTGTGAATTTGTATCCCTTTGAGTCCACGGTGGCCAAAGAGGGGGTGTCGTTTGCCGAGGCGATCGAGCAGATCGACATTGGCGGCCCTAGTTTGATTCGTGCTGCGTCGAAGAACCATGCGTTTGTGACGGTGGCGACAAGTCCGCTGCAGTACGCATCGATCTTAAGCGAGTTTCAAGAGCATGGGGGGACATCGGATTCACTTCGGTTGCAATTGGCCTTGGAGTGTTTCCAATCAACGGCACGATACGATCTGGCGATCAGCGAGTATTTGAGCAAGCAGGTTGGGGCAGGGGGCGTATTGCCGGATCGGCTAAGTCTGGATTTGACCAAGGTTCTGGATCTTCGATATGGCGAAAATCCGCATCAGCAAGCAGCTCTCTACTCGCGGCCTTGGGAAGGTACTTCTTTGGTGTCTGCCAAGCAGCTTCATGGCAAGGAGCTTTCGTACAACAACTTGCTCGACGCTGACAGCGCCTACAACATCGTTAGGTGTTTTGCCAAGTCCTCGGCGGTTGTGATCAAGCACAACAATCCCTGCGGGGCTGCTTCGGCGCACAAGCTTGCTTTTGCATGCCGCAAGGCGCTTGATGGGGATCCGCAGAGTGCTTTTGGGGGGATTTTGGGATTCAATCAAAGGGTCGATACCGAGACTGCCGAGGTGCTTTGCCAGCCAGGTCTGTTTATTGAAGCGATCATTGCACCTGAGTTTTCTTTGGAGGCAGTCGAGATTTTGTCGACCAAGCCCAAGTGGCGCGATGGGGTTCGATTGATCGCGATGGGTCAAGAGATCGGATCGGATCGGCCGCTGGATTTTCGGTTCGTTCGGGGCGGGGTGCTCGTCCAGCAGTCGGATACTCTGCCACCCGCGAATTTGACATGGAAGACCGTCACCGCGGTTCCTGTGGCAGACGAGTTGTGGGACGACATCGCGTTTGGATGGGAGATGGTCCGTCACGTCAAGAGCAACGCGATTGTGTTGGCTCGCGATGCGGCATTGGTAGGGGTCGGGGCCGGCCAGATGAGTCGTGTCGACAGTGTCGAGATCGCGATTTCCAAGGCTGGCGAGAGATCCCGAGGAAGTATCTTGGCCTCGGATGCCTTCTTTCCTTTCCCGGATTCGATCCATCGCGCGGCCCAGGCTGGGGTTGTTGCGATCATCCAGCCGGGTGGATCGAAGAAGGATGACGAGGTGATTGCAGCATGCAACGAGCATCGCATACCGATGCTCTTTACTGGCCAGCGCCACTTCCGCCACTAACTCTCCGCTTCTGAATCTCCGCTGTTGAATCACGGGCGATTCGCTCACGGGCGATTCGTTCACGGGCTGGCTTTAGTTCTTACAGAACGCTTTATTTCGGAGTCAATCATGTCGATTTTGATCATCGAGGACCTTGGTGTTGACCGTTTGGCTCCAATTGTTTTGGCGAGGCTTTCTAGCGCTGTGACGTGCGGTGCGTTGCGACTGGTCGATCTGCTTGAGTGGTTGGGGGCTGATTGCTACGGACTTTCGCGAGCGCACTTGCAAGCGATACAGAAGTTGGACTATCCGTTCTTGAAGGACCCCCGGCATGCCGATGCCAAGGCGCGACCTCAGCTTGTTTTGTCATCGCGATTGGTTCCCAGTGCAAAGACACTCAAGTCGATCGAGCAATGCCTCGGTTCTGTTAGTTCGCACTCTCCGCAGACGCAGTGGATTTACGATGGGCAGGGGCCAGATGCAGAGGTGATCGGAGTGCTTCATCCCACCGAGAGCTTCGAGCAGATCCTTGCGATCGGCAGGAATTATCTTGCGGCAGGTGCGCCGATAGATGCTTCTGTGGCCGCCAAAGATCGTTTGGTCGTCGAGGCCATCAGGTATCCTCACGATCTGATTCGCCAGCACATGGCCTGCTTGCCAAGCAACTTGGATCTATTGATATCCAAGCGTCAGTACCAGCAGCTACAGGATGGTGTGTTTGTCGGGCCGGATGTTTCGCTAGCAAGTCCGATTGTTCTTGATCCTAAATCAGGACCTATTGTGTTGGAAAGAAGTGTCCAAGTCGGCCCGTTCTCGCTCTTAAGAGGTCCTTTGTATTTGGGTGCCAAGTGCAAAGTTCTCGAGCACGCGGCGCTCAAGGACGGGGTCTGTGCTGGGCATACGACGAAGATTGGCGGGGAGGTTGAGGCCTCGATTGTCGAGCCTTATTCGAACAAGCAGCACCATGGATTCTTGGGTCATTCCTATGTTGGAAGCTGGGTGAATCTAGGTGCGGGGACGTGCACTAGCGACTTGAAGAACACCTATGGAACGATCTCGATGGATTACCCAAGTGGGAGGGTAGCAACAGAAATGCAATTCCTGGGTTGTTTTATCGGTGACTACAGCAAGACAGCGATCAACACCAGCATCTTTACCGGCAAGTGGATAGGTGTATGCAGCGCTTTGTATGGGTTTGTAACTGGCAACGTACCGAGTTTTACCAACTATGCGAAGCTATTTGGGCAAATCGCGACACTGCCGACCTCCGTGATGCAATCGACGCAGCTTCGGATGTTCACGCGGCGCGGGGTTCCTCAGCGAGCCTGTGATATCGAATTGCTCCATGCCCTTTTCGACCTTACAAGGCATGAGCGAGAAGGCCTAGCGGGGCTTGAAGAGGCCTGACAGAATGTCATGCTCTGGGGTAGCCAAAGGATATGTTTCTCGCCTTAGGTCTGTTTAATGGAGCCCAGGGTGACTTGGGTTGCTTTCGCTCAGATCGATCGGTGCATGAGGGTGATTGCCATGGAGTTTCGGCATCGAGTTATTAAGCCGAGAAGTTTCCGAGATATTCAGGAATTCCGTTGGACTTTTCTTTCCTAGATGATGTAATTGGGGGTTTATTACTTACAAGTCTGCGCCCCTAGTTTCCTCGGACGATTCGGAGTGGTTCATGTGTGGGATCGTCGGGTATGTCGGCAAGACGGATGCAACGGATTTTCTGCTCCAGGGCTTGTACCGTTTGGAATACCGGGGGTACGACAGCGCCGGGGTTTCTTTGATGCGGGACGACGGATTGTTGGAGAGGCGTCGAAGCGTCGGGCGCATCTCGAACCTTGAGTCGTTGGTCCGCAGTTCGCCGGTCCAAAGTCGCATTGGGATAGGTCATACCCGTTGGGCAACTCACGGTGGAGCGACGGTTGCAAATGCTCACCCTCATTATGGAGGACATTCTGAACATGGCGGTCTTTCGGATCTTGCATTGGTTCATAATGGAGTGATCGAGAACTACCAGGAACTCAAGCATGAGTTGCTCAGGGAAGGCTACTGGTTTCAATCCGAGACAGACACCGAGGTTGTCTCGCATTTATTGCATCAGGCGATCTGCAAAAATCGTCAAAGCGGGTCGTTTGATGAGGGCTCGCCGGTCTCGCATGCCGATGTTCTTCGCCAGGTTCTTGCCCGTCTTCGAGGGACCTATGGATTGGTTGTTATGTTCCATGGCAAGCCTGATTTTTTGCTCGCCGCCAAATGCGGTAGTCCGTTGGTGATCGGTGTTGGCCAGGGTGAACAGTTTATCGCTAGCGACCCGGCTCCGCTTTATGGTAGGACAGACAAAGTGATCACGCTTGTGGATCATCAGATCGCGATCATCACATCGCGAACGATCCAAGTCATCCAACGCGATACCGGGACTGTTCAGCCAAATATCCAAGTTCTGGCGCAATGTGAAGATTCGCATAGTTGCGACGGCCACGCGCATTACATGCACAAAGAGATTTATCAACAGCCTGAGGCGATTCGAAATGCCCTCAGGGGCAGACTCGATCGAGACAATGCGACAGCAAAGCTCGGCGGGCTGAATTTGACCGCATCGCAGATGCGCAACATCGAACGGTTGGTCCTAACCGGTTGCGGCACGTCTTGGCACTCGGCCTTGATCGGCGAGTACATGATCGAACAGATCGCGAGAATGCCGGTGGAGGTAGAATACGCAAGTGAGTTGCGGTATCGCAACCCGCCAGTGGACAAGCAGACGCTGGTTTTTGGAATTACCCAAAGTGGCGAGACGGCCGATACTCTGGCTGCCCTGCGAGAGATGCAGCGAAAAGGGCACCCGAGCCTTGCGATTTGCAACAACATCGGCAGCAGCATCGCTCGCGAGGCCGACGGTGGTATCTACCTTCACGCCGGCCCCGAGATAGGGGTCGCCTCGACCAAAGCGTTTACGTCGCAGGTCGTCGTTCTTGGATTGCTCGCATTGTACTTCGGCCGCATGAGGCATTTGAGTTTCGAGGCTGGCCTGGGTTGGATCGATGCGCTCGAGGGGTTGGCCGACCAAGTCGAAATTGCGCTGCAAACTGAGAATCAGATCAAGGAGCTTGCCTACGAGCTGAAGGATGCGACGAACTTGCTGTATCTGGGACGAAATTACTTGTTCCCGGCGGCCCTTGAAGGAGCTCTGAAGCTCAAGGAAATCAGCTACATCCATGCCGAAGGCTATCCTGCTGCCGAGATGAAGCATGGTCCGATCGCGCTTGTCGATGAGCATACGCCCTCGGTGTTCCTGATTTCCAAGGGGTTGGTGTATGACAAGATCATGAGCAATCTCCAGGAGGTAAAGGCCAGGGGAGGTCCCGTGATCGCCGTGACCGACTCGATGGATTCGCAGTTGGAAAAGCTTGCCGACAGAGTGATTCTTGTCCCGTCGGTGGCCGAACCTCTGCAGCCGATTGTGAGCGTTGTACCTCTGCAATTGCTCGCTTACCACATCGCTTTGCTACGGGGTTGCGATGTGGATAAACCCAGAAACTTAGCTAAAAGCGTCACCGTCGAATAAAGCCCGCTACTGATAGTAAGCCCATCACGGATTATCCTTAACCATCCTATTGAAACACCCCTATTGGAACACTATGGCAGCTCACGAAGAACTTCTCAGCCACGACACACGCAAAGCCCTTCGATTGCATTTGGGCGAAACGGCTTCGCAGGAATTGCTCGGCGTGATCGATCGGCTCAGCGCTGAAATCAAACACTTGCAAAGAACCAAAGTGTCCGTCACTCCGATCGTTCCTCTTCGGGGTGGGATGGAAGAAACTCTGATCGTGATGGATTAGAGCGATCCTCTTTGGGGATGGGGCAAAGTCCGCTAAAGTATGCGAAACGTCGATGTTGTTTTCACGATTTGAAGCATACTTTTTGAGTCTAAATGGCCGTCTCCGACAAACAATTGATTCGCTGGCTCGGGCATACCGACCCCCGCGTCCGCTCAGCTTCGCTGGATCTTCTCTCAATCAGTTACGCTTCGGACCCTAGTATCCTGATCTCAGTGATCGCGGCCTGGGACCAGTACGGCACCGAATCAGCGTTCAGCGATTTCCCGCTGATTTCACACCTGGCGATCAGCCCCGACCAGATGCCGCTGGTTTTGGCAAGGGCAAGAGAGCTTTCCGAGGGTCGCAAGATCACCGATCGGGTGTGCCGCTGTGCGGGAAAGCTTGCCGAGGCGATCTCGGTCGAGCGAGCGTCGAGTTTCGCACCCCATTTGCAGGAGCTCAGAGCGCTCAAGGCAACTTCTAAGATATTCTTCCGTGTGCCGATCGAGATCATGGAGCAGCGGGCCGAGGCGCTTTTGCGGGAGCCGAGTTCACTAGAATTGGACTTCGAGGATGGAACCGTCGCCGATTACTCTATCGCCTTGGAGAGTCTCTGGGAGCGCGGGCTGGCTAATCGCTGGATCCGTGAAGGGATCGAGTCCTGGGAGGATCCTTCTCCGAGCAAGCTTGCTGTTACGGCATTGGAACTGGTATCCAGGCACTCCATACGAGGCTATGAGGAACACTTACTGACCTTGGTAGACCGCGATGAAGCATCGATCGCCGACTTGGCAACCATCGCGCTTGTGCGAGGTCGAAACCTTCACACCCAGTCGCTCATCGCCGAACGGTTCCAAGGGATGAGCAAGCCGGGTCAATTGCGATCGTTGGATATCATCCGGCGAATGCGTCTGGAGCAGTCTTCCAAGCTCATTCGCTTTTTGCTTCCCCAGGGTTGCGATGCGGTGGTGCAAAACGGCGCGCGAGTCGCCGAAGTGATGCTTTTTGATTTCGAGTTTCTCGAGGAGTGGCTCGAAGCATTTCTGCTGATGGAAGATGCTTCGGTGCAAAGGCTTGTTTATGCGATTCCGATCTCTCATCCGCTAGCCCTCGAGGAGGTTCCAGGCGATTGGTCGAGGATCAAGCATCTGCTTCAAACGCGCCTCGGTCGCAGCTTTGACCTGGAGTGAATTTCATGGCCCTCGAAACCCTATTAGCAATCGAATCGACTTGCGATGAAACCGCGGTAGCCCTGATCGACTCGTCAGGCCGAGTTCTTTCCGAATGCGTGGCGACTCAAGAATCCTTGCATGAGAAGTTTGCTGGGGTGGTCCCTGAAATCGCTGCCCGAGCTCACCTTGAACGGATCCTGCCGGTGATCGATACGGCGATGCGTCAATCCGGCAAAGCACCTGAGGATTTGGCCGCGATCGCCGTAGCCACCTATCCGGGGCTGCCCGGTTCGCTGATCGTCGGGCTCTCGGCGGCCAAGGCCTTGGCTCTGGCTTGGGATAAACCGATCGTTGGGATCAATCACATCCAGGCCCACATTTATGCCTGCGGATTGGATACTCCGGAGTCGATCTACCCGTGTGTTGGTTTTATCGTCAGCGGAGGGCACACCTCGCTGTATCGATGCGATGATCCCTTGGGTTGGGACTACTTGGGAGGGACCATCGACGATGCGGCTGGAGAAGCCTTTGACAAGGTCGCAGTGATGCTCGGGCTTTCGTTTCCAGGTGGGCCGGCCCTCTCGAAGCTCGCTTGCAAGGGTGACCCTCAGGCGATCCGATTTCCAAGGCCCTTGATCGACGATCCCAAGCGGCTGGATTTCAGTTTTTCGGGGCTCAAGACGGCCGTCCGTTATCGCATCGCGGGCTCTTCCAATCCAGATCTAACGGCGGTGGTATTGGAGGAACAGCAGCGAGCCGACATCGCCGCTGGTTTTGAGCAAGCGGTGATCGATTGTCTGATCTCCAAGGCCTGTGCGGCTTTAAACAGGACCGATCTAAAACGCCTATGCGTCGGAGGGGGAGTGGCCGCAAATACCAAGTTCCGGCAGCAGTTGACCGAGACCTGCCGAGCCCGTCGCATCGAGCTTGTGATCGCCAAGCCGCAGTGGTGCACCGACAATGCAGCCATGGGTGCCCTAGCCTGGGAAAAGATTCGTCGGGGCCAGTACGACACCCTCGAACTCGATGTTCAGCCGGGATTGGTGCGTCCCAAACGCTGATTTTCCGAGTGGAAACCCACAAGCCTCTTGGAGTTGGAGTACACTAAACGCCCAAGCTTGCGGTGATTATCCGCCTCAAGCCCCCGCCGAATCTACCTGCCCTGCATCCCTGCAATCCGCAACCCTTTGCATCCTTTAGCCATACCATGAGCACTGTTCCACCTCCTCCATCGTCCGAGCAAATCTCGCGCGCAAAGTCTTTGAGGGATTCTTTCACCAAGATCAAGCAGCAGGTTTCACAGGTCATCGTAGGCCAGGACGCCACGATCGAACAGCTCTTGATCGCGATGCTCGCAGGTGGCCACTGCTTGCTCGAAGGTGTCCCGGGTTTGGCCAAGACGCTCATGGTCCGTTCGCTGGCCCAGGCCATGGACTTAGAGTTTCACCGTATTCAGTTCACTCCGGACTTGATGCCCGCCGACATCACCGGCACCGACATCATCCAGCAGACGGAATCCGGTGCAAGGCAGTTGAGTTTTGTCAAAGGACCGGTCTTTACCCAGATCTTGCTGGCCGACGAAATCAACCGGACGCCACCAAAGACCCAAGCGGCATTGCTTGAGGCCATGCAGGAGCATGCGGTGACCATCGGTGGCAAGACCTACAAGCTCTCCGAACCGTTTTTTGTTCTGGCTACTCAAAACCCCATCGAGCAGGAGGGGACCTATCCGCTGCCTGAAGCCCAGCGAGATCGTTTTTTGTTCCAGACGTTGGTTGACTATCCAAGTCGCGAACAAGAAGGGGAGATCATCGAACGGACCACCGGAAGTTTCTCCGGTAGCATTAGTCCGGTGATCACTGGTCAGGAGATTCTCGACTACCAGCAGGTCGTCCGTGTGGTCCCTTTGCCTGATCATGTCAAACAGTATGTGCTGGATCTTGTTCGCTCTTTGCGGCCCAAGGAGCCATCGGCTCCGAAATGGGTGGCACCTTGGGTTCAGTGGGGACCAGGCCCGAGAGCTTGCCAGCAGATTGTCGTGGCCAGCAAAGCCAGGGCGCTCTTGCAGGGACGCTTGCACGTGACGACCGAGGATATCCAGGCCTTGGCCGCCCCGGTGCTTCGACATCGCATTGTCCC
>Ga0114972_10000401_pt1 | contig 32161 bp, 33 predicted proteins | sample M_140807_EF_Meta_FD_87354 | JGI IMG/M metagenome (GOLD analysis project Ga0114972, IMG submission 87354) | Freshwater microbial communities from Lake Montjoie, Canada to study carbon cycling - M_140807_EF_MetaG | ecosystem: Environmental > Aquatic > Freshwater > Lake | place: Lake Montjoie...
CGCTGGATGGACAATGACGTCTACGGCCATGTGAACAACGTGCAGTACTATTCGTTCATCGATACCGCAGTCGCCGAGTTCCTGATCGCCAACCAGGTGCTGGACCTTGCCAACAGCACCGAGGTGGGGCTCGTGGTCGAGACGCAGTGCCGCTACTTCGCGCCCATAACCTTCCCCGACCAGATCACCTGCGGCGTCCGCTGCGGCCGCCTGGGATCTTCCTCGATCCGCTATGAGCTCGGGCTGTTCCGTAACGAGGAAACTCAGGCGAGCGCCGAGGCGCATTTCATCCATGTCTATGTCGCCCGCGCCGCGCAGGATCGCGCGGTGCCGCTGCCGGCCAAGCTGCGCGATGCGGCCCTCCGGCTGCTTATGCCTCCCGCGTGAACGCAACGGCGCTGCGTCCGCTGCTGCTCGCTTGGCCGGCGCTGTGGCTGGGGCTCGGCCTCACCGCCCTGGCGCTCCGCTGGCCGCAAGCTGAACTGGCCTTTGCCGTCGCCACCGTCCCGGTCCTGCTTGTTCTCCTGGTCGATATGGTCCGCAGCCTCGTGCGCGGCGAGGTCGGCCTCGACCTGCTGGCGGCTTTGTCCATGGGCAGCGCACTCGGCTTCGGCGAATACCTCGCCGGCGCGGTGGTCGCTCTCATGTTCGCCGGCGGCACCGCGCTTGAGGCCTTCGCCCGCCACCAGGCACGGCGGGAAATGACGGCGCTGCTGGCCCGCCAGCCGCGCCGGGCGACGCGCCACGGGCCGGGGGGGCTGGAGGAACTGCCGGTCGAGGCGCTGGCCCCCGGCGATCGTCTGCTCATCCGACAGGGCGAGGTGGTGCCGGTCGATGGCATCGCGCTGGCCGCCGCCGTGCTCGATACCGCCGCCCTGACCGGCGAATCCCTGCCGGTGACCCTGGCCGCCGAGGCGCCGGTCATGTCCGGCTCGACCAATGCGGGAGAGGCTTTCGACCTGCTAGCGACGCGGGCGGCGGCCGAGAGCACCTTTGCCGGCATTCTCCGCCTGGTGGAGCAGGCGCAGGCGGGCCGCGCGCCGATGGCCAGGCTGGCTGATCGCTGGTCACTGGTCTTCTTGCTCGTGACGCTGGCGATCGCGGGCGTGGCCTGGGCGATGTCCGGCGATCCTCGTCGCGTCCTGGCGGTTCTGGTAGTGGCTACCCCCTGCCCGCTCATCCTCGCGGTCCCGGTCGCGCTGATCGCCGGCCTGTCTCGGGCCGCCAAGGCCGGGTGCTGGTGAAATCCGGCACTGCGCTGGAGACGCTCGGCCAGGTACGTGTGCTGTTGCTCGACAAGACGGGGACCCTCACCCAGGGCCGTGTCGCCCTGCTGCAGACACTGCCGGCACCGGGGATGGACGCGGACCGTTTGCTGCGGCTCGCGGCCTCACTCGATCAAGCCTCGGCTCATCCGGTAGCGGCCGGGCTGGCCGCCGCGGCGCGGGCGCGCGACCTGACGCTTAGCCTGCCCGACTTGGTCCATGAGGAGCCGGGCGCCGGGATCGTGGGACAGGTCGCCGGCCAGCGGGTGGCGCTTGGCGGAGCCGCGTTCATCGCTGCCCATGGCTGGCGGGACGCCACTTCCGCCGGGCTCGCCCCTCCCGGAACCCTCAGCGTGTTTGTCACCACGGATGGCCAACCCGCCGGGCTGCTGCTGCTAGCCGACCCGGTGCGCGAGGACGCCGGGGCCATGCTGGCGAAAGCCCGCGCCGCCGGCATCCGTCGAATCGTACTCGTCTCGGGCGATACCCAAGCGATCGCCGAGGCGATTGCTGCGCCGCTCGGGCTCGATGCGGTGCATGGCGGTTGCAGCCCAGCGGACAAGGTCGCTGCGGTCGAACGCGAAAAAGCGGGTGGTCCAACGGTGATGGTGGGGGATGGGGTCAATGACGCGCCGGCCCTGGCCGCGGCCGATATCGGCGTGGCGATGGGCGCGCGCGGCACGGCAGCCAGCGCCGAGGCAGCCGATGCCGTGGTGTTGGTGGACCGTATCGATCGCATCGCTGATGCCATGCGGATCGCCCGCCGGGCCCGTGACATTGCCCTGCAAAGCGTTGCCGCTGGCATCGGGCTTTCGCTGGCTGGGATGCTGGTCGCCGCTGCCGGGGGCTTGACGCCGGTACAGGGGGCGGTGTTCCAAGAAGCGATTGACATCGCGGTCATCCTGAACGCGCTCCGTGCGCTCAGGGCCTAATGGAGGAAATACACATGCCTGAACTGATGCGCCTGGGCATCCTGGACGATTACCAAGGTGCCGCTCTGCAGTTCGGCCCCTGGGACCGTTTGCCTGAGAGCCTGCAGATCGAGGTGTACCGCACCACGCTGACCGATCGCGAAAAGCTGGTCGAGCGTTTGGCGCCGCTCGATGCCCTGCTGATCATGCGCGAGCGTACGCCCTTCCCGCGCGACCTGTTGGAACGGCTGCCCAACCTGAAACTGCTGATCACGACCGGGGCGCGGAATGCATCCATCGACCTCAAAGCCTGCGCCGAGCGTGGCATCACGGTCTGCGGCACTGGCTCCTTCGGCGCGCCGACGGTGGAGATCACCTGGGGCCTGATTCTGAACCTGTTGCGGCGCCTGCCCGGGGAAGAGGCATCGCTCCGGGCCGGGTATTGGCAATCGAAGCTCGGCCAGACGGCAGAGGGCAAGACGCTCGGTCTGCTCGGTCTCGGCAATCTCGGCGGTCGTGTCGCAAAGGTGGCCCAAGCGTTTGGTATGAACGTCATCGCCTGGAGCCAGAACCTGACCGAAGCCCGCGCCGCCGAAATCGGCGCCCGCAAGGTCACGAAAGAAACTCTGTTCCGGGAGGCCGATGTTATCAGCCTGCACCTCGTGCTCTCCGATCGCAGTCGCGGTACCGTGGGTGCGACGGAGATTGGTTGGATGAAGCCCTCTGCGGTGATCGTGAATACCAGCCGGGGGCCGCTGATCGATCAGGCGGCGCTGATCGCCGCGCTGAAATCCGGCGCGATCGCTGGTGCCGGTCTCGACGTCTTCGAGGTGGAGCCGCTCCCGCTCGGCCATCCCCTGCTCGATGCGCCAAATACCGTGCTGACACCTCATCTCGGCTACGCGACAGAGGAAAATTATCGAACCTATTACGCGGATGCCGTCGCGGTGATTGAAGCTTATCTGAGAGGCAACCCGATCCGGGAATTGCAAGCGTAGTGACCACCTTCGCCTAAATTTTCGTCAAAGAGGCTTTTGGGTCGGGGTACCGCCGCTTCGACAAGGCTCAGGAAGCCTTAACGGTTCGGCGCGCGTCTCCGCTTTATTTCAACGTGTCTCGGATAGCGACCCGCCTTCGGGCGAACTCAGCGCGACGAATACCGCCTGGGCTCGTTGCAGCGTTCCTCACCGGCACGGCTGTTGCTTATCAAGGCGCATACAGACCACGACAAATGACCGGGAGAAACAACATCATGTCCCTCAGCCGCCGCACATTGCTTGGCGCAGGCCTAGGTGCCGGGGCGCTCCTGCTTGCTGCCCCGGCGCTTCGCGCGCAGGCCATCACCATCAAGGTCGGCGCCCTGCGGCTGATCCATTCGATCGCGCCCTACATGTACGACCGGTTCCAGCCGGAGGGCATGAAGATCGATATCGTGGTCTTCGAAAGCCCGACTGATGCCAAGACCGCGGTGGTCACGAAATCCGTTGACTTCGGCACGTTTGGCATCGCAGCCGGCATCCTTGGCGCGGCGGCGCGGGAACCCGTCGCTGTGATCGGCTCCTGCTGCGACCGTGGCATGGCGGTCGTCGCGCGCAAGGATGGCGATATCAACAGCCTGAAGGATCTCAAGGGCAAGCGGGTCGGCATCTGGCCGGGCTCGACGCAGGAGGTCTTCATCCTGGAGCGTCTGCGGATGGAAGGCATGACCATCCGCGACCTAACACCGGTGCGGGTTTCCTTCAGTGAAATGGCCATTGCGCTGGCGCGGGGCGATATCGACGCTTATGTCGGGGCTGAACCGGGTCCCGGGATTTCGGTCTCCTCCGGCATCGGCAAGATCGTCGAGTATCCCTATTCGACCCCGATGGGCTCGCTCAACATGATCTTTGCGACGCATGTGGAGACGGCGAAGGACCGGCCGGACATCTGCGCCTCCATGCTTCGCGTCCATCGTCGGGCCAGCGAGTTCGCCATGGCCAACCGCGAGGTGACGATCGAAACGGCGATCGCCAAGCTCGGCATGAAGCGCGAGGCGCTGGAGATCTCGATGCCCAATGTCGAGCTCAACTGGCAAATGACGCCAGAGATGCTGACCCGCGCCAAGACCTACACCGAGCAGATGCTGGCCCTGAAGCAGATCCGTGCGCTACCGGATTACGATACGTTCTTCAACACCAAGTTCTCCGACGCCCTGGCAAAGCAAGCCGTATGAGCGCAACCGCCGCGCGGGGCTTTTCGCCCCGCCAGGCGCTGCTGGCGATCGCTGCCCCGGTGCTGGTGCTGGTGCTCTGGCACTTCACCACATCCGGGCGCACCTACAGCCTAATTCCGCCCCCGCTCGAGGTGGCGAAACAGTGGTGGGATCTCGCCTTCGGCGGCCTATACGATGACCTTTATTCGAGAACCCTACTGACCCATACCCTGGCCAGCCTCAGCCGGGTCTATGGCGGTTTCGCCTTGGCCGCCGCCGTCGCCCTGCCGCTCGGCATGCTGATCGGCCGGGTCCGGGTGGTGCGCGACCTGCTCGACCCCACGCTGCAACTGCTTCGGCCGATACCGGTCACAGCCTGGCTGCCGCTGGCGATGATCGTTTTCGGCATTGGTCCGCGTTCGGCCTTTTTTCTGGTCTTTCTGGGTGCTTTCTACCCGGTTCTGCTGAACACCATTTTCGGTGTCCGCAACGTCGAGGGTCGCCTGTTCGAAGCGGCGGCCATGCTTGGCGTTTCACCGCAGGCGACCTTCTGGAAGGTCGTGCTGCCGGCCGCGCTGCCTTCGATCTTCACCGGGATACGCCTGGGGCTTGGCTTCGCCTGGGTGGTGATCGTGGTGGGAGAGATGACCGGCGTCCAGACCGGGCTCGGCGCCATCATCATGGAAGCGCGCCAATTGTCGCGCACCGAGATCGTGATGTCGGGCATGATCACCATCGGCGTGCTTGGCTTCCTCTCCGACCAGGTGGTGCAGATGATCGGCAATCGCCTGCTGCGCTGGAATCCGCAGCATGGCTGAACCGACAATCCCGATCCTCGCCGCGGAGCGCCTGAGCAAGCGCTTCGCCTTCGGCGCCGAGACGATCACCGCGCTGAGCGAAGCCGATTTTACCATGCATCGCGGGGAGTTTATCTGCCTGATTGGTCCTTCGGGCTGCGGGAAGTCCACCTTGCTGCGCATGGTCGGCGGCTTTGAAACGCCCAGCGAGGGCCGCCTGTTAATGTGGGGCAAACCGGTCGGTGGCCCGGGTCCGGACCGCGGCATGGTCTTTCAGGATTATGGCCTGTTTCCCTGGTTGACGGTCGCTGGGAACATCGCCTTCGGCCCTCTCGCCCGCGGACGCCCCAAGACCGAAGCCGCGGCCACCGCCCGCCGCTTCATCGAGACGGTGGGCCTGACACGCTTCGCCGATGCCTATCCTCACCAGCTCTCAGGCGGGATGAAGCAGCGCGTGGCGATTGCCCGCGTGCTGGCGAACGACGCCGAGATCGTCCTGATGGACGAGCCCTTCGGGGCGCTCGATGCCTTCACCCGAGAGCGCTTGCAGCAAGAGCTTCTTGATATTTGGGCGCGGACGAAGCTCACCGTGATCTTTGTCACCCACGCCATCGAAGAAGCGATCCTGCTGGCGGATCGGGTGGTGGTGATGGCGGCTGCGCCCGGGCGGATTGTGGCCGATGAGCGGATCGATCTGCCCCGCCCGCGCGATCCGACCGAGCCCGCCTTCAACTTGCTCCGTCGGCGCCTCAGCGCAATGCTCGGTGGGCACCATTGAGGTCCCATCATGACTTATGAGCCCTATCCGGCCTTCTGGGCGGCAGCGACGCCGGCCGCCCGGGACGCTGCCTACAACAACACAGGCGCGGTCGCCGACAGCGCCACCCTCAATGCTGCCCGCACCGCAGATGCAGCGAGCTTCCGGCCCGCTCATGCGGGGCATCTCGATCTTCCCTATGGCGAGGGGCCGCGTCGGCAATGGGACCTCTTTCCCGCGGCCGATCCGAAGGCGCCCTGCCTGGTTTTCATCCATGGCGGCTATTGGCAGCGGAACCAGCGGCAGGATTTCTGCGGCCTGATGGCCGGTGCCCTGGCGCGCGGCTGGGCCGCCGCCCTGCCGGGCTATACGCTGGCCCCGGATACGACGATGACCGGACTGGTCGCCGATATCCGCGCCGCCCTCGACTGGCTAGGGGCGCATGGCCCGACGCATGGCATCGGCGGGCGGATCATCGTCGCCGGCCATTCGGCGGGCGGGCACCTGACAGCGCTTGCGCTGGAGCACCCTGCGGTTGCCGCCGGCCTTGCCATCTCAGGCATCTTCGAACTGGCGCCGATCCGGGATACCGACCTGAACGACAAGCTGCATCTGACCCCCGAGGAGGTGGAGACCCTATCCCCCATGCGGCGTCCGGTCGTGCAGAAGCCCTGTATCATTGCCTATGGCACGGGGGAGTTGGCTGAACTGCGCCGGCAATCCCGCGATTTCCATACCTATCGCGCCACGGCGCATGCAAAGGGGGCCTTGGTCCCGATCGCCCATGCCGATCACTTCCGCATCCTCGATGCGCTGAAGGACCCTGATGGCGAGCTGCTGCGCGCGGCGGCCGAACTGCTGAACCTTTAGGGAATGACTACGCCCGTCTTCACCCTCGCTGCACTGGGCGATTTCTACGCCCGGGGCGGCGATCCGCGGGAGGTCGCGCGGGCCGCGCTGGCCGCCATCGAAGCCTGGGCCGATCCGGCGCTCTTCCTCGCTCCCATGCCGGCAGAACGCGTCCTCGCCCGGGCCGCCCTCCTCGTCGAAGAAGGGGCGCGGGGGCGGCCGCTGTTTGGCGTGCCCTTCGTGGTGAAGGACAATATCGACGTCGCCGGGCTGCCGACCACCGCCGGCTGCCCCGCCTATGTTTATGACCCAGCCGAGGATGCGCCGGTGGTGGCGCGCCTCCTCGCAAGTGGTGCGATCTGCCTTGGCAAGGTGAACCTGGACCAGTTTGCCACTGGCCTGAACGGCACGCGCAGCCCCCATGGCACGCCACGCAACGCGCTGGATCCGGCGTGGATTCCGGGCGGTTCCTCCTCCGGTTCGGCGACTGCCGTCGCGGCCGGCCTCTGCGCCTTCTCCCTCGGCACCGATACCGCCGGCTCTGGCCGGGTGCCGGCGATGGCAAATGGCATTGTCGGCTTGAAACCCAGCCTCGGCCTGGTGCCGACCATCGGTGTGGTGCCCGCCTGTCGCTCGCTCGACTGCGTCTCGATCTTTGCCACCAGCGTCGCCGACGCAGCGACGGTCCTTGCCGTGGCGGCGGGGCCAGAGCCACGCGATCCCTATAGCCGCGCCGCCCCTGCGTCCTGGCGGGCGAGCCCAGCGTCGCAGCCGCGCTGGCGGCTTGCCGTCCCGCGGGACGAAGATCTGGAATTCGATAGCCAAGGGGACGCCGACTGTTTCGCCGCGAGCCTCGCCAAGGCCGAGGCGCTGGGCGCCAAGATTCGGCGCGTTGACCTGCAACCTTACCTGCGGCTGGCCAAGCGGCTCTACGACGGCGCTTGGGTCGCCGAGCGCACGGCGGCGCTAAGGCCAATCCTGGAAGCCGCGCCCGGCGCGATTCACCCCGTCACCCGTGGCATCCTGGAGGCGGGTTTCCCCCAGCGCACGGTCGATGCCTGGGCGGATTTCCACGCCGCCGCCGAAGCCCGGCTGCTGGCCCGCGATCTGTTCGCCGCCGACGATCTGCTACTGCTGCCAACCGCGCCTGGTTTGCCCAGCCTGGCGGAGATGCTCGCCGCGCCGGTGGCGGCGAATTCTCGTCTTGGATTCTATACGAACTTCGTCAATATCTGCGATCTCGCCGCCCTTGCGATCCCGGCTGGGCAGCGCCCCGATGGCCGTCCCTGCGGTATTACCCTGGTGGGGCCGGCCTTCAGCGAAGCCCGTCTGGCCGGCCTTGCCGCCACCATGCTGGGCGAGACAACAGTACCACCGATGCTCGCCGGCGATGAGGTCGGGTTGCTGGCCATCGGCGCGCATATGTCGGGCTTGCCCCTCAATCCCCAGGCGCTGCGGCATGGCGGGCGATTTATCGCTGAAGCGATGACAGTGCCGCACTACCGGCTTTACGATCTTGGCAATCGCCCGGGCATGGTGCGGGTCGCGCACGGCGGCGTCGCGGTGGCCGGCGAGATCTGGGCGTTTCCGCTGGCCGGCATCGGGCCGTTCCTGGCGGAAATCCCACCCCCGCTCGGCTTCGGCCGGGTCACGCTGGCCGATGGTTCCACGCCGCTCGGCTTCCTGGCCGAGGCGATAGGGGTAGCGGGCGCGCCCGACATATCGGCGCTGGGCGGCTGGCGGGCACATCTTCGAGCGAAGGAGCAAGGCTGATGCAGATCGACATCCCGGAGATACACGCGGAAGTCACGGCCTGTTTCGCCGAGTATGAACGGGCCCTGATGGCCAACGATGTCGACGTGCTACAGGACCTGTTCCGTCGTGATGCCCGCACGCTCCGTTACGGCGTGGGTGAGAATCTTTATGGTTGGGAACAGATCGCCGCCTTCCGTGCGGGTCGGCCTGCGGCCGGGCTCGCGCGCAGCCTGCAGCGGACGATCATCACCACTTATGGCCGCGATTTCGCGACCGCGAATACCGAGTTCGTGCGTGACGGCCGCATTGGCCGCCAAAGCCAGAGCTGGGTGCGCTTCCCCGATGCCGGCTGGCGCATTGTCGCGGCGCATGTCTCAATGATGCCGCAAGGGTAAAGCTGGCCCGGGCGGCTGCCTCATGCGCGTTCGAGGATGGAGACGTAGTTCGCCACCGCGGCGCCGCCCATGTTGAAGATGCCGCCCAGGTCAACCTTCGGCAGTTGCATCGCCCCCGCGGTGCCGGTCAGCTGCATCGCCGTCAGCACATGCATCGAAATGCCGGTCGCGCCAATCGGGTGGCCCTTCGACTTCAACCCACCAGAGCGATTGACCGGCAGCCGGCCATCGGCTGCGGTCCAGCCTTCCAGCACCGCCCGCGCGCCCTGCCCTTCCGCCGTCAGTCCCATCGCCTCGTATTCCAGCAGCTCGGCGATGGTGAAGCAGTCATGAGTCTCGACAAAGGAGAGATCGGTCACCGCACCGAGGCCGGCCTCCGCCAAGGCACGCGACCAGGCTTCCCTTGGCCCTTCGAAGCGGGTGATGTCGCGGGCGGCAATCGGCAGGAAATCGTTCACCTGCACCGCCGCGCGGAACTTCACCGCCTTTGCCATGGCCTTCGCCGTTTCAGCATCGGTCAGGACCAGAGCGGCGGCACCGTCGCTGACCAGGCTGCAATCGGTGCGCTTCAAGGGCGGGGCGACGAAGGGGTTCTTCTCGCTCTCGGCCCGGCAGAAGGCGAAGCCAAGATCCTTGCGCATCTGCGCCCAGGGATTATCGACGCCGTTCTTGTGGTTCTTGGCGGCGATCGCCGCAAGCGCGTCGGACTGGTCGCCATGGCGCTGAAAATAGGCTTCCGCGATGCGTCCAAAGACGCCAGCGAAGCCGCCCTGGATATCCTGTTCGGTCTTGCGATAGCTGGCGTTCAGCAGGATTTCGCCCACCTGGGCGCCTGGGGTCGCGGTCATCTTCTCGGCGCCGAGCACCAGGGCGAAGCGCCCGCGCTTGGCGGCCAGGAAATCAAGTGCGCCGTGGATCGCCGCGGTTCCGGTCGCACAGGCGTTCTCATAGCGGGTGATCGGCTTGAAGCGCAGCTCCGGCACAGATTGCAGAATGAGGGAGCTGGGGAAGCCCTGATTCGTGAAGCCTTCGCCGAAGACGCCCATGAAGCCGGCATCGATCTCGGCCGGGCTAATGCCGGCATCCTCGATCGCGGCGCGCCCGACACGGGCCAGCAGGCTTTCCAGATCAGGCTCATCGGCCCTGCCGAAGGGCGTGTGGGCCCAGCCGATGATGCAGGCTTCCGGTGCGGACATGGCAATACTCCTCCTCCGATACTCTAAGCCAAATACAGCGGTTGAGTGAAGCGCACGGGCGGGCGAGACTTACCGGCAAAGGAGGAAACGCCGTGATGCAACGCCGCCTGGCGCTTGCCCTGCCCTGGCTGCTCGCCGCGCCTGCCGCGCGGGCGCAATGGGCGCCGGACCGGCCGGTGCGGATCGTGGTCCCGACTGGTGCAGGCGGCATCACCGATCTCCTTGCCCGCATCGTCGCCCAGCAGCTCGCCCCCCGGCTCGGCCAATCGGTGGTGATCGAGAACCGCCCCGGGGCGTCCGGAATCATCGGCACGGAAGCGGTGGTGCGGGCCAAGCCGGATGGCTTGACGCTGCTCATGGTGTTCCCAAGCCACGCCGCCAACCCCGCGCTGAAAGCCAAACTGCCCTATGATACCGAGCGCGACCTGGCGCCGATCTCCGCCGTCTCAACGGTCGCGACCGTGCTGCTGGTGCCGAAGGAAAGCCCAGACCGCAGCGCAGCTGACCTGATCGCGCGGGCGGAGCGGGAAAAGCTTGCCTATGCCTCGGTCGGTGCAGGATCGTTGGCCCATCTCGCCAATGCGCTGTTCTGTTCCATGGCCGGGATCGAGATGATCCACGTCCCCTTTCGCAGCGCGCCGGAAGCCCATGCGGCCGTGATGAAGGGGGAGGTCGCAATGTTCCTCGATCCGCCGATCACCACCTTGCCGCTGTTGCAGGGCGACAAGGTCCGGGCGATCGGCGTCTCTACCGCCAGCCGCCTTGCCGCCCTGCCGGAGGTGCCGACCATCGCCGAAAGCGGCGTGCCGGGCTTTGAGGCGACGGCGTGGAACGGCCTGCTCGCCCCGGCCGGAACGCCAGAGCCGATCATCGCCCGCTATGGGACCGAGGTGCAGGCGATCCTCGCCGACCCGGCGGTGCGCGCCGATTTCGCCCGCCAGGGCACCGAGCCGATGCCCACCACACCGACCCAATTCGCCGAAATCATCGCCCGGGACATCGCCAAGTGGCGGCGTGTGGTGCGCGATGCCGGCATCACCCCGGATTGATCGCCCATGCCCGAGCTGACCCTTCCGAACTGCACCCTGTACTACCGCGACGAAGGCTTCGCGGATGCCTGGGATAGCCCCGCGCCGATGCTGCTGCTGCATGGCAATGCGGAAAGCGGCCTGGCCTGGAATGCCTGGATGCCGCTGATGGGCCGGCACTTTCGTTGCATCCGCCCCGATATGCGCGGCTTCGGGCAAAGCACCCCGATGCCGCACGACTATGCCTGGAGCGTCGATGAGCTGGTCGGGGATTTCCTGGCCTTGCTTGACCACCTCGGCGTCGGTCACGCGCATGTGGTGGCGGCGAAGGTCGCCGGCCCACTGGCGATGCGCATGGCGGCGACGCATCCCGGCCGGGTCCGCTCGCTGACGCTGCTCGGCACGCTCGTCTCCGGCCAGGCCTCCCTCGGCGACCGACACGCCAGCTGGGTGCAGCACATCGAACAGCACGGCGTTGAGAGTTGGGCGCGCTGGACGATGCCCGGGCGGCTCGGCAGCGATTGCCCGCCGGCGATGCTAGAAGGCTGGACCAAGCTGATGGGCGCGACCGCTTTTTCCACCCAGATCGGCTTCATCGGCGGTGTCCCCGGCCTCGATGTCCGGCCCGACCTGCCGCACATTGCCGCGCCGACGCTCGTCGTCACCACCGACCGCAGCGGCATTGATGGGGTCGAGGCAACGCGCGACTGGCAGCGGCAGATCGCCGCTTCCGAGCTGCTGATCCTGCCGGGCGACAGCTACCACGTCGCCGCCACCCACCCTGGGATCGGCGCCCAGGCGACACTCGATTTCATCCGGAGACGTGCGGCATGAGCTGGCAAGCCGAACTCGACGAACTCGCCAAAAGGCAGCGCATGGCCGAAGCCATGGGCGGCCCGGACAAGGTGCATCGTCAGCATGAAGGCGGGCGGCTGACGGTCCGTGAGCGGATCGAGGGCCTCGCCGATCCCGGTAGCTTCCACGAAGTCGGCGCCGTCGCCGGCCGGGCGGACTACGATGCCGGCGGCAATCTCAGTGGCTTCACGCCCAGCAATTGCGTCATGGGCCGCGCCCTGGTTGATGGTCGGCCGGTGGTGATCGTCGGTGATGACTTCACCGTGCGCGGCGGCAGCGCCGACGCGACGATCCGCGACAAGCCGATCACGGCGGAGCGGATGGCCGCTGATCTCCGCCTGCCGATCATTCGGGTCATTGAGGGATCGGGCGGCGGCGGATCGGTCAAGACGATCGAGACGACCGGGCGAGCTAACCTGCCGGGCGGCATCGGCGGGCAGTGGCTCTATCACCACACCGGCGACAACCTCGCGCGGGTCCCGGTGGTTGGCCTCGGCCTTGGCTCGGTCGCCGGGCTCGGCGCGGCGCGGCTGGCGGCGACGCATTTCTCGATCATGACGAAGGCGACCGGCGCGATGTTCGTCGCCGGGCCGCCGGTGGTGAATGCGCTTGGCCATAACCTCTCGAAGACCGAGCTCGGCGGATGGGAAATCCAGACCAAGTCAGGCGCCATCGATCACGCGGTCGAGACGGAGGAGGAAGCCTTCGCCGCAGCGCGGCGCTTCCTCTCCTACCTCCCCGGCCATGTCTGGGAATTGCCGCCGGTCACACCCTGCGCCGACGACCCGAAACGGGTCGAAGAAGGCTGGCTGGCAGCAATTCCGCGCAATATCCGTCAGCCCTATCGCATCCGCCCGCTGATCGAACAGCTGGTCGATGCCGGCAGCTTCTTCGAAATGGGGCGCTATTTCGGCCGTTCCCTTGTCACCGGCCTCGCCAGGCTGAACGGCCAGCCGGTCGCGCTGATGGCGGGCGATCCCATGTTCTACGCCGGCAGCTGGACCGCGGATGCCTGCGCGAAGGTGATCCGCTTCGTCGATCTGGCGGAGACCTTCCACCTGCCGGTCGTCTACCTCATGGACTGCCCGGGCTTCATGATCGGGCTGGAGGCGGAACAGCGCGCCACCATCCGCTGGGGCGTGCGCGCCATGGCGGCGGTGAACCAATCCACCGTGCCTTGGTGCACGGTGATCCTGCGTAATGCTTTCGGCGTCGCCGGCGTGGTGCACCAGCCGGCCAGCCGTTATTCCGTGCGCTACGCTTGGCCTTCGGCCCGCTGGGGCAGCCTGCCGCTGGAAGGCGGGATTGATGCGGCCTATCGCGCCGAGCTCGACGCAGCGCCGGATCGCGCGGCACGGCTGGCTGAGATCGAGGGGCGTCTGCAGAAACTCCGTAGCCCCTTGCGCACTGCTGAGGCCTTCTGGGTGGAGGAGATCATCGATCCCCGCCAGACCCGCCGCCTGCTGACGGATTTCGCCGGCCTCGCACGCCGGGTCCTGGAACCCGGCCAGCGCGCGCACGGGCTGCGGCCATGAGCGCCCGCACCCATCACTTCGCCGATCTGGGCGAGGTTCGGCTGCACTATGTCACCGAAGGCGAAGGACCGGCGGTGCTGCTGCTGCATGGCTGGCCGGAGACCTGGTTCATGTGGAGTGACATCATGACCGGGCTCGCGGCCGCGGGGTACCGCGCCATCGCGCCGGATCTGCGGGGCATCGGCGATTCCTCGCGCCCCGCCGGCGGCTACGACAAGCGGACGCTGGCCGAGGATTGCTGGCGGCTGATGGCGGAGACGCTGGGGGAGGAGCGCTTCTTCCTGGTCGGTCACGATTGGGGTGGGGCGGTCGCCTTCGCCCTGGCCGCGGCCCATCGGGCGGCGGTGCGCCGGCTGGCGATCTTCGACGTGCCGGTGCCGGGCGATGGCACGCCGGTGATGTTCAACAACCGCTGGCACCACGGGCTGCACTGGGAACCTGGCCTGGCGGAGGACCTCACGGCGGGGCGGGAGGATGTCTATCTCCGCTTCTTCTACCGCCATTTCGGTATGCGCGAGGACGCGATCGCCGAAGCCGCGCAGCAGGAATACATCCGCGCCTATCGCCAGCCCGGCGCCATGACCGCGGGCTTCAAACTCTATCGCGCCATGCAGCAGGATGTCCGCGACAACCAGGCAATCCTGGCGGAACAGGGTAAACTGCCCATGCCCGTGCTCGCCTGGGGCGGCGAAGGCGGGCGCGGCCGCGGCACGCTCGCGCTTGAGAGTTGGCGGCGGGTGGCAGAAGATGTCCGCGGTGGCGTCGCGCTCGGCTGCGGCCACTGGATCCCGGAGGAACGGCCGGCCTGGAGCCTGGCCCAGGTCCTCGATTTCTTCGCTGAGGACCCGGAGGCCGCGCCTATTCGGCCTTGATCCCGGCGCCGTCGATCAGCGCCTTGAACTGGGCGCGATTGGCGGCGATGCGGCTCGCCAGCGCGTCCGGCCCCTCGAAATTCGGGGTCAGCCCGTTATCCAGCAGGCGTTGCCGCCAGGCGGGACTGGCCAGCCCCACCTCTAACGCTGCCGCCCAGGCGGCGATCGCCTCTCCCGGCATAGTTCGCGGCGCGCAGACTGCGAACCAGCCAGCGATGGAGAAGCCCGGCACCAGGGCCGAAATCGGCGTGGAGGGGAAGCTCGGATGGCCGCGGTCATCGGCGACGGCCAGCAGCCGCAGTGAGCCGTCGCGCAGTTGCCCGGAGACATCGGCGAGATTGGTGATGAAGTAATCCACCCGCCCGCCGATGAGATCGATGATCGCCGGCGCGCCGCCGCGATAGGGCACGTGCACCACGTCCAGATTGGCCATCCGCTTCAGCAGTTCGCCTGAAAGGTGCTGGGCGCTGCCGATGCCGGCACTGGCGAAGGTCAGCTTGCCCGGCTGCGCCCGCGCCGCCGCCAGCAGACCGGCGAGGTCCTTGTAGGGACCGTTCGCCGCGACAACGAGGCCATAGGTCGAGAGGGCAAGATTGGCGACCGGGACGATCTCTGTCGTCACATCGACCGGCAGCCTCTGCCCCGGCAGGTTGGGAGAGATGGTCATGGTGCCCATCGGGCACTGCAGCACCGTCAGCCCATCGGCGCCGGACCGCGCCACCGCCTCGGCTGCGATCATGCCATTGGCACCGGTGCGGTTCTCGACCACGGCCTGCTGGCCAAAGCGGGCAGCGGCCATTTCGGCGATCAGCCGCGCCGTCAGATCGCCGGCTCCGCCAGCGGGAAAGCCGACCATGACCCGCACCGGTCGATCTGGCGTCCAGGCAGCGCCCAGCAGCAGCGCTGCCGCGAGCATAAGTATCTTTTGCATCGTTTGCCTCCCAGGCCGGCCTGATGCTCGGGCGGGCTGGCGCGCGCCGTCAAGCTGCGTGAAGCTCCACCGAGGAGGTCCCGATGCCAAAGACAATGATCCGCAATGCCGCCTGGGCCGTGGTCTGGGACGCTGCTGCCGGGCACCACGCCTATGCCCGCGGCGTCGATATCCTGCTTGCTGAAGGCTGCATCGCCAGCATCGCCCCGCATGACCCGGCCAGCCCGCCGCCGGCCGTCGATGAAGTCATCGCCGGCGAGCGCCTCCTGGTCATCCCCGGCCTCGTCAACGTCCACACCCATCCCACGACCGAGCCCGCCCTGCGCGGCGTGCGCGAAGATCACGGCGTACCTGAACAGCAGATGTCCGGGCTGTTTGAACGCGCGCAGTCGCTGCGGCTGGATGAGGCCGGGCGGCAGGCGGCGCAGCGCCTGGCCTATGCCGAGTTGCTGGCTGGCGGCGTCACCAGCGTGGTCGATCTGTCCGAGCCCTATGCCGGCTGGATCGACGTGATGCGTGAAAGCGGGCTGCGGGTCTGGGCGGGGCCCGGCTTCGCTTCTGCGCGCTGGGGCATGACGGCACCGCAGACGGTGACCTGGACCTGGACCGAAGGCGTCGGGCGCGCCGGCTTCCAGCGGGCGCAGGCGCTGATGGCGGAAGCCGAGGCCGATCCATCCGGCCGGCTCAGCGGCATCGTCTTCCCGGCGCAGATTGACACGGTGGAGGAAGCGCTGTTCCGCGACGCGGTTGGATTAGCTGAACAATCCGGCCGCGCCTTCACCACCCACATCGCCCAGGCCGTGGTGGAGGTGCGGGAGATGATCGCCCGGCATGGCAAGACGCCGATCCAATGGGCGGCGGAGATCGGGCTGCTGACGCCGCGCAGCATCCTCGGCCACGCGATCTTCCTCGATGAGCATCCAAGCATCGGCTGGCACGGGCAGCGCGACCTGGCGCTCATGGCCGAACATGGCGTCGCCGTCGCGCATTGCCCCTCCCCCTTCGCGCGCTATGGCGAGCACTTGAAGAATTTCGGCCATTACGCGCGGCGTGGCGTTCGCATGGCGATGGGCACCGATTGCGCGCCGCATAATTTGATCGAGGAGATGCGCCTGGCGATCGTGCTGGCCCGCAATGCCGCGCGCGACCTGGCGGCGGGGGAGACGGGCATGGTCTTCACCGCGGCAACGGTGGGTGGCGCCGCGGCGCTGGGCCGGCCGGATCTCGGGCGCCTCGCGGCCGGCGCGGCGGCGGATCTGGCGCTGGTCGATCTCGACCACCCCCTGATGTCGCCGGCACGCGATCCCCTGCGCGCCCTGGTTTTCCACGCCGCCGACCGCGCCGTGCGACGGGTCTTCGTGGCCGGAGAGACGGTGGCGCAGGATGGCCGGCCGACCAGGCTCGATGTCAGCAATGCCGCCGGGATCCTGGCCGAGAGTCAGGCGCGCATGCTGCGCGACGCGGCGGGTCGGGACTATCTGGGCCGGCACGGCGATGCCATCGCACCGCTCAGCCTCGGCTTCGTCTGAGGGCGGCGGCGGTGACCTTTTCCCTGATCGCCCGCTGTCCCTTAACCGGGCAGATCGGCGGCGCCGTCACCACCTCCTCGATCGCTGTCGGCAGCCGCTGCCTCTTTGTGGCGCCGCAGCTGGGCGCGGTGCTGACGCAGCATCGGACCGATCCGCGGCTCGGGCCGCGCGGCCTCGGGCTGCTCCGTTCCGGCTGCAACGCCGCAGCCACGATCGCGGCCTTGGTCGCCTCGAGCGCTGAAATGGGCTGGCGACAGCTTGCCGTGCTCGATCCGGCAGGGCGGACGGCGCACCATCACGGTGCCCGGGTGAAGCCCGAACATGGCGCCGCGCATGGCGATGCTGTGGTGGCGATCGGCAATATCCTGTCCAGCGACAAGGTGCCGGCAGCGATGGTCGCGGCTTTCGCGGCCGCCTCCGGCACGCTGGCCGAACGCCTGCTCACCGCGTTGGAGGGCGGCGAGGCCGCCGGGGGCGAGCATGGTGAGGTCACCTCCGCGGCCTTGCTGGTCCATGACGAGAACGAATTCCCCTTCGTTGACTTGCGGGTTGATTACGATCTGCAACCCTTGGTGGCACTCCGTAGCCTTCTTGGCCGCTATCTCCCGCTTGCCGAGGGTTTCATTAGCCGGGCCCTATCCCCCGACGATGCCCCGGTGATATGAAAACGCCGTCGTGCCCGGATCCCCGGTGCAGATGAGATAGGGAGAGTAACCATGAGCTTTTTCGGTAGCCTGCTCAGCCGCATCACTGGCCGTGGCAGCAGCGACGCGGCCCCCGGGACCCCGGCCGCCCAGGCTCTTGCCGATGCCGCCACCGCCGGCACAGCGCTTGAGGGCGTTGATGTCGCCGGCATCCTGTCCGACATGGCCGGCAAGTCTGGCCAGCAGCTGAATTGGCAGGCCTCCATCGTGGACCTGATGAAGCTGGTCGGCATGGACAGCAGCCTCGCCAACCGCGAAGCGCTGGCCAAGGAACTGGGCTACTCCGGCCCGCTCGGCGGCAGCGCTGAGATGAACACCTGGCTGCACAAGACCGTCATGGCGAAGATTGCCGCCAATGGTGGCAAGCTGCCCGCCGGCATGGCCTGAGACCTCCCCGCCGGCCCGCCTTGCAGCGGGCCGGTTCAGGGCTCGTCGGCGATAAAGCCGCTGGCCTTGATCACCGGCGCCCAGCGCGCGCGGTCGGCGGCGACGCGGGCGGTCAAACTGGCCGGTGACCCCCCAGTTGGCTCAAGCCCCAGGGGCAGCAGCCGCGCCCGGGTCGCATCGGCGGCCAAGACTTCCGTCACCTCATGGGCGATCGTCTCGGCCAGCGCGGCCGGCGTACCCGGCGGCGCGAACAGCGCGTTCCAGGCGCTGCCCACGAAATCCACCCCCTCCTCGTTGAAGCGCGGGACCTCTGCCGCGGCCCCCCATCGCCCCTCGCCCTGGCTTTGCGCGATCAGGCGCAGCGTCCCGGCACGGTGCTGCTGGATGAACTCGGCCCCGATCGTCATGCCGGCCGGCACGTGCCCGGCCTCAAGATCGGGGATCATGGCGCCGGAGCTGCGATAGATCACCGGGGTGAAAGGCTGGCCGGTCTGGCTCGCCAGCAGATGGACGGCGAAGCGCGGTAGACCGGTCGCGCTGTTGACTGCGATCGCCGCCCCCTGGCGGTCCCGCATCGCGCCCAGCCAGCCCGACAGCGTGCCGCCCCCGGCCGCATCCGGCCGCACTGCAAGGCCGAAGGGCGTATCGGTCAGATGCGCGACCGGCAGCAACTCCCGGTCCGGATCGATCGGCGGCTTGCGGAAGACGATCGGCGCCAGCGCTGCCACGCCGATATTGGCATGAATCAGCACCGTGCCATCGGCCGGGGCGCCGCGCGCCGCCAGCGCTGAGGCGAAGCCCCCGGCACCGGCCCGGTTATCGGCGATGACGGGCCGCCCGAGACGGCGCGACAGCCCCTCCCCCAAGGTCCGCATCAGCAGATCTGTCGCGCTGCCCGGCGTGCCGTTGACAATCAGGCGAATGGGGTGATCCTGCGCCCTGGCCAGACCTGGTAGCAGCAGCGGCAGGGTCAAGACGATGCGGCGCGTGGGCTTCATGCGGCCTCCCGGCGTGCTGGACCTGGGGCAAGCTAAGCGCCAAGCTGGCACAGGGCAGCCAAAGGGTCCAGGACAGTGCGAACGCGCGCAGCAGTGGCATGGGGGCCAGGCAAGCCACTTTCGATCGAAACCATCGACATCGAAGGCCCGCGGGTCGGCGAAGTGCTGGTCGAAGTGAAGGCGACCGGCATCTGCCATACCGATCAATACACCCTTTCGGGGCGCGATCCCGAAGGGCTGTTCCCGGCGATCCTTGGCCATGAAGGTGCCGGCATTGTGCGGGAGGTCGGGCCGGGCGTCACGTCGTTGAAGCCTGGCGATCACGTCATCCCGCTCTACACGCCGGAATGCCGGCAGTGCAAAACCTGCCTCTCGCGCCGCTCCAACCTCTGTACTTCGATCCGCACCACCCAGGGCCGCGGCGTGATGCCCGATGGCAGCAGCCGCTTCACCTGCGACAAGGGAACAATCTTTCACTACATGGGCTGCAGCACTTTCGCCAATTTCACTGTCTTGCCGGAGATCGCTCTCGCCAAGGTCCGAGAGGACGCGCCGTTCGACAAGATTTGTTACATCGGCTGCGGCGTCACGACAGGCATCGGCGCCGTGATCAACACCGCCAAGGTTTGGCCCGGCGCCAATGTCGCGGTCTTCGGCCTGGGTGGGATCGGCCTCAATGTCATCCAGGGCGCCCGCATGGTCGGCGCCGACCGGATCATTGGTATCGACATCAACCCGGGGCGCGAAGCCATGGCCCGGCGCTTTGGCATGACCGATTTCATCAATCCCCGGGCGATCGGAGACGACAAGGTCGTGCAGGCGATCGTCGATCTCACCGGCGGCGGCGCCGACTTTACCTTTGAATGCATCGGCAACACGAAGGTCATGCGGCAAGCGCTGGAAGCCGCGCATCGTGGCTGGGGCGAGAGCATCATCATCGGCGTTGCCGGCAGTGGCGAGGAGATCGCCACGCGCCCCTTCCAACTGGTCACCGGCCGGGTCTGGAAGGGTTCTGCTTTCGGCGGTGCCCGGGGCCGCACCGACGTGCCTCGGATCGTCGACTGGTACATGGAGGGGAAGATCAATATCGACGATCTAATCACCCACACCATGCCGCTGGAGCAGATCAATGAGGGCTTCGCGCTGATGGAAAAGGGCGAAAGTATCCGCTCGGTCGTGGTGTACTGAGCCACCGCCAGACCACTGCCGCAATTCGGCGCCGGCACGGCCACATTGGTCTGTATTTCTGCCGCATCTTCGAGAGGAGAAAGCCCGATGCGGCAGGACGAGGAGAGGCAGAAGGACGGCGTGCGGCGCGCTTTGCTCGCGGCACCGGCCGTGCTGTTGGCCGGCGCGGCCGGGGCGCAGCCGGGCCCTGGAGAGATTGCGATGATCCGCGGCACGGCCGCTTATCGCGAGCGGATGGCCCTGCCGCCTGGCGCCGTACTGGAAGTCCGCCTCGAGGATGTCTCAAGGGCCGATGCGCCAGCCGAGCTGCTGGCCAGCGCAACCATCGTCACGGATCGCCAGGTACCGATCCCCTTTGCGCTCGCCTTCGATCCCGCCCGAGTCAACCCGGCGCATCGCTACACGGTGCGGGCCACGTTGAGCCTGGATGGGCAAGTGCGCTGGCGGACCGACACCATCCACCCGGTCCTGACCCAGGGCGCCGGAGCGGAGGTCGCTTTGCGGCTCGTCGCTGACACAGGGCCGGCCGCCGCCGCACCTGGTGGGCCCGCCGCTTCGATCCTCGGCCGGGAATGGGTGGCCGAGGATATCCTCGGCAAGGGCGTGCTCGATCGCAGCCGCACCTCGATCACCCTCGGGCCAGAGGGACGGGCCTTCGGTATCGGCGGCTGCAACCGCTGGAATGGGGCTTACACGCTGGACGGGGAACTGGTGAGCTTTGGGCCCACCGCGGTGACGCGCATGGCGTGTATGGCGCCGCTCGATGAGCAGGAGCAGCGCTTCTTTCAGGCCCTGGGCGCCGTCCGGCGGTGGCGCAGCCAATCTGGCCTGCTGCACCTGCTGGGCGAGGATGGGAGTGCGCTGATCCGGCTCGCCACCATGGGATAACCGCGGCGCCGCATGCTAACCTTCCCGATAAGCCCAACGAGGCAGGGAGGATTAACGCATGCTGGATCGTCGTGCCGCGCTCGGCGCGGGTGCTATGCTCGCCATCACGACAAAGGCCCGGGGGCAGGATGCCGCGCCCTGGCCGAGCCGACCGATGCGGATGGTTATCCCCTTCCCGCCCGGACAGGCCACCGACATCGTCGGCCGGCTGGCGGCGCTGCGGCTGACCGAACGCCTGGGCCAGAATGTGGTGCCGGAAAACAAGCCGGGCGCAGGCGGACAGATCGGCACCGATATCGCCGCCAAGGGTCCAGCCGATGGCTACACCGTTCTATCCGCCTCGATCGGGCCGATCAGCTTCAGCCCGTTGATCCAGCGCACGCCCTATGATGTGGAGCGCGAGCTGGCGCCGGTCACAATCTTCGGCTTCGCACCCTTCATGCTGCTGGTGAAGCCAGGTTTCCCAGCTCAGGACGTGCCCGCCTTCATCCGCCTTCTGGAGGCCAATCCGGGCAGGTTCAGCCACAACTCCTCGGGTATCGGCGGCGCGCAGCATCTGGTCACCGCGCTTTTCCTGGCGATGGCTGGGCTGGAGGCTCTGCATGTGCCCTTTCAAGGCAGCGGCCCGGCGCTGGCCGCGCTGCTCGGCGGGCAGGTGGATTTCGCTTTCGACACACCGGCCGCCGCTGGCCGCCTGGTGCGCGATGGGCAGTTGAAGGCGCTCGGCATCACCATGGGCAAGCCTTCGGCGCAGGTGCCTGGGATACCGCCGCTCGCCTCGGTCGGCGGGCCGCCGCAATACGATGTCGCCGGCTGGAACGGGCTGATGGTCCAGGCCGCCACACCGCGTCCGATCATCGACCGGCTGGCCCAGGAGATCATCAGCGGCATGGCTGTAACGGAGGTGCGCCAGCGCTATGAACAGGCGGGCTTCGATGTCGATCCCCAAGGCCCGGCGCAGATGGCGGCGACCCTCAAGTCTTATCGCGACCTGTTCGGGCCGATCATTCGCCAACTCGGCATCCGGCCGGAATAATCCGTCACGTCGTTGCGCCCAAGGGAATGTCCCGCATGACCACTCGTCGTTCTTTTCTGCTGGGCGCCACCGGCGTCCTTGGCGCAGCCCGGTCGGGCGCGGGGCAGCCGGCTTTCCCAAACCGGTCGATGCGCATGATCATCCCCTGGCCGCCCGGCCAGTCGACGGACGTCCAGGGCCGTTTGGTCGCACAGATGCTGGGCCAGCGGCTGGGCCAGACCTGCGTGCCGGAAAACAAACCCGGCGCCGGCGGGCAGATTGGCACCGATTTCGTCGCCAAGGCCGCGCCCGATGGCTACACCATGCTGGCGGCCTCGATCGGTCCGATCACCTTCAGCCCCTTGGTGCAGAAGACCGCTTACGACGTGGACCGGGACTTCGCCGCTGTGGCCTTCTATGGGCTGTCGCCTTACCTGCTGCTGATCAGGCCGAGTTTTCCGGCCAGCGACGCACGCAGCTTCGTTGCTGAGGCAAAGCGGAACCCGGGGAAATACACCTATGCGTCCTCGGGGATCGGCGGCGCGCAGCATCTGATCACTGCGTTGTTTTGCGGCCGCGCCGGGATCGACGCGCTGCACATCCCCTTTCAGGGTAGCGGTCCGGCAATGGCGGCCTTTCTCGGCGGACAGGTGGATTTTGCGATCGAAACGGTGGCAGGCGCTGGCGCCCTGATGAAGAACGGTCAGCTCAAGGCGCTCGGCCTGACCACCGACAAACCCTCGGCACTGTTGCCCGGTATTCCGCCCCTGGCGGAAGCGGCGGACATCCCGGGTTATGACATCGGGGGCTGGAATGGCCTGATGCTGCCCAAGGCCACCCCGCCGGAGATCCTGGCCCGGATCGAGCTGGCGACACTTGCGGGGCTGGCCCAGCCGGACCTGCGCGCGCCCTTCGCCCAGATCGGCGTCGATCTGCAGCCACAGGGACCCGCCGCCTTCGCAGAGCAAATGCTTAAGGAGCGGGCGCTATTCGGCCCGGTCATCCGCCAACTCGGCATTCGCGCCGAGTAGGCTGGGGCTTGGCAGCGGCCCGCTTTGCCATCACATGCGGGTTAAATCTAGCGGAGGAATGTCATGCTAGCCCGTCGTACACTGCTGGCCTCGGCCAGCATGATCCTGGCCGCCCCGGTCGCCCTGCGCGCCCAGGCGGCCTATCCGAACCGGCCGATCCGCATGATCGTGCCCTGGCCCCCTGGCCAGGCCACAGACCTGATGGGCCGCGTCGTCGCGCAGAAGGTCACCGAGCTTCTGGGCCAGCCCATCGTGCCGGAAAACAAGGCCGGCGCAGGCGGGATGATCGGCACCGATGCGGTCGCCAAGGCCGCTCCCGATGGCTACACGCTGCTCGCCGCCTCGACCGGGCCGATCACCACGGCGCCGCTCGTGCAGAAGACGCCCTATGATCCGGCGAAGGATTTCGCGCCGGTCGCGCAGCTTGGCATCAGCCCCTATGTGCTGGCGGTCAATCCGAAATTTCCTGCCGCTGACGCCGCCGAATTCGTCGCGGCCCTGAAGAAGGACCCGGGGAAATACACTTATGCGTCATCTGGCACCGGGGCTGCGGCGCATTTGATCGCACTGATGTTCCTGGCCAAGGCGGGCCTGGAGGCAACCCATATTCCCTTCCAGGGGAGCGGTCCGGCGCTGACCTCGGTCGTCGCCGGACAGGTTGATTTTTCGGTCGACACCCTAGCCGCCACCGGGCCGCTGATCCGCCAGGGCGGGCTGCGCGGGCTCGGCGTCTCTCTGGCCAATGGCACGGAGCTGGCGCCGGAACTCCCGCCCTTGGCCCGCCTGCCGGGCCTTGCCAGCTACGATGTCGGTGCCTTCGGCGGCTATATGCTACCTGCCGGCACACCGGCCGAGATCGTGCAGCGGTTTGCCCTGGCGACCGCGCAGGCGATGCAGACCACCGAGGTCAGGGCACGGCTCGCCCAGGTCGGTTTCCAGCCGCAGCACCGCGACACCGCCGATTTCATCGCCTTCCTGGGTCGCCACCGCGCCGAATTCGCGCAGGTGATCGAGGCCAACAAGATCCGCGTCGATCAATAGGACTGGCGCGGTGACCCGACCCTGCCCCGGACCGCTGGTCGTTACCAGCAAGCCAGGCTGGACCCCGCCCCCGGGCGGGGTTGATTGCCATATGCATATCTTCGGTCCCTATGACCGCTACCCGCTCAGCCCCGGGCGTGGCTACACGCCGCCTGAAGCGAGCATCGGCATGTACCGCGAGTTGCTGGCGACACTTGGCTTGTCCCGCACCGTGATTGTCCAGCCTAGCATCTACGGCACCGACAATGCCGTCACCCTCGATGCCGTCGCCGCGCTCGGCCGCGCCAATGCCCGCGCCGTGGTCGTGGTGGATGACAGCTTCGACCACGCGGCCCTCGGCGCGATGGGGGAGCGGGGCGCGTGCGGGGTGCGCTTCAACGCGGTCTCCGGCAATGGCACGCCGCTCGAACAGCTGGAGGCGCTCGGGGAGCGACTGGCGAGCCTTGGCTGGCATCTGCAGCTCTATGCCCATGACCGGGAGATGGTGGCGCTGGAGCCGGTGCTGGCCCGCCTTCCCTGCCCGATCGTGATCGATCACATGGGTGGCGTGAAGTTAGCCGAAGGCGGGGCGGCCAATCCGGGCTTCGAGGCGATGCTAAGACTGCTGGAAAACGGTGCCTGGGCGAAGCTCTGCGGGTACCGATCCTCCGCCGCCGGGGCGCCCTATACCGATGTCGCGGACATGGCCCGCGCGATGATCGCCGCCGCGCCGGACCGCTGCGTGTGGGGGACAGATTGGCCACACCCGTCCATGTGGCCCCCCTTACAGGTGCCCGATGACGGTGTGCTGCTGGATCGCCTCGCCGACTGGGCGCCGTCGGAGGCGATGCGGCGGGCGATTCTCATCGACAACCCCGTCCGGCTCTACGGCTTCTGAGGTAACGCTTGCCATCTGGCCTCCCGCCTCGCTAACAAACAGGAATGCGTAAGGCGGGTTCCATTCTTCGATTTTGGCGCCGCTGGCTCTGACCGGCGGCCCAGGACCTCGCGCATTCCGCTGAGACTCCCCATAGGCCGCCCTCTTGGGTGGCGGTATGCGTGCATGCGGCGGGCCTGAGGGAGACGGCTTCCAACCCCAAGGAAGCGCATGCCATGGCCAACGACGATATCGGCTTCGACGTCACTGGAGGCCCGAGCGGCCCCTCCCTTGCCAGCCTGCTGCGGCGCCCGCCGCCGCCGCCGGCCTCGCCGCCGCCCGCCCCCGTGGCGCTTGACCGCCCGCAGCCCTCGCACGAGACTCCGCCGCGATGATCCTGTTGATCGACAACTACGACAGCTTCACCTTCAACCTCGTCCATTTCCTCGGCGATCTGGGCGCGGAGGTGGAGGTGCGGCGGAACGACGCGCTGACCAGCCAGGAGGCGCTGGCCATGCGGCCGGAGGCGATCCTGCTCTCCCCCGGCCCCTGCACCCCGAACGAGGCCGGCATCTGCCTGCCACTGATCGGCGCGGCGGCGGCGGCCGGCGTGCCGTTGCTCGGCGTCTGCCTCGGCCACCAGGCCATCGGCCAGGCCTTTGGCGGAGCGGTGGTACGGTCGCCGGTGCCAGTGCATGGCAAGGTCTGGGATATCCACCATGGCGGCAGCGATATCTTCGCCGGGATCCCCTCCCCCTTCCAGGCCACGCGCTATCACTCCCTGATGGTCCGTCGAGAGGATCTGCCGGCCGACCTCGTGGTCACCGCCTGGACCGAGGATGGGCTGATCATGGGCCTGGCGCATCGGCAGTTGCCGATCTGGGGCGTGCAATTCCATCCGGAGAGCATCGCCAGCCAGCATGGCCATGATCTGTTGCGGAATTTCCTCACCCTTGCCCGCGCGCGAGTTCCAGCGTGAGCGACAGCGCCGCGGCCGATCTGAAGCCGGTCCTGGCCCGGCTTGCAACCGGCGAGGCGCTGAGCGAGGCCGAGGCGGAGGGTGCGTTCGGCATCATCATGGCTGGTGCCGCGACCCCGGCGCAGATCGCCGGCCTGCTGATGGCCATGCGGGTGCGGGGCGAGACCGTAGCCGAGATCACAGGCGCGGTCCGGGCGATGCGGGCCCGCATGGCGGCGATCACGGCGCCGGCCGGGGCGATCGATATTGTTGGCACCGGCGGCGATGGCTCGGGCAGCCTCAATATCTCGACCGCGGCGGCGCTCGTCGTCGCGGGGTGCGGGGTGCCGGTCGCCAAACACGGCAACCGGGCGCTCTCCTCGAAATCCGGTGCGGCGGATGCGCTGGCCGCGCTCGGCGTCAATCTCGATGTCCCGCTTGAGCGCCTCGAAGCCGTTCTGGCCGAGGCCGGGATGGTCTTCCTCTGGGCGCCGCGCCACCACGCATCCATGCGCCATGCCGCCGGCCCCAGGGTCGAACTCGGCACCCGAACCATCTTCAATCTGCTGGGCCCGCTGGCCAATCCGGCGCGGGTACGCCGGCAACTGACCGGCGCCTTCGCCCCGGCCTGGCTGCGGCCCATGGCGGAGACGCTCAGCCGGCTAGGTTGTGAGGCGGCCTGGGTCGTCCATGGCCAGGGGCTTGATGAAATCGCGCTGTCCGGGCCGACTGAGGTCGTGGCGCTGGAGGCGGGGCAGATCCGCGCCTTCACCATCACGCCCGAGGAAGCTGGCCTGGCTCGCGCCCCGGCCGAGGCGGTCCGTGGCGGCGCGCCGGAAGCCAATGCGGCCGCGCTTGCTGCCCTGCTGGCTGGTACGCTTGGCCCCTATCGCGACATCGTCCTGCTGAACGCCGCGGCGGCCCTGGTGGTGGCTGGGCAGGCGGGCGATCTGCGCGCCGGCGCCGCAAAAGCCGCGGAGGCCATCGACAGCGGGGCGGCAGCCAGCGTACTGGCGCGCCTCAAGGATGCCACCCACCGGCCCTGACCCCTGACCCCGAGCATGTCCCCCCAATGAACGCTCCGCAGATCCTAAATCCAGCCGCCGAACTGCCTGATGTTCTGGCTCGTATCCTGGCCGACAAGCAGGCAGAGGTGCGAAGCCGTTCGGAGGCTGTGCCGCTCACCGAGATCGAGCGCCAAGCGCTTCATGCCGGCCCGCCGCGCCCCTTCATCGAGGCGCTGTGCGAGACGGTGGCTGAGGGGCGGGTCGGTCTGATCGCAGAAATCAAGCGCGCCTCGCCTTCGGGCGGGCTGATCCGCGATCCGTTCGAGCCGAAAGCGCTGGCCGAGGCCTATGAGCGCGGCGAGGCGACCTGTCTCTCGGTCCTGACCGATATGCCCTATTTCCAGGGCCGGCCGGAGGATCTGAAGACGGCACGCGCTGCCTGTCGGCTGCCCGTGCTGCGCAAGGACTTCATCATCGATCCTTGGCAGGTCTTCGAATCCCGCGCCATGGGCGCGGATTGCGTGCTGCTGATCCTGGCGGCGCTGAGCGATGAGCAGGCCGAAACGCTGGAAGATATCACTCATAGCCTTGATATGGCGGTGTTGCTGGAAGTCCACGACCAACGCGAACTCGACCGGGCGCTCGGCATGAATTCGCGGCTCATCGGGGTGAACAACCGGAACCTTCGCACGCTGGTGACCGATCTCGGCACCGCCGAGGCGCTGATGCCGCAGGTGCCTGCAGACAAAATCCCCATCGCCGAGAGTGGCATCCGCACGCCGGAGGATGTCCGCCGTATGGCCGCCGCCGGCAGCCGCTGCATTCTGGTTGGCGAACATCTGATGCGCCAAGCCGATGTCGCTGCCGCCGCGTCTGCCCTGGTGCACGCTCTCTAGTGTCAGAGCTCAGCCATTTCGATGCGGCGGGCCATGCTCGCATGGTCGATGTCTCCGCCAAGGCAGAGACGGCGCGCACCGCGATCGCGCGCGGGCGGGTGGTGATGGCACCGGCGACGCTGGCGTTGATCACGGCCGGCACCGCAGCGAAAGGCGATGTGCTCGGCATCGCCAGGCTAGCGGGGATCATGGCGGCCAAGCGCACCGCTGATCTCATCCCGCTCTGCCACCCCCTGATGCTGAGCAACGTAACGCTCAACCTTCGCCCGGCGCCGCCGGATGCCGTGGAGATCGAGGCGGAGGTCAAGGTCACCGGCCAGACCGGCGTCGAGATGGAGGCGCTGACCGCTGTCAGTATCGCCGCGCTCACGGTCTATGACATGGTCAAGGCGGTGGATCGCGGCATGCGGATCGACGCCATCCGCCTGGTGCTGAAGGCCGGCGGTAAGTCCGGCACCTTCGAGGCGGCATGACGCCAGCTTCGGGAAAGGCTGCGCCATGATTCTGTTGGAAGAAGCGCGCGCGCGCATCCTGGCCGGAATCAGCCCGACCCCGGCCGAGACGGTGGCCTTGGCCGCCGCCTGGGGCCGGGTCCTGGCCCGCCCGGTGATGGCCCGGCTGACCCAGCCCCCGGCCGATGTCTCGGCGATGGACGGCTATGCGGTGCGAGCGGCCGAGGCGAGCGCCGGGGCTCGGCTTGCGGTCATCGGTGAGGCCCCGGCCGGGCATCCCTTCGCCGGCAGGCTCGGCCCCGGGCAGGCAGTGCGGATCTTCACCGGCGCCCTCGTGCCGCCAGGTGCCGACGCCATTCTGTTGCAGGAGGACGCGACGGCCCTGCCCGGCGCGGTTGAGGTCACCGAGACGGTGACGCGCGGCCGCTGGATCAGGCGCCAGGGCCTTGATTTTGCCGCCGGGGAGGAATTGCTCCCCAGCGGGCGGCGCCTCACGGCGCGCGATATCGGGTTGGCTGCGGCGGCCAATCATCCCTGGCTGAACGTACACCGGGCCCCGCGCATCGGCATTCTAGCGACCGGCGACGAGATCGCACTACCCGGCGAGCCGATCCCACCCGGCGGCATCGTCAGCTCCAACGCCCACGCGTTGGGCGCCCTGGTGCGGGCGGCGGGCGGCGATCCGCTGATCCTGCCGATCGCGCCCGACGATACCGATGCTATTGCCGCGGCCGCCACTGCGGCGCGCGCCTGCGACATGCTGGTCACCACCGGCGGGGCCAGTGTGGGCGACCACGACCTGGTGCAGGCGGCGCTCGGTCCGCAGGGCTTTGCGTTGGATTTCTGGCAAATCGCCATGCGTCCCGGGAAGCCGCTGATCTGGGGCCGACTCGGGCAGGTTCCCTTGCTTGGCTTGCCCGGCAACCCGGTATCCGCCCTGGTCTGCGCCGTGCAGTTCCTGCTACCCGCCCTGGGCAGGATGCAGGGCCAGGCGGCCAGCGGGCCGCGCACCATTCGCGCCGTGGCTGGCGCCGACCTGCCCGCCAATGACCGGCGCTACGACCATCTGCGGGCGCAATTGGCCGGCGGCGAGGCCGGGCTGCCGGTGGCAACGCCCTATCCGGTGCAGGATTCCTCGATGCTGAAGACGTTGGCGCGGGCGGAGGCCCTGATCCTCCGCGCACCGCATGCGCCGGCCTTGCCGGCGGGGGCCGAGGTGATTGTCGTGCCGCTCGGCGATCTGGGGATTTAAGGCGCGGGGCGCATACTGGGGAAAACTGTTTGACCCGACGCGGAGAACCTTCGTAGAACGAAGCAACGGTTGCCGCTTTGTTCGCGGCGACCGAAGCATGCACGGAGGTTGCACGTGTTGACCCGCAAGCAGCATGATCTGCTGATTTTCATTGATAAGCATCTGCGCAGCACCGGCTTTTCCCCCTCGTTCGAGGAAATGAAGGCCGCCCTGCAATTGAAGTCGAAATCCGGCATCCACCGCCTGATCACAGCGCTTGAGGAGCGCGGTTTCCTGCGCCGCCGGGCGCATCGGGCGCGGGCGCTGGAGGTTATCCGGCTGCCAGAGACCATGATGCCGCGCCGTCCCGCCCAGGCGGCGGCGGCCGAGGCGGGCGCCGGGCCCAACGTCATTCGGGGCAATTTCGGCGCGAGCCCCACCAGCGCCGCCAAGCCCGAGGTCGAGACGACCCCTGCGATCAGCCTGCCGCTCTATGGCCGCATCGCCGCCGGCCTGCCGATTGAGGCACTGCGCGATGCCGACCAGCAGATAGATGTACCGGTCGCCCTGCTCGGCAATGGGGAGCACTACGCGCTTGAGGTCGCCGGCGATTCGATGGAGGAGGCCGGGATCCTTGATGGCGATACAGTGATCATCCGCCGTGGCGATACGGCCGAAAATGGGTCGATCGTGGTCGCCCTGGTAGATGAGGCGGAAGTCACGCTGAAGCGGTTGCGACGGCGCGGCAACTCGGTGGCCCTGGAACCCGCGAATGCCCGCTATGAAACGCGGATCTTCGGACCCGACCGGGTGAAGGTGCAGGGGCGCCTGGTCGGGCTGCTGCGGCGTTACTAAACCACCCGGGCGCGCCACGGCCTATCAGGGCCGCTGGCGCGCCAGCCCCGCCCTGCTAAAAGCGAGCGTCCGCAACAGAGGGGCGCTCCATGTCGAAGATCAACCGCCAGGGCAGCAATGCCATTCTCTCGACCTCGGTCGAGTACCACAACTTCGTCTTCCTCGCCGGCATCACCGCCGATGACCTGAACAAGGACATCACCGGCCAGACCAACGAAGTCATCGCCAAGATCGACGCCGCGCTGGAAGCGAACGGGACCGACAAGACCCGTTTGCTGAATGCGCAGATTTGGCTGAAGGACATCCGCGACCGCGACGCGATGAACAAAGTCTGGGTGGCATGGCTCGGCGATGCCGGCCGGCCCGCTCGCGCCTGCGTTGAGGCGAATATGGCCGATCCCCGGCACCTCGTCGAAATCATGGTGAATGCCTGCCGCTGAGACGCGGTGCGGCATTCCGGCGCGGCGAGACTCGCCGCGCCGGCCTGTCGAGTCTTCGTTGATTTCTGAAGCTCTTGCAGCGAATCGTGAATCGAGTCCTTCAGCATTGAACTGTGGTATTTATGTCGACACACTGTGTCTCGTCTCAATTTTGACGTGATCCGTAGGAGCATCCTCCGCAGGTTTCGCATGGCAGTCATGGGGTATCGACAAATCACACCCCGTTACGGGTTATTTCAAAAACGCGGGTTGCCGACCCCATCCGGTCGCAAATAAGCCTTTTCCAACGCGGCGTTCTCTGGTTCGTGAGTGCGGTGGATAAAGGAGTTTTCATGCGTTTTGTCGCTTCGACCGTGACTGCCTTCGCCCTCTTTGGTGGCATGCTCGCCAGCCCAGGAGCAGAAGCCGCCAGCAATCGCCACGGCCAAGAAGCGCGCAATGGCCGGGTGGCGTCCCATCCGACCTATCGCGGCAGCAGCCATTCGGCCCGCGCGCGCACGGCGCTCGCTTCGACCATGGCGCCCGACCCGCAGACCAGCCTCGCCTTCCTGAATAGCGTCGCGCCCCTCGCCTCCTTGCCCGCGCCCCGCATCGCCTCCTCCAGCCTGCGCGTGCCGACCGCAGCAGTCGCATCCAATGGCTTGCCCTTCGCCTATAACGCCTATGCGACCGGCCTATGGGCCGGCGAGACGAGCTTCGGCGGTCGGCCTCGGGGCGGCCTGCAATGCGTGCCATATGCCCGGCAGGTCAGCGGCATCGAAATCCGCGGGAATGCCCGGTACTGGTGGAATACCGCGTCCGGTCGCTACGACCGCGGGCAACGGCCGGAGCCGGGTGCGGTGCTGGCCTTTCGTGCCTCGGGCGGTATGCGCAACGGCCATGTCGCCGTTATCAGCCGGGTCTTCGGCCCCCGCCATGTCCAGATCGACCACGCCAACTGGGAAGGCCCTGGTATGCGCAAGGGCTCGATCCATCACAATGTGAATGTGATCGATGTCTCCCCGGCCAATGATTGGACGGCAGTTCGCGTGCAGATCGGCTATGACGAGGGCAGCTTCGGGCGGACTTATCCGACCCATGGCTTCATCTACAACCGCGGTGATAGCGGCACGCTTTACGCACAGACGCCGCGTCTGCAAACCCGGGTGCTGGAAGAAGTGGCGGAAATGCCAGCGACGGGCGCAGAGCGCCGCCGCTGAGGGTAGGGCGGACAGCAGCCAACTGCGGCCCGCACCGCGAGGCCGCTGCTGGGGCGTAATCCCCTAGAGCATGCTGCGTTCACATACGTTCACGCAGCCCGCTCTAGCATTTGTTGGATCGCGCGATTCAGCGCCTTCGGCGATTCCGC
>Ga0114972_10000402_pt1 | contig 32083 bp, 39 predicted proteins | sample M_140807_EF_Meta_FD_87354 | JGI IMG/M metagenome (GOLD analysis project Ga0114972, IMG submission 87354) | Freshwater microbial communities from Lake Montjoie, Canada to study carbon cycling - M_140807_EF_MetaG | ecosystem: Environmental > Aquatic > Freshwater > Lake | place: Lake Montjoie...
ACCGTGACGGCCATGAGCAGCCAAGCGTAGATCGACATGAGCGCTTGCATAGCGACATGCTGGCAGACGGGTGCGCCGACGGCAACCACCCGCGGCCGGGTGCGTGGTAAAAAGCTATTGATTTCAATTACCTAGGCGCATTGTGTAAAAAGATTTGCCACAGGGAGCCCTTTCAGTGTCGTATTACGCGCCTCCTAGGGTGTCCCGGTCGCTGGACGGGAGCGCGGATCCTGCTGATGGAAACGCGGTCCCGGTCGTCGCCTGAGTCTCTAGGTCCTGAAAATTCGAGAGACCTTTGGCCGCCAATCGGGCGGTCGGGTCTGCGGACATGACCGTCCGCGTACGGTGTCGGTGAAGCCGGCACACAAGTGGAGTCGAGAGAGAAGATGGGAAAGAAGCTTTTTGTCGGTGGTCTTGCTTGGGCGACGAATGACGACTCGCTGCGCCGCGCTTTCGAGCGCTTCGGCGAGGTGACGGAGTCCAAGGTCGTCACCGACCGTGAGACCGGTCGTTCGCGCGGCTTCGGCTTCGTGACGTTCGCCAACGAGAGCGACGCGAGCGCCGCGAGCGAGGGCATGGACGGCCGCGAGCTCGACGGCCGTAACGTCCGCGTCAACGCGGCCGAGGAGAAGCCGGCTCGTTCCGGTGGCGGCGGCGGCGGCTTCGGCGGCGGCGGCGGCGGCGGCGGTGGTCGCGGCGGCTTCGGCGGCGGCGGCGGCGGCGGTGGCCGTGGTGGCGACCGCGGCGGCCGTGGCGGCGACCGCTGGTAATCAAGACCGATGCCCAAAGAAGAAGCCATCTCCGTCGAAGGGGTCGTGATCGAGCCGCTCCCGAACGCCATGTTCCGGGTCGAGCTCGAGAATGGGCACAAGGTGCTCGCGCACGTGTCGGGCAAGATGAGGAAGTTCTTCATCAAGATCCTGCCGGGTGACCGGGTGACCGTGGAGCTCTCTCCTTACGACCTCACGCGCGGTCGGGTGACCTTCCGGGCGCGGTGACGACGACCGCCCAGCGCGCGTCGTCCGACTGCGAGAGCGCCTCTCCATGAGGCGCACCATCGAGTCGTTAGGCCAAAGCATCATCGACACGACCGAGAGCCTCGGTCGTGGCGCGATGATGCTCACGGAAACGCTCGTGTGGACCTTTCGACCCCCGTTTCGCCTTCGCCTGCTCTTTCAGGCGATGGAGTTCGTGGGCGTCGGCAGCCTCTTCATCGTGCTGCTGACCGGCTTGTTCACGGGCGCGGTCTTCGCGCTCCAAGGCGCGAGCGCGTTCCGTCTCTTCAACGCCGAGAGCCTCGTGGGCTCGACCGTGGCGCTCTCGCTCGCCAAGGAGCTGTCGCCGGTGCTCACGGGCCTCATGGTCACGGGGCGCGCCGGCAGCGGCATCGCGACTGAGCTGGGCACGATGCGCGTCACGGAGCAGATAGACGCGCTGGAGACCATGGCCGTCAACCCGGTGCAGTACCTCGTCGTGCCGCGCTTCCTGGCCGGTGTGGTCATGGTGCCGGCCCTCAGCGTGCTGTTCACGCTCGTCGGGATGTGCGGCGCCTACTTCGTGGGGGTCGTGCTCATGAACATCGACCCCGGCGTCTTTCTCGGCAAGACGCGCTGGCTCGTCGACCCCAAGGACATTACCGACGGCCTCATCAAGGCGACCGTATTCGGTGGCGTCCTGACGCTCGTTGGGTGCTACAAGGGCTTTTACGCGAGCGGCGGCGCGCGGGGCGTGGGCATTGCGACCACCCAAAGCGTCGTCGTGTCCAGCGTCGCGATCCTCGTCGCGGACTACTTCCTGACGGCCATGATGTTCGAGTGAAAGAGCTGGTCACCCCGTTCCGAGTCGGCCTCGTCGTCATCGCGGCCGTCGTCACGCTGGTCTATATGATCGGCCAGGTGCGTGAGGGCATCGGCGACGATCCGAGCGGGTACCGCGTCTTCGCGCGGTTCGACGACGTCGCGGGCCTCGTTGAGAAGTCGCGCGTGGTCATTGCCGGCATCAACGTCGGGCAGATCGACAAGATCGAGCTCGATGGCGCGCGGGCCCGGGTCTGGGTCAAGGTCAACACGCCGCTGCGCGACGACGCCACGGTCGCGCGCAAGCAGGCGAGCTTGCTCGGCGAGTCGTTCCTGCAGCTCACGCCGGGGCTCCTCGGGCGGCCGCTGCAGGACGGCGACGAGATTCATCGCGTCATCACCGACACGAACCCCGCCGACCTCGTCAACGAGCTCAAGCGCATCACCGAGAACGTGACGGCCATCACGGGCACTGTGCGCGGCGTCCTCTCGGGCAAGGAAGGCGAAGAGCGGCTCGTCCAGATCCTCGATAACATCAATGCCTCGGTCGCCGAGGTGAATCGGTCCGTCGCCGCGAACGGCCCCAAGGTCGACACGATCGTCGACAACGTCGTGGCCGTCACCGGCGCGGCACAGGGCTTCGCGAGCACCTTCGAGCGTGATGCCCGCTCGATCCTCGAGGACGTGCGTGCCGTCACGGCCGAGGTCCGCACGATCGTCGGTCGGAACAGCGGCAACGTGCAGGAGGGCTTCGACGGGGTGCGCGGCGCTGTCTCGCGCCTGCAGAACGCGCTCGACAAGCTCGACGGGACCCTTGACCGCACGCGCTCCATCGCGACCAAGATCGACCAGGGGCAGGGCACCATCGGCCGTCTCGTGAACGACGACAAGCTCGTGAACAGCGTGTCCGAGCTGGTCGACGAGTCTGGCCGGTTCGTGAAGAGCGTCACGCGCCTGCAGACGCTCGTCGCGTTGCGCTCCGAGTACTACTTTGGCGACGGGTCGGTGAAGAACTACTTCTCGCTGAAGTTCCAGCCCCGTGCAGACAAGTACTACATGCTCCAGCTCGTGGACGACCCGCGCGGGCGCACATCGTTCAAGGAGACGGTCACCAGCACCACCGAGGCGGGGCGTGACCCGCTCATCCGCGAGCAGGAGACGGTCACCGACGACCGCTTTCGGCTGTCTCTCCAGTTCGCCAAGCGCTTCGCCTTTGTGACCGGCCGCGTTGGCATCATCGAGAGCTCCGGCGGCGTCGGCGCGGACTTCCACCTGCTCAACGATGACCTCGTGCTGAGCACCGACCTCTTCGGCTTCGACGACAACGTCAACCCCCGCATGAAGCTCTGGGGGCTCTACACCTTCTTCACGCACCTCTACGTCGCCGCAGGCGTCGACGACGTCTGGAACGATCGGCGAACGGACTTCTTCGTCGGCGGCGGCATCGCGTTCAACGACGAGGACCTCAAGGCCTTGCTCACGACGGCCCCGACGCCGAGTCTGTGAGCGCGCGGCGCGGATCCAAGTCTCGCGTTGACAGATGGTCGCCGAACCCTTAGAGTCCCGCGTCCCGATTTCCGGGAGTTGTGCGCGCCCGCGCCCGAGGTCCAATGACGCCGCTCGGTCTCCAGTTCAAGCTTGATGACGTGCCGGAGGATCCGCGCGCGTTTCAGGGCGAGATCGCGACCGACGCGCTCGACGAGGTCCTCGGCGGACTCTTGGGCGATCTCGGCTACACCGCGCGGAGCCCCGCGCAGGTGACCGGCTCTGTGTATCGCTCCAAGCGCGACCTCTTTGTCGAGGCCGAGCTTCAGGTCCAGGTCGGCTATGGCTGTGTCCGCTGCCTCGACCCGCTTTCGCTGACACTGAAGCGGCGTGTTCGCCACCTGCTCGTGCCCGGCGCGAGAGACGAGGGCAAGTCCGCCATTGAGCTCGCTGAAGACGAAGTCACCGGCGACGATGACCTCGACCACTACGACGGCGAGCGCATCGACCTCGTGCCTCTGCTGCGCGAGGACATCCTGCTTGAGCTGCCGATGAACCCGACGTGCGAGGAGGCCACTGCAGGCCGCTGCGCCCGGTTCGAGGCGGTGTTTGAATCTCCTGCTCCCGAAGAGGACGCCGCTCCAGTGGACCCCCGCTGGGCGCCGCTCCTCGAACTCAAAAAAAAGCTTAACTGACGGAGGTCTTCCGTGGCCGTACCTAAGAAGAGAAAGTCCCGGTCCCGCCGGGACATGCGCCGCGCGACGCACAAGATCAGCGCCGCGGTGTTCAACGAGTGCGAGAAGTGCGGCTCCCCCAAGCAGCCGCACCGCGTCTGCCCGTCCTGCGGGTGGTACGCGGATCGCTACGTGCTCGAGACGCGCGAGGTTGAGGGCTGAGCTCAGCCCCGGCAGTCGAGGCGTGGCTCAAACCCGTCGCGGTCGACGCGATGGGGGGCGACCACGCGCCGGCCGCCGTCGTTGAAGGCGCCGCGCTCGCGGCACGTCGCGGCCTTGGCCCGATCGTGCTCGTGGGCGACCAGCATGCCATTCGCCATGCGGCAGTCCGCATCGGTTTGACGCTCGTCGACCGCGATCCAGTCGGGCTGGACGATGTCGCGGTCGTGAACGCCGACGAGGCCATCGCGATGGACGAGAGCCCCGTCAAGGCGGCGCGCGTGAAGCGTGGCTCGTCGATGCATGTCGCTTGCGGTCTAGTCCGCGACGCGCGGGCATGTGGCGTTCTCTCGGCGGGCAACAGTGGCGCTCTCATGGCGGTCGCGCTGCTCACGCTCAAACGCATCCCTCGGTGCGAGCGCCCCGCCATCGCCGCGATCATGCCCACGCGCGGCGCGCCGAGCGTGCTGCTCGACGTGGGGGCCAACGTCGAGTGTCGGGCGCCGCACTTGGCTCAGTTCGGCGTGATGGGCGCGGCGTATGCCGAGATTCGCCTGTGCCGCGCCGAGCCTCGCGTGGGCTTGCTGAGCAACGGCACGGAGCCCAGCAAGGGGACGGAGCTGCTGCGCGAGGCCGACACGCTGCTCAAGACCACCGGGCTCCGCTACGTCGGCTTCGTCGAGGGGCGCGACCTCCCGATGGGCGCCGTGGACGTGGTCGTCACGGATGGCTTCACGGGAAACGTCGCGCTCAAGCTCAGCGAGGGGATCGCGCTCGCCTTGGTCGACCGGCTCAAGACCGCGCTCAAGGCGAGCGTCATGAGCGCGCTCGGTGGGCTCATGGCGCGCGGTGCCCTCATGTCGCTTAAGCAGGAGCTCGACTGGGGGCGGACCGGCGGTGCGCCACTGCTCGGCATCGACGGCGTCGTGGTGGCTGCGCATGGCAGCTCGGGCGCCGACGCGGTGGCGAATGGCGTCCGTGTCACTCGAGAGCTGGCCCAGCTCGACCTCGTGGGTCGTCTGCGGGCCGCGCTCGCCTCGGCGGACGTGCCCCAGTCGGGCACCCACTCGCTGGGCGGGCTGATGCCCTGAGCGCCGCGCGGGGCCAATCCATTGACTTCGCGCGTTGCGCTGGGGTTCGATGTGCGGGACATGAGTGACCCCTTCGACCTGAGCGGCCGCAGCGCGCTCGTCACCGGCGCCTCGCGGGGCATCGGGGCTGCTGTCGCGCGCGCGCTCGCCGCGCGAGGCGCTTGGGTCGGCGTGGGCTTCCGCACGCGCGAGGCAGACGCTCAGGCGGTCGTTGCAGAGATCGCGGCCCAAGGCGGCGCCGCGTCGGCGATTCAAGTGGACGTGACCGAGACGGCGAGCGTCGACGCGGCGGTCGACCGTGTCGTGTCGCTGCGGGCTCGGCTAGACGTCCTGGTGAACAACGCCGGACTGACGAGAGACGCGCTCCTCGCCCGCCTGCGTGACGAAGACCTCGAGGCTGTGCTCGACGCGAACCTGAAGGGCGCCATGCGGTGTGCGCGCGCGGCCCTTCGGCCGATGCTCAAGCAGCGTGAGGGTCGAATTATTCAAGTGACCTCGGTGGTCGGCGAGCAGGGCAACGCGGGCCAGACGGCCTACTCGGCAAGCAAGGCGGGGCTGGTCGGCATGACGCGCAGCCTCGCGCTCGAGGTGGCTCGCCGCGGCATTACCGTGAACGCGGTGTCGCCGGGCTTCGTCGAGACAGAGATGACCGCGGCGCTCTCGGAGGCGCAACGCGAGGCGGTCCTCGTAAAAATCCCGCTCGGGCGCGTCGGCACCCCTGCCGATATCGCGCCCGCCGTCGTATACCTCGCCAGCGCCGCCGGCGCGTGGGTGACCGGCCAAGTGCTCCGTGTGAACGGGGGCATGTATCTCTAAAGCGCGCCCCGGTAGGTGCGCAGTCAGTCTGGGTTTGAGGAGGACGCCGCATGGCCAGCATTGAAGAGCGCGTGAAGCAGATCATCGTCGAGCAGCTCGACGTGAGCGAGGACGAGGTCACCCCCGAGGCGTCGTTCATCGACGATCTTGGCGCGGACTCGCTCGACATCGTGGAGCTGGTGATGGCGATGGAGGAGACCTTCGACGTCGAGATCCCCGACGAAGAGGCCGACAACATCCGCACCGTGCAGGACGCGATCAACTACATCCAGCAGCACAAGGAGTAAGCCCTTGCGCGGGGCCGAACGGCGCGTCGCCGTGACCGGCATCGGGCTGGTGACCCCGCTCGGGCTCGGCTGGTCGGCGAACTGGGCCGCGCTCATGGGCGCGCGGAGCGGCATCGGCGCGATCACGCGCTTCGACGCGTCCACGCACGACGTCCGCATCGCGGGTGAGGTGCGCGGCTTCGACCCCGCCGACTGGATGCCGCGCAAAGACGCGAAGAAGATGGACCCGTTCATTCACTACGCTCTGGCGGCGGCGCGGATGGCGGGCGCGGACGCGGGTCTGCCCGAGACGCTCCCCGAGGCGCTTGGGGACCGCACCGCTGTGTTGGTCGGGTCGGGTCTCGGGGGCCTGCACACGCTTGAAGAGGCGTTTGACGTCCTCAGAGAGCGCGGTGTTGGCCGGCTCAGCCCGTTTACGATCCCGCGGCTGATCGGCAACCTGGCTGCAGGGCATGTGTCGATGGCCTTTGGCGCGCGCGGGCCGAGCTTCAGCCCGGTGAGCGCGTGCGCCACAGGCGCGCACGCCGTGGGTGAGGCGGCCCGCATGGTCGCCCGCGGCGAGGTCGACCTCGCGTTCGCGGGGGGCACCGAGGCGACGATCACACCGCTCGGCGTCGGCGGCTTCGCGGCGATGAAGGCGCTGTCGCAACGCAACGACAACCCTGAGCGCGCGAGCCGTCCCTTCGACGCGCAGCGCGACGGCTTCGTGTGCGCGGAGGGGGCGGGGGTCCTGGTGCTTGAGCCCCTCGAGGCTGCTCGCGCCCGCGGCGCTCGAGTCTGGGCCGAGGTCGTGGGCTACGGCCAGTCGTCGGACGCCCACCACATCACCGCACCCGATCCAGACGCCCGGGGCGCGCGCGCTGCCATCGCCGGTGCCCTCGCGGACGCGCGCCTCAACCCGGAGCAGATCGGGTACGTGAACGCGCACGGGACATCGACGCCCTTTAATGACGCGGTCGAGACCCTCGCGCTCAAGTCGGTCTTCGGATCGCACGCGCCCGCGCTGTGGGTCAGCAGCACCAAGTCGATGACGGGGCACATGCTGGGCGCTGCGGGGTCCGTAGAGGCCGCGTATACGGCGCTGGCTTTGGCGCACGCGTGCGCCCCGCCGACGATTAACCTTGAGCATCCCGACCCGGCGTGTGACCTCGACTACGTCCCCGGCGCACCGCGCGAGCGGCGCTTCGACGCCGCCCTCTCCAATAGCTTCGGCTTCGGGGGCACCAACGTCTCGCTCGCGTTCGCGCGGGTTGACGCCGTCCCCTGAGCGCTCGCTCCGACCGAGAAAGACAGCCCATGCGCATCGCCGTCGCCTCTGACCACGCTGGCTTCGACCTCAAGCAGGTCATCGTCGCCCACCTGCGCGCCCGCCTCGGCGAATCACACGTGGTTGACCTTGGGCCGACCGACGCCGGACGCGTCGACTATCCCGAATACGCGGCGCGTTTGGCGCGCGCGGTCGTCGGCGGTCAGGCCGAGCTCGGGGTTGTCGTCTGCGGCTCAGGTATCGGCGTCTCCATCGCGGCCAACAAGGTCCCGGGCGCGCGCGCCGCGCTGTGTCACGACGACTACACGGCCCGGATGGCGCGGGCCCACAACGACGCGCAGATCCTGTGCTTGGGCAGCCGCGTAGTCGGCGAGTCCGTGGCGCTCTCCGCGGTCGATGCCTTCTTGGGCGCGACTTTCGAAGGTGGACGACACGCCGACCGGGTCGCGTTGATCTCCGCGCTCGACCGCGAGGCGCGCTGAGCATGCAGTGCCCGTTCTGCAAGGTCGACGAGACGCGGGTCGTGGACTCCCGCGCAGTCAAAGACACGAACGCGATCCGTCGCAGGCGGGCCTGTGACAAGTGTGACCGTCGCTTCACGACATACGAGCGCGTCGAGGACATTCTGCCCACGGTTATCAAGCGCGACTTGCGCCGCGAGGCCTTCGACCGAGAAAAGATCCGGCGCGGCGTTCAGCTCGCCTTCAAGAAACTCCCGATTGGCTCGAGCCAGATCGACGCGGTCGTCGACGCCGTCGAGCGACACTTCGCGGACTCGCCGGAGCGCGAGGTCTCTGCCGCTGCGGTGGGCGAGATCGTGATGGCCCGCCTGCGCGAGGTCGACCAGGTCGCCTACGTCCGATTCGCGTCGGTCTACCGGCAGTTCCGTGACGTCAACGAGTTCATGTCCGAGCTCAGCCAGCTCGTCAGTGACCCGAGTCGAGGCGAGCGCTGAAGCGTGACACCGAACGCTCGCTACATGCGCCGCGCCCTCGCGCTGGCGGCGCGCCCCCCCCAGCGAACCAGCCCCAACCCGACCGTGGGCTGCGTCGTCGTGCGCGATGGTCAGATCGTGGGCGAGGGCGTCACGCAGCCCCCCGGTGAGGCCCACGCCGAGGTCATGGCGCTCAGACAGGCGGGGGAGCGCGCGCGCGGGGCGGATGTCTATGTAACGCTCGAGCCCTGCTGCCACTGGGGTCGCACCGGACCTTGCACGGACGCCCTCATCGCCGCCGGTGTGCGGCGCGTGTTCGCCGGCGCGATTGACCCGAACCCTCTTGTCGGCGGACGCGGCCTCGAAGCGCTTGAGCAAGCGGGCGTCGCGGTCGCTCTCGGGCCGCTGCAAGCGGAGTGCGACGCGGCCATCGCGCCGTTTCGGCGCAGCATCGAAGACGGTCGGCCGTGGGTGCTCCTCAAGGCCGCCTCGAGCCTGGATGGCAGCCTCGCGACCGCGGGCGGTGACTCCAAGTGGATCACCTCGGCGCGCGCGCGCCGCGACGCCCACAGACTCCGAGCGCTGCACGACGCCGTGGTCGTGGGCGTGGAGACGGTGCTCGCCGACAACCCTCGCCTGACCGTGCGCGGTGTGCCGGGCGATGACCCGCTGCGGGTCGTCCTTGACACTCGCCTGCGCACGCCCCCGAGCGCCCACGTCCTCGAGGGCGGCGCGGTGCTCTTGCACGGCCCCGACGTCGACGCGACGCGGGCAGCAGCGCTCGTCGCTCGCGGCGCCCGGCTCGTGGAGACGCCGCTGAGGGACGGGCACGTCGACCTCAGCGCCGCGCTCCGCGCCCTGCACGGCTTGGGCTGTGTCCGCGTCCTCGTTGAAGGCGGCGGACGTGTGCACGGCGCGTTCCTGCAGGCGCGCCTGGCGGACGAGCTGTGCCTCTACCTCTCGACCCACACACTGCTGGGGCGCGGGCGACCGTGGCTCGACGCGCCCTCACCCGCCCTTGTTGAAGACGCGCACCGACTCGACGCGCCCCAGTTGCGTCGCTTTGGCGACGATCTGCGCATTCGGGCGCGAATCCGGTATCCTGCTCCGCCATGTTCACCGGCCTAATCGAGACGCGCGGCCGACTCGCGCGCGCCCTGTCGAGGGGGCCAGACACCACCCTCGTGATCGAGGCGAGCGCGGAGCTCGTGCGCGAGCTGACCCTCGGCGAGAGCGTCGCCGTCGACGGCGCGTGCCTGACCGTGACGCGGTGGGGCGGGACGACCTTTGAGGTCGACGCGTCGGCCGAGACGCTCCGTCGCACCACCCTCGGCGAGCGCCGCGCGGGGGACGCGCTTCACCTTGAGCGTGCGTTGAAACTGGGTGACCGCCTCGGTGGACACATCGTGGCGGGTCACGTCGACACCACGGGGACCATCGCGCGGGTCGAGCCGCTCGGCGCGGCGCGGCAGGTGACGATCAGCGCGCCGCCCGAGGTCGCGCGTTACCTCGTCCCGAAGGGCTCGATCGCGATCGACGGCGTCTCCCTCACGGTGAACGGCGTCTTCGAGGACGCCTTCGACGTCGTGCTGATCCCCCACACGCAGTCGGTCGTCCACCTGCACACCAAGCCAGTCGGGGCGCGCGTCAACCTTGAGGCGGACCTCATCGGCAAATACGTCGAGCGCCTGCTCGCGCCCCGGCTCGGTCACACGCCGTCCGGGGCGACCGAAGGGCACTCGAGCGGCATCAGTCTAGACATGTTGGCGAAGCACGGCTTCGTCCGAGGAGTGGGCGGTTGATCCGCAACGACACTGAGATCGTCGAGCGCGTCGAGCGCGCGCTCGATGTGATTCGCAACGGCCGTATGGTCATCTTGGTCGATGACGAGGACCGCGAGAACGAGGGTGACCTCGTGATGGCGGCCGAGCACGCGACGCCCGAGACCATCAACTTCATGGCGCTCCACGGTCGGGGGCTCATCTGCCTCGCGTTGACACCCGAGCGGTGCGACCAGCTCGAGCTGCCGTTGATGGTGCAACGCAACAGCTCGGGCTTTGGCACTGCCTTCACGGTCAGCATCGAGGCGGCCGAGGGCGTGACGACGGGGATCAGCGCCGCCGACCGCGCGCGGACCGTGCGGGTGGCTGTGGCGCGCGGCGCCAAACCGGCCGACTTGAGCCGTCCGGGGCATGTCTTTCCGCTGCGCGCGCGCGCGGGCGGTGTCCTCGTGCGCACGGGGCAGACCGAGGGCTCGGTGGACCTCGCCCGCCTCGCCGGCCTCGAGCCCGCGGGTGTCATCTGCGAGATCATGAACGAAGACGGCACGATGGCGCGTCGTCCGCAGCTCGAGGTCTTCGCTGAGCGACACGGGCTCATCATTCTGTCCGTGGCCGACCTCATCCGCTATCGGCTGCTGCGCGAGCGCCTCGTCGAGCGCGTCGCCGAGGTCGAGGTCGACGTCGCGGGTATCGGGCGCTTCAAGGCCGTGAGCTACCGCAACCGCGTCGACGATCTGGAGCACGTCGCGCTCGTCAAGGGCACGCCGCGCGTTGACACGCCTGTGCTGGGCCGGGTTCACCCGGAGAGCGTGCTCGGCGATGTATTTCGGTGCGACGGCACGGACGCCCGTTGGCGTCTGGAGTACGCGCTGCGCGAGATGCATCGAGAGGGCAGCGGCGTACTGGTCTACCTTCAGAAGCCGTCCCCGCGTGTTTCCCGCGAGCTCATCGCTTTGGGGGCGCCGGAGACACCGGCGGCGGCCGCTCCCGTGCCCGACCGAGGCGCGATCGGCCTGCCGCCCGACCTGCGTGAGTTTGGCATCGGCGCACAAATCCTGCTTGACCAGGGCGTGCGCAGCCTGCGCCTGCTCACCAGCAACCCCGCCCGCATGAAGGGCCTCGAAGGGTATGGGCTCACTGTCGTGGAGCACGTGCCCATCCCCCCGCGACCCCCTGAGGAACGACCGTGAGCACCCCGAAGATCCACGAAGGCCTCCTGACCGCCGCTGACCGCCGTTTCGCGTTTGTGGTCGGCCGATTCAACCACTTCATCGTCGACCGGCTCGTCGAGGGCGCGCTCGACACGATCGTGCGGCATGGTGGCCGTGCGGACCACGTCGAGATCTTTCGCGCGCCGGGCGCCTTCGAGCTGCCTGTGCTCGCGAAGCGGGTTGCCCAAGCCGGCCGCTTCGACGCGATCATCGCGCTCGGCGCCGTCATCCGGGGCTCGACGCCGCACTTCGACTACGTCGCCGGCGAGTGCGTCAAGGGCATCGCCATGGTCGGGCTCGAGTTCAACGTGCCGATCAGCTTCGGCGTGCTGACCTGCGACACCATCGAGCAAGCCATCGAGCGCGCGGGCACCAAGGCAGGCAACAAGGGCGCTGAGGCCGCGCTCGCCGCGATCGAAATGGCCGACCTCTTCGCGCGCCTCGACGGCGCGCGCGAGGGCGGGCGTTGATCTCCGGTCGCCGCGCTGCGCGAGAGGCCGCGCTCCTTATCCTCTTCGCGGTCGACGCAAACGCCGACCAAGAGCCCGACCGCGCGCTCGGTGACTTCCGGGACCACTTCCGCGACGATGCGGACGTGCTGGAGGCTCTGTACGCTCAGGAACTGGCGATCGAAGACCAGAAGCAGCTCGCCAAGGCGATGAAGGTGCTGGCCGACGACGGCCCGCGCTGGGCCTTTGTGGAGCGGCTCGTCCGCGGCACGCTCGGCCACGTGAACGCTCTAGATGAAATGATCGCGCGCTGCTCGCTGAACTGGAAGGTGCCGCGCATGGGCATCGTCGACCGCAACATCCTGCGGTTGGCCGCATTCGAGCTCGCGTTCGAAGCGGACGTGCCGAGCCGCGTGACGTTGAACGAGGGGATCGAGCTCGCGAAGCGCTACGGCACCGAGGAGAGCGGCGCCTTCGTCAACGGCATCCTCGACCGGATCGCCCAGGAGCTCGGGCGCGTGGGCGGACGCGACTGAGCGCGCGGTCAACGAGCGTGACCGAGGTCGCCGCGACGCTCGAGGCGTTGTGCGCGCACCCGTGCGATGTCCTGGTCCTTGCCGCGCCGCCGCCGGGTGGCACGCTGGTCGGCCTCACCGCACTCGCCGACTGGCGCTTTGGCGGTCGGATTGCGCGTGCTTTGGCGCGCGCGCCCGTGGCCGAAGGCGAGACGCTCCTGCTCGCGGGTGGGCCGGCCTTGCCGGTTGCGCGGGTGGTCGTCGCGCGCCCTGGGCCGCGACTGCTCGAGGCGCTGGTGGAGCGACTCAGGGGGCTCGAGCCGGCCGGCGCGGTTGGCCTGTGCCCGGATGACTTCGGGCTCGGCCTCAAGGGCGTGCGCAGGGCGCTCGGCGCGCTGCCGCTCCTGATCTTCGTCGGCGAGCCGCAGCCCTCGACCGAGGCGAGCGTCTGAGCCGTCGATGGCCCGCACCTCCAAAGGGTTGATCGGTCCTTCAACGAGCCTACAGCTCCCGTGGCGCTTCATCTTTCGCGCGGCTCTCGCGGTCGCGCTGCTCTTGCTCTTGCTCCTGCGACTCCTCGTCGGGCAGCTCGTCCTCGTCCGCGGCGACCTCATGGCGCCGCTCATTCACGACGGCGACGTCCTCGTCGTTCGTCATGCCCGCGTGCCCGCCGTGGGGGACGTCGTGCTCCTCGATCTGGGAGACGACGCGCCCCCCCGGCTGCGGCGGGTCCTCGCGCAGCCGGGCGACCGCATTGGCACGATGAACGGCGCCTTCGTCCGCAACGGTCAGACCGCCCCGCTGACGCTCGTCGGGCCCTATGGGTGGAGCCACCCGGAGTCGACCTCGGCGACCCAGGGGCCGCAGCAGCGCAAGCAGCTTCTGTATCGAGAAGAGGCGCCCGAGGGGAGCCGTGCAGTGCTCGGTGAGCACCTCGGTGCAGCCCGCCCTTGGCGCCTCTCCCTGCCCGAGCTCGAGGTGCCGCCGGGGCTGCTCTTCGTGCTCTGCGACAACCGACGCGACTGCCCAGCCGAGGAGACGGCGGGCCTCGTGCCAGCGACCGCCGTGGTGGGCATCGCCGACGCGTTCGTCTGGTACGGCGATGCGCGCTCTCGCACTGAGGCGCTGCAGCCGCTCTATGGCGGGCTCATCCCGGTCGCGACCCCAGCGCCAGCGTCGAGCAGCGCGGCGCCGACCCCGGCGTCTGCGCCCGCGACGAACTCAACGGACTCGGGCGGCTCGTCGAACGACGCCGCGGCGCCTGCGCTCGATACCGGCGCCGCTCCTGGCCCGGCAGACGTCAACCCGTAGCTGAAGTAGAGGGGGACGTAAGCGCGCTCGCCTGCCCGCACGGTCTGCCAGGGCGCGTCTGCCGTCTGCGCCTCTGCCTCGATGCAGCGCGTGAGTGGGGGGATTTGAACGCCGTCGACGACGACGCTCGCGGGGCGACGCTCGCCGAGCTGCGTGACCTCGAGCTCGACGACCAGCGCGCCGCGAATGTCGGGCAAGCGGCTCAAGAGTCGGTCGAGGCAAGCGTCCGCGCGCACGGCCATCGCCGTCGAGAGCGCGTCGTCCTCTGCGCGCGTCGGCGGCGCGGAGCGGCCCTCACGCGAGACCCGTCCCGCCACGACCCCGGTGGGGCGGGGAACGACCGCGTGCGGTCCAACTGCGCCGCTTGCGATCGGGAGCGCGTCCGAGGTGAGGCGGGCCTCGACCGCGCGAACGCGCCACGGCCCCGCCGCGCATCCTTCGGGTGGCGCGGCGAGTCCGCTGCGCACAGTCAAGGAGACGTCGAGGCTGAGGGTATCTTGCGCCTCGATCGCCTCGTGAAACGCGGCCGCGCTCATCGGGACTAGCAGGGGGCCTTCGTTCGTGAGCGTCATGTGCGCCGGGCGCTGCGCGGTGGGGGGCAGGTCACGCGCGACGACGAGCGCTGCCAGGCCGCGGCCACTGTCGTACGCTGAGAGGCGCACCTCGGATCGCTCCAGGTGAATCGAGGCCTCGCCGCCGGCCGCGCACAAGGGCGAGGGGTCGGTCGAGTGCTCGGGAGGCGTCGGCGTGGCCTCGCCGGCCACGCCGCGCGTGGGCAGGCCCGCGAGGACGACCAACGCGGCCGAGCGCAGTCGCTGAGGCGTGCGCGTCTTCATGGACTCTCGCTTCAACGCGGTGCGGCGCCTCGCCCATTCCCGGCCGTTGCTGTTCACAAGGCGTCGTGGTAGCCGACTTCGGCGCGGAGCGCAAAGCGGAGGCGGGCAATGCGGTGGGCTGTTGGGTTGTTGACCTGCTGGGTCCTCCTGTGGGCGTCGGTCGCGGTCGCGAAGCCGCTGCCGGACCTGAGCGCGCGGGCGACCCAAGGCGTCTTGGTCGTCCCGATTCACGGGACGATTGACCTCGGCCTCGCGCCCTATGTCCGGCGAGCGCTCGACGCGCACCCTGGCGCCGCCGCGGTCGTCCTCGACGTCGACACATTCGGCGGTCGCGTGGACGCCGCGGTGCGGATCCGAGACGCGCTCCTGAGCGCGGGGAGGCCGTCGATCGCCTACGTCCATCGCCGCGCGATCAGCGCCGGCGCGCTCATCAGCCTCGCGGCGGACCATATCGTCGTCACATCGGGCGCGACCATCGGCGCGGCCACGCCGGTACAGCTCGAAGGGGGCGAGGCGAAGCCCGTCGAGGAGAAGATGGTGAGCTACATGCGGTCCGAGATGCGCTCGACCGCAGAGGCGCGCGGGCGCTCCGGAGACATCGCAGAGGCGATGGTGGACGCGGACTTCGAGGTCCCTGGGCTCGATGAAAAGGGCAAGCTGCTCACGCTGACCACCGAGACCGCGATCTCGAGCGGCCTTGCGGACGCTCAGTTCGAGACGCTCGATGAGCTGCTCGCGGCGCTGGGGCTCAGCGAGGCGCCGCGCCTAGACGTTGCCCCGACTTGGGCGGAGCAGGTGGCGCGTGTGCTGACCGACCCCACAGTCAGCGGCCTGCTCATGGGGCTCGGCACGCTCGGCCTGCTCATCGAGCTCACGCACCCCGGCCTCATCATCCCGGGGATCGTCGGCGTCCTCAGCCTCGGCCTCTTCTTGGGCGGGCACTGGGTCGTCGAGCTCGCCGGATGGGAGGAGCTGATCCTGCTCATTTTGGGCGTCTTTCTGCTCGCCGCCGAAATCCTCATCCTGCCCGGCTTCGGCCTTGCGGGCATCGGAGGTCTGCTGTGCTTGGCCGCGGCGCTCACCCTCGCGCTCATCGGGCTGCCGCTCGGGGTGAGCTGGGAGCTCGGCCTCATCACCGACGCCCTCAGCGTCGTGGTCATCTCGACGTTCGTCGCGGCGCTTCTGCTCTTGGTCGCGATGCGCTTCTTGCCCCAACGCCGGTTTGCTCGCGGGCTGGTCCTGCAGACAACGCTGGACGCCGTCGTGACGCCCCCGCCGTCGGCTCTCCTCGGCGCGCTCGGCGTCGCCTCGACGGACCTGCGCCCCTCAGGCAAGGCCCTCATCGACGGTCGCCTCGTCGACGTCGTCAGCCAACTGAACTTCGTCGAGCGCGGCGTGCCGGTGCAAGTCGTCGAGGTCGAGGGCGCGCGCATCGTCGTCATTGAAAGAACAAGCCAACCCACTCACGCCACTGAGCAGGAGACCTGACACATGGAACCGACCGCCGGCAGCTCCATCATCGTCATCGCGGCCCTCGCCGGGCTCGTCGCAATGTCGATAGTTTTTTACTTCGTCCCCGTGGGCCTCTGGGTCGCCGCGACCTTCTCCGGCGCGCAGGTGAGCATCTTCGAGCTCATCGCGATGCGGCTGCGGCGCGTGCCTCCGTCGACGATCGTCAACTCGCGGATCAGCGCGGTCAAGGCAGGGTTGAACATCCCCGTTGACCACCTCGAGGCGCACTTCTTGGCAGGCGGTCACGTCGAGCGCGTGGTGTTCGCGCTCATCTCGGCGGAGAAGGCGGGGATTCGGCTCACGTTTTCGCGCGCCGCGGCGATCGATCTGGCGGGCCGCGACGTCCTCGAGGCCGTCCGCATGAGCGTGAACCCCAAGGTCATCGAGACCCCCAAGGTCTCCGCCGTCGCGGCGGACGGCATCCAGCTCGTCGTCATCTGCCGCATTACCTTGCGCGCGAACATCGAGCGTCTGGTCGGCGGCGCAGGTGAGGAGACCATCCTCGCGCGCGTCGGCGAGGGCATCGTAACGACCATCGGCTCTGCGCAGAACCACAAGGAGGTCCTGGAGAATCCCGACAAAATCTCCCGCACCGTGATGTCCAAGGGCCTCGACTCGGGCACCGCGTTCGAGATCCTCTCGCTCGACATCGCAGACGTCGACGTCGGCGCGAACATCGGGGCGAAGCTCCAGATGGACCAGGCCGAGGCCGACAAGAACATCGCGCAAGCGCAGGCCGAGGGGCGTCGCGCGCAGGCCGTCGCGCTCGAGCAGGAGATGCGCGCCCGCTACCAAGAGGCACGCGCCAAAGTGGTCGAAGCCGAGGTCGAGGTCCCGCTCGCGCTCGCCTCGGCTATGCGGTCGGGTCACATGGGCGCGATGGACTATTTCCAGATGAAAAACGTGGTCGCCGACACCGAGATGCGCGCCTCACTGGCGAAGGTCGGTGAGGCCGCGCCCAAGAAGGACTGAGGGGTGACCCCCGACGCTCTCTTGCAGGCGCTCTTGCCGCGCGACGCGGACGCGCTGGCGCGGCGCATGTTGCTTGCCGAGGCGCTGCAGCCGCCTGTGGCCCTTCGGCGCGGGCACCTCGGTCAGCGCCGGCGCGGTCCGCAGCCCCCCGTCACGCCGGCAGAAGACGCGACGACCGGCCGCGTCGAGGGCGCGCCGTGAGCCGAGCCGATCCGGAAGAGCTCCGCGTCGCGCTCGCACGCGCCGCGGAGCTCCTCGACGAGGCCGCCGCGCTCCGCGCTCGGCTCGAGGCGCTGCCCGGCCCCGTCGTGGTGCTCCGCCGCGTCCTCGCCGCTCAGATCGAAGCGCCTCTGCAGGAGCTCAATCGCGCGCTCCGAGGCGCGGGTCACGCCGATGAAGCGGGCGGAGACCCGCGCGCCGAGCTCGCGCACCTCGGGCAGCGCCTCTACGCCCTCGGCATCGTCGTCGAGGCCCGCGCGCCCTCAGCGGGCGCGGCCCTCTTGGGCGACGCAGACGCCGTTGCCGACGCCCTCCTTCGACCTCTGCGCGACCACGCGCGGACGCTCGGCCACGCGGCGTTCAACGAGCGCGTCGTGTGCATGCCCACGACGCCGGGCTTCGAGGCCGTATTGCTGGGGCTCTTCGAGGCCCACCCCGTCGTTTTCACGCCGCCCGATTTTGGTGAGAATCTCCACAGGTGGGCGTCCATCGCGCACGAGCTGGGACACGTCGTGTGGCATCGCTGGCCTGGCTTCGCGGCTGAAGCGCGGTCGCAGCTCGGCCTCGACCGGCGCCCCTCGCTGCCCCTGCGCGGCGCGGATGGCACTTACCGCAGCCGCGTCGAGGACGCCCTCGCGGGCTGGCTCGAAGAGCTCCACGCCGACCTCTTCGCGGTCGTTCTGCTCGGACCCGCCGCGGCACGCGGGCTCGTCACCTGCTTTGCCACCCCCGAGTCGCCCGAGCGCACGATCGAGGCCCGCACCGAAGACGGCCGAACGTACGCCCCGCACCCGCCGACGACGCTCCGTGTCCTCTGGGTTGCGCACGCGCTGCGCCGGCAAGGGTTCGCGGCGGATGCCCAGTCCATCGAGCGTACGTGGAAGAACCTGCACGGCGAGCAGGCGCATCTCGTCATCCCGCTGAATCACCACCTCCTCGCCGAGGTCGCCCTCGCGCCCTTCTTCGACGCAGGGCGCGCGCTCGTCGACGCCTATGTCGACCGCTCTTGGGTGTCTCTTGGCGGAACGACGCTGGGCGGCGTTCCGAGTCTCGAGCTTGGACCGGGCCGTCAGGCACAGGTCAATACGCTGGCACAAACGCTCATTTTGGGCACCGCGCAGGCGCGCGATCCGGCGCTTCTCCTTGCGGCGGCCATCGAGGCACGGGAGCGCGCGCCGCAGGCCTCTGCGGCCATCTCCCGCGCCCTCCAACGCTCGATTCAGGGCCTCGAAGCGGGTGAGCGCAGGGCCGAAGATCCCCGCTATGCGCTGTCCTCAGCCAGCGCGTCAGTGCGCGCCATTCAGCCCGAGGACGTGGCCGCCGCGCTCGTGCTGGGCGATGTGCTCATCCGGCGGCGAGGCGCCGCGATCAGTTACAAGAGCGGCTGAGCTGGCTGTCTACGTCCGCGCAGAAGCGCGGCGAGCCCGGCAGGTTCGTGCAGCAGAAGCCATCCGGGCAGGCCAGCGCGTCGTCGCAGTTCATCGTGCAGAACGACCCAAGGAACGAGTTCGTGCACGTCTCATCCGCCGTGCACTGGTCGTTGTTCTGACACCGCGGCGGCGAGCCATTCGCCCACGCCGAGATGTCGCGGTTGGCGCCCTGCGGCTGCACGCACGCGTTGTTTACGCAGACCTGACCGTTCTGGCACTGCCCGTTGTCCAGGCAGGCGACGCACTGGCCGTTGTCCGGGTTGCAGACCGTCCCGCGACCGCAGTTCACCCCGCTACACAGGTCTACGGCGCACTGGTCCTGACGGACGCACGCGAACACCTGCTGGTTGTTGCGGTTGATCTGCTGGCAGCGCTCGCCCGCGTCACACGCCCCGCCGGGTCCGCACGCGGGTCCACAGGCGCCCGGCGCGTTCTGACCGTTGTACCGCAGGCAGTACCACCCCGCGGGGCAGTCCGGCTCGCCGTTGCACGCCTGGCAGGTCGCGTCGGCCGGCGGCGCAACGCACGCGCCCGTGGCGGGATCGCACCGCTCGCCCGCCGCGCACTGCACGCCTGCGCACGGGTCCTCGCACGCGCCGCTCACGAAGTCGCACGGGATATCGCTCGGACACGCCGCCGGGCCGCAGATGCCAGCGTCACACGTAGCGCACTCACACTGCGTCGCCTGCTGGCACGCGAGCTGCCGCTGCTGCTCGATGCGCTGCGTCTCACAGGTCGCGGGGTTGAACCGGAACGCCTCCCACAGCGTGCGCTCGTTTGACGATGCGCTCGCGAGCGCCTCGGGCCCGAACTCGACGTCGGCCGCGCCTTGGCAGTGGAAGACGAGCCGCGCCGAGCCCTGGTTCGCCGCTGGGTTGAAGAAGAGGTCGACGCCCACCGTCCACCAGCCCGCCTCGGGCGCGCCCAAGCGCACCTGCTCCTCTGTGCCGCCCTCGCGAGGCGCGTCGCGCAGGTAGCCGGGGTCGCACCACGCCGTGTTGCGGTTCCCCGCCCAGCAGTCGAAGTCGCCAAAGTAATCGCCGCGCGGATGCAAGACGTGCAGGTCGAAGTCGACGCGGGCGTCGCCCCAAATCAGCTGCACCCAAGCGCGCGGCGTAAAGTCGTCGCACGCATCGCCGAGGCCGTCGCCGTCGCTGTCGAGCTGGTCGTTGTTCGGCACGTCGCGGCAGTTGTCGCATGCGTCGCCCACGCCATCATCGTCGCGGTCCGCCTGGTTGTCCGGCGTCCGGGGGCACACGTCCACGCCGTCCGGCACGCGGTCTCCGTCGGAGTCCAGGAGCACGCACGCGTCGCCGACGCCGTCCATGTCCAGGTCCGCCTGGTCGAAGTTAGGCTCGGCCGGGCAGTTGTCACACACGTCACCGACGCCGTCGTCATCGCGGTCGCTCTGGTCGAAGTTCGGCGTGTCAGGGCAGTTGTCGTCCGCGTCCGCGACGCTGTCGAGGTCGCGATCGATGATGTCTGGGCGCTCACAGACGTCGCCGACGCGGTCGCCGTCCACGTCCGCCTGGTCCGCGTTGGCCACGGCCGGGCAGTTGTCGCACGCGCTGCCCACGCCGTCGCTGTCCTCGTCCGTCTGCCGCGCGTTGCCCACGAGCGGACAATTGTCGGCCGTGTCGAGCACGCCGTCGCCGTCGGTGTCGGCGCAGACGTCACCCACCCCATCGGCGTTCGCGTCCGTCTGGTCGGGATTGGCCGCGTCGACGCAGTTGTCGCAGACGTCGCCGACGCCATCCGAATCCGTGTCGCGCTGCCCATTGTTCGCGCGGAATCGGCAGTTGTCGTCACCATCCGCAACGCCATCGTTGTCGATGTCGCCCGGGGGGCCATCGCAGACATCGCCGATGCTGTCGCCGTCGGTATCGCGCTGGTCGGCGTTGGGCGTGTCGGGGCAGTTATCGTCTGCGTCGACCACGCCATCGAAGTCTCGGTCCGAAGGCGGTGGCACGGCGCCACCCGCCGCGCCGCCTGAAGCCGCGCCGCCGGTCGCCCCGCCAGAGGCTGCGCCGCCTGCGGCCGCGCCGCCGGTCGCTCCGCCTGCGGCCGCGCCGCCTTCGGGCTTGCCCCCGAGCGGAGGCTGCTCGCCGCCGGTCGCGCCGCCGGTCGCGCCGCCTGAGCTCGCGCCACCGGTCACGCCGCCGGTCGCGCCGCCGGGGGTCGCACCGCCGGTCGCGCCGCCGGTCGCGCCGCCCGCGCCTCCATCGGCACCGGGGAGCGTCGCGTCGACCTCCAGCCGGCCCGCGTTGGTCTCGATACAGCCGACGGCCATGAGCCCCAAAAATACTCCAGACGACAATCGCTTCATGTCGACACTCCGCCTGACTCCCGTTGCGGGCCGCAGATTACCACCGCGCCTGCACTTCGCCGCAAACTCTCGTGGTCCGCTTCCCGGGGCCGGCGTCACGTGCTAGGCAGACGCGCGATGCTACCGCCGTCGCTCCGTGCACTCTGCCTATTCGCCGCGCTGCTCGCAGGCAGCTGTGGTTACCGCTGGGTCGCGCCGGGAGAAACCGGCAGCGACTTGCGCGTTCGGCTCGGCGCGCTGCGCGACCAGACACCGGGCGCGCGCTTGGGCGACGAACTGCGCCGCTCATTACAGGTCGCGTTGGGTGCGGCGCTCGTCGATGCCCCCGCGGAGGCCTTGAGAGCGCCCGAACTGCGCGGTGAGATCCGTCGCCTGGACGCGCAGCCGTTGGCCTTCGCGGGCGGTGTCCGCCAAGTCGACGAGGTCGTCGTCCAGGCCACGCTGGAGCTCTGGGACCCTGCGGGCCGACTGCTCTGGCTCTCGGGGGCCGTCGAGGGTCGGGCCGCGCGTGACCTCTCGGGCGAGGCGCTGAGCGCGCTCGCCGAGGATCACCGCGCGGTGGCGGCCGCCGTCGACGCGGTCGCGCGAGCGCTCGCCGAACGGCTGATGGAGCGCGCATGAGCGAGCTCGACAAGGCGCTTAAGGGCGGCGGGGAGCGCGTCTACCTGCTGCATGGGGACGCCGACCTCTTGGTGCGCGGCGCCTTCGAGTGGCTGCGCGGGCGCGTGACCGGCGGCGTGGCCGAGGACTTCAACCTCGACCGCTTCGACGCGCGCGACAAGCCCAACCCGGACCGCATCATCGACGCCGCGCGGACGCTCCCGATGATGGCTGCGCGGCGTATGGTCTGGGTCCGAAACGCCGAGCTCCTCTTCACCATGCCCGCGGCGCACATCGGCGGCCTCGCAGCGTACATCGAGCGGGTCGACGACACGACGTGCCTCGTGTTCCAGTGCGCCGCCGCCGCCGACCGCCGCTCCAAGCTCTACCGCGCGCTCGAGAAGCACGGCTGCATCTTCGAGGCCCGCACGCCCTCGGAGCGCGAGATGGTGCCCTGGACGCTCGGGCGCGTCCGTGAGCGCGGCCGCAAGATGGACAATGACGCAGCGCAAATCCTCGTTGACGCGATTGGCCGCGACCTGAGCGCGATGGACGCGGCCTTGGAGCGCCTGTGCCTCTTCGTCGACGCCCCTGGCGCGATCACTGTGGCGCACGTCGAGCAGGTCGTGGCCCACACCCGCGCGCACACCGTGTGGGAGCTCACGGACGCCGTTGCCGACCGCAACGTGGGTCTGGCGCTCGCGCACGCCGCCGAGCTCATGGGGCAGGGCGAGCCCGCGCTCAAGGTGCTCTCGCTCATCGCGGACAGAATGCGCAAGCTGCTCATCGGGCGCTCGGCCCGCGCACAGGGCGCAACCGCGCAAGAGATGGCCCAGCTCGCGGGTATGCCGAGCTTCAAAGCCGCCGACTTCGCGCGTCAGGTCCAGCGCTATGAAGGCGCAGAACTCGTTGCCGCGCTGGAGCGGCTGAGCGAGGCAGATCGCGCACTCAAGCGCAGCAAGATCGACGACGCGCTCCTGCTTGAGAGCTTGCTGATGGACCTGTGCGCGCCGAGGTCGGCGGCGGGCCCATCGCGAGGAGACCGACGCCCCTGAGGGCGCCGTCGGCTCAGGCCTTGAGGGCCGAGACCGCCGCAGCGAGGCGGCCCACGCGGCGCGCCGCGTTGCTCTTGTGGACGACGCCCTTGCTCGCGGCGGCGTAGAGCGCCTTCGCAGCAGCGGCGAACGCCGTCTCAGCGGCGGCGGCGTCCTTCGTCTCGACGGCCTGGCGAACCTTCTTCACCAGCGTGCGGCACGTGGACTCCACGTGACGGTTGCGGAGCCGACGCTTCTCGTTCTGCTTGGCGCGCTTCACGGCCGAGGGATGATTCGCCACGACAATACCTCCGAAATCAAAAGCCGCGGGGTTCTATCAGCGCTTCCCGAACTTGTCAACGCTCCGCGCGATCCAGGCCTCGATCCTGCTCAGGGACGACGCGAACCCTGAAAGTCACCCTCAAGCCCGCGGGTCCATCGGCCCTCCTCGAGCTTGTCGTTCAGCCGGTCGCCGTTGGTGTCCCGCAGCTTGCACTCGCCCGCCATCGTGAACGCGTTCACGCTCAGCGAATCCGCGAGGGTCCGCATCAAGAAATTGCCCGCGGCCTCCAGCCCCGCGTCGCACGCCTCTTCGACGAGCGGCGCGACGGCAAAGCCCAGAAACGGCACGCCGCTGACATAGTCGGCGACCAGCTCGCCGACCACGTCGCAGGGCACGAGAATGCCGAGCAGCTCGCCGAAGCTCTGCACGTTCAGCCGCTGCGGGAGCACGACGTTCTCGACGAACCACAGCACGGCAACGCCCAGATTGAGCTGCAGCGCGTGCTCGTCGATCTGCAGGTCGCCCACAGGGCCGATCGACCGCGTGATCCGCGCCGTGAACTCGCTCTCGCTCAGCGCGATGCCCAGCTCGTTCAGCGGAACGGGGAATCGGCCGCATTGCGCGTTGTTGGGGTCACAGCCCGCACGCCAGATCAGGATGAGCCGCTCCCACCGATGCTTGCCGCGCAGCTCGCACGTCATCGCGTCGCGAGGGCCCAGCTCCATCGTGCCCTCGACCTCGAGCGCCGTCAGGAGCCCCGAGATGTCCTCCGCGAGCACGAGCATCCACTGCACCCACTCAGGGGCGTAGTTCGACACCACGTAGTCGACCAGGTAGTTCACCACCGGCGACACGGCCGCCCCGATCAGGTCGCCCGCGAGCCCGTCGATTCGGTCGGAGATGAGGCGTGCGACGAAGTCACCCGGGTTCTCGAGCGCCTGCCGCACGCCGTCGATGGCACCGAAAGGTCCATCACCGAGGAACCGCGCGGGCTCGTACTGGTTCTTGACGTCGTACACGCCACGCGTCTCCAGCTGGCAGCTCGGGGCGACACCGCCGGGCGGCGCGCCCGAGGGAGGCGGGGGCGGCATGAAGCCGCCGGCGCCCTCAGGCCGCAGCACCACGTCGACCTCGTATTGCAGGGACGACGCGTTCTCGGCCGTCATGCGCAACAGGAAGTGTGCGGGTCGGTCGCCCGCGGTGAGCTGCGTCTGCGCCACGCCGAATTGGTTCGATACGGCGCGGTCAGCGCTGATGACCGAGCCGAAGGTCTCGCCCTCGAGCTTGAAGTCGACCGTGAAGCCCGGCGCTGCCTGACCAACGCGCGTGATGGCGCGTACGCCGAGCGGCACAGTCTCCCCAACATAGACGCGGTACTTGCCGGGGCCCTCCTGCGTCAGGAAGAACTCGGCGTCGGCCGCGAGGTCACTGTTGTCGATGACCGGCGGTTCGACACCGCCCTGCGGCGGCTCGGGGACCTCGCCTTGACCAAGGCTCGGCACCGCGCATTCGCCGTTTTCGCTCACCGAGATGCTGCCGCGGCACTCGATGGGATCGAGCTGCGCGCTCGGGGGCGTCGCCTCGGCGCACGCGCCCAGGAGCCACGAGATAGCGAACATCCAGAACAGCGGCGTCGGGCGTCTCTGCATCTTGCTCTCCTGCGCGTCAGGGAGTCTGCCGCAACGTCAGCCCGGGCGCCACTCGCGCGCGCCCGCTTCGCCCGAATGGCCGACGCGCGAAAAAATTGCGAGCCCGCGGCTTTGGATGTAGGCATGTGTCAGACATTCTGCGCAAGTCCGCGCGGAGCAGGAGGACCCAGTGACGCACGAGACCACCCCATCCGCCACCGCCGCGCACCTCGACCTCCTGCAGCGACTGCCCTACATCCGGGTGGCAGAGCCCGTCCGCTTCCCTCCGGGTACCGGGGCGGGGCAGCGCACGGCGACGCGGCGCGCGCTGAACGTCCACGCTCTCGTCCGCGAGCTGCGCGCGGACCAAGACGCCCTACCGCTCGAGCTCGACGAGGTCAGCGCCACGGGCGCCTTCGTCTGCACGTCACTCCTTCTCCCGGTCGGTGCGGCTGTCGAGGTCAGCTTCGCCCTTCCCACGCTCGCGGGCTCGATCTCAGCACCCGCCCGCGTCGTCCGTGTCGAGGCGTCGGGCGACCGGCCTGGATATGCCATCGAGTTCGAGCGCATGGCGCCCACGGCTCGCGCCCACCTCCGGTCCTACACCCGCTGGCACTGACGCAGCGTCGCCTCCTTCCGCGCAGTTTGGTTGCCGCTCGCCGGGTCGCGTGCTAGGGTCCGCGCGTCTCGGATTTGCAGGGGCGCGCTACGCGATGAGCATCCAGCTCCGGTCCTTCGTCTTTCTCGACAGTCTCCAGCCGCAGCTCACGAGCTACATCGGCAAGACCTCGCGCGGGTTCTTGCCCATCCCGGAGATGGCGTCGCTCTGGGTGGAGATCGCGCCCGGTATCGCCATCAACCGCATCACGGACGTCGCCCTCAAGGCGACCCGGGTTCAGCCCGCGGTGCAGGTCGTCGAGCGCGCTTACGGCGTCCTCGAGGTGCACGCGATGGACAAGGGCGAGGTGGAGCTCGCGGGCCGGGCGATCCTCGATGGGCTTGGCCTCAAGGCCGAGGAGCGCATCAAGCCCAAGGTCGTCTCGAACCAGATCATCCGCTCGGTCGAGCCCTACCAGACCCAGATCATCAATCGGAACAGCGCGGGCATGATGATCCTGCCGGGCGAGAGCCTCTTCATCCTCGAGACCGTCCCGTCGGCGTACGTTACGCTGGCCGCGAACGAGGCGGAGAAGGCTGCGCAGGTCTCGCTCGTCGACATTCGCCCCGTGGGCGCGTTCGGCCGCCTCTATTTGAGCGGCCCCGAAGCGGAGATCGACGCCGCAGCGCAGGCTGCGATCGCGGCGCTTGAGAGCGTGACTGGCGTAGACGCGCCGTCTTCTAGGGACTGAAGGCCTCGCCTTCACACCCGCAACTCACCGTAGTTCAAGCACAAACGCACAGACGAAGAGGAGATCACGATGGCTGACGCGCTGGGCATGATTGAGACGAAGGGTTTCGTGGCCATGGTCGAGGCGACGGACGCGATGGTCAAGGCCGCCAAGGTCGAGCTCGTCGGGTACGAGAAGATCGGCGGCGGCTACACCACGGCGATCGTCCGCGGTGATGTCGCGGCCGTCAAGGCGGCGACCGAGGCCGGCGCGCGCGCGGCGGAGCGCGTGGGCGAGCTCGTCAGCGTCCACGTGATCCCGCGGCCGCACGCCAATATCGACGGCGTGCTCCCGCTCGGTCGCTCGGGCAACGTCAGCGAGACCTGAGCGCGATGCAGCTCGCCAAGGTCATCGGGACGGTCGTCGCCTCACGCAAAGAGGCCGAGCTGAGCGGGCTGAAGCTCCTCGCGGTCGCGCCCATCGACGTCCGCACGGGCGCCGTGAAAGAAGGCGGCCTGGTGGCGGTTGACTCGGTCGGCGCCGGCGTGGGCGAGGTCGTGCTCCTGTGCAGCGGCTCGTCCGCCCGCCAGACCACGGTGACCCAGAACCGCCCCGTGGACGCGACGATCATGGCGATCGTTGACATCCTCGAGGTCGGCGGCAAGGTCGTCTTCCAAAAAGACTGAAGTTCGGGGGCTGACACGTGGACGAGCGGCGCATCGCCCATATCGTCGAGCAGGTCGTTGCCAAGCTCGCATCCGAAGGCGGCCCGAGTGGCCCTGCGGTGCTGCGCCACCCGCGCGGCGCGGGTCATGTCGAGGGCGGGGGACTCGGTGTTCACCCCACCATCGACGCCGCAGTCGCTGCGGCGAAGCGCGCCTTCGACGGCATCCAGCAGGCCAGCCTCGCTGACCGCGCGCGCTACATTCAAGCGCTGCGGGACACCACGCGGGCCGACCTCGAGACCATCGCGCGGTTGGCCGTCGAGGAGTCAGGGCTCGGGCGCTTCGCGGACAAAATCGCGAAGAATCGCCTCGTCGCGGACAAGACGCCAGGCATCGAGATCCTGCAGACGACCGCGTGGACCGGCGACGACGGCATGACCCTCGTCGAGTGGGCGCCCTACGGCGTCATCGGCAGCATCACGCCCTGCACGAACCCGACCGAGACCATCCTGAACAACGGCATCGGGATGCTCGCGGCGGGCAACGCCGTCGTGTTCAACACGCACCCGAGCGCCAAGCGCGTCAGCGCCTACTTCATCGACCGCCTCAACCGCGCGATTCGCGCTGCGGGCGGGCCCGACACGGTCTTCAACTGCGTCGCCGAGCCCACCATCGAGTCGGCTCAGGCGCTGATGAAGCACCCGGGCATTCGCCTCATCGTCGTCACGGGAGGCGGCGCGGTCGTTAAGGCCGCGATGACCTGCGGCAAGCGCGCGATCGCGGCCGGCCCCGGGAACCCGCCCGTCGTCGTCGATGAGACCGCAGACATCGCCAAGGCCGCGCGTGACCTGGTCTTCGGGGCGAGCCTCGACAACAACATCATCTGCATCGTCGAGAAAGAGGTCATCGCCGTCGCGGACATCGCCGACCGTCTCAAGAAGGAGATGAAGGCGAACCACGCCGTCGAGGTCACCGGCCAAGACCTCAAGCGCCTCGAGAAGCTCCTCATCACGCCCGACGACCACGTGAACCGCGACTTCATTGGCAAGGACGCGGCCCTCATCCTGCGTGAGGCTGGCATTCGCGTCCCGGACGACACGAAGCTCGCCTTTGCCGAGGTCGACGAGAAGCACCCGTTCGTGCAGCACGAGATGTTGCTGCCCGTGCTGGGGTTCGTGCGGGTCCCCGACGCAGACGCGGGCATCGCGGCCGCGCTCCGCTGCGAGCACGGCTACGGTCACACCGCCGTCATTCACTCGAACAACGTCAACGTGCTCGCCAAGTTCGCGCGGACGATGAACACCTCGATCACCGTCAAGAACGCGCCGAGCGCCGCGGGCACGGGCCTCGGCGGCGAGGGCTACACCTCGTGGACGATCGCGAGCCCCACGGGCGAGGGGATGACCTCGGCCGTGAACTTCGCGCGGTCCCGCCGCTGCGTCCTCAAGGACGCCTTCCGGATCGTGTGATCCCGAACTCCGACGCGATCGCGCTCATCGAGCTCACGTCCATCGCCCGCGGCCTGCGGGTGCTCGACGCGATGGTCAAGCGCGCGCCCGTGACGGTTGTCCAAGCGGGCACGACGCACCCGGGCAAGTACACGATCCTCGTCCGCGGCGCCGTCGAAGAGGTCGCGCTCGCCCTCGACGCGGGTCAGCGAGAAGCGGGCGACACGCTCATCGACGTCGTTGACTTGCCCAACCCCGACGCCAGCCTTCTCAAGGGCCTCGCTGGTCACTTCTCGCCCCCCACCGACGCGCTCCTCGTCATCGAGACTTACGGCGTCGCGTCTGCGATTCGCGGGGTCGACGCTGCCCTCAAGTCGGCGGACGTCGCGCTCTGCGCGCTCGGCCTCGCGCGCGACCTTGGCGGCAAGGGCTACTTCACGCTCTGCGGCGAGCTGGACGCGGTCGAGGCCGCCGCGCTCGCCGGACGCGCCGCGGTCACCCCCGGTCTCTTGGTCGGCGTCGAGATCATCGCGCGGCCGCACGGCGACACACACCTCGGCCTCCGCTGAGCGCAGCGTTCGCTCAGAGTCGGTCCAGCACGTCGTCGAACTGTCGGTCCACATTGCGACGCAGTGGCCGCTTCTTCTGCGCCTTCGATGTCGCCGGCGCTGCGCTCTTGGGGGCCGAGGCGGCCGCGGATGCCGCCGGGGCAACCTCAATCGGCGCTGCCGAGATGGCGACACTGGGCGGCGACGTCATGGGCGCAGGGGCCGTGGCCACCTGCGCTGACTCGGCTCGGGGCGTCGGCACGCCGGTCTCGTCTGCGGGCTGCCGATAGAACCAGAATGCGGCGCCCGCTGCGCCCACGAAACATGCGACGGCGACCGCGAGAACGCCACGCCCGAGACGCTCCTTAGTCGCCGCCACGGCCGGTTGGTCCTCGGCCCAGCGGGCGCGTCGCTCCGCTTCGAGCTCGGCGGCAGACGGCGCGGACGACAACACCTCGCGAAGCTCGGCCCCATCGCCCTGCGCGTCATCCGAGCGCGTCCCAAACGCGCCTCGACGCACACCGTTCGTGGACTCAGGGCTCCCGGGTGGGTCACGCAACAGCGCGCGCACTTCGGATAGCGAACTGGATACGGGCTCCTCGGGTAGACCACGTCGACCTCGCCCGCTCATGGCGATTCTCCCACGATTCCAGCACCTTCCGCCTCGACCGCATGGTCCAAAAAGGTCACATCCACCCTTCGATTCGCGCGCCGATGAGCCTCCGTATCGTTCGGGAATCGCGGCAGCTCTCTGCCCGAGGCACGAACGCTCAAGGACGTCGGCTCTAGATCACGCCTTGCCCCGAGTACATATCGAGCCAGCGCGGCCGCGCGCGAGCTCGCCAGCGCGTCTTCGGTCTCCATGGGTTCGCCATCGTGCACCCAGAACTCAAGGGCGCAGCGGCGCGCAATGGCCAATTCCAGCAGCTCGTCCACAAACGCCCACGCTGACGGGCGCAACGTCACGTCGCCCGCCTCGAATAGGCCAGGCGAAGCCACGCTCAGCGAAACCCCTCGGTAGCTCTCAAAGACCTCAAGCTCCACCGTGCCGCCGACCTCAACGCCACCGAAGCGCCGCACCAACGCCTTGAGTCCACTCATCGTCCCCGCGCGCTGCCTCGCCGCAAGCGTCGTCTCGCCGCCCTGCGCGCTGTTGCCACGCGCGATCTCGCTCCCCGGCGTCGGGCTCCGAACACCCACGCTCTCCGCGACCGCCTCCGTGAAGCCCTCGGCGCGCGTCATGTCGATGCGCGAGAACGACAGGAGCACCACGAAGAAGGTCAACAGGAGCGACATCAGGTCGGAAAATGTCACGGCCCACGCTGCGCCCCCTTGCTCTCCCGCGGGGTCGCTGCGGAGAGACGCGCGGAGCCGCGCGAGGGCCCTTGCGCGCGCCTTGCCGTCCGAGGGCTCGTCCGGAGGCTGACCGTTCAACGGGCCCCCCCCGGGCTGCCCTTCGGTCCCTCCAGCGCAGCCTCGACCAAGAACGTCACGCTGCGTTGCCCCGGTCGCACCCCCGCCGCCGCGGGCAACATGCGCGTCGGCCCAAGCCCACTCTCATCCCTCAGGCGCTGCGCCAAAACGTCCGCGCGCCCCGTCGCCAACTGCCACGCCCGCTCGGTCGTCGTGTCTGCCTCATCCGCCGGGACCTCGACCACGACGCGTTGTGCCTGAGGCAGGCTCTTCGCGACGGACGCCACCCAGCCGATCAACGCAGCCGAAGAGGGCAGAATCTCGCGCGAATTCGCCGCAAAGACCCGCTCAGCGGGCAGCAGGACCTCAACGCCCCGGTAGGTCTCAAAGACTCGCAGTGACTGCGCGCCCTCGACGCTCGCCTTCCGCATCGCCTCAAGCGCCCCCGCGAGCTGCTTTCGACTCGCAGCCTCGGGTAGCGCCGTGGCGCGCTCCCCAGGGGCCTTGCCGTCTGGCGCCAGGTCCGCCTGAGACTGCTCCACTGCGCTCGACACACCAAAAGCGTCCTGAACCTCGCCCGACACAGCCACGAAGTGCCTCGGGTCCATCGTCGAGAACGAGAACAGCAGCACGAAGAAGGTCAGGATCAGCGACATCGTGTCGCCAAAGGTCAGGATCCACGCGGGGGCGCCCTGTTCGTCGTCCTGCGGCGCCCGCTGCCACTCGGGCCCCACACCCCTCAAGCCTCGTCCTCCGACTGCGCGCCCTCGCGCCGCCGGACGCGCGAGGGCAAACGGTCTCGGGGCGCGACAAAAACGTTCAGCGTCTCCTCGATCATCCGCGGATTCTCACCCCGCTTGAGCGCGAGTACCCCCTCCAGGATGAGCAGCTTATGGTCCGTCTCCTGCCCCGAGCGAAACGCGAGCTTGTCCGCAAGCGGCATCGCGAACAGGTACGCAATCACCGCACCGTAGAGTGTCGTCAGGATCGCGACCGCCATGCCTGGCCCGATCTTCTTCGGGTCGTCCATCCCTGTGAACATCTGCACGAGCCCAATCAGCGTCCCGATCATGCCGAACGCCGGGGACGACGCCGCGATCGCCCGCATGATGGCCTGTCCAGTCTGGTGCCGCGTCCGCATGGCCTGAATGTCCCGCAGCATGATCGCCTCGATCTGCTGGACATCCTGGCCGTCCACACAGAAGGCGACGCCCCTCGCGAGAAACGGATCGCTCAGCTCTACGTGCTCAAGCGAAAGAAGGCCGTCGCGCCTCGCCAAATGCGACAAGTTCAAGAACTCGGCAATCACGTCGTTGGCCGAATCCAAGCGTGTCACGAAAGCGTGTCGCACGATCCTCGCCGTGCTCAACACATCCGCCAGCGGGTAGCGAATGAAGATCGTTGCCGCCGTCCCGCCGAGAACGATCAGGATGGACGGCAGGTTCCAGAACAGCCCCACGCTCCCGCCCATGAGCGAGGCCCAGACGACCAGCGTGGTACCGCCGAAGATGCCGATGATGGTCGCCGCGTCCACGGTGAGGACCTCAAGCCAGAGGGTGTCACCGCAGTCTACGCGTGACGACGGCGCGGCCCAAGAAAGCCGCGCCGTCGACTCAACGCCTGAGCCTCAGGGCGTCGACTCGGGCGCCGGCGCGCCGGTTGCGGGGAGCTGCAGCTTCGGCAGCGAGCCCGCCGCGGGATTCAGCGCCCCGCCCTGGAACGGCAGCGCACCAGGCGGGATCGCACTCCCGCCGGGGAGCATCTGCTTCTCCTCCTCTGCGCCAATCGAGGCCGCGGCCGCTTCCGCCTCGGGCATAAAGGTCTCGATCTGCGCCTGAGTGCGCAGGTTCTTCAGGAGCGCTTGCTTCGCCGTCCGCTGCTTCTTGTTCTTCAGCAGCTTCTCAATCGACTCCTTGACCTCCTCCAGCGGGCGAACCTTACCCTCCTTGTGCTCGATCGCCTTGATGATGTGGTAGCCGAACGGCGACTTCACCGGCTTCGAGAT
>Ga0114972_10000403_pt1 | contig 32050 bp, 30 predicted proteins | sample M_140807_EF_Meta_FD_87354 | JGI IMG/M metagenome (GOLD analysis project Ga0114972, IMG submission 87354) | Freshwater microbial communities from Lake Montjoie, Canada to study carbon cycling - M_140807_EF_MetaG | ecosystem: Environmental > Aquatic > Freshwater > Lake | place: Lake Montjoie...
GCTCCTCAAATTAGATATCCAGATTGTTATGGTATTGATATGAGTAAACTGGGTGACTTTGTTGCATTCAAGGCTGCAATTGAATTATTAAAAGAAAATGGCAAACAAAATTTATTGAATGATTTAATGGTGCAATACAGATTGATGGAAAAAAATAACGAATTACATACTCAAAATTTGGTTCGTCAAATTTATGCTCCCTTTACAGCTGAGGAAATATCAAATAAAATTGCCGCACTAATAACCCCTACAGGATTAAATATTCCGGTGGAAGTTATTTATCAAACTATTGAAACCCTTCATGAATCTTGCCCTAATAATAAAGGCGATTGGTACTTTACAGGCGACTACCCTACTCCGGGAGGAAATAAAGTTTGTAACAAAGCTTTAATGAATTATTTAGAAGGAAAAAATATAAGAGGGTACTAAAAATGAAAAGGTTGTTCATAATAAGACATGCAAAAAGTAGTTGGGCTGAACCGCATCAATCTGATTTTGAAAGACCCTTAAATGAGAGAGGAAAAAAAGATGCTCCCATAATGGCTGCCCGACTTCATGAAAAAATTAATTCAATTGATTACATACTTTGTAGCAGTGCTTTAAGAACAAAACAAACAGGTGATTTTTTTTGCAAGGAATTTAACCTAGAAAATGATTCGATTGAATATGTAGATAAATTATATCATGCGCCAGCTTCTATTATTTTTTCCGTTGTAGAAAAACTAAACGATAAATTAGATTCTGTAGCCGTAATTTGTCACAACCCCGGAATAACAGAATTTGTAAATTCATTATGCTACAAAGTTCATATTGACAATATGCCTACCTGTGCCATATTTGCTGTACAAATAAAAAAAGAAAGTTGGAAAAATTTTGAAAGCGCTGAAAAAGAATTTTTGTTTATTGACTATCCCAAAAAGAATTAAATTATTTTTTCAAAATACACTGCTGTTTTTTCTGGATTGTTATAGTATGCCTCTATTTCATAAAACCCCATAGATTTATATAACTGCATAGCAGGCAACATAGTATTTAAAGTATCTAAAAGTATTTTTTGATATCCCATTTCTTTTGCTAAATCTATTGAAAGTTGAAGTAATTTTTTTCCGATTCCTTTGCCTTGATAATTAGGCTGAACATACATTCTTTTTAACTCGGCAACTTTTTCTTTGTGAGGTCTAATAGCCACTGATGCAATAAAATCATTATCATGCTTACATAAAACAATAGTTCCTAGCGGGGGTGCGTAAATTGTTTTTATTGATTTCAATTCATCTTCGAAATGCTGAAATGACAAATCAATATTTAACCAATCTGCATATTCTTTGAATAGTTTTACTGCTGCCTGATATTCATGTTCTTCCTTTACTTGTACATATTCAATCATTACTCACAGATTTATTGTTTAAGAAAACGCCTACAAAAATAAGAGCAGCGCTTATTATTTTATACATATCTAACACTTCGCCTAACATTAAAATGGCTATAATACTTGCAAATATGGGTTGAGAATAAATGTATGCCCCAGATACCGATGCGCCCAAATGCTTGATGCCATATACGTTAAAAGTATAAGCAAGAAAGGTTCCACAAAATATTATTAAAAACAAAACCGCAAACTGTGTAGAATGATATTCAGTCCAAGGAGTTGCAGTAAATTCTGACCAACAAAATGGAAATGCAATAAAAACGCCCATTGTAAACAAAATTCGCATTACTGTTATGGGATGATATCTTTTCATGAGTGGCTTTACCAACACAAAATAATAAGAGTAAGAAATTGCATTTAATATCACTAAAATATCTCCCCATAATACATTCGACCCTGAGCCTGAATTTTTTTTGTGGAGCATTAAAATTACCGCTCCTGTTACTCCTAACGTTAACCCCAATATTTTATTAAAACTCAATTTCTCTTTTAATATCCAAGCTGCAATTATGGTTATAAAAATTGGAGTAGTAAGCATCAGTAAACTGGCATGAATAGAATAAGTAAGTGAGAGCCCTTTTATAAATAATAATTGATTGATCACAATTCCTAGTAACGCGCAAATAAAAAATCGTTTGAAATGAATTTTTTGGATTGGTTCTTTTTTGTTTTGAAAGAAATAAAAGAACCATAATAATATGGCGGTAATCAACATTCTAATAAAGTTTAAACCAAACGGGAGAATATAATTTCCATTGATTAAATATTTAACCGCTGTAAAGTTTATGGCAAAAAAAACATTGGTTCCAATAAGTGCTAAATGAGGTTTAATATCTCTTTTCAAAAAATTGAATTTTAAGTGGGAAATTAACTCTTTTTAATAATTCAGGACTTGAATCTTAAAATTTACTCAACAATTGGACTTTTTCATTTTTACAGAAACGCCAATTAGAAATTATCAAAACTCATATTTCATTTGTTTGAAGCAAAAATATTACATTACTTTTGCGTCGCTATATTTCAATATTTTTCAAACTTTATTATCATGTCGTTAATTACTGTAGGCACGATGGCTTTTGATGCCATTGAAACACCTTTTGGAAAAGTAGATAAAATTGTGGGCGGATCGGCTACTTATGTGGCTTATGCAGCAAGCAATTATGTACAACCTATTTATCAAATTTCTATCATTGGAAATGATTTTCCAGCAGCAGAAATTGATGCATTAAAAAACAGAGGCGTTCAATTGGAAGGCGTAGAAGTTGTTCCTGATAAAAAGTCTTTTTTCTGGAGTGGAAAATATCATTTGGATATGAACACCAGAGATACGTTAGTAACTGATTTAAATGTATTGGCAGATTTTAATCCAATTGTGCCTGAACAATATCAAGGGTCGCCATTTTTAATGTTAGGTAATTTGATGCCTAAACTTCAAATGAGTGTAATTAATCAAATGAAGACAAGACCCAAATTAATTGTGATGGACACAATGAATTTTTGGATGGACATTGCATTGGATGATTTAAAAGAAGTGTTGAAAAAAGTGGATGTGTTAATGGTTAATGATAGCGAAGCGCGTCAGTTGAGTGGAGAGTTTTCGTTGGTAAAAGCGGCTCGTGTAATTATGAATATGGGTCCAAAATATTTAATTATTAAGAAGGGAGAACATGGGGCGTTGTTGTTTCATGAACAACATGTATTTTTTGCACCAGCTTTACCTTTAGAGGAGGTGTTTGATCCAACCGGTGCTGGAGATACTTTTGCTGGAGGATTTATTGGATACCTTGCTAAAACTGAAGATATAAGTTTTGATAACATGAAAAGAGCTATTATCGTAGGAAGTGCATTAGCTAGTTTTTGTGTTGAAAAATTTGGTCCAGATAGAATGAAGGAATTAACCAAAGCTGAGATTGATGAAAGAATCAATCAGTTTGTGCAATTGGTAAACTTTGATATTGATCTAGTATAAGTATGCTTGAAATTCTTAGTCTTTTTTTTCTTTGCAAAAAAATTGGTGGTATAGCTCATCAAAAAGGTCTTTCACAAAACCGATGGAAAATCTATACCATTTTGGCGTGGATAGGATTTGAGTTTTTAGGCGCAATACTCTCTGTCGCTCTTTTTGGTTTTGATATGAATAATCTAATGGGATTAGGTTTGTTCGCTTTGGCCAGTGCTTTTGGTGGCTATCTTTTAATTCTTCGTATACTAGAAAATAAACCTGATAGAATAGAGGAATAAAACAATTATTGCTTCAACACAATAGCATTTTTGCATTTTTTAATTTCCCCTTTTAAATTAAACAAATCAGAACAAACAATATAAATGCCTGTTGGTAATTGTTGTCCATTTTGATTCAACCCATCCCAACTAAAAAAGCCTGATATTCCACAAACAGCATTGTTGGCGATGCTTTTTACAAATCTTCCACGCTGATCAAAAATAGTAATGTTTGCTACATATCCAGGTGATTTAAAGGAATAGTTAACCTTCAAGAAGTCGTTGACGCCGTCATTGTTTGGACTGATTGACAAAGGATCAATTATGATATTCTGTTCGTTATTAAAAGTGCTAATATTGTTTTGAGAATTTTTATACGTGGGTGTTCCATAACCCACACTAGTAGCTGCGCTATGCCAGTTTTCTTTATTTTGTGTTGGTGCATTGATATCAATTCTTTCAAGAGAAACGCCTTCCACATTATCTAATAATTTAAAATGCCAATCCGATTGATAAGATAGCTGATCAATAATTTTTCCATTATCATTTAAAAGAAATAAAGTTCCCTTATCGTCATTCATTGAAGGCATGCTATTTAATTGTAGAATTCTTTCTGGAAAAGGTGTAAAAAAGTCTCTTTTTATTACGTAAGCATTCTCTGTAATCAATAAATATTCTCCAGAAAAAAACAAAATGTCTTTTTCTGATAGCTTTATAATATTATCAATGTGACCATAATAATCAGCATTAGCAAGGTAAAGATTTTTTAAGTTAAGTGGTTTGTTACTTCTGTTTACCATTTCAATATAATCTACACCATCAAAATTTGGATTAAATAAAATTTCATTGATTACAACATCGAAACTATCTAACTGTTGAAATAAGGCAAACTTAGATTTGTTTTTATTTTCGATTGCATTACCAATACAATCTTTTATTCCATCTACTACTATTTCATAAATGATTCCTTTTTGAAAGGGAGATTTAAGTTGTAATTGTACAGTATTAAATACAGGTTGAATAACTGTAACCTTTAAAGGATAGCCAATTCCATTATTAACGTAATAATGATTTGTATTGGCAGATTCCACACTATCGAGTGGTTCATTAAAAACTAACATTACTTGTAAACTGTCAATTGCATATGCTCTAAGTAATTCGGGATTGGATAAGTCTAGATTAACGGCATCAATGCTATTAATCTTTCCCGGAGTACCGCCAATACTTGCATTAGAAGCGCTCCAGTTTTCTGCGCCAGCACAAGGGTTGTTTAAGTCTATCATTTCTAAAGTCCAACCGCCTTGTTTTTTTAATTCGTTTCTATACCATGTGTCGTTATAATCTACCGCATGAATTGTTTTTCCTTCAGGTGATACTAAATAAATTAAATCTGAAGAATTAGACAAAGAGGGAAAATAGGTAACACTTAAAACAGCTCCATAAATAATCAACTGATTTAAAGAGGTGCTACTACAAATAATAACAGAGCTATCTGGCTGCAGAATAAAGCTTTTCATTGATCCGCTTATTGAATTGGACTTTGCTAATTTCCAATTTAATAAATCAATTGCATGGGCACTAATGTTTCTTATTTCAATCCATTCGCAATTTGGTAATCCAACTGCTGGAGTTGGGTCGGCCATTATTTCATCAATGACAAGCTCATAGGTCTGTGCAATTAAACGAATACTCGTATCAGAAATAGAAATAAGATTTGTATTTTCTATTTCCGCATCACAATTAGTGTTAATTATAATTAAAGCAAAAATTGAAAGGATTGTTTTCATATGTATGTTTTTATTTTTAATTACTGTCACTTGTTATGCAGTTTATGTTCATCCTTAACTTATTTTTAAAAATTCTTTGAGGCATTTAATGTGTGTGATTCAAAAATAATTATTGAATAAATCTTAAGGATAGAATTGAAGATGCAGGTGAACTTAAATGTTTACAAACGATTATAGAGGATGATTAAAAAATCTCAAAAGTTATATGATAGTAGAAAGAGATTGAAATTTAAAAAGTATTAAACTTATTTTTGTAAACTAAAATCATCCACAATGAAAGTTGCAGTAATTGGAGCCACAGGCTTGGTTGGAACAAAAATGTTACAAGTATTAGCAGAAAGAAATTTTCCTGTTACAGAATTATTACCTGTAGCATCTGAAAAATCTATTGGAAAAAAGATAAGTTTCAAAAACAAAGAATATACGGTAGTTGGGATGCAAGATGCAATTGATGCAAAACCCAACGTTGCAATATTTTCTGCTGGAGGTGGTACTTCTTTAGAATGGGCGCCAAAATTTGCTGCGGCAGGTATTACTGTAATTGATAACTCTAGTGCTTGGAGGATGGATCCTGAAAAAAAATTAGTGGTGCCAGAAGTAAATGCAAATGTATTAACTGCTACCGACAAGATAATTGCAAATCCAAATTGTTCTACAATTCAACTGGTAGTTGTTTTAAAACCTTTGCATGATAAATATAAAATCAAACGTGTTGTAGTGAGTACTTATCAAAGTGTAACAGGAACTGGAGTAAAGGCAGTAGATCAATTAATGAATGAGAGAAAAGGTATTGTTGGAGAAATGGCCTATAAATATCAAATTGATTTAAATGCAATCCCTCATATTGATGTGTTTCTTGATAATGGATATACTAAGGAGGAAATGAAAATGACAAATGAAACAAAAAAAATCATGAGTGATGATTCTATATTACTAACGGCAACCTGTGTTCGTATTCCTACTATTGGTGGGCACAGCGAATCTGTAAATATTGAATTTGAAAATGATTTTGATGTGGAAGAAGTAAAGTCGCTTTTATCAAAAACTCCTGGAGTTGTTTTACAAGATGACATCAACAATTTCATTTATCCAATGGCAATAACAGCTCATGATAAAGATGATACTTATGTTGGAAGAATTAGAAGAGATGAAACTCAGGCCAATACTATGAATTGCTGGATTGTAAGTGATAATTTAAGAAAGGGCGCTGCTACCAATGCTGTTCAAATTGCTGAGTGTTTAATGGAAAAGAAATTTATTTGGTAGTTGATATTTTCAATTTTAGGTTTTATTTTCCCAAGGCATGTTGTGTAATTTCTTTTTAGTTCCTAAAAAATTACAGATTTTTATAGCTGCATTTTCTTCCTTAAGATTAACAATTAACAGGTCGTTTGGTCTGTCTTTAAAATATTCGATTATTTCATTATTGTAATCGTTATAATGTTTTTTTAGAATCTCTTCGTTGTAAATATCATTTTCGGGGGTTGGATATAAAAATCGATTCACTTCCCACATCCAGCCTTTTTTTACATAATTATAATTCATTAAATCTTCTTTTGTGGGCACATGTTTTGTTCCCATTAGTTTACTATGATAAGAAGTAACCGATTTATACCATTGGTCTGGAGAATCTCTGATTGTGAGAATAAATTTACTATTGGGAAATGCCTTATCCATTATTTTGTACGTGCCATTCAAACTAAATGGAATATCTTGAAAAGCTTGTCCATTGTATTTTACGTAATTTAAAAGGGTTGAATAATCTCCTTTTTTTACATCATAAAATAAAAATTCGGCAGACGATTGTTTTGCTTCAATTAGCCCAAGTTTAGATAACAAATTCCCTAAGCTATCGGGGGAAGATTGTTTCGCTACAATTATATCAAGTTTAGATAAAAATTTTCCTAGGCTAGTAGTACCAGTTTTATTTCTACCAATACAAAATACTTTGTTACTATTTCTGATTTTTATCTTTCTATATATTTCCCTAATGCCTTTTTGAATTTTTTTTGTGATCATACTTTTTATTTTGATTCATCAAACACTTAAAATTCAATAAAAAATTAATTGATTGTCCAGGTTTCGTTTCCTTTTAATAATTTATCTAAGTTACCTTTTCCTTTTTGGGCAATAATTTCTTCAATTTGCATTGTCATTACATCTTCATAACAAGCTCTTTCTGTTTGATAGAAAACACCAAATGGACGAGGTAAATGATTGTCTATACTAGGATCATCAAACATTCTCACTAAAATTTGAGCTTTATAAAAATCCTTTTCATCATGAATCCATAAATCATCTAAGCTATCTCCTTCATTAATGGAAACCACAACAGGCTTGAATCCGTCAAGTTTAATTCCTTTATTTTGATTAGCTCCAAAAATCAATGGCTTTCCTTGTTCAAGAAAAATAACCTCTTCCATTTTTGTGCCTTTCTCGGTAAAAATTTCAAAAGCTCCATCATTAAAGATGTTGCAATTCTGATAAATTTCTAAAAAAGAAGCACCTCTGTGTTCATTAGCTCTTAACAACATTTGTTGAAGATGTTTAGGATCTCTATCCATTGAACGGGCAATAAAAGTTCCATCTGCTCCCATCGCTAAAGCAAGGGGGTTAAAAGGATGATCAATGCTGCCATAGGGAGTGCTCTTAGTAACTTTATGCTCTTCAGAAGTAGGTGAATATTGCCCCTTTGTTAATCCATAAATTTGATTGTTGAACAATAAAACATTTACATCAAAATTTCTCCTTAATAAATGAATGGTGTGATTACCGCCAATGCTTAATCCATCGCCGTCGCCTGTTACAATCCAAACACTCAATTCAGGGCGAGCGGCTTTTAATCCACTTGCAACAGCGGTTGCTCTTCCATGAATACTATGCATTCCATATGTGTTCATGTAATAAGGAAATCTGCTGCTACAACCAATGCCAGATATAATAACAATATTTTCTCTCGGAATTCCCAAAGTGGGCATCACTTTTTGTACTTGAGCCAAAATGGAATAATCTCCGCAACCAGGGCACCAACGCACTTCTTGATCAGTTGCAAAATCTTTGGCTGTTAAAGGTGCAGCTATATCTATATCACTCATAATCTCAATTTTAAGGCATAAAGTTACTACATAATCATTCAAAATTCTGATGCCTTGTTAATAGAAATAATTTTAGTTTTTGGGAAGCTTCTCAACTCTTTTTTACCTTTGATAAAATCATGGGACAAAAAAAACTACTTCGCTTCGCTCAAATAAAAGAACTTCCAAATGTATTTGAATATCCAACAGAAATGGCTGGAACTTGGAAGCAACAATTTAATAATAAACATCCAATCCTATTAGAGTTGGCTTGTGGAAGAGGAGAATATACTGTAGGACTTGCCGCTATGTTCCCTTTGCAAAATTTTATTGGCATTGATGTGAAAGGAAATAGAATGTATTTAGGCGCAAAAAAATGTTTAGAAGCGGCTATTCAAAATGCAAGATTTTTAAGAAGCCAAATAGAAATGATATCTGATTATTTTCAAGCAGATGAAGTAGATGAAATTTGGATTACTTTTCCAGATCCTCAATTAAGAACCTCGAGAGCAAAAAAAAGGTTAACACATCCTCGTTTTCTTAGGTTGTATCAAAAAGTTCTTAAACAAAATGGATTCATTCATTTAAAAACAGATTCTCCAAATTTGTATCAATTTACATTGTTGGTAATAAAAAAATATGGTTTGAATTTGATAACAAGCTGTGATGATGTGTATGGTCAATCTGAAATTGATGAGCGTTTAAAACTTAAAACACATTATGAGCAATTAGATATTGCTGGTAGCAATAAAATATTTTATATTCAATTTTCATTGAATTCAGTTATTCCAGATCTTGACAATGAATTACAACAAATATTAAAAGAAACAGAGCACACAGAATTATCATAAAATAAAAAGAATGGCAGATCAATTAATAGAGGGATTAGATTTTTATTACAATGAACAAGGGTTTGTGGTGCTTACAGAAAAATATCATTTAGACAAAGGGTATTGTTGTGGGAATGGATGTAAGCATTGTCCATATGAGTTCAATGCTGTACCAGAGCCTAAGCGAAGTGAATTAATCGAATTTTATGGAAAAAACAAACGCAACTAATCAAGATAAAGAGTATTCGTTTTTCCAAGACGTGTTTGAAGTTGTTATTCAAATTCCAAAAGGCAGAGTTACATCTTATGGGGCCATTGCAAATTTTTTAGGAACAAAATTGAGTGCCCGAATGGTAGGATGGGCGATGAATGCTTCACACCAATCTGAATTGTCTATTCCAGCACACAGGGTAGTAAATAGAAATGGAATGTTAACTGGTAAAAATCATTTTGCTACTCCTAATTTGATGGAATCATTGCTCAAAAAAGAAGGTGTTAGTGTTGAGAATGATTGTGTAGTAGATTTCAAAAATATCTTTTGGGACCCTTTAAAAGAATTAAGTTTGTAACAAGGTAAAAAGAATTCAAAATCTTTCTATTAAAAGCACACTCATCACATCATGTCAGAAAAATTTTTCAGAGGAAAGATTGTCTTTATTAATAACGACAAACAAAGAGTCACCATTGAATATATTAATGGAAATAAAACAAAAGAAATCTTTGCTATTGTAGATGAGATTCATCAAGAAAGAATGATTCAACAAAAATTAATTAAAAAAGCACATCGTTTTCTTGTTGGTGATTGTGTGAAATTTATTATCAAAAAATCTGCAGCCAATGTCTTTTTTGCAGATCATGTGCTATATGAATACAATAATGCTTTAGAAGCCCTTATCAATCAATCAAAAGTAGAAAATAAATTTTTGGGGTATGTAAAGATTATTGATGAAAAATATTTCATCAAAGAAATAAATTCTTACTTGTTTTTTCCTTTGGAAATTTCAAAATTTGAGGAGCCGCCTTTAGAAACTACAAAGGCAATTACTTTCAAGTTTCTTAATACACTTAAACCAGAAAAGATAAAGGCTTCTTTGATGAATCATGCATATTCAGCGGATTTTAACGCCATTATAAAAAAACATAAAAAAGAAGAACCTATTAAAGCTATTGTAAAAAAAATAACCTCTTTTGGAATTTATCTTGAGTTAGAAAATAGCAAAATAGAATGTAAAATTCCTTTCAATGAAACATTAACGAAAAACAAATTTGCAGTTGATGATGAAGTTATGACAAAGGTTATTCATATTGCATCTGATAGAATTGTTGTAGAGATCACACAATAAAACTATTTTAGCCGTAATTTTTCCGGAAATAATATCTTACTCCTAATCCTACATAAAAAACAGAAGTTGTTTTTTCAATGTATGTGCTCGAATTAATAGATGATAAAGTACTTGAGAGTTGCGCATAATAGCTTGGCATGTAACCATAACCAATTTCAATAGGCGTTGTGATTTTTCCCTTGTAGCCCCATATAAACTCTATTCCACCACCTACATAACCTCCAAGCCTAGTGTTTTTTGAAGCTGGAATTGTTTTGTAAATATTATTATCATTATCGTATAAATATTGTTCTGCTATTTTTGAGTTTACTATTCCAATATTTCCTGTAAAAAATATTCGATGAGAAAAAGAAATGTCTCCACCGTAATTTCCAATGCCACTTTCTTTAAAGTTAGTTCGTAAATAAACTCCTTCGTAATTGGCACCGTTAGTTGCACCAAAACCATTATTAGGAATTATCTGTACTCCAGTGTGTATATTATCATTAAAAGAGTATCCGGCTTCTATTCCTAGTAAATTAGTTCCGGTAGTCATTCCAAAATGCACCCCTTGGGAAAATGTTTTTAATATAAAAATATTCAGAACAACAATTGATAAAAAAATTTTACTAGTCATTATTAAAAAAATTTATCAAATATAAGTAGTATTTATTTTAACCAATCATAATCAGGGCTAATCATCAGATATACTATAACTCCTGTGATGGCAACATAGAACCAGATTGGCCAAGTTATTCTTGTTAATTTTTTGTGTTGCTCGTATTCTCCAATCAGGGCTCTGTAAGCGCTAAACAAAATAAAGGGTAAGATGATTCCAGCCAAAGGAATGTGAGTAAAGAGAATGATGTAGTACACCGTTTTTATCATTCCTACACCTTGAAACTTTGTTTCATCGGTTAGTAAATGATGCGCTATGTAGCTTAATAAAAAAAGTACTGATAAAATTATAGCTGCCAACATGATGTTTTTATGTAGACTATAATTTTTTTTCTTGGCAGAAATGATACCTATTAATAACAAAATGGCAACTAATGAATTGATGATAGCGCTTGCAGTTGCAAAATAATGTGGATTAAAAGGTAGGTCTACTGTTAATTTTACTTTGCTTAATATTACCACCGCAGCAAATACAATTATTGAAACTGCATAAATAAAAAGCTTTGCTTTTGAATCATTTTTTTTAAAAGTAGGAGTCAACATCGTATTTAGATTTTTTTTTGTTAAGCAAACTTACAAGTAAAATGGTTAATCCAATTCCAATAAAAATAACCGGGAGATATGGAATAAATTCTCTGAAAATGGAAGGACTTGTTTTGTCTTTTTCCAGCATGATTGTAGGTATGTCGCTCGCTAATCTTGCTTGAGCTAATGTATCAAAACCATTGTACCAACCTCTTATTACTCTGTTGGTATCTAATAAGAAAAAGTTTTCGGTATGAATGAAAGCAGTGTCAACTTCAGTATCTGCAATACTTGCTTTCATTTCTTGTAAGGCAAAATCATAAACCTCTGCTTTGTTGCCTGTTAAAAACCACCAGGAGTCGTGATTTACATTAAAGCGATCTGCGAATTGTCTTAATTGTGTTACGCTATCATTTTCTGGATCTACACTTATGCTGATGAATTGAACAATATCTGGATTTTGTTGAAATGACTGTTGAAGCTTTTTCATTGAATGAGCCATGCCCGGACAAATACTTGGACAATGAGAAAAAAAGAAATCAACCACTAAGATCTTTCCGTGTAAATCATCCAAAGAAACTTTTTTACCAAGCTGATTAGTGAAAGTTACATTTTTTACTTTATGCCAAATAGTATCGTTGTATGATTTTCCTCTTTTTTCTTTTACAACAATGCTGTCGTAAAAATAATGAGGTGGCATATGCACAGCTGTTTCGCTGTATAACTTCATAATCCAATAACCTGAAAGCGGTAATGCTATGGCTATAATAAGGGCAAATACTGTTTTTTTATTCAAGGTTTGTGTAATTAAATTAAAATAAAAAACCATCGTTGTATGAATGCAAACGATGGTTTATAATATTTTTTTAAAAATTTTATTTCGCTTCGTGTGCTGATTTTTCTGTTTGTTCTATTTGATTAGGTCTACTGCCTGCTGATGTGTTTCTTAAGTTTTTCCAGCTATTTCCATCGCTAAGAAATGCAATAATAAACCATACAAATAAAACTAAAGGAACAACAATTGTCATTATCAAATTTCTTATTTCATCACCAAGGTGCATAAAAACAGAAACAATGTAATAAGCTTTTGCTAAGGTTAAAATAGCGATTGCGCATTTTGTAGATAATACTAAGGCTTCAGAAATTTTACCATGTTGATCATACAAAAAGTAACCTAATCCTAACTCAATGATGGTAAGAATAGAAAGAACCCAGAATATTTTCCATATTTTTTTTGTTCCTCCAGAATGTTCTGGTTGAAAAGTAATTTCTGGAGATGAAAGTTTTGAATGTGCTGACATAAATATCTTGATTATAAATTAATTTAAACTAGGTAAAAACATAAGAATACAAAAACCCAAACTAAATCGACGAAATGCCAGTAAAGCCCTGCTTTTTCAATCATTTCATAATGTCCTCTTTGATCAAAATGGCCTAATTTGGTTTTGATGTACATAACAATATTAATTATAACTCCACTAAATACGTGAAATCCATGGAATCCGGTGATACCAAAAAAATACCCTCCGAATGCAATTGGTCCAGTGTGCGTTGCGTGTAATCCTGAAGAAGCAATTTGATTAATTAATTCTTGGTTTGATAAGCTTGATGTAGCATGATGAGCTGCTGCTTCTGCTCCACCATGATGTAAAGTTGATGCAATAGCTACCAACTGTTGATGAGATGTTTTTTGTAATGCTCCCATCAATTCTGTGTTGGATAGCGCTTCTCCCCAAGGATTCATTTTTACTGTAGTTGGCAAAACACTTAATGTTCCATCTCCCAACATTGCAACATGTTCTCCAGTTAATAAGTGAGTCCATTCCCAAGCCTGACAACCCAAGAAAGCAAAACCACCGATAATAGTCAAGATCATGTATTTTTCTACTCCTTTTTTATTCATGTGGTGTCCTTCATGCACAGCCAATACCATAGTAACGGAGCTGAAAATCAAAATGAATGTCATCAAACTCACAAAAGCCAATGGAAGATTTGCATGACCTGCAAATGGAAAAGAATTAAACACATGGTTAGGATCTGCCCAATGATTTACACTAAAACGAATAGTGCCATAACTGATAAGAAATGCACCAAATGTAAAGGCATCACTCATTAAAAAGTACCACATCATTACTTTTCCGTAACTGACGTTGAATGGGCTTTTTCCGCCGCTCCACCATTTTGTTCCTGAAGGAATTGCTGTTGATTCCATAATTATTCAAAATTAACTTTTATTATAAAATCAAAATTTTAAAGTCAAAATTTTGCTTTTTCTATTTTACTTTTAATTTTTTACTTCTATCTAATCATGATCAAAAAGACAAGTAAATAAATCCAAAGTATATCTACAAAATGCCAATAGGTTAACATTAACTCAACCGACACAATGCTATAATTTCTTTTTTTGGTACTAAAGGATTTTAATAACATAATTATTAATCCTAAAATGCCTCCCATAACATGAAGTCCGTGTAATCCTACAATTACATATAAAAACGAGAACGCAACATTAGCTTGTAAAGTCATTCCTATATTCCAAAACTCCTTAAATCCAATGAACTGTGTTGCAACAAACAATAATCCAAGGACTAGTGTTGCCAACATTAATCTTCTATACTTCAACATGTATCTTTCTTTGAATGCTTTCAGTGAAAGATGAATGGTTAAGCTGCTTAATAAAATTACAACTGTGCTGTACCAAAAAGCAATTGGCAATTCAAAAGTATGCCACCCAGCTTGGTTGCGTTTAACAATATAAGCACTCGTTAAACCAGCAAACATCATTACAATGCTACCAATACCAACCCACAAAGTGAATTTGTGTGGATGAATTTTATTTTTGGGTTGTATCGCCTCTGTTTCCATTACTGCTTAACTTTTTAATTTTTTTATTTTAGTTGAGTTTTATTTTATCAGCATATAAACTCAAAAAAACAATCATCAAATAAAAATAAGAACTGAACATTAATTTTCTAGCGGAAGGTATATCCATATTGATATACAACAAAACGCTTTTATAAACCATAAACAAATTGCAGGCTAATAAAATCCACATACTTGTTTCTCCTGAAATTTTAAACATGTAGGGTGTTATTCCTACAGGTATCATTAAGGCACTATACATGATTGTTTGAATCGCTGTAAATTTAGTTGGTCCTTTATCACTTGGTAATAATTTGAAACCTGCGGAGCTGTAATCTTTATGTGCTACCCAAGCAATAGCCCAAAAATGTGGGAACTGCCATAAAAATTGAATAGTAAATAATATCCAGCCGCCCATCCAATTATCATTACCACTACCAAAACTTGCGACCCATCCAATTAAACAAGGAAGCGCTCCTGGTATTGCGCCTACTAATACTGCAATTGAATTTATTTTTTTTAAAGGTGTATAAACAAAGCCATACAACAATAAACTAAATAAACTTAACCAAGCTGCCTCTGAACTAAAAGTGTACATGATGGCAATTCCAATAGTACCAGCAATTCCTGCAAAAGACCAAGCTTCCCCTTTAGACATTCTGCCACTAGCAATAGGCCTGTTAGCCGTTCGCTTCATCATTGAATCTGTATCTTTTTCAAGAATTTGATTAATCGTATTAGCGGATCCTGTAACCAAAATACCACCTACAAAAAGTAAAAGAACTTGTATCAGATCGAAACTGATATTGGGTGCAAGTAAGTAACTTATTACTGTACTAAAAACAACCATAAAACTCAAAGTGAATTTTATCAATAAAAAATAATCTTTCACTTTGCTTGCCAATACAAATGATATTGAATTGGATATGGTCTTTTTTTCTTGCACTTATTATTAATGTTTGCTTTCATCTGCACCAACCGGTACATCTTGTGCAATAAAATCTTTTCCGTCTTTTGAATAATCATAAGGCCAACGATGTACTTCTGGAATATCACCAGGCCAGTTACCGTGTCCAGGACGTAAAGGAGTTGTCCATTCTAATGTGTTTGCATTCCATGGATTTAAATCCTTTACCTTTCTTCCCTTCCAAATACTATAAAAGAAGTTTATTACAAATAATATTTGTACTGCAAATACAATCAATGCAACAATACTGATAAATTGATTTAACCCTCCAAACATTTTAAATGACTCCCAATTTGAGAAATCATAGTAACGACGAGGCATACCAGCTAATCCTTCATAATGCATTGGCCAGAATATTAAATACGCACCAACAATTGTTACCCAAAAATGAATATAGGCTAAGGTGTTATTTAAGTAGCGACCAAACATTTTAGGATACCAATGGTATACACCTGCAAACATTCCAAAGAATGAGGCAACCCCCATTACTATATGGAAATGCGCAATCACAAAATAAGTATCATGTAAGTGAATGTCTAATGCAGAGTTACCTAAGAAAATACCTGTTAAACCTCCGCTGATAAATAAGCTTACAAATCCAATAGCAAACATCATGGCAGGAGTGAATCTGATATTTCCTTTCCATAAAGTAGTTAACCAATTGAATACTTTAATGGCAGAAGGAACGGCAATTAATAATGTTAACAACACGAATACAGAACCCAGAAATGGATTTAATCCTGTTACAAACATATGATGCGCCCAAACCAAAAAAGCCAAAATTGTAATAGCGAATAAAGATCCAACCATTGCCATATAGCCAAATATTGGTTTGCGACTGTTAACTGATAAGATTTCTGAAGACATACCCATTGCCGGTAGTAGAATTATATAAACCTCAGGATGACCTAAGAACCAGAATAAATGTTGAAATAAAATAGCACTTCCTCCTTCATTTGGTAAAATTTTTCCAGCAACAACGATATCACTTAAGTAAAAACTTGTTCCTAAATTTCTATCAAATAATAATAAAATTGCACCAGACAATAATACAGGGAATGATAATACTCCTAATACAGCTGTAAAAAACAAAGCCCAAATTGTTAATGGCATTCTTGTCATGCTCATTCCTTTGGTACGCATGTTTAATATTGTAGAAATATAATTTAATCCTCCAAGTAATGAAGAAACAATAAACATAGCCATACTTACCAACCATAAATCCATTCCAATTTTACTTCCTGATGAAGCATCACCCAAAGCACTTAAAGGAGGATAAATTGTCCATCCACCACTTGCTGGACCGGTTTGAACAAATAATGAAGACATCATTATTACAGAAGCCAAAAAGAAAAACCAATAGCTAAGCATATTTAACATTGGCGAAGCCATGTCTCTTGCACCAATTTGTAATGGAATTAAAAAGTTGGCAAACGTTCCACTTAATCCTGCTGTTAATACAAAAAACACAAGGATAGTTCCATGCATTGTTACCAAAGCATAATAAAACTCTGGTTGTAATTTTCCTCCTTGTGCCCAATGCCCAAGCATGTCTTCCAACCAAGGATACGTTGCTTCTGGATTAGCAAGTTGTAAACGGAAGATAACTGAAAACAATCCTCCAATTATAGCCCATATAATTCCTGTAACTAAAAATTGTTTAGCGATTGTTTTATGGTCTTGACTAAAAACATATTTAGTTATAAATGTCTCTTGGTGATGATGATCGTGATGAGCATCTCCATGAGTGTCATGATGTGTTGTTTCGTGTAAAGTAGCTGTACTCATAGTATAGTCTGAATTAAGATTTTTGTCTTTATTATTTCATTGAAACAGTCTGAGCAATTGGTGTACTTACCATTGAGCTATCGATAGTTTCTGTTTTTTTATTAGTTGGATCTTTTTCTGGATAAAAGGTAAGATATTCTGGTTTTTGTTGAGCAAGCCAGTTTTTATAATCCGCTTCGCTTTCTACAACAATTACACCACGCATAGAGAAATGGCCTTTACCGCACATTTGATCGCAACTTATTTCATATACAAAATTTGGGTTGCCTGTTCTTTTCTTCATTTCTTCTGTTGTATACTTTGGTGTAAACCACATGGTTGTTGGTATGCCAGGTACGGCATCCATTTTCATTCTAAAATGAGAAAGGCCAACATCATGTATGACATCCATTGCATTTATTACAAGCTTTACTGGTTTGCCAACAGGTAAATGCATTTCTGTTGTATGCAAGTCATCCCAACTTTCTGGATCTTCAAAATCTACGCCTAATGTGTTTCCTGAAGGTTGATTATATAGTTTATAGTTTTTCTTTCCAAGTTTACCATCAGTTCCAGGATACCTCATATCCCATGCAAATTGATGACCTGTTATTTCAACAACAACAGCATCTGCTGGGGCAGCGGCTGTCATTTTAAACCAATACTTTAATCCAAAAACAACAAGTACGGTTAAAAATATAGCCGGAACAGTTGTCCATAATAATTCTAATTTATTGTTGTGCGGAAAATAAAATGCTTTTTGTCCGTCTTTTTCTTGATACTTAAACACAAACCAAAACAATAATACTTGAGTGATAATAAAAACGCTTCCTGTAACGGCAATGGTTATGTACAACATTAAATCAATTTTTTCCCCTTCTACAGAAGCTGAACCCTGAGGAAATAAAGTTTTGCCATAATAAAGTTCATTGCAATACCAAGCGCCAAATAGCCCGAACACTAAAAATGCAATCATTAAAAACGCATTGATTTTGTTGTTCTGTTTACGCGATTTTTCCTCGCCTTTTAGAACACTTACATATTCACTAGCTTTTGCGATTTGAAAAATCACAATAAAAACTATAACAACTATCGCTATAAAATAAAACTCCTTCATTATTAAAATTTTTTCTTTTTCTTAATTACACAGATTGATTATGTATGGTGAATCATACTTTCTTTTAAAAATGGATGATTCTTCATCAACAATGGATGTTTAGTTAAATATTTTCCAACACCCCACATGATGATTCCTACAAATAAAGCGCAGATCCCAAATTCAAATGGCATCATTTCTGCATGCTCTTTCATAGTGCCAGGCATAACCATTTGATAAAAATCTATCCAATGTCCAAATATGATTAACACAGCCATAAAAGTAATAGCCGACCAATTTCTTTTTACACCTCTTTTCATCAATATCAACAAAGGACATACGAAGTTTAAAATTAAATTAAGGAAAAATAATCCGTGATAAGGACCAGATTTATCTGCCGTTCCAATTCTTTCGATAAAATATTTTGTTTCTTCTGGTTGATTGCTATACCAAATCAACATATACTGAGAGAACCATAAGTATGTCCAGAATATTGAGAATGCAAACATGAATTTACCTATATCATGTAAATGCTCTTCTGTAACGTATTCTAATTGACCTCTGTTCTTTAAAAAGATTATAAACAAAGCAACAAGCGACATGCCTGATACGAAACTACTTGCAAAAGTATACCAGCTATACATAGTACTATACCAATGTGCATCAATACTCATCAACCATAACCACGGAATAGTAGAGGCTACAGATAGACCAAAGAACACACAATATAAAGAAGCCCAAACTGTATTTTTAAAAATCCATTTTTTTGCAGTTGCGTGATCCATCTGGCCATTCTTATCAGACTCTAAACTCAAGGTTCTCATTTTACGGCCTAATAACCACCACATGATGATTGAAATAGCAGACCAAATAGTAAAGAAAGTAGGATTTAAAAATCCGGCTTTCCCTTTTAAGATATGATCATGTTCTACTAAGTCTTTATCCAACCACATGAAAATATCTGTTCTACCGCCCCAAATAATTCCCATCAAAACTAAATATGTAATAATGCCCAAAATTGGTACAACACTTGATATAGCTTCTGGCACTCTTCTTAATGCTACTTGCCATCCACCCATTGCCATTGTTGTTACACAAATGAAAAACATAGATGCATTTACAACCAATAACCAAAACACAGAATTTTGTAGCAATACTGCCCAAAATCTTGTGCCACTATAATCGTGAGCGCCTTCTGCACCATGATGTGCAACTGGGGCAAATGGTTGCAGCACAATAATTCCATACACCAAAGCTAATAGTCCGGCAATTATCAATCCCCATGTCCATTTTTTATAACTGCTTGGTAGTTCAAATTGTTGATTCATCTAAATAAACTTTATTTTGTTTTTGTACTGTCTTTACTTACTGTTGATGAAGCTTCCATTGGTTTTGGTTGAAGCGTTCTAATATATTTAATGATCATCCAGCGTTGTTTTTTATCTAACTGAGATGCATAGCTTCCCATGCTATTCTTTCCATAAGCTATAGAATGAAACATAGTACCATCAGCCATTTTTACATAGTTATCTAATGTTAGGTTTGCTATACCACCAATTTTACCTGATGTTGATATTGGACCATTGCCCTGTGCTTTTTCACCATGACAAATCGCACAATTGATATTATATAATCTTCCTGCTTCTTTTAAATCAGCTTCAGACATTTTTATAGAGTCATATGGATTTTTTACCATTGCGCTCATTGCATATCCATTGCTATCGTTTGGCAATGTATAAGGAAAAAGTTCGCCTCTTTTTATAGTTCCTTTTACAGGATTGTTGTCATAATAAATTTTACTTCCGCCAACTTCATCAATATGATTGGTAAAAACTGAAGAATCTCTGCCAGCATAAGTTTCATATGCTCTGCTATAAGCCATATCCGGCATATATATTTTTCCAGGTTCGCGTTTGCTATCGCAACTTACGATTGCAATACAAACACCCAGTACTAGTAACGATATTGCTGCAATTTTTTTCATTATTATAAACACTTTATCTTTTTTATTTTTCAAATGGATTTGACACCATTGTAACATTTCAAATTAATACCCTAGTTCTTCTCTATATAATTTTTGTTCTCTATCGTATCTTCCTATCCACCAGCCCGTTTCTGCCATTTGTACATTTACTTCTTGTGCACCTGCTTTTTCTAAGAAGCTTTTTAATTCAGCTTCGTTTGTTTTTTCTGTGCATTCAATAGCCATTACAAATAAATCATCTGTAGCTCTTGCATGAAAATGATGTTTTTTTACAAATGGAGATAATTGACACAAGTAGCAGAATGTTAACACCATTCCAACAGCAGAAAATAATACCGTCAATTCAAAAGTAATTGGAATCCATGCTGGTATTGCAAAATGGGGCTTTCCACCAATATTTAAAGGCCAATCTTTTGTAAAGATCCAGCTAATGCAGCTTAAAGCTGTAGTTGTTCCAGCAGCAGCAAAAATAAATCCTGCTGTATGCAAACTTGTTTCTCTTAATCCCATAGCATGATCTAAGCCATGAACAGGGAAAGGGGTATAGACATCATGAATTTTATACCCTGCTTTGCGTACATTTTTTACTGCGGGAAATAAAACCGCTTCATCTTCAAATGAACCAACAACAAATTTTTTTATACCTCCAGCCATATTATAAATATTAACTTTTAAACTTTATTTTTTTAATGATGAGCGTGAGCTACCTCTTCTACATAAAACTTCTCGGGATCCGATTTTTCAATTTCAGTCATTTTTGCCTTATAGTTTTCGCCGCTTGTTTTCAAGATTGATTTTATTTCTGCAACTGCTACAACGGGGAAGTATTTAGCAAATAAGAAAAAGCAAGTAAAGAATAAACCAAACGTTCCTAAGTAGAAACCTATTTCCCATATACTTGGTGTGTAATAAGTACTCCAACTTGATGGTAAGAAATCTCTATAAATAGAAGTAACAATAATTACAAAACGCTCATACCACATACCAATATTCACAACTACACTCATAAAGAATGTAACAGTAATGTTTCTTCTTAATTTACTACTCCAAAACAATTGAGGAGAGACTACGTTACAAAACATCATCAACCAATAACTCCAACCATAAGGACTAAAAATATTCGCTCTGTTCTGACTAAATGCATACCATTCGTATGGGTTTTGACCATACCATGCAATAAACAATTCGGTTAAATATGCGCAACCCACAATGCTTCCGGTTAATACAATTACTTTATTCATGGCCTCAATGTGGCCTAAAGTAATATAATCCTGAAGTCCCATTACTTTTCTAACAACAATCAATAAGGTTTGTACCATTGCAAATCCACTAAATACTGCCCCTGCTACGAAGTATGGAGGAAAGATTGTTGTATGCCAACCCGGAATAACCGAAGTGGCGAAGTCAAAAGATACAATTGTGTGTACTGATAATACTAGTGGTGTACTTAACCCTGCCAATACTAATGAAAGTGATTCATGTCTTTGCCAATGTTTTGTGCTTCCTGTCCAACCAAATGAAGCTACCCCGTATAACAATTTACGAAGTTTTGTTTTAGCTCTGTCTCTCACAGTTGCCATATCAGGAAGTAAGCCTGAATACCAAAACAACAATGAAACTGTAAAGTAAGTAGAAATTGCAAACACGTCCCACAATAAAGGCGAATTGAAATTTACCCATAATGGTCCACGTGAGTTTGGGTATGGTAATACAAAGAAAGCCATCCACACACGACCCATGTGCCAAATTGGAAATTGACCCGCACACATTACCGCAAAAATTGTCATCGCCTCTGCTGCTCTGTTCACACCTGTTCTCCATCCTTGACGGAACAACAATAAAATCGCAGAAATCAAAGTTCCAGCATGACCAATACCTACCCACCAAACAAAGTTGGTAATATCCCAACCCCATCCTATTGTTTTATTTAAATTCCATTGTCCAATACCATAAGTTACCTCTCTGTATACGCTATACGCACCAAATAATAATAAACCAACGCTGATGAAAAAACCTACATACCAAAGTTTGCTCGGTTTTAACTCTATTGGAGTAATTATATCTTCTGTTATCTGATGATAATTCTTTTCACCATCAATTAATGGTTCCCTAGTCTGTGATTCGTATTTGAGTAATGACATATTCTTTTTCGCTTTTCGCTATTTTATTAGCTGTTAGTCTTTTTTATTTCGAATAGTTTAACCGTGTGTTGTTTCTTCTTTTTCTTCTGCAATACCTACGTGTCTGTCTGTATTTCTAATTTTAGCCAAATAACTAACGTTAGGTAATACGTGCAATTGCTCTAATACATAGAAGTTTCTAGTTTTGTCTTTTCTTAATTTAGAAACTTCACTTTCTCTATCATTCACGTTACCAAAACTAATAGCATTAGTAGGACAAGCTTGCATACAAGCCGTTTTTACATTACGAACCATTGAAGGATCTTGGTGTTTTTTAGCTTCTAATTTGCTTTCTTGTAAACGTTGCACACAGAATGAACATTTTTCAATCACCCCTCTTGAACGTACAGTAACATCTGGATTTAATACCATTCTTGTTAAGTCGTCATTCATTTGGAATACCGCTTCATCTAATTGTGTACCTCTAAGTGGTTCTTGATTATCTTTAAAACTATCAGATCCTGTAAAATCTAACCAATTAAAACGACGTACTTTAAAAGGACAGTTGTTTGCACAATATCTTGTACCAATACAACGGTTGTAAGTCATTTGATTTAATCCCTCACTGCTATGATTAGTTGCAGCAACCGGACAAACGTTTTCGCAAGGAGCATTGTCGCAATGTTGACACATCATAGGTTGAAATACAACATCTGGATTTTTTATATCTCCAGTAAAATAACGATCAATTCTTAACCAATGCATTTCATGAGCCTTCTGTACTTGTGTTTTACCAACTACACTCACATTGTTCTCTGCGGTACAAGCCACTACACAAGCACTACAACCAGTACAAGTGTTTAAATCAATACTCATTCCCCACTTAATTCCTGGCTTCTCAAAATTTGGATATATTGTTCCTTCTGTAACAAAATCTTTTTTTCCTTCGGCCAATAAGAATATTCTCTCGTTATTAGGTTCTTCTAATAATGCTTCTGGGTTCTTTAAATAACTTGATAAGCTAGTCTCGTATATTATTGGTCTTGCTTCTGAAGAACCATGAACCTGAGTTTGAGCTAATGGATAGGTGTTGTTTGTTTTTTCTATTGTTACTACAGCTGCGTATGAAAATGCAGCACCATCAAAACTCACTAAAGGATACGCATTTTTACCAGCGCCAGTAGCAGACTTTCCAACTCTTTCTAAAGAATTTTTTTCATCCGCACTTGCTCTTCCATATCCCAATGCTACAGCAACAGTATTATTATTTAATCCAGGTAAAATCAATACAGGTAATTCAATTGTTTTACCATTCATTGTGATTTTTACAACTGGTTTTTCAGGAGTTACTTCATAAGCATCAGCTTGACGTTGATTGTGCATAATATCAATACCAATCAAAGATTTAGCCATTTCCGGACTAACCATTGCATAGTTATCCCAAGTTACTTTTGAAATAGGATCAGGCAGCTCTTGTAGCCAAGGATTATTTGCTTGATTACCATTTCCTACAGAAACTTTTTGATATAGAACAAGCTCTGTTTCACCACTTTTTGAAGTTGCTAGTTTTAGACTAGATGGCAACAAACTTGCATTATTGAATACGGCTGCAGCAGGAGCTAATTCTTTCTCTACTATGCCATCTTGTATTGCTTTGTTGAATGATTCTCCGCCGCCTAATAAAGCTGTCCAATACGATTTAAAGAAACTTTCATAATCGTTTCCTGCAGCTGAAATAACAGGAGTTGAATTTGCTTTTCCTGTGCTATCTAATGAAGGTACAGTTGCTGCTGATGCAGCATTGCTTGTCCATTTTAATAAAGAAGTTTGAAAAGCTCTTGTTTTAAATAGTGGATTGATGGTTGGTTGCATGAAGCTTACATAACCTGATTTTGGTTCTGCATCACCCCAGCCTTCTAACCAATGATGTGAAGGAATTACATACTTACATTGTTCTGTTGTTTCATCCATTGTACCATTGAATGAAATGGATACACCAGCTTTTGAGATTGCTTCACCAAATTTCTTACCTTCTGCGTATGTGTATACTGGATTGCAATTATAAATTAATAATGCTCCAACTGAACCTGCATTTAAATCTGCAGCTAATTGAACCATTTCTGCGTCTAGTCCTTTACGTGTATTATTGGTAATTGCCCAATTAATAGTAGTACCATTCGCTCCAATTAATTCATTGATAGCATTAACCACCACTTGAACATTTACATCATTGCTTCCAGAAACAACTAATGAAGCTCCTTTTGTACTCATTAATGCAGCAGCAGCTTTATCAATTCCTTCTTTAAGTTTTGCATCTGCAATTGAAGGGGCAGCAACTGCTCCACCTAATTTTGCTAATAATGCCATTGCAACCTTTCCGGTTTCTGATGGCTTGTGTGTATATCTGTCATCAGCATTACTTCCTGTTAAACTCAACATGCTTTCAAATTGAAAGTGTCTGCTTAATTCAGGCTTTTCGCTAGTAACTTTTCTATTTGTAGAATATTGTTTGCTGAATTCAACTGGACTTAACCAAGTACCTAAAAAATCAGCACTTAAACTCACAATTGTTTTTGCGTTATTAAAATGGTAAGAAGGAATAGCTTTTTTACCATAGCAAGCCTCATTGGCCAACAGCATTCCACCATAACTTACAGCATCATATTGTACATGACGGCTGCCAGGATATTTTGCTAAAAACGAATTAATTATTTGTTGAGTTGTTGGAGAATTGATGGTAGAAGTTAACAATACAACTGGTTTTGAACCAATACCAGCAAGCGCTGTTTTAACCATTGAATCAACTGCATCAAATGTAGTTACTTCTTTAAAATCGTTACCATCTTTTTGTAATGGATGACGAAGACGAGTGGTATCATACAAATCCAACACGGAAGCCTGCGTTTGAGCGTTAGTTCCTCCTTTTGTGATACTTGATAATTCGTTTCCTTCTATTTTAATTGGTCGGCCATCTCTTTGTTTAACGACTACGCTAATAGCATCTCCACCATTAACATAAGTTGAGGCATAATAATTAGCTACTCCAGGAGTAACGTTTTCTGGTTTTTGAAGATATGGAATGGCATTTCTTACTGGCATTTCACAACTCGCCGCAATAGTTGCTGCTGCTGTGCTAAACCCTAAATATTTTAAGAAATCTCTGCGCGGTGTCTTACCTTCGAAAAGGCCTTCTTTTGAAAGCTCTTCCACAGGGAGTAAATCTTCTTTGAACTCATTTTCTGCAGATTGCAAAAAAGCATCCGACTGTTTTAGTTCTCCGAAATTCTGCCAATACTTCTTATTGCTCATAGTTTTTTAGTTCGATATTTCGTTAATATTCTCTGTATTCTATTAATATGGCAAAGGCTATATTAATAATGACATTTCTGACATTCTGTACCACCAATTTTTTCTACAGTAACACTGTCTAATTTGTGGTCTTTTATATCTTGATGAAATTTTTCGTAAATGCTATAAAACTTATTGCCTTCACCACTTTCTTTATTATAAAAATCAACCTTGCTTTCTCTGTGGCAATTGATACACCAGCCCATGCTCAAATTAGAAAACTGATACACTTCAGGCATTTCCTGAATATTACCATGACAGGTTTGACATTGTTGTTTACCTACTTTAATGTGTTGACTATGATTAAAATAAACATGGTCTGGTAAATTATGAATTTTTACCCAAGAGATTGGTCTAGCACCATCTGGAACACCATCGTTATTATTATCTGGATTGTATTGTTTTGTTTCTGGATTCCATCCTGCATAAGAATATAGCTTTTGAATTTCAGCAGTAGCATCTAATATTTTTCCATCTTCTTTTACGATAGGATCTCCTTTGTATTCTTTGATGGCCATATGACAATTCATACAAACATTTACTGAAGGAATTCCTGCATGCTTACTGTCTTGTGCGCTACCATGACAATACAAACAACTGATTTGGTTGGTTCCGGCGTGTACTTTATGTGAATAGTAAATAGGCTGAACTGGTTGATAATTTTTTTGACGACCCAATCCAATAGCACCATTAATAACATAATAACCTCCAACTGCAGCCATTACAAGAATTGCTGCCATGATGTAAGTTTTATTGCGATAAAATGGAACAGGCTCACCACGATGTACGCCTTCCTTATCATCGGAAAGCTTACGAAGATTGCTGTTAACTTGCAATAATATCATTGCAATTAAAGCCAATATTAGAGTAAGTATTCCGTATAACATTGAATTATCCCCTTCAGATTCTGTACCGCCAGATGAGGCCGCAGCCATTGCTGCTGGAGGAGTGTAATCATCAACATATTTTAAAATAGCATCAATCTCTTCTTTTTTCAAATTTGGGAAAGCCGTCATCACTGTTGGCTTGTATTTTGCGAAAAGCCCTTTTGCATACTCATCAGTAGCAATCATTTTAGCTGGATTGGCCATCCATTTGTATACCCAATCTTTACTAGGTTCTCTGGTGCTCCAGCCTTTTAAAGCTGGACCAGTGTAGTCGACGTCTGGCTTATGACAATTAGAACAATTTGCTTTGAACAACGCTTCTCCGTCTGCAGCAAATACGCTATTATTTGAAGATAAAATAAATAGAAATAATAGACTTAATAATACTTTGGTGATGTTTATTCGATAGCGGCTCATACAGTTATCTGGGCTAATGTTGAAAAAATCCTTTTTCGCGCACAAAAGTAAGACAGGATGTTGACATTATATCAACATTTTGTAAAAAAATTTTTGAATTTTATTAATGCTTTTCAACGAATTATGAAAAATCATTTTTTGCATTGTCATAAAATTGTAATGAATGCAAATCAAAAAAATGATTACGTTTTCGAATCGTTTTTTAATTATTATAATGCAATTTTGTCCCATGCTAAAAAAATTGCAACAAAAATGGAAAGTTGATGGAAAAAATCTGATACTTATTTTGATAAGCTTTGCAATAGGAGGAAGTGTTTGTGCAAGATTAGGAGAAAAAATCATTGCATTGTTTCAACTAGAGAAGAGTTGTTTATGGTACTTTTTGTATCTGATTATTATAACAATAATTTGGCCAATATGTGTAATCGTGATAAGTATCCCATTTGGGCAATTTGTTTTTTTTAGAAGTTATGTAAAAAAAATATTTGATAAACTATTGGGGAAACATAATTCAACTACAAATATTTCCATTTTTGCAAGTGGCGCAGGATCAAATGCAGAAAATATAATTGATTATTTTAAAAAGAATAGATCGATAAAGGTTGCTTTAATTGTTTGCAATAAACCAAATGCAGGAGTTGTGGAAATTGCAAAAAGCAATAACATTCCAATTCTACTTATAAAAAACGAGGATTTATCTAATCCCGCAAGCTTAATAGAGGTTTTAAAACAACACCATATTCAGTGGATAATTTTGGCTGGATTTCTTAAAAAGATTCCAAGCGAAATCTTGAATCTTTATCCACAAAAAGTCATTAATATTCATCCCGCCTTATTGCCTAAATATGGTGGTGCGGGAATGTATGGTTCAAAAGTTCATGCATCGGTAATTGCCAATCAAGAAAAAGAAAGTGGAATCACCATTCATTTTGTTGATGAAATTTATGATCATGGAGAAATCATTTTTCAAAAAAATGTTGCACTCGACTCCAATGAAAATATGGAGAGTCTTGCCAAAAAAATTCATCAGTTAGAACACAAGTATTTTCCTTCTGTTATTTTGGATGTTATTCAAAAGCAAAATCAACGTTAATTCGTTTGTTCATCATTCAATTATATTTGTAATGCATTTATTTTGACAAAAAAATCAAAGTCATTTTGAGAATTCCTTTTTTTTCTTTTCTGCTTTTTCCCTGTTGTTTACACGCTCAAATTACTGTGAAGGGCACGGTGTATGATATTTCAAAAATTAATTACATAGAAAAAGTAAAGGTTATAAGCAGCAACGGTCGTTTCTTTTATACAGACAGTTTAGGGCGATACAGTTTGTTTTTAAATGAAAAGGATTCTGTTTGTTTTTTTTACAATAATAAATATTCACAACAATTTTCGCTTCAACAAATTAATAACCCCGATAATTTTGATATTTCATTGCATATTAAAGTAGATGGAAAATATAACACTTTAAAAGAGGTGACTGTTATTTCTAAAACTTTTGAAGAGGAAAGGCAAGAAAACCATCAATTAAATGCAGCTTTTTTTAATTACAAAAAACCAGGGTTAAATGCTTCAGTATCTCCATCAGGTGCAGTAGGTTTTGATTTAAATGAAATAGTAAACATTTTTAGATTTAAAAGAAATGAACGATTGCTTTCTTTTCAAAAAAGATTGCAGATAGAAGAAGAAGAAAAATATATTGATTACAGGTTCAATAAAAATTTTATAAAAAGAATAACCGGATTGTCGGGAGCACAATTAGACAGTTTTTTTGTATGGTATAAGCCTAGCTATAGTTTTATAATGAAAACAGATGAACTTTCTTTCAATCATTATGTTTTAAGTGCTTACAGACATTTTAAAAAATTTAATCAAATTCAACCAGCTATGAAATTAAATAAACTAACCTCCGAGGAAGAGTATGTAATTATTAAGAAAGGCACCGAGCGGCCATTTTCTGGCGGATATACAAATAATAAATCAAACGGAATGTATGTTTGCAAACAGTGTGATGCTCCTTTGTATTTATCTAAAGACAAGTTTGATTCTCATTGTGGATGGCCAAGCTTTGATGATGAAATTATGGGTGCCGTTAAGCGTATACCCGATGCAGATGGTAGTAGAACAGAAATTGTTTGCGCTAAATGCGGTGGTCATTTAGGACATGTTTTTATTGGAGAACACTTCACAAATAAAAACACTCGTCATTGCGTAAATTCAATATCAATGAAATTTATTCCTTCCAACGATGTTGAATAAAAAAAGGGAAGCAATTGCTTCCCTTTTTTTATTGGTTGTGATATTTTAATTAACCTTAAGAATTCTGTCAGAATATTTAATCATATTATCTGAAGAATGAATGATTATAAAGTATACTCCATTTTGATATTTACTTAGATTAATATCATTTTTACCGCTATTGTTTAATCTTTGATCAAACAATAATTTTCCAGTTGCATCATATACACTTACAGAAACTATTTTGTAAATCAATACTGTTTGCAATGCAGATAAATTAATTGAGAAAACTCCATTTTTAGTTGGGTTGTTTGATACTAAGTGAGGAGCTGGGTTTATAGTTAAATAAAGCGTATCTACAGATGCGCAGCCGCTGTTATTATTATAACTAAATGTATAAACTCCGCTTTCAGTATAAGTAGTTTCATTCCATGTGTATGAAGTTATTGTTGATACTGTAGAAGTATTATGAGTGCTTTGATTAACAATTAAATAAAGGCTATCAACATCGCAACCATTTACAAAAGCATAATTACCGCTTGTTGTATAGGTTGTACCATGCCATAAGTATGAATCACAAACTGTGTCTCTAGTTGTTGTTTGTGTACCAATTGTTATGGTTAAGTGAAGTGTATCTACAGAAGCACAAGTGTTGTTGTTGTTGTAGCTATAAGTATAATTTCCACTTACCGTATATGTTGTACCATTCCAGGTATACGAATTACATGCAGATTGTGTTGATGAGTTGAATGTACCTGTATTGATTGTTAAGTGGAGTGTATCTACAGATGCGCAACCATTGTTGTTGTTATAACTATAGGTATAGTTTCCGCTTGCTGTGTATGTTGTGCCATTCCATGTATATGAGTTACATGCAGCTTGTGTTACAACATTATGCGTGCTTTGGTTGATAACTAAGTACAGGCTATCAATTACACAACCAACCGCAAAGGCATAATTACCGCTTGCTGTGTACGTTTGATTGTTTACAGCCCATGTATATGAATTACATGCAGTATCTCTAATTGTATTCTGTGACCCAATTATTATGGTTAAATGAAGTGTGTCTACAGATGCACATCCATTGGTATTGTTGTAACCGAATGTATAGTTTCCACTTGCCGTATAAGTTGTGCCATTCCATGTATAAGAGTTACATGCAGTTTGTGTTGTTGAATTAAATGTACCAGTGTTGATTGTTAAATGAAGTGTATCTACAGATGCGCAGCTATTGTTGTTGCTGTAGCTATAAGTATAATTTCCACTTGCTGTGTAAGGTGTTCCATTCCATGTATATGAATTACATGCAGCTTGTGTTACAACATTATGTGTGCCTTGATTTATTGTTAAATAAAGACTATCAACATTACATCCAGTTGGATATACATACGCATAGTTTCCACTTGCTGTGTAAGTTGTACCATGCCATGTATATGAATCACATGCAGTTTGTGTTGATGATGTTACTGTACCTACATTTATAGTTAAATGAAGTGTGTCAGTAGCAAGACATCCTCCAGTTACTGTATGAGCATATATATATGTTCCAGAATTTGTGTATGTGGTACCGTTAGTCCATGTATAAGAGTTACATGCAGTTTGAGTAACAGCAGTAAAAGTAGGTACACACGTAATAGCTTTTACGTTAATATCATCCAAACCAAAAGCGTTTCCATAATGACTTGATCCTTCAAAGCCAATTTGAATAGTTTGTCCAATATATGCATTTAAATTAACGCTATCTTTTTTCCAGTAATATGCATTTGCTGTTGCATCAAGTCTGTCATATCCTTGTAATCTTGTCCAGCTAACTCCTTTATTTGTAGAAACTGATAAATACATGCTATCTTGATATAGAGGATATGCGCTATCATGACTCATCCAAAAACTTACACTAAGGCTAGCGATTGAAGAGGCCACATCAATACATTTACTGTATAATCTACTTTGTGTTCCTTCTGATGCATTATAGCTATCGAACAAATAAAATCTAGAACCAGGAGCTCTAGGAACTAGTGAATCAACCGTTGTAATTCCGTTGCTGTAGGCACCTGATTGTAATGTCCAAGCTTGATCAATATCTATTCTGCTTGCATAAGGAAAAACCGGTAGTGGCGTTGTTTCCGCATCTTCCACTAAAGGGAAAGTATTTAAAACTGGAGAGGTGCTAGTTGTAGTATATAAAGTATCATTTGAATGATCGCCATCACCTGTAATAGTTACTATTGCAGTATCGTAGTTTGTACCCGGGTTGTTTAAATTAATGCCTGTAAACGTAACGGTTCCTTTAGCCCCTGGAGCTATTGCTCCTGTATTAGTTAAAGTTCCTGTAAATGAATTAGCTCCTCTAATTTTAAAATTTACACTTGCCGCACCAGAAGCAATTTGAGTAGTACCCGCATTTTCAATTACAATACCGATATTTTGCAAGCTTCCATAACAAGAAACGTTTGGTGCTATAATATCATAAGCATTTGCATCGATTGGCGCAACATGAATTAA
>Ga0114972_10000408_pt1 | contig 31905 bp, 30 predicted proteins | sample M_140807_EF_Meta_FD_87354 | JGI IMG/M metagenome (GOLD analysis project Ga0114972, IMG submission 87354) | Freshwater microbial communities from Lake Montjoie, Canada to study carbon cycling - M_140807_EF_MetaG | ecosystem: Environmental > Aquatic > Freshwater > Lake | place: Lake Montjoie...
CACTAACCCAAAATTAGCTCGCTGTTTATTTTTTTATAACTTCATAATAACGAAACCGATTGCATAAGCACAACAGCTAATATAGCCCGTGCATATTATTTTAAATCGATGCCAATGAAAAACCGAGAAGAAGATATCGAAGTAAACTTAACTGGAGAGGAAACTATTGGCAATGATGCTAGTAAATCCAGGTGGTTTAAAAGAATAAGAAAAGGGATTACTACTTCCACTGCTGATAAAAAAGAAACACCTGAAGGATTATGGACTAAGTGTCCCTCCTGTAATCACATATGTACTAGTTCCGAGCTAAAGGAAAATTTATACATATGTACTAAATGTAATTTTCATCACCGCATTGGTAGTGATGAATATTTTGATCTTTTATTTAACGATGCCGAATTCACAGAATTATTTGATAATATAAAAAGTAAAGATGCCCTAAATTTTACTGATTTAAAAAATTATCAAAAACGATTGAATGAAATTCATGCAAAAACAGATTTAAAAGATTCCATGCGTATTGCTGTTGGAAAAGTAAACGACGAGTCCATCGTAGTTGCTTGTATGGACTTTGAATTTATCGGCGGCTCCTTAGGTAGTGTGATGGGCGAAAAATTTAGTCGTGCAGTTGATTATTGTATACAACACAAACATCCATTTTTAGTGATTAGTAAAAGTGGTGGCGCACGTATGATGGAAAGTGCTTTTAGCTTAATGCAATTAGCAAAAACAAGTGGTAAATTATCCCAATTAAGTGATGCTAAATTACCATTCATCTCCTTGTTAACCGATCCTACTTTTGGAGGAATTTCAGCAAGCTTTGGAATGTTAGGCGATATTAATATTGCTGAACCAGGTGCTTTAATAGGTTTTGCAGGCCCAAGGGTCATTAAGGAAACGATAAAAAAAGATTTACCTCCTGGTTTTCAAAGAAGTGAATTTTTATTAGAACATGGATTTTTAGACTTTATCATTGATCGTAAGGAGTTAAAAAACAAACTCTCTGAAGTTGCCTTCCTTTTTAGAAATTAAATACCCAGTAGCTTAAGTTTCTAATTCAAAAACAAAATACTTATATTACTTTTGTTCCCGGTCCCTAGCATACGAGACCGGGATTATTTTTTATGGCAAAAGTGGTGAAACAAACCGAACTCAATAATAGGCAAGCCTATTTTAACTTCCACATCGAGGATAAGTATGAGGCGGGTATTGTATTGTTAGGCACTGAAGTAAAATCGATCAGGGAGGGCAAGGTGAGTTTTAATGACTCTTTTTGCATGTTTGACAAAGGAGAACTTTGGGTAAGGGGTTTATTCATTAATGCCTATACCCATGGTAATAAAAACAACCACATTGAAGTACACGATCGCAAATTACTATTAAATAAAAGAGAGCTTGAAAAATTAGAAGGCAAGGTGAAAGAGAAAGGTTTTTCCATCATCCCACTACGTATATTTTTTAATGAGAAGCGCTATGCCAAAGTTGAAATTGGTTTGGCAAAAGGTAAAAAGGAATTTGACAAACGAGAAACCATCAAGAATCGCGATGTTGATAAGGAAATAAAACGCCTACTCAAACGCTAACTTTACTGCCCTGCCCTTTTATTATTTTTTGAAGCATAAGATGAATAAATGCTATGTCGAGCGAACATTGTGAGCGAAGCGATCTGAGAGCCGAGGCATAGGTGTTTATTCTCTGGTGCTTAAAAAATATATTTATTCTTTTTTTAATATTTTTTAACTACTCGTACTTTTTCTTAGGCGCATCAGCTCCTTTTAATTGCTCTGCAATGGCATTGGGATGCGGCCTATGCGTGGTTGCATAAGCAACGCCAAGTAATACTACAAATGCGCCAAAAGACCATGCCAATTCCTCAGGAATTAACCAATATCCCCAAGCTTGATTTAATCTAGCATGCGCAGGTTCGCGTAATTCATATATCACTTCAACACGCGCTCCTATCCTATTTTGATACTTAACTGAATCCACTTTGATGGAATAATATTTCCCATACTCCATATATTCTGCAACCATCAAACCTGATTTCATTTTAATCACTGCAGGCGCAGTTTCACTATCAAAATAATCAGGCTGTCTGCTAAATGGCAGGTATAATAAAAAACATACAATAAATAATATAATCGCTGATTTAAGCACTGCAAAAATAAATTTTTGAATTTAAAAAAGGGGCGCATTCATTTTGAAGCAACCCCTTTTAATTATTTTAAACGAGCGTAATTAGTTATTCAAACTTCTAAAGTCCACAGGAACTAATTTACTTACCCCAGGCTCCTGCATGGTAACGCCATAAATAACATCCACTGCACTCATCGTTTGTTTATTGTGTGTTACAATAATAAACTGTGAGTTGTCACTGAACTTTTTAATCATCTGTGTAAACTTGCCCACATTCGCATCATCTAATGGCGCATCCACCTCATCCAAAATACAGAATGGTGCTGGTTTGATTAAGTATATAGCGAACAACATAGCTGTTGCAGTTAAAGTACGCTCCCCTCCACTCAATTGACTAATAGATGATGGTTTTTTACCCTTAGGACGTGCGACAATTTCTACGGCAGTTTCAGCTAAATTATCTGGATCCACCAATATTAAATCACAAGAATCTTCTTCTGTAAATAAGGCCTTAAATACTTTTTGAAAGTTTTCACGCGCTTTATTGTAGGTGGCCAAAAATGCCTGGTTTGCAGTAGCTTCTACTTCCTGTATGGTCAACATTAAGCTATCCTTAGCAGTTACTAAGTCATTCTTCTGCTCCAAAATGAAATCATATCTCTTTTTCATCTCCGTATAGGCTTCAATGGCTGTTGGATTTACTTCACCCATATTTTCCAGACGCTTTTTCATTCTGTCCGTATTGGCTTGTAATTCATCTAAAGAAGTATCTGTAAAACGACCTTCATCTAAGATATCCTCAATTTCAACTTTAAATTCAACATTCAATCGTTCCTTAGTTCCTGCTAATTGTAATTTTAAATTATTCAACTTATCCTTAATCTCATTAATTAATTGATCTACCAATTCCTTTGATTTCACCAAGTGTCTCAATGCGCTTTCCTTTTCCTGTAAATCATTTCTTAACTTATAATACGTTTGGTCTGCTTCATTTAATTTTGATTCTTCTTCTTCCTTAATTCTAATGGATTCAACCAAACCTTCTTGTAAAGAAGTTAATTGTTGGCTACTTTCAATAATAGCCGCAGAAGCTTCCGTTAATTGAACACTATTCGTTTGAATTTGCGCATGTAAATCATTCAATTGATTCTCCTTGAATAAAACTTCCTGTTGCAAAGCTTCAATTTTACTTTGCTGCTTCGTCAATTGCAGATTCATCTCATTAAACTCACCGGATGCTAAATGATACGCTTGCTCAGCTGCTTGATAAGCCAACTCAATTGCTTCTAATTTAGTTTGTGTTTCTTGTAATGAAATATTTAGAGCTTCAAAAGAAATTCTTGTATCCGAAATTGCAGTATGTTCAAATTGTAATTTATCTTCAAATTCCTTCAGCTTAGTAGCAGCAGAAGTTTGGGCTAATTGTAAATTTTCTAATCTATTTTTATTTGCAAACACTTCGTTGATTAAAGTATTCACCAATTGCTCAATGGCTCTAATTTCATTCTCCTTCAACAATTCGTTAAATTCTAAAACAGCATTGTGCTTTACTTGAATTTTCTCCTTTAATTCATTCACAATTTTTTCTTGTGATTGAATGTCGGCTAATAATTTTTCAAGATTTTTTGCACGGCCAATTTTTTTACCTTCGAAAATACCAACACTTCCTCCAGTCAAGGTATACTTGCCTTTAACGTACTTACCTGTTTTCTCTAAAAGTACTCCGTCAAACTCAGCTTGTAAAGCTTGCTCATTTTCAGCAATAAATACATTACCCAATAATTGACTTGCCAAAGCAGCATATTTACTATCTACTTCCAACACTGACAATGCAGCAATCGTATTTGCAGGAGCACTAACTGCACTTATGCCCTTTAGTTGATCAAGCAAGAAGAAATTAGCCTTCCCTTTTTTATTATCGTCTAAGAGTTGAATTGCCTGTAAGCCTTCTTGTAAATTATTAACAACATAATAGTTTAAATAAGGTTCTAATACATTTTCAACTGCTGTGCGATATTCTTCCTTAACATATAAAATGTCGGATAAGATGGGTGCGCTATGATTCCACTCTGTATTTTTATGTAAAAATTTAACGCTCTCAGGATATCCTTCCATGGAGTCCACTAAACTTTTCAATAAATCGTATTCATTCTTCTTGGCATCTAATATTCTAGTTTCATCGGCCAATTGAGATCTTAATTTTTCTAATTGCTCCTGTGTTTCAAAAATACCCGCCTTTGCATTATCATGTTGCAAATGCAATTCAGCCAAATGTGCTTTATTCGATGCCAATGCAGCTTCCTTTTCAGCCAATTGCACTGTTATGCTTTCGATTTGTATCAAGCGTTGTCCTTGCTCCTCTTCCAACTGAAGTTGTGATCTTTGTATATTTTGAATTGACGTATCAGCAACGGCTACTTTTTTCTCAGCATCAAATTGATTGCGTTGAATTTGTTGGTATTGTTGTCTTAAGTTATCCAACACCGATCTTTGATCATCAAAATCAGTTCGCTTATTGGTTAATTCAAGTTGCGATTGCTCCACCCTGGTTTTAAAATCTTGAAATATTTTTTCCTCATCTACAACCTGCAATTTGGTGTATTCAATAGAGTCACCAATAGTTTTCAATTGTCCTTCTGCTCTTTCTAAAAATTCTTGTAAAGATTTTTCTTTATCGTTTAAATAATCAAGTCGTTGTGCCGCTAAATTTTTATCATTTTCCTTTGAACGTAAATTTTGCAACAAATCGTTAAAGGAATGCTGCATGGTTTGCAAATTCTTTTCCTTTTCAATAAACCCTACACGCTCCTGCTCAAGCGCCGCTTCTTCCAAAGCAATCGCCGCTTCTAATTCAAACTTTTTATCCGTCTCAGCATCCTGTTGTTCATTTAATTCCTTGTAGCTAATGTTAAAGCCCTCTAAAGCAGCTTTCGCAAGCTCAATTGCAGTATCCTTATAGTCCTTCTTAATTTCAAAATACTTCTCTGCTTTCTTCGCTTGATTTTCTAAAGTTTTTAATTGATTGTTGATTTCAAATAACAAATCCTCAATCCTTGCCAAATCCTGCTCAGTGGCATCTAATTTATTCTTCGCTTCTTTCTTACGTGTTTTATAAATGGTAATTCCTGCCGCTTGCTCTAACATACGACGACGACTATTATCCTTATCCTTGATAATATCATCCACCATTGCTAATTCTATAATTGCATAACTATCAGTACTCACTCCCGTATCCATAAATAAATTATGAATATCTTTTAAACGACAAGCCACATCATTTAATCTGTATTCACTCTCCCCATTTTTATAAAAACGACGAGTAACAGTTACATTATTAAATTCTGTTGGTAATAAATTTTTTGTATTCTCAAAAGTCAAACTTACTTCGGCCATACTACTTGCACTTCTGGTTTTACTTCCGTTAAAAACCAAAGAATCTAAATTCTCACTACGTAGTGCTGAAATTTTCTGTTCTCCAATAACCCATCTTATGCTATCAATAATATTACTCTTACCACAACCATTTGGTCCGATAATGCCAGTTATACCGTCGTCAAAACTTACAATTGTTTTGTCAGCAAAGCTCTTGAACCCCTTGATTTCTAATGACTTTAGTCTCACTTGTTTTCTACTTTTTTATGTCTGCGAACATAAGAAAAAGAGTCAAGAATTCAAGTCAAAAAGGGGGGTTTGTGTACAATTAGTGGAGAAAATCTAGGCCTTTACAACCAGCCTGCCTCCCTCGGTTGTCAGGGTACGGGAAGGAAACTTATTCACGACCATAAAATCGTGGGTAGCCATCACAATCGCCGTGCCATCTTCCTTGGCAATTTGGAACAAAATCTGCATGATTTCATCACTGGTTTCCGGGTCTAAACTGCCCGTTGGCTCATCTGCCAGTATTAATTTAGGAGAATTAAGCAAGGCTCTTGCAATGTCCACCCTTTGCTGTTCGCCCCCACTCATCTCAAAAGTCATTTTAAAGCCTTTATTTTGAAGCCCAACCTTAGCTAGTACATCATTAATCTTTTGGTTAATCAATTGCTCATCCTGCCATCCGGTGGCCTTTAAAACAAATCTCAAATTTTCATGCACATTGCGATCCGTCAATAATTGAAAATCTTGAAAAACGATTCCTAGATTTCTTCTTAAAAATGGGAGTTTTTTCCAATCCATTTCCTTTAAATCAAATCCAACCACTTTACCATTCCCTTCGGTAAGCGTTATTTCACCATATAAAGTTTTAAGTAAACTACTTTTCCCGGTGCCGGTTTTACCCACCAAATAAACAAATTCCCCCTTTTGCACTTCAAAATTTACTTCTTGCAAAATCAAATTACCACTTTGATAAATATTCACATGTTCCAACTGAACTACAATTTCACTCATGATGTACTAATTTGTTTATGATAATTGACGCCTTTAACTTTAAAATTAAATTTATTGGATTTATATAAAATTAATAGCTAAATACTTCCTTTCCAAAACTTCCTTCCAAAATCAACTCTTTGCTTGTTGCTGCTTCCACACGACCAATCACTTGCGCTTCAATATTAAAGGTTTTTGCTATTTCAATTAATGCAGCTGCAGATTCCGAATCAGTGAAAATTTCCAATCGGTGACCCATATTAAATACCTGATACATTTCTTTGGTATTTGCCCCGGAATTTTCCTGAATTAACTTAAAAATCGGTGGCGGCTCCATTAAGTTATCCTTTACGATACGCATGTTCCCTGGCAAGTATTTCATACACTTTGTTTGCCCTCCACCGCTACAATGAATCATGCCTTTAACCACGTCAAAATGTTTCGTTAAAATTGCTTTTACCAGCGGAGCATAAGTACGCGTTGGACTTAACAATAATTTTCCAACAGATACCAAACCAAAGCCCGGAATTTCCAACATATCTGTTACTTTATTCTTTCCAATATACACCACTTGATTATTCAGGTTTGGCTCAAAAGTTTCCGGATACTTTGTTGCATATTCTTTACTTAAAACATCATGCCGTGCACTTGTTAAACCATTACTTCCTAAGCCGCTATTATAATCAGTTTCATAACTTGCTTTTCCATGACTTGAAAACCCAACAATCACTTGACCTGGCGCAATTAAATCGTTGGTAATTAATTTTGATTTAGGCCATCTTGCCGTCATGGTTCCATTCACCGCAATAGTTCTTACCACATCTCCTACATCCGCAGTTTCACCTCCTAAAAATTCAATATTTACCCCAAAGTTTTTTAAAGTAGTAAAAAAGTCCTGTGTAGCATTAATTAAAACACTTAACACCTCACCCGTAATCACTAATTTATTACGATCAATGGTAGACGAAAATAATATTTGATCATAAATACCCACACATAATAAATCATCTAAATTCATAGCAATTGCATCCTGCGCTATGCCCTTCCAAACACTTGCATCTCCCGTTTCCTTCCAATAGATATATGCCAAGATACTTTTGGTTCCTGCGCCATCCGCATGCATGATATTGATATAATCAGATTGGCCCCCCAAATAGTCGGCATACAACTTGCAAAATGCGTTTGGATACAACCCCTGGTCTAAATGTTGGATAGCTGCATGAACTTCTTCCTTTTGAGCGGAAACTCCGCGTTGGGCATACAATGACATTGATGAAAATTGGTTTATGGCACAAAGGTACAATTGTTTTACATTTGTGCCATATTTAGCAATAATAGATGAAGGTTCATTACGATTTAAAACAATTACCCTCTTTTAAAAACGCTGTTATTACAACAGGGGCTTTTGATGGCGTTCATACTGGACACCTCCAAATTATTAAAAGAATCAAGGAAATTGCCCAACAAGTGGCAGGCGAAAGCGTGATTATTACATTTCATCCACACCCCCGTAAAATTATCTCCTCAATCCCAGGTGAAATTAAACAACTCACTTGCTTAGACGAACGCATTCAACTACTTGAAAAAGCGAATATAGACCACTTGGTGGTCATCAATTTTGATTATCTATTTTCCAATTTAACCGCTGGGGAATATGTCCAAGATTTTTTAGTCGCCCATTTTCATCCCCATACCATTATTGTTGGGTATGATCATCATTTTGGTAAAGGCAGGATGGGGAATTTTGAATTATTAGAATCCCTTGGTAAAACACATCATTTTAATGTGGAAGAAATCAATGAGCAGTTAGTGAATGGTGAAATTATAAGTTCCACCCTGATTAGAAATTATCTACTTGAACAAAATATCACCAAAGCAAACCAACTATTAGGCTATCCATACTATTTTGATGGATTCATTGTAAGAGGAAATCAAATTGGTCGCACCATTGGTTATCCTACCGCAAATTTGCGTATTTTAAATGAAGAAAAATTAATACCTGCAAATGGGGTATACGCAGTGCGAGTGCATGGTAATTGTTTCGGTGAAAAAGTATATGACGGGATGATGAATATTGGGATTCGCCCAACCGTAGATGGACAAAAGAAAGTAATTGAAGTTCATATATTCAATTTTGATGCAGATATTTATGAAAATACCATCACGGTATCTGTTTATGAATTTATCAGAGGGGAAGAAAAATTTAGTGGGCTAGATGCGCTAAAAAATCAGTTGCATATAGATAAACAAACGGTAATGACTATTTTACTGCAATATCCATAAGTGCAGGATCCATTATTTTTACGACCAACTCCTTAAGTAAGTCTGCATCTGTATTGTCTGCATCATTAATCCCTAATACCCTTAAGTTATATTCCTGTATAAGAATAAGTATATGTTGCACTTTACCCGCAGGATAGTTACGCGCAGCAATTAATAAATTTTTAACTGAAAAAAAGTTAGCACCCACTTCACTCATTATTGTTTTCTCATCCCTACTCCCCAATCCATATACCGCATACAGCTTACTAAAAAAAGAATACAGGGTGGGTAGTATTAATTGAATAGGTGCCGCTTTATTATTGGATTCAAAATATTGAATCATGCGAATTGCTTTTGAAAAATTTCGCTGCGCAATGGCATCCTGAAATTCAAATGCATTGTATTCCTTACTAATCCCAATGTATTTTTCAATATCATCTTCTGTGATCTTTTTTCGATCGCCTAAATTCACCACCAACTTGTCAATTTCATTTTGAATACGACTAATATCATTCCCAATATGATCTACAATAATTTGAATGGCCTTGGTTGAAATTTGAAACCCCTTCTCTGATACAAAACCACCCACCCATTCAGGTAACTTATTGTCATACATTTTTTTAGTCGCAATAAAAATGGATTTTGTTTTGAGTAATTTTCCAAAACTTTTACGACCATCCACATTTTTATCTTTGTAGGCAATTACTAAAATAGTGGATGACAAAGGCTTCTCTACATAAGATTCTAATTTTTCAATTTGCCCCATGTGCTGAGCTTCCTTTAAAATAACTACTTGCTTTTCCGCATTCACTGGATATCTTTTACAAGCATTAATAATCTGCGCCCAATCAGCATCCTTGCCATAAAAAACAGTCAAATTAAAGGATTGATCCGCCTCAGAAAGTAAATGATGTTCCGCATAATTGACCACTTGGTCAATATAATACGGCTCCTCCCCTTCGAGCCAATAAACGGCATCAAACACCTTATTTTTCCAATTGGCAATAATTTTTGAAGTGGGCATCAGCAAATATAAAATTAATTTAACGACCTATTAGCAAGTTTTTGTAATTACATTCCACAAATTGTTTATTATTATTCTACCTTTGCGGTCAATTAAATAATCATTTTATGAGTAACGAAACAAGTAATAACGGAAGTAAAATTTCTATTGTCGTATTAGTAATCGCCTTAATTGGCTCTTGGATTTATTTTGTTAATACCAATAACACAAAAACAGAAATTATTACCAATTATACCACTGAGGTAGCCGTTTTAGACAGTACAAAAAATAGTATTCAAGCTGACTTCATTGCTGCTTCTGCAAAAGTGGACTCTTTGAACCAGGAAAATACTGGTTTACAAGGTGAATTACAGGGAAAAGCAGTAGCCATCCAAAAGCTTAAAATGAACATAAGCAATATTTTAAGGAAAAAAGAAGCGACTGATAAGGAATTGGGCGAGGCTAAATCAATGATTTCAGAATTAAATGGCAAGGTAAATAACTTACTAGCTGACTTAGGTAAAGCACAAGAAGAAAACAAGCAATTGAATGCCCAAAATCAGGAATTAACCACCCAAAATTCAACCTTATCTTCCAACCTAAATACGACCAAAAAGGAAAAAGAACGTCTTCAAGACATTGGTTCAACCCTTCATGCTTCCACTTTTACGATCCAAGCCATTCGTGTTAAAAGCAATGGCAGTGAAAGAGCTACCGAAACGGCTAAAAGAGCCAACTTGATTCGTTTGGCATTCATGATTGATAAAAACAAAATCACCCCTTCAGGAACACAGGAATTATATGTTTGTATTACGGGTCCAGACGGTAAAGCCATTGGCGATGGCGGCAATTTTAATACCAGAGAGGATGGCGCACGTAGTTATGCAAATAAACTTTCCGTGGTATATGAACAAAATGTTGCATTACCTGTGAGCTACGATTTTAAACAATCCAATAAATTCACCGAAGGGGAATACAAAGTTGAAGTATACCACAATGGTTTTAAAATTGGAGAAGGTAAAACTGCATTAAAGAAAAGTTTGTTATAATGAATATATTGTCCGCTATAAACAATAACGCCCATCGATATATCGGTGGGCGTTATTGTTTTAAAACCTTTTATACTAATTCAATAAAATAGTTTTTATGCTAATTCATTTGAATTACTAAAACCTTGCATCATATTTCCAATAGGAATTTCATTGTAGGACAATGCATAAAACCATAATTGGATAGCTGCAGGCGAAATTGATTCTACAAAAAAGTTTGCTTTACTTAAAAAAGGAACCAGTTTTTCGGTAAGCTCTTTCATTTCATTAATATCAATAGCTTGCGACCATTGATTAATTAAGGATTTTAACTGCGCTAATTCATTGTCTAACAAATGATCAAAGGCGTGCAATTGTATGAATTCCGAAACGGCTTCATATAACATTGCTTTGTTGTTTGATTTCATAAGGTAATGTTTTTATCGAGTTGGATTAATAATACAAAGGTCACAGCTTAATGTTACCTAATTATGAACTTTATCCTAAAACAAATTTTTGTGGAAAACTCAATAAAATATGTGATTATACCTGATAAGGCATTGAAATCAATACCATTACAAAAGTATTTATTTCAATACGATGGCAGCTAATGCAGGTAATTGAATAGTAAGTACACCCCATTTTTAACTACCCATGTTTTTTGATACTTAGGCAAAGCCACAACTATACCTACCAATCCTCTGCCTTCAACATTGGATATCACGCTGCGGTTATATAAAAATATCAATTATGAAAGTTCATTGAATTTTAAAATTTACTAGAAATATCGTTATATATCAATAAAATATTTAATGATTGATTTGCCCAAAAGTGAACATTCAATTATTATTTTAAGTATTTTACACAATCGATAAACGATTAAACTAACGAATTTTATGAGCCAAACCAAACAACCAACCAACACTGGTGCATTAAGTACCCTAGTACTTGTATTCTTCTTTTGGGGATTTATTGCTGCCTCCAATAGTATTTTTATCCCGTTTGCTAAAACCCATTTCAACCTAAGTCAATTTGAATCTCAATTGATTGGTTCTGCGTTTTATGGTGCTTACTTTATTGGATCTTTAATTTTATTTTTATGCTCCAACCTCATTGGGTATGACATTTTAAATAAGATTGGGTATAAAAAAGGTATTATTTACGGTTTGTGGATTTCAGTAGTTGGCGCATTACTAATTATACCTGCAGCCAATGCAAATTCATTCCCAGCAATTTTAGCTGCATTTTTCGTGGTTGCATTAGGCTTTTCATTACAACAAACAGCGGCACAGCCGTTTGCCATATTATTAGGTGACCCAGCTACTGGTTCACATCGTTTAAATTTAGGTGGTAGCTTAAATAGTATTGGAACGACTATTGGTCCATTGATTGTAAGCTTTTTCTTGTTTGGCAGCCCTGCTGCAAAAAATAGCGTTGTTACTGTTACTAATATCAATTTGCTTTACTTAATTGTAGCTGGTGTTTTTGCTGCAGTAGCCATATTTTTTAGCTTATCTAAAAAATTACCTGATGGAAAAAATGATGAGAAGTTTGAAACAGCAAACAAAGCAGCTGGTTCTTTATTAATTATGACTTTATTAATTGGTGCAATCATCGTGGTAGGTCAATTAACAGACGTGCCTAAATTGAACTTGTTAATTATGACATTAGTTTCAGTTATTGTAGTATTGTTTTACTCAAACAATAGTGCAATAAAAAATGATGCCGGTTGGGGTGCTATGAAATACCAGCAACTTATTTATGGCATGATCGCTATATTTATTTATGTGGGTGTCGAAGTTACCATTGACAACAATTTTGGTGCATTATTAAAAAATCCTGGTTATATCACTGAATTAGGATTAGATGAAAGTCAAATTTCAAAATACATTTCTTTGTATTGGGGTAGTTTAATGATTGGTCGTTGGACGGGTGCCGTGAGTGTATTTAACTTGAAAGGCAATATGAAAAAATTGATGATGATTATTGTTCCATTTATTGCTTTTGCAGTAGTATTAGGCGTTAGTAAAATTTATGGCAATGACGTTTCTGATTTATATGGATATGCAATATTTATTGCAATTGCAATCGCTACTTTCTTTTATGGCCAGGAAAAACCTGTTAAAACCTTATTTGCCGTATCTATATTTGCAACAGCAGCCATGCTTGTAGGTGTATTTACGAATGGTATTACTTCAGTGTATGCTTTCATGGCTGGTGGTTTGGCATGTTCGGTCATGTGGCCTTGTATTTTTTCATTAGGGGTTGGCGGATTAGGAAAATATACAAGCCAAGGTTCTGCATTTTTAATCATGATGATTTTAGGAGGCGCTATTATTCCACCTTTGCAAGGTGTGCTAGGAGATAATCCAAGTGTTGGTATGCACCAGTCTTATATTTTAGCTGCAGTTTGTTTTGCGCTCTTAGCATTACTTGCGTTAAAATTAAAAACGGTACTTAAAAAGCAAGGACTTGATTTTGATGCACAGGTAAGTGGAGGACATTAATTGAATATTTTAAAATTATACAATGGACGCTTTTGTAGTTGGTGTTGATATTGGAGGAACTGGTACCAAATTTGGTATCGTTGATAATGTAGGCAATGTTTTATTTGCAAGTGAGATATCAACAAAAAAGCACGAGCAGGTGCATACTTTTATAGATGAATTACACCGGGAACTAAGTGTACTCATTGAAAAAGTAGTCGGCGTTGGTCGCATTAAAGGTATTGGTGTAGGCGCTCCAAACGGAAATGTATATACAGGCAATATCGAATACGCCCCTAACCTACCATGGAAAGGTATTATTCCATTGGCACGCATGTTGCAGGATAAATTTAAAATTCCTGTGCGATTGACCAATGATGCAAATGCAGCTGCTGTTGGAGAAATGATGTATGGCGCAGCGCAAGGCATGAAAGATTTTATCATGATCACTTTAGGAACTGGCGTTGGAAGTGGTATTGTTGCCAATGGACAGCTTATTTATGGACATGATGGTTTTGCTGGTGAACTAGGACATACTACCATCATCCCTAATGGTCGATTACATCCAGGGACTGGAAAAAAAGGATCATTGGAAAGTTATGCCTCTGCTACTGGTGTTGCACAATCCGCCATTGAAATATTAGAAACTACAGATCGACCAAGTTTATTACGTGATATACCAAAAGGAGCATTAAATTCAAAAGCAGTATTTGAAGCCGCTACCAAAGGGGATGAAGTTGCCAAAGAAGTTTTCGCATTTACAGGAAAAGTGTTAGGCATGGCATTGGCTAATTTTGTGATGTTTTCAAGCCCTGAAGCAATTATATTATTTGGGGGCTTGACAAAAGCAGGTGATTTAATTCTTAAACCAACACGTGAGCATTTGGAAGCAAATGTGATTGAGATATTCCAAAACAAAGTGAAAATACTAATTAGCCATTTAAAGGAATCCGATGCAGCCATTTTAGGCGCGAGTGCTTTAATGTGGGAACTATAGTTATTTTACAAAAATTAGTTTTACTACCCCATCTATAAAAAATGTCCCCCCGAGCACTCGGGGGGACATTTTTATTTTAATATTGTTTTGAGTACACCTTATAATTATAATTAGCTATGGTTGTAAACATGCTTGCTCCTCCATCCATTTTGTTTTACCCCAACCTTGAATGACATGTTTTTCACTATGATAGGAGGATCGAACCAATGGGCCACTTTCAACATAATCAAAACCAAGTTCATACCCAATTTGTCTTAACTCTGCGAACTCATCAGGATGCACAAATCTTTTTACGGGCAAATGCTTTTTTGTGGGTTGCAAGTATTGTCCCAAAGTAAGTACATCGCAACCGACACCCACTAAATCCTTCATCGTTTGTATCACTTCCGCTTTCTCCTCCCCAATACCTAACATCATGCCTGTTTTTGTACGCATACCTCCGAGCTTCAAAGTTTCTAATACTTTTAAGCTTCTTCTATATTTTGCTTGCACCCGCACTTTTTGTGTATTTCTTTCAACTGTCTCCATATTATGACTTACCACTTCAGGGGCTGCATCAATAATTCTTTGTATCTGCTCGGGGATCCCTCTGAAATCAGGGATTAAGGTTTCTAAGGTTGTTTCCGGGGACAAAGTTTTAATAGCCTTAATCGTATTAAACCATATGATGGAGCCACCATCAGGTAATTCGTCTCTATCAACACTAGTCAATACTGCATGCTTTACTTTCATCAACAAAATGGCTTCAGCTACACGTTGTGGCTCATCCCATTCCACTGGTTTAGGGCGACCTGTAGCCACTGCGCAAAACTGGCAGCTTCTTGTACATATATTACCTAATATCATAAAAGTGGCCGTGCCTTCGCCCCAACACTCTCCCATATTCGGGCAATTTCCACTTTCACAAATAGTATGTAGTTTATGCTTATCTACCAATCCTCGCACATGCTTATAGCTTTCGCCAATGGGCAGTTTTACCCTTAACCAATCTGGTTTTTTAATTCTTGTTTCCGTATCCACATTTACAATTGGTAATTCTTGCATAATTCGTTACACTATAATCAGCCACAAAAATACAAGACTTGTCATTAATAACCCATATTTTATGCGCTATATTTAAAATTATAAAATATAAAATGCAGTCCTAAAACACAAAAAATTATGGCTACCTTCATACGGCGTAAAAAATGCGTATTTGCTTAATTTTTAAACTAATTGATTTATGGAAAAATATGGAAAAATTTTACTTTTTGCGATGCCTATATTTTTCATTTTAATAGTACTTGAAAAGTTATATGGCTGGTATATCAAAAAAGAAAAGGTAAACAATATGGATACCGTTAGTAGCCTTACCTCGGCTATTACGATGGTCACCAAAAATGTTTTAGGGTTAAGTATTACTATCATAAGTTATAGCTGGATTGAGGAAAAAATTGCCTTAACCCATATTACCACTAATTGGCTTACTTATGTAATCGCTTTTGTTGCACTTGACTTTTCGCATTATTGGGTGCACCGTATTGATCATGCGAATAACTTTTTCTGGAATAGCCATATCGTGCACCATAGTAGTGAGGAATTTGATTTGGCCTGTGCAGTTCGCCAACCCATTTCCTCCTTCGTGAAAATATTTTCCATCTTCATGATTCCTGCCGCCTTATTAGGTATTTCACCATTAGTGGTTGCAACAGTTACCCCTATTCAATTTTTTGCGCAATTCTGGTATCATACCAGATATATTAATCGCATGGGGTTTTTAGAAAAAATAATTGTCACCCCTTCACATCACCGAGTACATCACGCATTTAATAATGAATACATCGATAAAAATTTAGGACAAATATTTATTATCTGGGATAAAATGTTTGGCACTTTTATGGAAGAACGCGCAGATATTCCTCCCGTATATGGCATTACACGTCCTATGAGAACTTGGAATCCCATTCGAATTAACTTTATACACATGTGGCTATTGATAAAAGATGCTTGGCGCGCCAATAGCTTTGTAGATAAAATAAGTGTTTGGTCAAAGCCTACTGGCTGGCGTCCTGCGGATGTTGCAGCAAAAAATCCAGTTTTTAAAATTGATGATGTTTATAATTTTGACAAATACAAAACCAGTCAAGACCCCATTTTTATTTCATGGGCTTGGATGCAACTCATGATCATCTTTATCGGTGTCGCTTTCATGTTAGGGAATATTGCCAATATTGGCTTCCCGAATATGTTTATTTATGGTGCCTTTGTATTTATTTATATTTATGCTTTAACCGACCTGATGGATGGTAGCAAATATGCTTATGTGTGGGAAGTATTGAAATGCCTATTTGGATTTGGTATTATTTATTTTATGGGTGATTGGTTTGGTGCTAGTAAGCATATGCCACAACTCAACTTAATTTTGATGGTGTACTTTGCCCTTTCCTTAATCATCACCGCTCGTTTAAATACCAGTAATCAAAATTTAGCTTCTTTACAACATGGGGCGGTTTAATTATTTTACCAAGCGCTCCATTAATTAACACTATTTCAATAATCCCTATGACAGCAACAGTTACTTACGAAACTAATTTAAGAACCACCTGCCTTCATTTACAAAGTGGCTCAGCGATTGAAACCGACGCGCCAACCGACAACAAAGGAAAGGGAGAACGGTTTTCCCCTACCGACTTAATTGCAACAGGTTTAGGTGCTTGTATGATTACTACGATGGGAATTAAAGCCGAAACCATGAACATCTTATTAGATGGTGCCAAAGTGGAAGTAACAAAAGTGATGGTTTCAGATCCACGAAGAATTGGAAAAATCATAGCACATGTTACGATGCCAGCAGGTTTAAATGTAGATGAAAAAACAAAGGAAATTTTAGAACGTGTTGCACGCACCTGTCCTGTGGAAAGAAGCTTACACCCGGATGTTGTTTTAGACATTGCATTTAACTGGCAATAGATCTAAAAAAAGACTACGCTAAAATCAAATAATAATTTATAAAATATTGCTAAAGCAACTAGGCTTCTTCTAGTTGCTTTATTTTTTGCAATAGTTTACTCACAGGCAAACCCATTACATTATAAAAGTCGCCTTGAATACTTTGAATTCCAACGACCCCAATCCACTCCTGAATAGCATAACCGCCGGCTTTATCATATGGTTTGTAATTTTCAACATAGTATTCAATTTGATCCAATGTCAGTAAATTAAATGTGACTAAGGTGGTTTCACTAAATGTATATTCTTTACCATTGTAAATTAATACTACCCCAGTAATGACCCGATGTGTTTTCCCAGACAATGCACTTAAGGAACTAATGGCCTCGGCTTTATTAGCAGGCTTACCTAATACATTGCCTTCCAAAACGACAATAGTATCGGCTGCAACAATGTGCTTGTTTATATGCTGCGGATAGCCCAATTTTATTTTTTCATGCACTGCCTGCGCTTTATTTTTTGCAATAAATACTGGCACTTCTTCTAATTCCATGTTTGCTGGGAAGGTTTCATCCGAATCGGAAATAATTACTTCAAATGGAACATCTGCCCAGGTTAACAACATTTGTCGACGGGGGGATTGAGAAGCTAATATGAATGGTTGCATGAGGTAAATTCAATTTTAGAAATGGGGGATCAATATAAAAAATAAAAAAACACCATCGATAGCACCCCTGCCAACATAGCTAATTTGACCCAGTTACTAAGTACATTAAAATCCTTACTGGTGAATGATTTATTCAGCTTGTATAATACCAACACCAAGGGCGCAATAATAAAAACAATACAATAAACAATACTTAACCACCAGCCAAATGGAATTACATACAATTGAATGATCGATAATACTGCAATCACCACCACTAGCCATACTGCCAAATAAACTTTGGTTGCTTTTAATCCCCAAACAATGGGCAGTGTTCTACATCCAAATTTTGCATCTCCTTCCATATCCTCAATATCTTTAAGTGCTTCCCTAATGATGGTTAGCACAAAAGCAAAAGCAGCATACAATATCATTAATTTGAACAACCGCAGGTTCACTGGGGTTGCATTACGTACGTTGATTAATTCAGTCATCGTGAACTTAGAAAAATACACAACTCCTATTACCCAAGCGGTTAAAACAGCAATAAGCACATTGCCAATGAGTAATTTTTTTTTAATATTGGTTGAATAAAACCACAATAATAAAATAGAAAGCAAATTAGCTAAATGAATATGCCAATACTGCTGAAATGAAAATGCTATTAATGTTATATAAATGCCTGACAAGCTAAAAAAGAAATGCCAAAAAATAACCCATCTTCTATTGATAATATTACTAACGACTACTTTAGCGGGCTTATTCACCTGATCAATGTTCACATCAAAATAATCATTAATCGCATAGCCTGCGGCAGCAATAAAAACAGACGCCAACATCATTAAAAAAAAGGAGACAGGTGTATCACTACTATTAATCTGGTATAAGGGATTGTATATACAATACTGAAACAAACATTGCGACAATATTATAAAAAATAAATTAGGCCATCTAATAAGCCTACAAAAAGATAAAAGTAATTTCAATGGACTTGAATTTATTTATTTGGCCACAATATGATCATCTATATCCCACAGATCATTTAGCTTTAATACCTTTTCGATGACCTCACGTGCACAACCTTCCCCACCCTTGGTCAAGGCCTTGTATTGCGCGATCGATTTTATATCCATTGCTGCATCATTTGGACATGCTGCAATACCAGCCAGTTGCATCGCTTCGTAATCAGGCATATCATCACCCATATATAAAATAGTGTCTAATGCAATATTATGTTCCAAGGCCAATGATTGTAATAATTCCTTTTTATTACCCACTTTCATATGAACTTCCTTGATACCCAAAAGGGCCAATCTATTTTTTACATCTTCCGAATTACCACCAGAAATAATCCAAACCTGGTACCCTTTTTTAACCGCTAATTGCAAGGCATAACCATCTTTGATATTCATAGTTCTGGCCATCACCCCATTAGGCATAATGAGTAAATTGCCGTTGGTCAATACACCATCAACATCAAATACAAAACAAACTATTTTTTTAAAATTAGCTAACAAGGCGAATACTTTTTGTAAACAAATGTAAGCCTATTTTTGATTATCCCTCCACTCATACACCCAGGCACTTTGGATCATTTCCAAATGACCCTCGGTAGATTGTTCCTTAGTGCCTTCGAAATGAGGTAAACTTAGTATCCAATCTAAAAGATCTGTAAATCGAATACGATATATTTTAGCTTCTGTAAAATCATCACCGAACTTCTCATATAATTTTTGAGCGATGTCTTCATGATCATTCCAAAAAATCGGGGGTTCAAACTGACTCATATTAATTGATTTTACTTTGGTCTTTTATTAAATATTTTTTAATTGATTCTATATTAATCTAATATATTAAAGGAATGGCACTCGATTTACTTTAAACTACTCGCCTAAAAATTGTGTTTGGTCAGGCAAAATGATTTCTAATTCACCAGTTCCGCCCTTGGCTAAAATACATTGGCAACCTAACCTTGACTCAATACGAGGATTAACAGCGCGATCAATAAAATCCTCTTCTTTGTCAGATAATGCAGCAACATGCCCCGCTCCTGACTTAATATATATATGACAAGTACTACAAGCACATACACCACCACAATTATGATGTAATTCAATTCCAGCATCTAGTAATACTTCAAGCAAGCTTTCATCCGGCGCAATATTCGTTAAAGTAACAGGCGCTAGCCCTTTTTCTTCAAAATTGATTTTTAATGAGTACATAAGTCCACAATAGATTTTTGCAAAAATAACTTTAATCCGTCAATGCTTATTGTCAAAGTCCCAATTTAATTTGCGAAATACAAAAAAAATGCGTGTACTGTGCTTTGCCATACTATCTTTGCACAAATTTTTAAAAATAATGGCCATAACAGGGTTTTCCGAAAGAATGTACTTAAAGTATTTGAGGACTAAATTCAAAACCCTAGCCCTTGTTTCACCCGCTATTGCTGGGCAGAAAGCCTTTGAATTATTTTGCACCCCCTATCCCAAGTACAAGAAAAAAAAGGCACCTGCCATTTTTCACCAAGCCAACCCATTAACAGTAAGCTTACCTGATGGTATTCAGTTAAAAGGATATGAATGGATTTCGCAAAAAAGCAACAACAAAACCGTGCTTATTATACACGGCTATGGTAGCTACGGATATAAATTTGAACAATATGTTGCACCCTTATTAAAAAGAGGCTTTCGTGTTTTGATTTTTGACGCCCCAGGACATGGCTTAAGTCAAGGCAAATACATTAATATAATACTTTATTTAAATGCCATTGAACAAGTCATCAAAGCAGTCGGTCCAGTGGATCATTTTATAGGTCATTCCTTAGGGGGTATCGCTTTAGCGATGTTAGCTGAAACCATACCTAATCCCGAACAACACAAGTTTGTCTTAATTGCACCAGCAACTAAGACCACCACCTCTTTTAATAATTATTTTGATTTAATGCGATTAAGTGAAGTCATAAAAACCGCATTTATAACCTATGCGGCAACTTTAACAACACATCCGATTACCCACTTTGAAGCAGATCGGGCCATTGAAAATTACACCGGTCCCGTTCTTTGGGTACATGATGCCGAGGATAAGGTTTGTCCTTATAAAGATTTAATTAATTTTCAAGAAAAAGCTCCAAAAAACATTAATTTCTTGATAACCAAAGGATTAGGACATAATAAAGTATATAAAACGCAAGCGGTTATTGATAAAATAATGGCATTTTTAGCCCCTGAAGACTAGGTAATTTTTATTTTTTCAGTGAAAGCTCTAATATTGCATCGCGAGAAAAGAATATGGGATTGGCATTCAATGCCAATTTCATTAAACATAAATAGTTGATTTTAATTTATAAACACCCAAAGATCGTATGGCAAAGAACCTATTAATCGTGGAGTCCCCTGCAAAGGCAAAGACCATTGAGAAAATTTTGGGAGAAGATTTTGAAGTAAGAAGTTGCTATGGTCATATCCGAGATTTAGAGAAAAGCGAGATGGGAATTGACCTTAAAAATAAATTTTCACCAAGATACGCAGTACCATCGGACAAGGAAAAAGTAGTAAAAGATTTAAAATCCATGGCAAAGAAAGCCAAGGAGGTTTGGCTAGCATCGGATGAGGACCGTGAGGGAGAAAGTATCAGTTGGCATCTAGCAGAAGTACTTGGTTTAGATCCTAAAAAAACAAAGCGTATCGTATTTCATGAGATTACTGCACCAGCAATTAAAAAAGCAGTTGACAATCCAAGGTTCATCAATATGGATTTAGTAGATGCGCAACAAGCACGCCGTATTTTAGATAGAATTGTTGGTTTTGAATTAAGCCCAGTACTTTGGCGTAAGATTGGTATGCAAAAAAGTTTAAGCGCGGGTCGTGTGCAAAGTGTCGCAGTAAGATTAATTGCCGAGCGGGAAAGAGAAATCAACCAATTTTTACCGGAGAGTGTTTTTAAAATATCTGCCCTATTTACTGCACCAGACATCAATAAGAAAAAAGTAAAATTCAAAGCAGAGGGACCACAAAAATTAGCCACAGGATCGGCTGCTGAAAAGTTTTTAAATGAATGCAAGGGTGCAAAATATACTGTAAAAGACATTAGTGTTAAAGACGGGAAACGCACGCCATCAGCACCTTTCACTACTTCCACATTACAACAAGAAGCATCAAGAAAATTAGGATATAGCGTAAGTAAAACAATGTTACTTGCACAAAAATTATACGAGAGTGGTAAAATCACTTACATGAGAACTGATAGTATCAGTTTGAGTGAAACTGCAGTGGATGCCATTAAAGCGGAAATCAATTCAAGCTTTGGTGCAAAATATTACCAGCCGCGTAAGTTTAAAAATAAAAACGAAAATGCACAGGAAGCGCACGAAGCAATTCGACCTACCTACATGAATGAAAGCAAGGTAGACGACGCAGACTTAAATAGATTATATGAATTAATTTGGAAGCGAACTATTGCTTCTCAAATGAGTGACGCACAATTTGAAAAAACGGTGGCAAAAATTGAAGTATCTACGAATAAAGAAACCCTATCTGCTTCAGGTGAAGTGATGAAATTTGATGGTTTCTTAAAAGTATATTTAGAAAGTAATGATGACGAGGATGAAGAGACAACAGCAGGGGAAGGAGAAGAAAGCATACTACCGCCTTTAGCAGTGGGTCAAGTTCTTGACTTTATTGAAATGACAGGGCTTGAGCGTTTCAGCAGACCTAGTGCAAGATATACAGAAGCTTCATTGGTAAAAAAATTAGAAGAATTAGGTATTGGTCGTCCCTCTACCTATGCGCCTACTATTTCCACCATCATGAAGCGTAATTATGTTGAGAAAAGAGAAAAAGAAGGTAACAAAAGGAACTTTCAAATTCTATCTTTAAATAATAAGGATGAAATAACTACCGTGACTTCTTCAGAAATAACGGGTGCTGAAAAAAATAAATTATCCCCTACTGATTTAGGTTTGGTGGTGACTGACTTTTTAAAATTACACTTTTCAAAAGTCATGGATTTTAACTTTACTGCTAAAATTGAAGGCGAATTTGATGAAATTGCTGCAGGAAAACTATTATGGAGCGACATGCTTGCCTCTTTTTACGAACCCTTCCACACCACTATTGAACATACCTTAGAAAACGCAGAAAGAGCCAAAGGGGAAAGAGAATTAGGCTTCGACCCTGTAAGTGGCAAAAAATTGATCACCAGAATGGGGCGTTATGGCCCAATGGTTCAAATAGGACATCAGGATGAAGAAGAAAAACCAAGATTTGCAAAATTGAAGGCATCTCAAAGTATTGAAACCATCAGTTTTGAGGAAGCTTTGGAATTATTTAAACTACCCCGTACTTTAGGACAATTTGAAGACGAGGATGTAGCTGTTAATATTGGTCGATTTGGCCCCTATGCGGCCCATGCGAAGAAGTTTTACTCCCTGAATAAGGAAATGGACCCCTACACCGTTACTCTGGAGGAATTAACTCCTATGATTGCAGAAAAGCGCAAAGCCAAGGATGAGCGTACCATTAAAGTATTTGAAAAAGAGAAAATTCAATTATTACGCGGACCTTATGGACCTTATATCAAACAAGGATTAAGAAACTATAAGTTAAATAAGGAACAACAAGAAAAAGTAGAAACCTTAACCATTGAAGAAGTGAATGCCATCATCGCTGAATTAAAAGCGAATCCTCCACGCAAAGTAGCAAGAAGAAAGAAAGCATCTTAAGTAAATGGATTGCTGAATCACATTACAAAGATAAAACTGAAATAAAACAAAAAGGACGCCGATACATCGGCGTCCTTTTTGTTTACACAATAACTGCGTAATATAAGATTAAGCGAAGCTGGGCTTACTTAATGATTTAAGATGTAATACATGCGCGCGAATTGCACTTAATACCGTAGGGTATTCATTGTATTTTAATTTAAAATCAGCACAGGTGTCTTTAACAATTTTTGAAATTGCAGGATAATGTACATGTGATATTTTAGGAAACAAATGATGCTCAATTTGGAAATTCAATCCACCTACCAACCAGCTTACCAATTTGCTTTTAGTTGCAAAGTTAGCAGTGGTCATTATTTGATGTGCTGCAAATTCATCAGGCATCACATTTTCAGGCTGAATGGCAACAGGAAACTCAGTTTCTGTAACAGTGTGCGCCAATTGAAATACAATACTTAAAATAAAGCCTGCAAAACAACCAGTCACAAAAAATCCGACTAACCAACTTACCCATCCCACCATATATACTGGCATAATAATAAATACAGCAGCATGGTAAAGTTTAACAATCCAAAATTCTAAATGATCTGCAATACTCATTTTTTTCAATGGCACAGACCCGATTTTTTTTGAAAAATATTTTTTATAATCGGTATAGAAAATCCAGAAAATATACAATAACATATATAAAACCCAAAAATAAATATGTTGAAAACGATGCAATATATAATGTTTTTGATTCGGTGCCATACGCATTAAAGCGCCCACTTCAATATCATCGTCTACTCCTTCAATATTGGTAAAAGTATGGTGTATCGTTACATGTTTTGATGCCCACATAAAACGACTCGCTCCTAATACACTTATAGAAGAAGAGGCTAATTTATTTAACCAGTTGTACTTACTAAAACTACCATGGCTTCCATCATGCATCACATTAAAACCAATAGCGGCAATTAAACCACCAAAAAGGACACACTCCAATATTGCATAAAAAGTGGGTGGTGTAAAAAATACCAAATGTATATAGGTAACAACAAATAAACTTAGTAAAATAATTGCTTTTGAAAACAATTTATAATTACCTGTTGCCGTAACTGAATGTTCCTCTAAATATAAATTAACGCGACGCTTTAATTCGGCATGTAATGATTTTGCCATTACAGGAAATTTGGGGGTCGCAGTAGTTTCGTTTGACATATGAAATAGTATATCTACAAAGAAAAGACAATTAATAATAAGATAACGCAGAAATTGAGAATATTTACTCGAACGAATAATAATTCTATTTATTATGTAAACTATTGTTAAATATATCCACACCATTGGGATAACTAAAATGAACAATTCACCATATTTTACGTCAATTTGAATATTGAAAAAACTAAGTATTTGCTAAATATGCCAAACGCATCCGAAATTACTGCCTTATTCCAACTGATTGACGACCCAGATGAGGAAGTATTTAATACCATTTCAGACAGGTTATTAGACTATGGATCACCCATCATTCCTGATTTAGAAAATCTTTGGGAAAACACATTGGATGAAAATACTTTAGAGCGTATTGAAAGGATGATATATAAATTACGCCTTCATGATTTAAAAGAAGCATTTACGCAGTGGAAATCAAAACCTGCGCCCTCTTTACTCGAAGGATCATTGCTTGTCACAAAATTTCAATATCCCGAGTTAGCTACTGACACCCTAAGACATCAATTAGAAAAAATTAGACGAAACATATGGTTAGAGTTAAATAATTATTTAACACCATTAGAGCAAGCCAATGTGATCAAAAATATTTTATATAATTATTATCAAATCAAAGGGGTTGAAATTAATTATAATAAACCAGATGAATTTTTAATGTCCGGTCCTTTGCAAGCTAAAAAAGGTAATGCATTTGCCAATACCATTTTGTATGCAGAGCTTTGCGCACAATTAGAAATTGATGCTGAATTCATCAACATCCCTAAGCAATGTATCATTGCATTTTATTCCTCCGACTGGGATGATACTGAGGTTTATCCTAATCCACAAGAATTTATTCAATTCTATGTTGAAGGAACTACGGGACATGCTTTTTCACAAAAGGATTTGGACCAATATTTTTTAAGATCCAATATTGAACCAAAGAACATGTATTATAAAAAATTATCCAACATCAGAATAATAAAGAAACTTTTAATAGAATTTTCAAAATGTTTCCAAAGCCCCACATTACAATACAAGCAAAAAGATTTAAACGACTTAGCTGATTTATTGGATTAAATACAATGCATGCACTGCCCAAAAATTGAACAATGATACAATGGGATGATTTTACAAAGGTGGATATTAGATGCGGCACAATCATTAGTGCTGAAGTATTTCCAAACGCTAAAAAACCCGCATTCCAATTGCAGATTGATTTTGGTGCATTAGGAATTAAAAAGTCATCGGCTCAGATAACGACACATTATACCAAGGATCAATTAGTTGGCATGCAAATTACTGCGGTGGTGAATTTTCCTCCAAAACAAATCGCTAACTTTATGAGCGAATGTTTGGTGTTGGGTGTTTATGACTTGCAACACCAAGTAGTTTTACTCACCCCGACACATGCCGTAGATAACGGCCAACCCATTGGTTAATGCAAAATAGCTTTGTTCACTTTTACCATAGCCCCATTGGCGCCATAAAAATGGTTTCATCAGAACATTGCATTCAACAACTCACTTTTATTGATCACCCCGAATTAGAAGATAACGAAACGGAACAAATAATGCCAGCCGTAATACATCAGTGCATGGAGGAACTCATTGAATATTTTGCTGGCAAAAGACGCAGCTTTACCGTCCCCATTGATCAAGAGGGTACTGAATTTCAACAAAAGGTTTGGAAAGAATTATACGAACTCCCTTTTGGAAAAACATTGAGTTATGGTGATTTAGCTAAAAAAATGGGTGATCCCAATTTAGTAAGGGCCGCGGCCTCCGCAAATGCAAAAAATAAAGTGGCTATTTTAATTCCATGTCACCGCATAATTGGATCAGACCGATCCTTGGTTGGTTACGCCTGGGGAAAAACCAGAAAAAAATGGTTATTACAACATGAATTCAGATTAGCGCTCGGCGTACAAACCTTGTTTTAACTTATTTCAAAATTGCCCCATCAAACCCAAAAGGCAATAAATTTTTAGCTGCTGCTACGACCATTATTGGCCCCGTTTTACCTGCTAATATTATCTTGATGGGTGACTGATATCGAGTTTCAAAATCAAGCAAGGATTGCCTACACATGCCACAAGGCGAAATGGGGGTATCACAGGCCGCTTTATCCGTATCATAGCTAATTGCCATGGCAAGGATGGTTTCGCTTGAAAATTGGCTCCCAATGCTATTTAATAAAGTTCTTTCTGCACAAATACCCACTGGATAACTGGCACTTTCTTGATTGGACCCAATAACAATTTGACCATTGGATAACAAGGCAGCAGCGCCCACTTTGAATTTGGAATAAGGTGCAAATGCTGTTTTAGTTGCATTTCGCGCAGCAATGAGTAATGAAGCATCTGTTTCAGTTAATGATTCTATCTGCTCAAAATGCTCAAATTCAAACTCGAATTTTTGTTTCATACACCTTTGTTTAATAAAAAACCTCACATGCTGTGAGGTTTAAAAATAATCTATTTTATTTGGCTGAACAATCTATTCCATCTAATGGACTTACTGTAACTAAACCAAATTAATGCTGCGCGTCCAACAATATGCGTCTCAGGAACATACCCCCAATACCTACTATCTTGACTACGATGACGATTATCCCCCATCATCCAATAATAGTTTTGTTTGACCGTATAAGTAGTGACTTGAACGCCATTTATATAATACTTGCCTTCTTTTTCTTCTAAATTATTATGCTCGTAATTTGAAATTATACGACGATATAATTCAATGGTGCTATCATTTAATTGTACCACATCTCCTTGCTTTGGAATACGAATAGGACCATAGTTATCTACCGACCAAGGGGAATGGGACATATCGTAAGGGAAAGTATACCCAACTGTATTCTCGTCAAAATTAGTAACAGACAAAACCTGTGGTAATTTTTTCAAATTTTCCGCAGCATTTGCAGTCATGTTAATTTTAAATGTATTGGTACTGCCTTCCATGATTTGGAAATCGGAACTGGCATCATTAATATTAATGCCTAAACTGTCTTGAATATAATCTTCAGGGATTGGTTGGCCATTGGTTTGCACAATAAATTCAGTTTGCGAATATGGCGCATCAAATGCCGGAGCACCATTCACCCATAAATGACTGCCCTTCACTTGAATAATATCACCAGGAATACCAACACATCTTTTGATATAATTATCCGTCTTATCCACTGGATGCACTAAAATGGGATAATCATTCAATAATTTTTCGCGGTTATTTGCATACTCAGGGCTTCTTAACACGTCATAATAAGGTATTTTACTACCAAATTCGGGCAGATTAATAATGGTATCCCCAGCAGGAAAATTAAAAACCACCACATCATTTCGATCAATCCCCCTCAATTTTGGCAATCTGGTATAATCCACTTGTACCCACTTGATATAAGATGGCGTAGTTGGTGCCATGGGTAAAGTATTATGAACAAATGGGAAACTTACGGGAGTTTGAGGAATACGCGCGCCGTAAGTAATTTTATCCACAAATAAAAAGTCATTTACTAATAAAGTTTTTTCCATACTCTCGGTAGGAATCACATATGCTTCAAAAATAAAAGTGCGAATTAAAGTAGCCGCTACAATAGCAAAAACAGCCGCATCTACCCACTCTCTTGATGCTGATTTGTGGTAATGCTGTAATGCTTCTTTACCATGCCATCGCTCATTTGAAGAAAGCCCTAAATAGGGTAAATAAATAAAAGGTACCAAAATAGTTAATGTATGCTGCAGCATCCCCACTCTTTTAAAATGCATCACAAATATGATGGATATCCATAAGGTTACAAATTGTCCAAGAATTGGAATGAGTTGTATCCAAAACCAAACTTTTGAAATACCACAAAGTTTTACCACCTCCCATGTATTATAAATTGGGATAATGGCCTTTGCGCTTGCCACCCCTGCTTTTTTTAACATTAAGTAAATACCAATATGCCATCCTAACCAAAATAAAATCAATAAAATATAGCCCATAAAATGAAGTTGAATTATACATAACAAAAATATCCCTTTGTGAGGGATATTGATAATTTTATTTTTAAAGTGTCCAAGTATTCTTATAAGTGGTTTAAATAAAGGATAATGATAACAACCCTATTTAACCGGCTACTAGCAAGGATATTGCTTTTATTTATACTGTTGCATCAGTTCCTTCACCAATGTTACGGACCTAGCCACATCAGGGATGGCTAAGGCAGCTAAATTAGGTGCATAGTGCATCGGTGCATCTGCACTGGTGATACGACGAATAGGTGCATCTAAATAGTCAAAGCCTTCTTTTTGGATGCGATAAGATAATTCTGAAGAGACAGAAGCAAATGGCCATTGCTCTTCAATAATCACCAGACGATTGGTTTTTTTAACACTTTCCAAAACGGTCATCCAATCCAAAGGGCGAATGGTACGTAAATCAACCACTTCCGCACTGATGCCTTCTTTTTCTAATTCTGCTGCAGCACCCAATGCTACTTTCATCATTTTATTATAAGAAACAATGGTAATGTCACGACCAACTTTTTTAACATCTGCTTTGCCTAATGGGATATAATATTCATCATCAGGAATATCACATTTATCGCCATACATCACTTCACTTTCCAAAAACATCACTGGATCCTCTTCATAGCGAATGGCTTGTTTTAATAGCCCTTTTGCATCGTAACCATTGGAAGGAGAAACCACTTTAATACCAGGAATATTAGCCAAATAACTTTCAAAAGCGGTGGAATGTTGTGCCCCTAATTGACCTGCACTACCATTTGGCCCCCTCATTACAATAGGACAACCAATTTGGCCGCCACTCATCGCTAGCATCTTACTGGCCGTATTTAAAATTTGATCCAAAGGAAGTACCGCAAAATTCCAAGTCATGAATTCGACAATGGGTCTTAATCCATTTTGTGCAGCGCCTACCGCTACCGCGGTAAAACCAAGTTCAGAAATAGGGGTATCAATAACTCGTTTTGCGCCAAACTCTGCCAACATCCCTTGGCTTACTTTATAAGCGCCATTGTACTCGGCTACTTCCTCTCCCATCAATAATACTCGGTCGTCTCTGCGCATTTCCTCGTTCATCGCTTCCCGAAGTGCTTCTCTAAATGGTATTGAACGCATGTTGCTATTTTAATTTGAGTGGCAAAAATAAAGCTTTATACAGGAAAAAAATAATTCTTACGCATAAAAAAATCCCCTCCCGATAAATCGAGAAGGGACTCTTAGGACTAACCCATCCTAATATACTAAAATACGTTATAACCAAAACTAACATAGTACAATCCACCAATTTGAGGACTACCATATGCAGTTCTATAATATTTATTAAATATGTTGGTACCGCCCGCTTTGATCAATGATCTGTACGAAGGCAGTTTGAATGTTAATACCGCATCCACCGTTTGGTAAGCACTAAGCTTACCTACAGCAAATGTACTTTCGTAGTTAAATCCGTCTTGGTAATGCATGTTTGCACTGAATCCTAAACGATTGTTAAATAAGAAACCGCTGTTGTTTAATGCGATATTAGCTCTGATTTTTGGACTATTGAAGTAAGGAACTACCCCTGGAGCAACCTCCCCAATTTCATCAGAGAAAATGCTACCAGAAACGCTGAAGTTTCTAGGCAATAAATAATCTAATGACAATCCCCAACCTTTTGTTTTTACATCACCATCAGAATTAGTAGAAATACTATAAGCCATACGCATACTTGCATCTAATACATCTAAAGGACTAGGTGCTGCACCATTACGAGATTGTAAAACAGTTACACCACCAATGAAATTTGTATAGGTACCTGCGTACACATAAAAATCAACTAATAATTTTTTAGCCCATAGCGCCTTATAACCTAATTCCATTGAACTCATTGACTCAGGCTTAAATTCATTAAATACCGCTTGCTTTAATAATGCTGGATTTGGAGCTCCTGCTAAAGCACTTGCACCAAATGCATTCACACTAGCTAAAGTATAAGCAGGGTTGGTGCTGAATTTGTAATGTTCTCTTAAAGCAGGTAAACCACCCATTAAACGTGTACCACCACCCACTAACAAGTTGATCCATTGGTTTTGAGTCGTTGGAAAACGATAAGCTGTTTGGTAAGATAAGCGGATATTGTTATCCTGTGCTAATTTAAATACCATGGAAACTCTTGGTGTAAAACGACCATCAAAATTGGTGCTCTTGTCATAACGACCAGAAGCAGATACTTTTAATAAATCACCAAAGAATTTTTTAGACAACTGTGCATAGGCACCAGACTCATTGATATTAATTTTACCTGCTGTGTCAGCAAATACGGTTCCTTGAGAATTTAAAATATATTGTTTCATAATACCACCCACTAATAAATCAGCACCCATTTTATCTAAACCTAAAGCATTTGAAAAATTATATTGACCTTCATATACGTTTAAGTTTGTTTTATCTAAGAGCAATGCACCTCCTTGAGAGATTGGCGTATTTGTGATATTTTGAAACATGGTGTTCAATCTAATATTTCCAGTTGGACGATTTGCATCCGCAATCGCACGAGCAGCAACCACTGCGTTTGCATTAGGTAAACCTGCATCTCTGTAAGAAGTTAACGCAGTCATATAAGTTGGGAACCAAGTAGTACTTGGGCTCCAAGCTTCATTAAAATAACGAGCAGCAATCGTTGCGTTATAAGAAGAACCAGCGTCTTCACGCGTAGTGTAAGCTCTAACTAACCAATTGGTAGATTTGATTTCTAATTTGTACTGACCCATTCTCAACCCTCTAAAAGCATATCGGTCACTACCTGTATAAACTGTATTACCAGTTCCATTATAAAAACTAAAAGAAGCTTCTGTGTTGTCTGATAATTTATAGTTTAAAGATCCTGTGAATTTTACATTCAATGTTGTTGGATCAACCACATCTTTTTCAGCATATCCTGTTCTTGAAACATCTCCAGCAAAATAACCTTTAGCATTACCATATAAGAAAGGTGCATAAGGGGCTAATGCCGCATTTTGAGATTTTAGGAAAGCAGAATAGGTAGCTAAATTTGGAAATGAACCAACCGCACCATATAATTGATTAAATGCAGCATTTGCATAAGTTCCAGCTAAAGGACCATAAGGCGCATAAGCAGCAGTCAAA
>Ga0114972_10000411_pt1 | contig 31853 bp, 28 predicted proteins | sample M_140807_EF_Meta_FD_87354 | JGI IMG/M metagenome (GOLD analysis project Ga0114972, IMG submission 87354) | Freshwater microbial communities from Lake Montjoie, Canada to study carbon cycling - M_140807_EF_MetaG | ecosystem: Environmental > Aquatic > Freshwater > Lake | place: Lake Montjoie...
AAGAAGAATGTGTACGATATTTTTGGGGGAGGATAATTACGTTCAAAAGGTTCAATGAGTTCAATGGGTTCAAGAGGTTTGTTTGAACCATACAAAATAATTGACTTTATAATCCTATTGAGGAGAATTGACCGGCAAAATCCATCAAGGGGAAAGTTTGCAAAATGAGAAGCCTCCATCCCAAAATGAGCATTCAAAAAATGATGTCTTTACACAACCCCAGCGGGGTGACACACTACTAAAAAGATGATGCTGACAAATTACAGCCCCAGCGGGGCGGCATAAAAAATCGCGCCGGTTTTAAAAACTTGCTTATGTAGCTTGGGGTTATTAGATGCTCAGCTTTTTTTGAATAAATCAACCTTAAACCTTTAAACAACCCGGACTTTACTCGCCACTTCCAAGGCTTTCTTTCTAAGCAAATCCATATCTGCATTTAATGCGTCATTAACCAACACTACACCCATTCTTCTATACATTCGAGTAGATGGCTTGCCAAACAAGCGTATATCCGTATTCGAATTATTTAATGCTTCTTCAACCCCTGAAAAATAAAATGAATCCGAATTTTTATCTGCAAGAATTACCGCACTTACGCCTGATTTTTCTAATTTAATTTCGGGTATAGGAAACCCTAAAATGGCTCTGGCATGTAATTCAAATTCAGATAAATTTTGAGTGCCTGCAAGTGTTACCATGCCCGTATCATGTGGTCTTGGACTAAGCTCTGAAAAATATACCCCTTCGTCTGTAAGGAAAAATTCTACGCCCCAAATGCCAGCGCCAGTTAATGCAGACGTAACTTTTTCTGCCATTTGACAAGCTTCTTCATAATGTGCTTTAGAAATGGCGCATGGTTGCCAGCTTTCTTGATAATCGCCACGCTCCTGACGATGCCCAATAGCAGGACAGAACAAGGTTTTACCATTATTTTGTGTAACGGTAAGCAAGGTAATTTCTGTATTAAAAGAAACAAATGATTCAATGATTACTTCCTGAATATCACCTCTTGAATTATTGATGGCATAATCCCAAACGTATTTTTTATCTGTATCATTTCGCAAAACGGATTGTCCTTTTCCAGATGAAGACATCAAAGGTTTTACCACACAAGGAAAACCAATTTTTGATACTGCTTCGCAAAATTGATCATATTCGGTAGCGTATTCGTAATCAGCTGTTCTTAATCCAAGTTCTTTACTTGCCAAATCGCGAATCAGTTTTCGATTCATGGTAAAATTAGCCGCTTTAGCACTTGGTACAACTTGAATGCCTTGTTGCTCGTACACATAAAAGCGTTCAGTACGAATAGCTTCTACTTCTGGTACAATTAAATGCGGTTGATGTTTTTTTACCACAGCATCCAATTCATATCCATCAAGCATATCAATTACTTCAAAACCATCTGCCACTTGCATTGCAGGAGCTCCTGCATAGTTATCAACGGCAATAACCGTTTGTCCCAATCGCTTTAAAGAGATGGTTAATTCTTTCCCCAATTCTCCGCTACCAAGTAAGAGTATTTTTTTATTCATATTTGTTTCCGTAAAATGAAAAAGTAAAAATGATGATTTCGTTGTTCTGCAAATCTAGATAATACTTGATAAAGTTAACCCACCATTTAAATGGTGATCGAGACAAAGTTTGTGAAAAAAACATCATTATCATTTAGCCCACATTTTAAAACGTAGAATATGAAAAATCAAATTGTTTTAATAAAAAAGGCTGCCTTTTCAGACAGCCTCTTTTTTAAAAGTATTAAGTTTGATTATTGTTTCAATAATTCATAGTATCTATCAATAATAATTGTATCAAGATTTCCATTAAGTGCGCCGTAGAATCTGTTCAAAGTCATGTTAGGAGCTACCAACTTGTAAATGTCAAATTTAGTAGTATCATTAGGAGCAGGTGCTGTAGAAATACCTAAGCAATTTAAAGTTGTTCCATAAGCATATCCTGTGTTAGTCTTTGCTGTAAATGTACCAGTATATGAAGTTGTTCCACTAGTTTGCCATTTGTAGGTATTATTGCTATTAAATTGGAAATAACCAGTGCTAGTTCTTAAATCTTGAGGCGTTCTTATAGAATCAATCTGAAAATTTCCAAGATAAACTAATTGAGCCCAATTGTATACAGTATCACGAATATACTGATAACCCCATTTGCCAGTGTAAGGTTTAACTACTGCCAAAGTCAAAGAGCAATTTTGTCCAGCAAAAGAAAGTGCAAAGCTAGCGTTACCAGTTCCTGAAGGAGTTCCTGAGATGGTATATGTAAGGTTACCAACTCCGTTTGCCAAAGTACCTGCTGATAAAGTTGCAGTTAATCCTGTTACACCAGTTGAAGCAATAGCTGTTCCAGCTGGGTAAACTATAGCGTTACCTCCTGTGTAAGGAACTGTTGCGGTTCCTGAGTATGCAATGCCTTCAATAGCAGTTGCAGTAGTAAATGAAGTACCAGAACAATTAAGTGCTGAAATACCTGCTACGGCAGGAGCAGATGGAGAATCCTTTTTGCAGGATACGAAAGTAATAGCGCTTAAAGCAATTAATGCAAAGCAATAAGATAATTTCATGATTTTATTTTTTAATTTTTTTAATTGTACGAAGATATAGGATTCCGTTTAAATTTTTAATATAGTTTGAAAAAAATGTTTAATTAAAAAGCTATTTTTACAAATATTAGTAATTATCTATCTGTAGGTTAACCCCAAAATAAAATTTTAAAAGACGAATCAACCATTTTAACACTTGAAACTACGCAGTTTTTAAATTTTTCATTTTGACTTTAAAATAACTCATGTATAATATTTTCAACTACTCTTTTGAAAAACCTTGGTTCTTTACAAATTTTTCATTTTTAATAACGCTTGGGATTTTTTTAGTTTTCTATTCGATCTTGTTTAATCAAAATTTTTTAAGAAAACTATATGTGATTTTATTCAGTTTGTTTTTCTATTACAAATCAAGTGGGCCTTTTATACTAATTTTTATTTTGCTTATTATTTGCGATTATAATTTTGCGAATGCTATTGAAAAAATTAAAAACAAAACGATAAAAAAAACACTGCTTGTTGCTTCCATTTTATTAAGCTTATCTTTTTTAATTTATTTCAAATATTCTGGTTTTTTAACCACAAATTTTAATCTAGTATTTGATACCAAATTTAGCGTTGGCAAGCTATTTCTTCCAATAGGTATTTCGTTCTATACATTTCAATCGATTAGTTATATTGTTGACGTATACAACGGCAAAATTAACTCTAGTAGAAATTTTTTGGATTACACATTTTACATGACCTTTTTTCCACATTTGGTTGCTGGCCCGATTGTACGGGCGAGTGATTTTATCCCTCAAATAAATACACCACACATCATTGATAGAGTTCAATATAAAACTGCTTTTTTCAGAATTCTTCTTGGTTTGTCAAAAAAATTATTAATCGCTGATTTCTTATCGAAGTATGTAGATATGATTCATGCCAATCCTTCTTTATATTCAGGATTCGAGAATCTAATTAGCATGTATGCGTATTCTTGTCAAATTTATTTTGATTTTTCAGGTTACTCAGACATCGCAATTGGCATCGCTTTATTACTAGGATACGAATTGAAGGAGAATTTTGACAACCCTTACAAAGCAACCAATATCACAGATTTCTGGAGAAGATGGCACATTTCATTAAGCTCATGGTTGAGAGATTATATTTACATTCCACTTGGTGGCAGTAGAAAAGGAAAATTTAATACGTATCTTTTTTTATTAATTACCATGACCATTGGCGGTATATGGCATGGAGCATCTTGGAATTTTATTATTTGGGGAGTTGCGCATGGCATTGCTTTAGTACTTCACAAATTAATATTTGTTACCCCAAAAGATAAAATTAAAAGACCGGATAACTGGGCAGTGAAAATAATGGGCACATTCATAACATTTAATTTTGTCGCCTTATTTTGGATTCTTTTTAGAGCTGAAAATTTTCAAAAAGCTTTTGATTCCGTTCATAAAATAATCTCAGGTTTTAAACTGAATGATATAATTGGCTTTTATTTAGCAAGAAAAGAATTTCTACTAATGTTGTCGCTTGCTTTTGTTGTTATTTTTATGCACAAGAATGTTAAGTTATTTTTACAAAAGTTATTTATCAAAATTCCTGCTCTAATAATTATTTTAATATTGATATTGTTTCTACAATTTGTATTGCAAATTAGAAGCACTGAAATTGCACCATTTATTTATTTTCAATTTTAATTTTATGAAAAAAGAAAACATACTATTTTTAATAATCCCAATTCTGTTGTTTTTAACCTCAGGTGTATGCGCCCAAAATAATATTGAAATAGATTCAGTTTCAGAAAGCAACAATCAAATTATTTATAAAGAAAATCTAACTCCATTTTTTAATAAACTCCAACAAATAAAAACAAATGGAGCTAAAGTAAAAATCCTTCAACTTGGTGACTCTCATATGCAAATGGGATATTTTGTTGATGAGATGAGAACTAATTTTTCATCTGCTTTTGGTTTGTCTAGCGTTGGTACTATTTTTCCTTATGCAATTGCAAATTATCGCCCATTTTATGTTCAATCAAAAGTTTTAGTAGGTAATTGGGAAGGTAAAAATTATCTAAATGCTGAAACAGATATGAAATATGGTGTATCCGGATTCACCATTAAAACGATAAATAAAAATGCAAGTTTTGAAATAACGCCTAAAAGAATTGGAGCAGAAATTGAAACGGGTAATGAAGTTATCCTCTATTATCAAGGAGATGAAAACACAACATTAGATGTTTCAGGAATAAATAGTTTTTTAGATTCTAATAAACTAATTAACGCCACAAATTTATTATCATCTAAATACGAAGACTCATTAAATGCTTGGAAAAAAGCAAGCTTTTACTTTGAAAGCCCAATAAACAAAATCAGGATAACAATAAATCAATCCAAAGAAGGAAGTCCATTTTATATATATGGCATGCAATTAATCAACACAAATAAACCTGGAATAATTTACAATAATTGTGGGGTTGGAGGGGCTCAATTTTCAAGCCTTTGTAAAAATGCTTCCTTGTCAATTACTCAAATAAAAGATATTAATCCAGATTTGATCATAATTTCATACGGATCAAATGAATCTTACACTTCGGCTTTTAGATATGAAAGCTATTCAAAAATGATCAATGAATATTTAGTAAAAGTAAAACAAGCTGTTCCTAACGCATCAATAATACTTACCTCACCACCAGATACAAGATCAAAAAATAGATTCCCCATCAATTCAGATTCCATCGGAATAGCTTTTAAAAATGTAGCTAAAGATTTAAACCTTTGCTTTTGGGATTTAAGAACCCAAATGGGTGGAAATGGTTCATTATTTAAATGGCTTAAAAATGGCTTAGCATCAAAAGATCAGCTTCATTTTACAAAAGATGGATATACATTACAAGCAAAATTATTAATTAGCGCAATCTTTGATGCTTTCAATAATGTGGTTGGTGAAGGGGAGAAATTAAAATTGCCATTGATTAACCAGAATTTAAAATAAGCTTACCAATGAATGTTAAAAGCAGAATTAATATTTTTTTATCCGGCATAATACTGATTTTCAGTATGTCCTTCTTTATTTACTATTCAAACGTTTCGCTTATTTTTAAACCCTATGGTTTTGAATTGAAAAAAAATAACGACCTCGCATTTAATCCCGTAAAAAAGAAGAAAAAGAAAATTGCCTCAAAACAAATAATCGTTGTAAAAAAGAATTTGATTGACACATCAGCAAAAAGATTTTTGTTGATTGGAGATTCAGAAGTTGAAGGATTGAGAAATCCTTTTTATGATTATTGTAAAAAAAATGGACACGAATTAGCTTTAGCTATGATTTGGTATAGTTCTACCGATATGACATATGCTAATTCTGATACGTTGAAAAAAATTATAGACCAATACAAGCCCAACCATATTATTATTGCAATTGGGTTAAATCAAATTTACCAAACAAGTTTTGAGGGGTCAGAGCAAGCTATAGAAAAAATCATTGAAACATTTGACACCATTCCTTACTCATGGATTGGACCAGCTAATTGGACAGAAGACAAAGGCATTAATAATTTGTATCAAAATAAAATAGACAGTGGAAAATTTTTTCTATCAAAAAACTTAGTACTGGAAAGAGCAAGAGACGGCAGACACCCAAGCAATCCAGGCTGTTTTATTTGGATGGATAGCATTGCCAGCTGGATGCAAAATCAATCCATTTGGAAAATAAAAATGAATAGACCAGACTCTATGGAAAAGTCTAGAAAAATAAATTTAATGACACTTACTGTAGGTAAAAAATAGTTTAAAAAAACTTTGGATCCATTATACATCCTACCACCAGTACTTCGTTGTCAACTTCAGCTTCAAAACCTCTAGACCTTTTATTAAACAACAGTGCCAATTGATTGCTAAATGGAGATTTTAAATATCCTACATACTCAAAACTTTCTCCATTGTTTTGTTTTCCACTGGTAACTATTTTGCTTTTAACATTGTTTAATAAAACACGTGCCGAATAAATCATTTCATTGTCATACATTTCAGAATTATTATCCATTAAATAATGACTAGACGTTACTTTAAACGTATTGTTGTTATAATTAATTAGGTTTGAATTATTAACATTCAAAGGCGTTTGTACAATTCCATATGAGTTTAAAAAAGTGGCAATTCTCTCTTTATTTCGAATCCAATCTGCTTTATGATCTTCAATTGAATTTATTTCTGGACCCATTAAGTTTAATGTGGAAACTATTTTATCCGTTGTTAAATCCTGAATAACAATATTATGTGTGCAGCAGCCACAACCACCATTACATGGTCGATCTATAAAAGCAACTTGACCGGTAGTATTAAAGCCGATACAATAAAAATTTAAATCATTATTTTGGGTAAATAAATTATTGGGATAAACATAGGTTTTTATTTTGACCTCGGTGGAAGTTTCATCTACAGAAATAGCCGTTTCGTCTTTTGCTGTGTTGTTGTTTTTATTGGAATTACACGCAAAAAACAAAGAAAGAAAAATAACTAAAATGAATTGGGATAAAAATTTCATAATGATGTATTTAATGGTTTAATTTTTAATTAAAAGCACGTTCTATTTCAGCAAATTCATCAGCTAGAACCACTTTAATATTTTTATAAAGGTTTTCTTTATTTTGTGTGCTGTTGGCTGCTAGTTCACCTTCGCCATAACGGTCTAATTGTTGTATTAATATTTCATAAAAAAGGAAATGGATAATTAGTGTGTTTTGGCTGTTCTTCCAAAATTTTAGAAATAAATTAATCAAGTTGTTTTAAATAAATGATTTCGTCATATTCCTCATAATACATTTCCATTTCGTCTTTTGGTTTATGGTTTAATTTTACTGTACGCCATACTACCCTAAAGGTTTTATTTACATATTTTTTATTGGTTTCGTAGCCACCATTATCATCACTTTCGTTTACCGCATCTTTAAACAGTTCAACCTCTGTTAAATTCCCATTAAATTCATAATCTTTATTATTATTGTCTACAAACAACAAATGCAACAAATCTCCAAAACCCATTGACTTATATTTTAAAATGCCTGTTTTAAGTTCTCCTTTAACTTTATAATTTTCACCTACTGGTGTTTTTTTAAGTTCTTCTAATAGGGTTACAACTGGGTCTTGTACCGGATTTGGATCATTACTTATAATAGAATCCTTTGAGATAGTTGTTGTGGTATCTGCTTGTTTATTTGAATCTATTTTATTCTCCGAACCACCATTACAACTGATTTGAATAGTAGATATGGCCAGTAAGATTAAGTATGCTTTTAATAAATTTTTCATGATGTTTTTTATTTAAATGTTGAATTGAATTATTCGAATTTCTTTGAAGTGTTATTAAACTTTAAAACGCGAGTGGATATTATTTTTCCTTCACTTTTTTTCTCTTCTACTAAATCAAATATATCTGCTCCAGCATCAATGAATTTAATATCCCAATCATTATTCATAGTGCCACCACGTCCAAGATCATCTTCATGCTTTTGCCCTTCAAAAACAAGACTTATTTGATTATTATCAATTAAGTAAATTGATCGACTTTCATACATCGAACCTTGTGCTCCCATACCACCAGATAACACTACAGCAATTGTAGAATTTCCAACAATAAAAAATTTATCAAAATCTGCATTTTTACCCCAACTACTACCAGATAAATTAGATTCTGGTTTATTTATTAATTGCCATTTTGAATCAATCAACTGTAAAATACCTATTAAATTGGTACCAAAACAACCATGACATCCGTCGGGATTTGATACACCAACAATCACAAAACAATATGTTTTGTTAGATAAACGATAAGGTTGTTTACCAATTATTTCAAAACCTACTTCATTATAAGATAAGTCTCTGTTTTCGTAAAAAAAACTACTTAAATCTGCATCTGCATTTATTAAATTCAACAACTCATTATCAGATAAATTGATAACCGATTTGTCTAACAATTTAATTTTTTCTTCATTGGATGATGCTTGAATGCTATCATTTGAGGTTTTGATATCAGCATTATTTGATGATGCATTCCCGCAACTGCTTATCATGATAATCATGTGAGCTAAAATAAAAAACAGAAATATTTTTTTCATTTTTTTGAACGTATGTTAATTTTAATATGTGATGGTTACAAATCCATTGGCAATAAAAGTATTGCCAGTACTTAATTTCATAATTGAATAGGTATCAAAGTTTCCAGTAATTAACTTAATGCTTTTTAATTTTTCATAAATCAGTTTCTTATTATTTTCATCCCAAACCAAAAGTTCAATATTATTAATTAAGTCATTGAAATCTTTAATGCTATTAGTTTGCATGTACCTATTTATAGAGCTAAAACCAAAGTCTTTAATATAAAGCGGATGATCAAAAGTGAGTTCAATTTCTTTTGTTTCGCTAGATATTTTTAATAAACTTAAATGTGTTTGTTTTGTTGATTTAATAACTTCAGTATTTGAAATTGTTCCAGTGTTTACATCAACGGAAAGAATAGATTCTCCCTTTATTAATTTGGATATAGTTTTTGAATTAGATGTATTTTTTATTAGTGTATTTGCTGAAAAACAACAAAGTGATAAATTTATTTCTGAAATAGCTACATCTTTCCATTTGGCTCCTTTGTAAACATCCAAAATTTCAAATTTGTAAACAAACTCTTTAGTGCTTCGAAAATTATAATCAGGAAGTTCAAATGATTGTCGGCCCATTTCATCTTTTAATTCCAAAATACAAAGTGGTAAATTATTTTTATATACTTTAAATTGCTTTACCCTAGAATTTTCAGTCCAACTTTTTGGGGAAGCTTGATAACCGTTATAGATTACGTTAACTGCGGTTGATTTTATCTCAAAATATTCTCCAATTCCATAGTCTGAATTACCTTCTACCCATGCGGTCATTGGATCATAATCGTTTATATTTTTTAACCTATAATTAAAATTGCCTTGACTGGCTAAAGTTGATGAGGCCTTTATTGGTATAACTCCTTGATCGCAGTCAAAATAAAAGAAACCTGGTCCATTAGGATCTGTATTTTTCTTTATTAAAGGCCAATTAACATTTCTCCCCTCCCCTCCTACAGCTTTTACAATTGGAAGTTGAGCATTGCTTTTGGTAAATAAAAAGAAAGAGATTAAAAAAATTAAAGCAGATCTTTTTTTCATATTGTTATACATTTTTAAAACACATCCAAAATTCCAAATGCCCATCCTTCATAATTTCCATTCTTTATTTTATACCAGATATTAACGTTCTCATCAATCTTATCCATTTGTCCAATTTCTACAATGTTGAAATCATTTTTTTCTGAACTATAATTTTCTAAAATTATTTTTGAGGTGGTTGAAGGATCTTCATAAATTTTTAAATTTTCTATCGGAAAACCAATTTTTGAAATTGGAACTACAACTTTTCCCATCGGGGAGATTAAACTTACTCCTTTTGGTAAAATATCTATAATAAATACAGTTGAATCATTACTATAAAAGGAATATTTTTTACCCATTATTTTTAATCCTTTCTTCTTTCCAACAAAATAAAAACTTTCACTGCCTTGTGCAGCCCAACCATAATACCCTCTAACTTCATTTCCAATGGTATATAACAAAACTTTGTTCCCTATTGCTACTGGGTTATTTCCACCTAAAATCGTTTCATCTACTAAGTAATAACCAGATATTTTTCCGGTAATATTTGATACAGCACTTTGCGAAAATGAATTTAAATTCGTTAAGATTAAAAGACAAAACAAGTATTTCATTTTAATTAATTTTTAGATTATTAAAGCCTATTTTCTCTAATAACTACGCTTAACATTCAAATTTTTTATCCCTTCTCTTACTTGCTTTAAAAACGATTCTCCTGGATCTGCCTTTCCAGTAAAATAGTTTGGGTCTGTTTCTTTCCACAATGGCGTTTTTCTAAACTTACCATATTCAGAATGTCCGATCACATATTCTATTGGATACTTTTTTGACAAGTAATTGATTAAAGCAACATTTGCTGCTACTTGTTTTTCGGTAAGTGGATTTGATACACTCCCAATGTTTTCAACACCTATAGCACAATAGTTTAAGCCAATGGTGTGTCTTGCAAACAACGTATCCGCAAGCAAATGATAAATCGTTCCATCACGATCTATTAAATAATGGGATGAAACATTCAAATTGCTTTGTTTCTTATTATACGGTCTGCCTGCTTCAATTGTTGCGCTATTAAAATAATTAAACACACTTTTAATGGTGCCTCCTTCTGTAAAATGCAAGACAATTATTTTTGGTGTGATGATTGGTTTCTGCAGACTTAAACCATGTCGATTTTGTAAATATTCTACACTAAGTTTTTTTCGTTCTTCTGAAAAACTTATTGGTTTTTCTATGATATGAATGGCTGGTATAGAATCGTTTTTGGCTATCGCAACATTTGACAAGACAATGAAAACAAAAACCAATATTGATTTATACATTATGATATTGATTTTTTAATAAAAAATAGCACTTGGTGCATAGGGGTTTCTATCTTGTATTCCACCCCACCAAACATCAGTTGAAAATGCGCCACTTTCGGCAATATACCATTTGCTGCCTATTTTTTTAAACAATGCTTCTACATGGCAACAATCTTCCGCATCACTTAATCTAATGGATTTTCCATCCTTCCTTGTTGCCTCTCCCATAAACCACGCATAGTTATTACCTACTTTAAAATGATTGACCACAAATACAAACTCTTGACGATAACTCTCGTAAAGTTTTGCCCTGTAAATATCCAGCATCATTGTTCGCTCCGTTACATTTGAATTGTTTTTTACTTTATAATCCAAAATTCTTTGCGCTTGTGAAAAGGAAAACATCATTAAAAGCAATGCAAAAATTAAAGTCCTCTTAATAGCCATATTAATATATTTTTTTGTAATAATTAAAAAAATTGAATTTTATAAATTAAAAATAAGATTTTAAAACATACTTTCTAAAAAAGAATTGTCTATTCTTATTTATATCCCTTTTATCTTTTTACATTTTTTGCCCAATTCAAATATTTAAAACAGGCATCAAAAACTCAATAACTTTAAGGCATTGGAAAGTTGTAATTTTTTATGATGCTTGATTGAATTAAACGTTTTTCTTCGGCCGTTGCAATGTTCGGTTGTCTTAATTGCGACATGAACGTATACACAGGTTGAAACTGAATTATTCGACCATGTAGAAAATAACAATTTAAGAAAAAGGCTTGCCTCACGCCAATTCTATGGATTTGATCAAATAAAAAATTACCTGTTCCAAAGAAAATGGGCTTGTTGTGATAGATGGCAATTTCCTGCGCTTGATGTGCTTGAGAACCAATTAACACATCTGCACCCATATCAATTAAATTTTGCGAAATCTTACGCTGGGTTTCTGTGGGTTTATAGGAATCTGTTTCTGTAAACTGAACACATGCAATCACATAGCTTATGCCTGCTAATCGCTTGAGGGAATCAATTACAAATCGAGCACGTTGTTCGTTGTATCTCATTGCGCCCATAATTTTTTTGTCGGTGCATTCTCCCAAGGGACATACTTCATTGAATCCAACCCACGCTATTTTTTTCCCGTCTTTAAGTGTTTTAACTAAAGGTCTGGATGCTTCTCCTTCATTTGCTCCACCGCCAAAATAAGCCATGTTATTTTTACCATACCAATCTAATGTTTTCAGATAAGCTGCTGGACCAAAATCTAAATTATGGTTGCCCGTTAGTTCGATCACAGAAGCATTTAATCGTTTCAACATTTCCATATGGTTGGATTGGGTAGCAAACTGATACTTCATGGTAGCGTAGTTGCAAGTATCCACCATGCTTACTTCGTTGCTTATGTGTACTACATCGGGATTATTAAAATAGGGTTGAATGGATGAAAGGTACCAATCAATACCTCGATTATTCAAAACAGTACCTGCACTTCGGGTTATAGCCGTTACGCCAGTATGTATATAATGCGTGATGTCTTTTTTGTGATCAAAACTGGTTTGATTGCTCGTCATCCATAATGGATATGTCGTGGGAGTTGAAAAATATGGAATGTCCTCAACATTTTTGCAAAGAAATCTTGCATCTACAGAATCAATTCCAGTGAGTATCAAAGTCTTTTCATTGTTCAAATCAAAAGAAGATAAATTTATTTTTTGCGGAGGTTTTGATAAGTTGAATTTTTTTTGCGTCCAATCTGCTAAGTCTTGGGTGCATGCAATTGACCCGTTCATAAGTCCAATGCGAATACTATCTAAAGAAAAATTTTCTGTTTGATTTAAAAAAGATCCAAGCAATAATACGGGTATGGTATCGGTTTGATTTTTCTGTTTTGATGAAATAGTTATTCTGTTTCCTTTAGAAGATAGTCCATACCAAGAAGCAATTCCAATAATGGGAACAATGAGTAATAATAGGGCTATCCTTTTCATGCTTGTATGCTTATTTTATATTACGATTGTAGATATGAGAATTGTAAAAACCTAGTTTGCAAAAATACTATTCCGAAACAACAAAAGTTAAGGGCTGACGTTTGTAGGAATTTACATTTCTACCATTTTGAATGGCTGGTGCCCAATTACCTAGATCAGCATTGTATTTATTTAAATCAAAACTCACTTTTGTGTTTGTTGAATACAAATAATAATTGCTTTCTAGTTCAGTTAATTGTTGTTGTAAAGGGTTTATCTGTTCGTACTTATTTTTTTCATAATTACTTATAATATTACTTATTCTTTGGTTATACTCTTGTGTGGTTTCAAATATGTCTTTAGGGTTTGCAGTAGAGTCTTTTATAAACTGATTATCTACATTAAATTGATGGTTTTAATATTGCGAATAATGTTTTTATACGCATCAAAATCAGCTTGATTAAAGGGAAGTACATAAGAACTATCATTATGAAATACTTGCTCCCAATAAATATTTTCGTTAGTATTAGAAATCATATTGATACTCGTTGAATTACCATTATTTATTTGTGCAAACGAATACAACGTAGAAGTTGTAACCACAATAAAAATTGAGAAAAACTTCTTTGTAAGTGTTTTATTGATTGATAATATTTTAATCCCCATAAAAATACTCATCATACCTTTGGCTATATAACAACTCTTCGCTTACAATAACAATTTCTCCATTTACTTTTTTCAAAATCAATTCTTTTTCCCCTTTATCGGCATAATTTCCATTGAGTGTACTTACCCAAATTTGTAAGAAACTTACTTTGGTTCTTCCATTTTTATTCAGCCATTTTACCCTTACATTTTCTACATACACTTCAGGAGAAAATTTTCTAAACTCATTTTTTTTGTTTTGAATCCATCCCGAATAATCATAAGTGTTTTTTTCGCCGGTATAAGTACGCTTTATTCCTCTAAATTCATACGGATCGTATTGTTTTATGTAATTGTCGAAAGTATGGGTTGCGAAAATGTTCTTCCAAGTTTCAACAAAATCCAATGCTTCTTTTTCAGAAATTTCCTCTACTACTGGTTCTTCTTCAAACTTGGGTTCTTCCTTTTGTGTTATCGGGGTATTGTTGTTACCTATTGACTCTTGTTTGGGTTGATTATCACATGACATTAAAAAAAATAATGATGAGACGATGATAATTACATTTTTAGTTTGTTTCATTTTTTAACTTTTGATATATGACTATATACTAATTTGAAGCGACAAATAAAGATAATAAAAATATCTTTTGTATTTTTTGCAAGATGAAAAGCATTTTGCTTTCTTAATGTATTTATCAATTTATTTTTTAATAAATCAACAAGCTTAACAATATTAAATTCAATTAACTACTATTTTTTTTTATTTTCGCGACCAAAATACTATTTTTTCTATTAAAATGAAAAATTATATTATCATATTTTTATTAACTATTAATTTAAAAGTATTTTCTTTTAATTTATTTTTTCATGCCAAAAATGATACTTTAATAGAAAATATCAATTCTACTAATAATCAATATTTAATTGCAGATTCCACCGCTTATAAACTTCTTAATACCCATCCGGCTTTTTTAAATTTTTGGGACAATAACTATCTATTTGTATATAAAACAGTAAAATTTGCTGATATAAGTGACACAATTGCTTTACAACTGCTAAACCCTGAAGACAAATTTAAATTGAATTGGTATGGCAGTATTTCATCTTTTTATGGTAGAAGATGGGGTAGAAAACATGAGGGATTAGATATTCCTTTACATACCGGCGATTCGGTGGTAAGCTCTTTTGATGGAATAGTAAGATTTGCAAAATGTACCAATAGTGGTTATGGGAATTGCATCATTATCAGACATTTAAACGGACTCGAAACGCTGTATGGGCATTTAAGCAAAATTGAAGTATCAGAAAATCAATTTGTAAAATCTGGAGAACTTATCGGGCGAGGTGGTTCTACAGGAAGGTCTACTGGACCACATTTACATTTTGAAACCCGATTATATGATTATTCATTCAACCCTACAAAAATTATAGATATCAACAACCGACAATTGGTAAACAGTACAATGATATTTTCAAAAAAAGAATTATTCCCTGAACATTTTTATACAGAACCTATTGTAACTGCTTCAAGCAAAAAAGAAAAATCAGTAAAATCAAAGGTTACTGCAAACAAAAAGAAAGAAAAACCGAATAAATCAAAAGTTGCGGCTAAATCAAAAAAGAACGACAACAAAAAAGGAAAAAAAGAAACGAAAGGAACAAAAAAGGAAACTCCTAAAAAGTCGAAAAAAGAAGCAACTCAGTCAAAATCAAAAAACAAAAAAGAGAATTCAAAAGTTAGTTCTTCAAAAAAAGCAACTACTTCGAACACTAAATTAAAAAAGCCAACTCAAAAATCGGATCCGAAAAAATCGGATCCGAAAAAAACAGATCCGAAAAAAGTTAGTCAAAAGAAACCTGTTTCAAAGCAAACAAAAGCTGTACCTCCCAAAAAAGCGACTCAAACAAAATCTAAAAAGAAAAAAAGTTAAACCCATATTTTACCAAAGTGAAATAACAATAAATAATTATTCAAATTCATAATATAATAAACCAATCTTTATGCATTTTATATTTTCTCTGATTAGTATTTTGTTTTTTAGTTGTAATATCAAAGCAGACAATAAAACGAAAAGTAATATTGTCCCAAAAAAAGAAATCATAACCGTATTACCAGCAGTAATTAAGGACACCGTTGTAAAACCAACCCCTTATGAAAATATTAGTTATGATACCTTATCAAAAATAACCGCAGGTTCTGGAACCAAATCTGTCGTATTTAATAGTGCTATGACAAAGCTATACGCTATGAATTTAGAAGGAATGAGCGTGTATGAAATAGATCAAAAAACAGCAAAAATCATCCGATCTTTTAAGTTTAAAGCAACGCCAGGAACGGGATGGGATTATGATAAAAATGTACCAATTAATTCATTCGAAGAAAAACCTGTAGAAGCTTATATAACCAATTCAGATAGTGTTTTATGGGTATCGCTGCACAATGCAGAAGGAATTGTTCCTATTTTTTTACACCAAGGAAATGTAAATGCACACTCAAAAATTAATGAGTCAGATAAATTAATTTATGTTAGAGATAGCGGCAATAGGATTTACGATTCTATTTATGTGCCAATTATAAAAACAGGCAAAACACCCAAAGTAATAACAGGTACATCAGACAATAAAATACTTTTAGTGAGCAATTGGCATTCTTACAACATATCTGTTTTACAAGTTGATATAAAAAAATATCCATTTGCTCAAGTGGTTGCTACAATACCTGTAAGCAGTATTCCACGAGGAATGGTTATCAATGAAAAAACAAAAAAGACATTTGTGGCCATTATGGGTGGTGCATCTTTAGCCGAAATTGATAATGATACTTGGAAGTACAGTAAAGACATTCAAGTTGCAGCCAATCCAAGACATTTGGTTCAAGATGATAGTGGAAGAATATTTGTTTCATATAACAAAATATCACAAATAGCCTGTATAGATCCCAATACAGGAGCTACTTTATTTAGTGCAAATACATCAATACAACCAAGAAGTATCGCTATTTCAAAAAATAAAAAATTCTTATTTGTTACTTGTTATAACGGGAATAAAGTGGATGTTTTTAAAATCAAAAAAGACGGATTTGAGTTAATAAATGAGCTGGATTGTCCGGGTAATCCGGTTGGGGTAGATATTTTTGAAGATAATAATAAGTTAGAAGCCTGGGTTTGTTCTTATGAAGGAATAATAACTATATTTTCATATAATAAATCTACACAATAGAAATAAATTATTTACATTTGCCGCCCTTTAAAAATTATTGGCATTTGTTTAAATTATGAAGCAATTTCTATTTTTCATATCATTTGTATGTATAGGTCCGACTTCTTGGGCTAATAATGGTTTTTCTATTCCATATATAGAAACTCCAAATGATACCTTATTGGTAAAAATGAATAAAACTCATTTAATAGAAGATGAAATCGAGGAAGCAACCTCTCTTCAATTTAAATATGCCATCATTTTAGGTGTTAATGTAGAAAGTTTGAAAAATAATGCACTTTTGAATTTTATCGAAAGTTGGTACGGTGTCAAATATCTTTATGGCGGCAATACCATGAAAGGAACAGACTGCTCTGGTTTTACTCAAGTGCTTTTGAAGGATGTGTATGGAATTTCAACTGACCGAATAGTAGGTGATCAATACAATAAATGCATTAAAATAAACAGGGCAGAATTACAAATTGGTGATTTATTGTTTTTTAAACATAAAGACAAATCATATTTAACACATGTTGCATTCTATCTTGGGAATAATAAATTTGTTCATGCCAGTGTAAATAAAGGAATAACTATCGACGATTTAAACAGCAAATATTATAGCAATATTTACTATGGTGCTGGAAGACCAAAAAATTAGTTCATACACCAACAATTTCAAAAATTGAGAAAAAATAAATTAGGTTATGCTGCTGCAATTTCATTGGTTATTGCAAATATGATTGGTGTAGGAATTTTTACCAGTCTTGGCTTTCAATTATATGATTTAAGCAATTACAATTCTATTCTATTGCTTTGGTTGCTTGGAGGTCTTCATGCCATTTTGGGTTCATTTTGCTATTCAGAACTAAGTGCAGCTTTTCCAAAATCAGGTGGTGAATATCATTTTCTAAAAATTTCATTTGGCAATTTCACTGGATTTCTTTCGGGTTGGACTTCCGCTATTTTAGGATTTGCTGCACCCATTACTGCTGCCGCTTATGCATTTTCAAAATATTTTGGCAACCTTTTTTTAACAGGCTTCCACCCTACTTTAATTTCAATTTTAATCATTGTTTTAATTACCATTATTCATTGCTTTCGCATCAATACAGGCGCGAGATTTCAAGTATTTCTTACAACTGGAAAGGTAATTTTGATTGTAATATTTATTTTAGCTGGACTCTACATGTTTTTTGAAAACAAGTACACGGATGTACATACGAACTTTGTTTTTTCTAAACAGATCATGTTAGATCTCTTTACTCCAGGATTTTGGGTTGGTTTGATATTTGTGTCATACGCATATTCAGGGTGGAATGCTTCTGCTTATGTAATTGATGAAGTTGAAAATCCTAAAAAAAATGTTCCAAAATCGATCATTGTTGGCACCTTAATTGTTACCGTTTTATACGTTTTACTAAACTATGTTTTTCTAATTTCCGCAAATGCAGATGAGTTAAGGGGAAAAGAAGATGTCGCCTATGTTTCTGCTATCCGAATTTTTGGAAATCACGGCGCATTAATCGTGAGTTCAATAATTTCTTTTTTATTGATTTCTACCATTAGTTCGATGGTAATGGTTGGGCCAAGGGTTATAAAAAGAATTGCATTAGATTATAATGAATTCAATTACTTTTCTTCTAACAACAAAAACAATGTGCCCATTAAGGCCATCATTTTGCAATCAAGCATTTCAATAATCTTACTTATAACAAGCAGCTTTGAATTCATTGTAACCTGCATCGGATTTGTATTGTGTATTTTTACTACTTTAACATCCTTGGCAGTAATTGTTTTAAGATGGAAACAACCCAATGCTGAAAGGCCAATTAAAGTGCCTCTATATCCAATCACACCAATTTTATTTTCATTATTTAATATTTGGATTATGTTTTATCTTCTGCAAAACAAAACTATTGAGTCGTTAACTGGTGTTGGATTTGTAGCACTAGGAGGAATCGTTTATTATTTAATAAACTTCAAAAAAAGAGGCATTAAGATTGGCGCAGCTGTTTTAATTACTTGTTGCATTTGCTCTTGCAACAACCAAGATAAAAAGAATAAAACAGGAGAAATACCAGTTGTAAAAACAGATACCACAACAAAAACGATAGCTTTTAATTACGATACAGCATTAAATAATAAAGCATTATTGCTTTCTGCGATTGATACATCAAGTTTTGATGGCACAAAAAAAATGTTGGCAAATAATATCAACAACTCATGGAATGCATGTTTCCAAAATGTTTTATCCCCCATTACAAAATGGATGCACGAAGAAAAATATGACAGTTTTATAAATTCCAATACATTGGTTTTTTATCCGTTTAGTGGTCCTGATTTTGCTTTTGCAAACGCATTTTACCCTAATGCAAAATGCTATATCATGGCAGGATTAGAAAATGCAGGAAATTTAAAATCAAATATTTTTTCAACCAGCACGAATGATTCTGGGTTTTTAATTAATGCAGAAAAATATTTTTATTTCAGTACAAAGTTTGGCTTCTTTCGCACTTTAGACATGGAAAAACAGTTTGAAGAAAAAGGCGTTGCTGACGTTATTGCTTTTTACCTAAAGCGTATGCATTGCGACATTGAATCATTGTCCATATTAAACTGGAATTCAACAACCAAAACATTTACTACAATAACAGACAATACAAATGGTAATGTTTGTTATGCTAAATTCAAACAACCTTCAGGTGTGATATCTGAGTTGTATTTTTTCTCTAAAAACATTTCCGATGTAGGTTTACAAAACGATACAAATTGGCTAGAATGGGTAAAAGAAAAAGCGGGTAATGCTTCAATCGTAAGCTTAACAAAATCTGCTTCTTATCTTATGTCTGTTGAACCATTTAGTGTGGTGAGAAATTTTATTTTAAAAAATTCAAAATTACACATACAAGACGACAGTGGCATTGGGTTTAAATACATTACTGCTTCAAATCGTCCATACACTTTATACGGTAAATTCACAAATGTAATCCCTGTTTTTAAACATTTAATGCAGTACGATTTGGCATTAAAATACAAAACAGATTCTACCATAAAGCCTTTGCCTTTTGCAATAGGCTATAACCTAAAATTTAATGAGACAAATCTTGAAGTCATTCATTAAACAATTTTAAATTCTATAAATTCTTTTTATGTCTAAAATGAAATGTCAATTCAGTATTGTAATGTTTGTTTTCATATTGTCTGCAATCTTCAGCAATTGTACATCAAAGAAAAAAGATGCCGCAAATGAAACCAACGTGAAAAAAGAAGATACTGTTGTTGTTGCAAAACTAAATCCAGATGTTAATTTGAATAATTTTTATGGCATACTGGCTAGTGATAGTACATTGGTTAATTGGAACGGAGAAACAAGCAAACAAAATATTTATTTACAAAACTGTACAGTATCAAATGCTTTATGGAGTAAAATGTACAGTAATTTATTGACGCCAATTTCCAATTGGAAAAACACGGCCCTTCCTGAATCTTGTTTAAACACTAATTTTTTATTTTATCCTTTTTCTGGACCTGATTTCCTTATACCCAATACCCTGTTCACCCAAACAAAACATATCGTTATGTTTGGATTAGAGTTGCCTGGAAAAGACATGTCTAAATACGGAAACGACTTTGCATTAAACAGCATGCCATTAATGCAGAAATCACTAAGAGATTATTTTGGAAAAAGTTATTTCATTACAAAAAATATGATGTCAGATTTAAAAAGTGATTCTTTAAATGGCGTAACTCCTTTAATATCAACATTCTTAGTGAAGTCGAATTTCAAATTGATATCAATTAAAAATTTCAAATTGAATAATGCTGGCGAGAAAGTTTATTTTGAATTTGAAAAAGACACATTTAGCTATGCTAATATTTATGGTGTTGAAATTAATTATACCAAAGATTCAATAAACAGTTTACAAATTGATTATTTGTCGTTTAATGCTGAGGACCCAAGTATGCAAAATCATCCAGAAATCATGCAGTTTTTTGAAAGAACAATTCCTACAAATACAGTATCATACTTAAAAAGCGCATCGTATCTTTTACATTACAATGGATTTTCTAACATCAGAAACTTAGTATTAAATAAGAGTAAATATATTTTACAAGACGACACCGGAATTGCAGAAAAGTATTTTTCATCCGATTGGAAACTTTCTTTATGGGGTGTTTACGAAAAACCAATAAGTGATTTTTCAGGTGTTTATCAAAAGGAACTAGACTCGCTTTATAAAGTGAATAAACAAGTAAATCCTTTGCCATTTAATATGGGCTATCATTATTTTAATGGGAAACAAAATCTATTATTGGCTGAAAAAAAATAAGTGGTTGTTTTGGATGTTAAGAAATAAAAGTTAAAAAAGAACTTATAATTTTAATGAAAAAATTAATAATTTATTTTTGTTTCTTATTCTTAATCAAAGCATCTAATGCCCAGTCATTACTGAATTTTGAAGCAACCCCTGATTCTACTTTATATCATATTTTACTTCATAAAGATCCTTTACTAGATCAAGTATTAAAAAACCCTTCGAAATATTTTTTTCAATTGATTTATACAAAAGTTGAAAAGCGTGATAATAAAATCAATTACCACACCTATTCCATCAATCAAGGAAATCAATATTATTATCCTGCAAGTTTGATAAAATTCCCTTTGGCTTTCGTTGCGCTAGAAAAACTCACAGCTTTAAAAGATTCTGGAGTTAATATCAATGACCGCATATCTGTAAATACTTGTAGTTGTGATTTTGCTTCCAATAATTATGTTTCAAAACATAAAAACCCAACCATGTTGCAGTTTCTCAGAGAGATGATGATAATGAGCAACAATGATGCTTATAATCTGTACTTTGATTTTGTTGGGAGAGACTTATTTAATTCTAGAATGCAATCGATGAATATTTTCGACATCCAAATGAAAAACAGATTTACAGGTGGATGTGGAGAGGAAAATAATAAATCATTTGGAGGGATTACTTTTAATAAAAATAATGCGGATAAAGCATACACCATTCCTTGTTCCAAATCAATTCAAAACTGGATTATTGATTCTATTAAATACCCTACATTTTTTGAAAGTAAAAGTTATTACAAGAAAAATGTCATCACAAATAAACAAAATAATGCAGCGAATAATTATGTTTCATTGCTTCAATCACATCAGCTGCTCATCAATTTAATGCATCCTTCAGCACAATTGTACCAAAACGATTTTAAAATTGACGCCTCATATAAAAATGAATTCATTAAAGCAATAGGCTCATTTCCAAGAGAGTTGGAGAACTCTTCATACGACACCGCAAAACTTGCAGATTATTATTATAAATTCTTCATCGATCCTAAAGTAATTCAAACCAAAGACAACAGTATTCGCATTTATAACAAAGTAGGATTAGCATCAGGGTTTGTGTCTGATATTTCTTATTTCTATGATTCAACCCATCAAATTGAATATTTTATTTCAGCGGCAATTCTTTCAAAGAAAGCCAATAGCAATGAAAATAACTACAACGATTGGGGAATTCCAATATTGAGAAAAATTGGCGGTTTGATTTATACCGATGAATTATACAATAAAACAAATGAAAAAAAGTAAGCCCAACTATCGTAGAAAATAGTTTTATTCTACAATTCAACTTTTAGTGCTTTTTTTAATTATTTATGACGAATTAATAATTGTAGTGTTCAATGTCATTTACATCAATCCAGCCTTTTGAAGTTTTATCCAAATACTGGCTATAAAATTCTACGTAAATGAAATTATTGCTCACGCGAAGCGCTTCAACTAAATCTCCTTTTACCAAATATGATTTTCTTTTGGTCAAGTAATCTGGAGCGGTATAAAAATTTGCTTTTTCTGAAACAATGATTGCACTTGGATTTGCATAAAACGACTGTGCTTTTTGAGCCAATTGAATCGCTTGATCATTTTCCGCATTGGTTTCTATTTGATTTTTTTGTTCAATGATTTTAGCCTTTTCCAATTGCAGCTTTTCTTTCTCTAATTCAATTTTACTTTTTTCTAATTCTATACTATCTTTTGAAAGCTGACTTGCTTGATTGGATGCATCATTGGATTGGTTGTTGCCACAAGAGAGCAATGAAAAAAGAAAGCATAAGAAAAAGCAAGGAGTGATACATTTTAATATTTTCATTTGTTTGGTTTTAATTGATCTTTTAATGGGATTAAAGATATGTTTTTTTAATTATTAATTTTTGGCCTATATGAATTTTGTTCGATTTGATGTTGTTTTGTTTTTTTAATTTGTCAACACTTACTTTATATTTTTTTGCAATCGTTTCTAATTTTTCTCCTTTTTTCACAATATGATAATGCTGCTTTTCTGTTTTTGGTTTAACTGACGTTTGATTATCAGTTTTACTGATTTTTTTTTCGGTTATTTTTTTTATTGAAATGGTATCAGGTTTTTCTAAAAGCAATACTGGTAAGTGTAAAGACTCGCTTTCAAAGCTTTTAATAGAATTGCTGATGGCCTGTGAAAATAGTTTTGCTTTTAATTGGTAACCTTTTGCTGTAAGATGAATGTTATCTTTTCTACCTAATTCAAGGCTTTCCCAAGTTTTCATTTTTGAACGGCCTCCAGATACTTTATACCAATCATAAAGTAAACAATCATTTTCTAAAGCAATTTTGTTTATGAGTTTAGAAAATGTCGGAACAGCATCAATATTTTTTCCCTTGTAATTCATGTCTTGAACTGTAGTTAATAATACAACAGCATTTGGACAACTTGCTTTTACTTTTGAAATTGTATTTGTAATTATTGACATTAAATCATCGGCTATTTTATTGGTGTAAATAATATCATTGGTGCCCCAATCAAGAATAATTAGATCCGGGTTAACCGATTTTATTTGTTCGTCAAAATAAGTTTGATGTAATAATGCGGAATAACTAGCACCGCCAACACCAAAATTGTGATACATTAATCCTGTGTTTTGATTTTCTATACTAACACCATATAAAGAGAATTTTGTGCTATCAAACGAATCTTTTTGTAGTTGAAAAGATATAGAATCTCCTAATTTATCTAATTGAATGACATTAATATAATTGGATTCTCCTGCTTCTAAAAGCACGTCTTTGCTTACATTAGCTGAATTAATTTTCAGTTTGTACCCCTGCTGCTGATTGCGATAATATAATTTTATTGTTTTAGGTAATATATCAAATGGTGCTTTAAAGTAAAAACAGAATGACGCATTTGGATCTTTAGTTGTAGCCACAAAACCACTTATGCCAACAGGAATTTTTGGAGGTGTTTGAATGCTATTCGCCGAAGTCCAAGTCCCACTAAATTTAGAAGTATAATCTATGTGCGAATATGTTTTTGCCATGGAGAAAGGAAATATCATACCTCTTCCAGCATTTCCTTTTATTTGTTGTAAATACTTTCTATTATCTGAAACAAAATGATCAAGTTGTACATGCGAATCTCCAAAATGAGCAATTGTGAATTTGTCATTTTTTAATTGCCACTTATCATAGAGTTGTTTCATCAACTTGATGTTATTATATTGAATAACATTGGATGCATTGTCAATAAAATCAAATGAATCACTACCGATTTTAGTTTCACTTATTTCCTGTGCACATACTGTAGTAAATAAAAAAAGACCTAACAGCGATGTGATGTATTTTTTCAATGAGGTTTTCATGGCTTATTTAACTTTGGCTCTTTTTGTGTTTTATCTTTTAAAAAACCCAATGCTTGCTTTACGGCAAAATCAGAATTTGCAACGTAAACATTATGCGCAAACAGGATATCTGTAACCTTATATTTATTAACCAGATTTATTATGTTGTCTTTAAAATATCTGTAATCAAGAATGATAACTTCCTCATAGTGAGAAGTTAGGTAATGAGAAAAAGCATTTCCGTAAGAATCTTTTATTATGATAATTTTTTTTCCATTCTTATTTGGTGTTATACACCTAATCATTGGAAAGTCTGCACCCAAGTAAACGCCATATGCGTTTCCACCCTTAGCGCTTTCATAATAAAGTTGGCTTGGAATGCCATTTTCAATGCCATTTTTATAAAAATAAGTTTTTGTTTCAAAAGGGACTTTGTAATATTCTACGCTATCTATATTTTCCTTTAATTCATCAGACTTGGTATAATAATATAATGTTCCTAGAAAATTGGGAATAACCTTTTTTGTGAGTGCACTTAACGGTTGACATGTAAACCCTGCGGATGCACAAAATGCTTTATATGCATAATAAGCACCTAAGCCTGTCCAATGGTGATCTGTGTTGAATTGTATATATTCTTTTGTATGCTTTTCTAACTCTTCGTATGCTTTTACACTTTTTACCCCAGTATCCAATTCATTATAGAGGATGTCAATAAATTCCTTTTCATTTTTATCATTTAATTTTTTAGGCAAATAAAAATCGCCACCAATTGGAATTGTCAAACAATAAATATTAAGTTTATTATTAAATGTTTTTTTGTAGAACTTGGTCATATCTGCAAAAATTTTGGCTGCATATTTTGACCCTTTAAAACATTGTATTGCCTTTTTATTACAAATGATAACCGATTTTATATTTTCATATGGCGCATCAATAGCTTCTAAATTAGTATTGCTATTTTGGGCGTCATTAACGGCTGTATTATTGCCCTCTATTTTAGCATTATTTTCTAACCCTATTTTCTTGTTATCATTAGCATTTTTAAAAAACTTAATCTCATTGTTTTTAACTCCTTTTAAACCTTTTAACCAATCTGCTATAGAAATAAGTTCATTTCTATAAATGAAATTATCTGAGTAATAAAAATCAATACTATCTGCTAATGAACCACTTAAATAATTTTTGACATTAACCTGAGGAAATGGAGACAATTTTCTTTTTTCATTAATTGAGATCTTATCTTTTTTTAAAATGAAAAATAATAATCCCCCTATAAAAATGCAGGATAAAAAAATAAAGACATTCGTCAGTATTAATTTTTTTGCTTTTATCGCTTTTGATTCTATAGACATATTTTAAAATCTAAAATAAATAAATGGGTTATAGGTACTACCAACAAGTAAAATAACTGAGATAATAAATAAAATCAGATTAATGCTAATATTAAGAGATGAAATAAACTTGTCATTTTTAATATACTTAATCAATCCCTTTTGGAAATATGCATACACGGGCATACATAAAAAAATGGCAAGGATAAACCAATTTAAATTTTCCATAAAAACACTTTGGAATTCAATATCAAAAAACTCAACCTTGTTGATATAGAAAAGTATTTTTAAATATTCCAATAATTTATGAATATCCGTATAATAAAATAGTGCCCAACCTATAACAATGAACAGTAAGGTATAAAAGTGTTGAATTGGTTTAAATGATTTAGATAGAATTTTTCCCAAAAAAGCTTTTTCTAACAATAATAAGAACCCAAAGTATAATCCCCAAATGACAAAGTTCCAACTTGCTCCATGCCAAAATCCAGTTAGCAACCAAACAATAAATATGTTTCTGAATTGATATTTTTTATTGCCGCCAAGCGGGATGTATACATAGTCTTTAAAAAAGGTGCCCAATGAAATATGCCATCTTCTCCAAAAATCAGTAATTGAGTTTGAAATGTATGGGTGTTTGAAATTTTCGTGGTAATGAAATCCAAACATTAATGCCAATCCTATTGCCATATCGGAGTACCCTGAAAAGTCAAAATAAATTTGAATGCTGTAAAGAATGATACCATACCAACTTCCAAGTAATGTCATTGATTGAATATCGGTTTCAAGAAATTGAACAGCAATTGATCCCGCAATATTTGCTATAACCACTTTTTTGAACAATCCTTTTGAAAATCTAGTAACCCCATTGCTGAAATCACTCCATGAAAAATTTCGATTTTCAATTTCGTTGGCAACATGCGCATACCTTACAATAGGACCAGCAACCAATTCCGGATACAATGAGACAAATAGTAAAAATTTCAAAAAAGATTTTTGTGCTTTTACTTCACCTCGATAAACATCTACGGTATATGATATTGTTTGAAAAGTGTAAAATGATATTCCAACGGGTAACAGAAAACCAGGTTTTTTAAATGTTGTACCAAATATGAAATTCGCATTTTCAACAAAAAAATCTGAATACTTAAACGTTAGAAGCAACCCTATATTAAACACAAAAGTTGAGATGACACCCAACTTGGCAATGGATTTACCTTGGTTATTACAGATAAAAATACCATTGAAATAATCAACAATTGCGCAAATAACAAGTAAAACAACCCAAATAGGTTCGCCCCAAGCATAAAAAATGAGGGAGAAAAAAATCAAAATCAGATTCCTTATGTCTTTATTTTTTGTAGAATAATAAAGAATTAAGTTCAACGGAAGGAAAAGAAACAAAAAGAACAAACTAGAAAAGACCATAAAAAGGCATTGAAATGTTTACTTTAAATATCAACCTAATTGCATGATTTTACACAATTTATTTTTTTTAAATGCACGGGATATTCAGGTGTAGCGTATTTTATCCTGACTAAAAATTGATAATAGTTTTCTTGTGGATTCGTATAATGTTTTTTTTGCCATGTTTTATAATAATCAACACAATCTTTCCACGATTTGAATGTTAAATATTCTTTCTTTCTAAAAGCGAAAATATTGTGTTTATTCATTAAGAACTTTGACTTAAACCAGCCTGTTTCAAGTACTGCTTGTTTTATAACAATATCAGCATGCAATATTTTGGATTCGCATAAATAGTTAAAAACGCTATCAATTAATAGATTTCTATTGTTTACTTGTGCATTAGATTTAATGCCGATAATAATAATTACGATTACAATTAATGATTTTTTCATATTTAAATTCAAAACGAAATTAATTAATTTAATTATTGAAAACGTTGGTTTTTAAAATAACAAAAAAATATATGATGCGATTCTGCTAATCACAGTTTAAATTTTAATCCTAATTTTTTCAATTTGAAATCTACATTAGGAAAAATTTCTCCAAAAAAAATCACACAGATAATCTGTGTGATTTTTTATTCAATAGTTTAATACTTATTTAGTTAAAAATAAAAACTGTTGCTTCTCTTTTTACTTTTAATTTTTACCCTTTTAATTTTAATGCCCATTTCCAAACCATTAGCCCCTCATCTTTCCATTCCAAACGCGCTTTCCTTGTAACCTTCTGCCAACATACATAATCAACACAAAAACAAAAAACAACGGTCCGGTAAATCCAAACAAGGCCACATATTTTGTTCCGTAAAACTTATCCATAGGCCTTCTTAATCTTTCTGATATGATATACATACTTGGCACCATGATCAGCGTTAAGAAAAACGCAAAGACCAATCCAAAGATTATCGTCCAGCTTAATGGACCCCAGAATACCACGCTATCTCCACCAAAGAAAATATGCGGATTAAAATGCTGAAACAACGATACGAAATCGATATTAAAACCTACTGCCAATGGCAACAATCCAAGAATAGTAGCAATGGCCGTTAGCATAACCGGAATAATTCTGATTTTACCAGCCATGATTGCCGCCTCGCGCGTTTTCATTCCCCTGCCCCTCAATTCATCCGTAAACTCAATCAATAAAATTCCGTTTTTAATTACAATACCAGCTAACCCAATTACACCAACGCCAAGCATAATACTAGCAATCGTCATTCCGGTTAAGGCATATCCCAATAACACCCCAATTACCGAGAAGAAAATTTCGGTAAGTACAATAAATGGTTTACTTAATGAATTAAACTGAAGTACCAAGATCAAAAAGATTAATCCCAATGCTATTGTCAAGGCCATTCCTAAAAAGCTATTGGTTTCTGCTTCCTGCTCGCCTTGTCCAGTTTGCCTGATAGTTACATTTCCTGGTAAAGTATATTGAGATTTAAACTGTGCAATTTTTACACCAAGCTCTTGATTTACTTTTGCCGTCATTGAAGGATCTAGCACATTAGATTGCAATTGAATGGTACGCTTTACATTTTTACGTGCAATGGCGCCTGATGTGTTCGTATAATCAATAGTTGCCACCGAACTTATAGGAACCGATTTGATACGCATGGTAGTCATATCCATAAACGTAATGCGCATGTTCATTAAATCAGTAACATTGTTTCTGATTAAATCGCTATACCTCAACTGAATCTTGTATTCATCTTCGCCGTCTTTTAATTTGCTTACTTCTTTACCAAAAACAGCGGTTCTAATTTCCATACCAATCTGGCCTGTACTTAATCCTTCCAACATGGCTTTTTCGCGATCAACTTTTATGGTAATTTCCGGACTGTTTAAATCCACATCAAGTTTTAGATTTTCAATTCCATTGATGTGATTGGTGTCTAAAAAATTATTAAGCTTTGTTGCTACAGATGCAATGTCTTCAAACTTATCGCCTACGATTTCTATGTTTACTGGAGGATCGGTTGGTGGGCCACCTTCTTCTTTAGTAACCTCTACACTTGCACCAGGAATACCGCCCATATTAGCACGAATGGCATCTAAAAATGGAAGTGTTTTTTTACCATCTCGTTTTTCATATTCAACAAATGAAATTTGTATTCTTCCCAAATTTGGTTGAATACTTCTATTGTTGCTTCTTGGATTGTTGGCACTATTTGCCACATTGGCAATGATACTCTCTACGATGCTGCCTTCCGTTCCTGGCTTTTCATTTTCGAGAACTTTAAATACCCTTTGTTCCAAAACATGCGTTACGCTATCCGTAGTTTTTACATTCGTTCCCACCGGCATTTTTAAATACACATATATAAAATTGGGATCTCCACTTGGAAAAAATGTGGCTTTATTTCCCCTTGCAATCAATAGAAATACAGAGATGGGAAATAAGATAAATAAAAATACTACTGACCAAACCGGACGCGTTCCTTTTAAAATCCATTTCAATAATATCTCGTATTTATCCATTAATCTTGGCAACAATGAATTTTGAAAATGATGGATTATGCCTCTAAAAATATATCGATTCATCACCGCCAACAGCATCATAAACAATAAGAAATTTGCAAAACCATGAGAACCCAGCAAATGCATAATTATACCCGAAATAATGGCTGTCCAAAACCACCATTTTTTAAACAATAATTTCTTTTCCTCTTCATGTTCTTTGCCTTCTGGTTTCATGAAACTTACCGCAAAAACAGGGTTAAATATAAATGCCACAATTAAAGAAGCAGCTAATGTAAGAATCAACATCGTAGGCAAATAAATCATGAACTTGCCAATAATGCCTTTCCAAAATAGTAAGGGGAAAAATGGGGCAAGTGTAGTAGCAGTACCCGCTAAAACTGGAATAAACACTTCACCTGCAGCTTCTTTAGCACTTTTAATAATTTTAATTTTTCCGTTGTTATAAATACGATGCGTGTTTTCAATTACCACAATCGCATCATCCACAATAATACCCAAACCAAAGAGCAGTGCAAATAATACAATGAAGTTTAAGGTAACCGGCGTGCCTACAATTGAATCTGCTATTGGCAAAAACAAAAAGGCTACGAACACACTTAACGGTACACTCAATGCAACGAAGAACGCATTCGTAACGCCCATGAAAAACATCAACACAATTAACACCAACACAAATCCAATGATGATGGTGTTTACAAGGTCGTTGAAAGATGTAGCTGTAGCTTTACTTTGGTCGCCAGTGATCACCACTTTTAAACTTGGTGGTAGCTCTTCGCTCTCTTTCATTTTTGCTACGATATCTTTTACTTTTCCTGCCGCAGCGATTAAATTTTCACCCGCTCTTTTTACAATATTGATGGTTACTACATTTTTGCCATCCAAACGTGCGTAGCTTTCTCTATCTTTTATGGTGTCTTTTAAAACGGCAATATCTCTCAAGTAAACCGTTGATCCTTGTGCACTGCTTCTTACAACAATATTATTAAGGTCATAAATAGAATTGAATTGTCCCCTTACTTTTAAGGTTCTTTTCATATCGCCAACAGCAATCAAACCACCTGTGATGTCATTATTTTCTCTAGAAATCGCATTTTCAATATCCATGAAACTAATGCGAGCCGCTTGCATCTTATATGGATCTACATTTACCTGAATTTCTCTTTCAGGAGCACCCACAATTTCGGCGCGGGTAATCTCTGGAAGTTCTTCAAATTTATCTTGAAGCTTATCCGCAAATTGCTTTAGTTTGATTCCATCATAATCACCACTCACGTTTACAAACATGATGGGCATTTCGCTAAACGCAAACTCTTGTACATTGGGCTGTTGGGTTAAATTATTGGGCAAATCAGTTTGCGCTTTGTCTATCGCATCTTTTACTTTTTGCTTCGCCAATTCTGTTTTTACATCCGTATCAAATTCTACAACAATCAAACTATAGTCCGTTTGAGATGTACTGGTAATTTTTTTAACCTTAGCACCACTAATTCCTTTTAATTGTTTTTCAATAGGGCGCGTAACCAAATTTTCAATATCCTTTGGCGAATTTCCTACGTACACAGTTGCCACACTAATTGTAGGAACCACAATATCTGGATACTGCTCTTTAGGCATCGTATTGAATTTATACAACCCAAAAGCAGAAATTAAAATAGCAATGATGTACACCGCTGTTCTATTGTCAACAGCCCAACTCGTTGGTTTAAACTCTTTTATTTTTTCTTTAATCCCTTCTATAATATGCATATAATATTTTTTTACTGAAAATTAATTTGTTGAAATTTCGATTATACTATTTCATTTCAGTAGACACTACTTGACCTTCATACAAATTTTGATAACCTGCTGTAATCAATTGCTCACCGCCAGTTAATCCTGATTTCACTTCTACTAAATCGCCATAAACCAAACCTAAAACAATTACTTTTCTAGTGGCAACCGTTTTTCCATTGCTAAGTTTTTCCATTACATACACATATTTGTTGTTCTCATCACTTTGTAATGTATTGATTGGAATTACAACAGCATTAGGTGAATTATAATCCAAAATTTTCATTAC
>Ga0114972_10000412_pt1 | contig 31852 bp, 21 predicted proteins | sample M_140807_EF_Meta_FD_87354 | JGI IMG/M metagenome (GOLD analysis project Ga0114972, IMG submission 87354) | Freshwater microbial communities from Lake Montjoie, Canada to study carbon cycling - M_140807_EF_MetaG | ecosystem: Environmental > Aquatic > Freshwater > Lake | place: Lake Montjoie...
GCATTTGAGCCAAAGGTTGCACAAGACATTGCAAATAAAGTTGTTTTAGAATCCCCGGAAATTATTCAAAAATTATTAGGAGAAGTGGCATTGTCTTCTTACGGAGCAGAAGTTGAAGGCGCGCCACAACCAAAAACCGCCGACCTAATAGCACCGCCTAAACCACAATCAGCGCCTGCTAATGTAACTCTTGTTTCGCCTGAAATAAAAACTCCAGAATCTTCTAAAGTGGAGTTTGAAAGTGTTACGCAAAATAACATAGGTAGTGGAAAAGTTGACCTTCAAGCGCCTCCTACTGGTCCAGTTCTCTCTGCTAAGGTAGATTTTGAAAGCACTGGAGCAACACTTGCTGGCAGCACTGGCAAAGCGGAACTTAGCGGAATAGGTTCTCTAGATGGAAATACCGGAAAAGTTGATCTTGAAAGTGGCAATACAAAACAACTTATAGGGTCCACTGGAAAGGCTGAATTAAGTGGAATCGGTTCTTTAGACGGAGCGCTATCCAAGACCGAATTGGTATCGCCACCAATCAGCGAAAGTGCAAGCGGCTCAGTTGACTTAATTGCTCCTCCATTAAACACGGATGCAGCAACTTCGGTAAATTTAACAGCGCCGCCAACAACAGCAGCCAGTTCATCAAACGTAAATTTAGTAGAGCCGCCAGTTTCGGAATCCACAAACAAAAATGTTGAATTGACATCACCGTCTACAAATGAATCTCCTTCTAGCAAGGTAGAACTTCAAGGACAAGGTACTCTCGAAGGAGCATCTTCTAATGTTGAATTAGAAACACCGCCAGTTTCAACAAATACAATTTCTACAATTTCTCTTGTTGCACCGCCAGTTTCCGCCAACGGATCAAGCAACGTTGAGTTGGAGGCACCGCCAGTAAATTCGGCAGGAGGGACTAGAATAGAATTAGAAGAGCCGCCAAAGGCAATAGCGGCGTCAGCAAATGTTAACTTGGAGGCCGCGCCTCAAAGCAACACAGCAGCAACAAAGACATCTCTTACACCTCCACCAATATCGGAAACGGACCCTGGTTCTGTTGAGCTTACAGCCACAAGAACTGCAGAAAATGTACCGGGCGCGATTGAATTGACAGCTCCAAAGAAAGAAAGTGAAGCCGTTAACCGAAAGGTTGATTTGCAAGCGTCGCCAATAAGCAAAGCTGAGTTGGACAATGTAAATTTAGAAAGCGCACCAGTTCAAAATCCAGTTCTTGGAAAAGATGTACTCTTTGGAGCGGACGGCAGTCTGAGCGGCAGCACAGGCAGTGTTAAATTAGATTCTCCACCAAGCAGCATAGTTGACATGGGAACTACACGTTTGGAGTCACCACCGGGGCAATTAGACATAGATAACATAGGAAACGCAGACTTACAAGAACCGTAAAATGGCAACAAAAACAGAATTACAGGAACGTATTTGGCTTGGTGTTGTGGTTGATAATGATGACCCAGAGCAGCTAGGAAGATGCAGAATTAAAGTTTATAGTTTGTTTGATGATTTGGAAGACACTCAAGTACCATGGGCATTTCCAGTAACCAACAATTCTTTTGCGGGTGGCGGAGGTGGATTTGGCAGTATTTCCATACCTAAAATTGGTGCAATTGTTAGAGTACAATTTAGCGAAGGCAACATATATTCTCCTGAGTATTACGGAATCCAAACAATTAATCGTGCCATGCAGGCCGACATTGCGGATTCATATCTCAATAGCCATGTAATTGCGTATGACGAAGATGAACAAATGAAGGTTTATTACACGCCAGGTAAAGGCTTAACCATATTTCATAAAGATTCACAAATCATCATTAACCCAGATTCTTCTATAACTATTGAACATTCAGGGGGTGATAGCATTATAGAGTTAGTTGGGTCAACTATTAATATAGTAGCAACTAACGACGTAAACATTACAGCTGCTAAAGCTGTTGTAGACGCTAAGTCAATAGAACTTGGCGCAGGTGCATTTGAAGCTGTCATAAAGGGTAGCTCGTTTCGTGACTTTTTTAATCTACATACACACCCAGCGCCAAATACTCCACCTTCTGTTCAAATGCCATCGGCCTTGCTAAGTAAAACAACAAAAACCAAGTAAATGGAAAAGAATTACATATTTGTAAAAAGAATTGGTGGTATCGTTTTTTACAGACTAAAAAGTAGCGAAGACTCTTTGCAATCAGAAGAAAACACTGATGACTTAAAACGGTTTTTGATTGATAACGTTGAAGGATATACTACGCCTTATCCGCCTGGGCCTCCTTTACCACCTGTTGTAAATCCTTATGCGTTTGAAACTTTAACCACAGATGATAGAATTGAGGCAAAAATTTTTTACAAAAATCAGCTACTAACAACGCAAATTTACTCAGCAGATTTTACATATTCATTTGACGGAGAGTCTTACGCTGGAGTAGAAGGCGTAGTAAAAGAGTTAGAATCGCTTTCTGCCACCGCAGGTTTTTTTGTTGACGCGCAGGCTTTTCCTGCATTTACTCCACCCACCGCGGATGATATTGAGGACGCCGCCAAAGCAAAAATTGAAGCGCTACAGAAATTAGGCGATGCCTTATTAGATGCAGCCGCAAATCTTATACCAACTGAAGATGACATTCTTGAGATACTTGCGCAAAAAGAACCAGGTATTGCTAAAGTTATTAAACTTATTCGACAAGAACAAAAAGAGAACGAAGAAGCTGGTATGAGCAAAGAAGAAGCAAAAGAAAAAGCTGATGAAGAAATAAAGAAAACTGTTGAAACCTATAAAAAATCTTTAAGAGATTTTGTCAAAGCTGAGTTAAAGAAAATGAAAGATAACATTACGGTTTTTACTAATGCGGTAAAAGCAATACCAGAAGACGTTGCTAGCGCAATAGCAGCTATTGCTTTGCCTCCTGCTATTGGTGCGCCGCCTGTTGCACCCAATCCTGCTTATGCAATTTTGTTGGCCAAGCAGGTAAAAAACGCGTTAAGCGTTACTTTATCATCTGCCGTTGTAGCCTTTGGTTTCGTAATGGCTGGTGCTCTTTTGTTAAAAATAGAACTGCCTGAGCCACTCGTTACTACATACACAGTTTTATTGTCTCTTTCTACTGTGATAAATTCAATACCAGTGTAAGATATATAGTTCGTAAAACCAAAAATATGAAAATCAAAGAAAACAACATTACAGAATTTGACTGGAACGTGATAGAAGCTTATGATAAGCAGCTTAAAGGCGTTGCAAATCCCCATTTATTTGAAAAATATGGAGCAACTGTGTGGAATCATACACCACAAGCCGAAGATCTTTATCTTATGTATGCACAGTCAACAACTAACGGTACAAAAGAACCGGTTCTCGGCCAGTGTTTGAGAATAACAGCAATTTTAAGTATTAATGCAGAAGAAATGCAGGTTTCTCTTGCCGGAATGATTGATGCAACCATTCTCTTGGACAAGGAAAAACAATTCTTTAAGAGTATTGGTATGACCAAGGATGAATTTTTACAGTGGATGAATGGGGCTGAAAATTCTCGTGAAACTTTTCTTGGCGGCGAGGGGCGTTTTGTGATTATTGAAAACACATCGCCTTACACGATAGCATCACTTTCTTCAGGACATCTTGAAAGTTTACGACAAGAGTTTTATACACAAATTAAAGAGCCAACCAGCGCATACATTGCCAAAATACTTAGCAGAAATGGTGGTGGCTTCTTGGTAGATGTTAATGGACTTCATGGCTTTTTGCCTGGATCTCTCGCAGCGGCAAATGTCGTAAGAGACTTTGATTTGCTTTTAGGCAAAGAGATATATGTTATGGTGGAGGACTACCTTCGGGATGTCGGAACTTTTGTTTTTAGCCATAAAAAATATCTAACACACATACTACCATCTAAAATAGATGAACTAAGCCTAACTGAAAAGTACACAGGAAATGTTACTGGCGTTGCCAAGTTTGGTGTATTTGTAGAATTTGAAGAAATCTTTACAGGTTTAATACACACAAGCAAAATGACTGTGGAAATGCGCGATGCGTTTAAGCAAGGTCAATTTGAGCCTGGGGTGGAGGTTTCTTTTTGGATCAAAGAGATTTCAGCCGATAAGAAAATTATTCTTACTGACGAAGACCCGTCAGTTCGTATGCGTGAGCTTGAAGACTTCAAAGAAAAAAATCTTGGAATAATTACCGATGGCGAGGTTGTTTCAATTCAACCATTTGGTACTTTAGTAAAACTGCAAAAGGACATAGTTGGTTTGATCTCTCAAAAAGAAATCAAGTCAAAGAAAAAGAAATACTCTGTGGGCGAGAAGGTAATGGTAAATGTGGAAAGAGTAATTAATGATAAAATTTTCCTGACAATTCCGAATGAAAATTAAAAAGTCTTATCGACCGGAAGAAATTCTTTCAGCTGCCAAATTAGGTGTGGAATTTGAATTCTACTCAGATCTTGATGGCGTATTAGAAACCGCACGTTCCTTGTCTAAATTTTTAGGCAAAAGAGTAGTTGTTCCAGTTTCTGTTAGTTCATTTAATGAGCCTAAACCACTTTATCACTCCCCGGTCACTCCTAGCGATACAATTTTCAAACTTGAGCCTGATTACTCCGGAGGCAAAAAGATGTGTGAACTTGTTACCGGACCAATGCCTTACAAAGAGGCGCGAAATACTATCATTAAAGTGCTAGAGTGGATTTCTAACAATGGTTACACAAACGACAGATGCTCTATTCATGCCAACATTTCTATTGATGAAAATGCGCTGCCTACAAAATTTAGAATTCAAAATCTTGACATACTAAAGTTTATACTTTCTTTTGACGAAAACAAGGTTTATGAAGTTTTTCCAAAAAGAAAGGAGTCGGTGTATTCGCGCAGTATTAAAGAAATTACACCAAATAAGTCTGCTTTTTTCATTAACCCTGATTCTACAATTTACAACAGAAATGCTTTTAGAATTCCTTCTGAAAAGTATTATGGAGTAAATTTTCTTAAAGCCGAAAAAGGATATTTAGAGTACCGCTACATGGGTGGAGACTCGTATGAAAAGAAGACCAAGAAAATTCTTGATCTAATTAACTACTTCATCATACACTTGCAGGAATGTCTTAATTTTGAAAATTATAGCAGTTCTGAGAAGAGGACTTTTCAAAAAATGATTGAGCGCCAAAATAAAATTGGCTCTGCTTTTGTTAAATTTTCTGAGTTTCAAAAAGAATTTCCAGAGATAAAGGTTACTCTTGATATGAATGACAACCCGGAAGTCATTGAAGGTGTTTGGGTAAATATACGCGAAAAACTATTTGAATTTATCACAACAGGAAATCTTAAAAAAGGCGAATATAATTTTGACGCGGAGTTAGGAAGATTTCAACTTAAAAGTGCTACTCTAAAAAATGTTAGAGTAACTGGTGCTGAATTTATTGATTGCAAAATTGAAGGCGTGCTAGAAAGATGCGCATTTTACAATTGCGAGATAAAACATAGCCGTTTATCCATTTGCGAATTTGCAAAAGGAAACACGGTTGACTTTTCAAAAGTCAGTGAATCTCCTCTGCATGTGGATAACGTTCTCAATGATTGTTTTATTGAAAACAAAACCAACATCATTAACTGTGAAGTTAATCGTGGTGTAATACGTAATGGTGAAATTGGTAAGCTTGCAAAAGTTTCCAAAGAGACCATGATAGTTGAACAAATTGAGCCGTCTGAAACAACTGGAAGTTTCAAAAGAGACAAAAAGAAAGAGGAAGACGATAAAAAGAAGAAGAAATGAGGTGGCAAAAGCAAAAAAGTTAAAACAGGGATCTCCGCGTAATCGAGTAAATCTTGCAAAAAAGATTAAACAAATCAGTCAAACTGAAGAAACCTTAAAAAAGCTAAAAGCTGACTATGAAACACGTAAACACGTTTAATGACTTTCTTTTAGAATCTCAACTGAATGAGCTTAAGCTTACATCAGCTGGAGTAAAAGAACTTCTTTCCGCAATTTACTACAATTGGGAAAAGATAAAAATGCAAATCAAAAATGATCTCTACTTCAATGATTTTAAGGATGTAATTGCTTACATTAAGTCAGGAGATCAAGAGGAACAGCAAAAATTAGAGCGGTGGACTAAGTCCCAAGGAATTGAAATACTTACATTATGAAACACGTACACACATTTCTTTCTTTTATTAATGAGAGCCACCTGCCTTTTGACATTGAAAAGAAGCTAAGACTCGAAGGAGTAACTTTTGAGCTTGACGAGGAGCGTACCGAAGAGGATAGCGATAATCGACTTGATTATGTTCAAATTTTTGTGGGCGATGATCGCAGTAGAGGCGTGGAATGGGTAATTAAAACAGGACTAGGTTCTGGTTTTTATTACATTGAAATCCAAGAAAATGAGGAGGTTGTGTGGTCTGGCAAATATCCTAAAACACAGAGAGCACATTTTGATCAGGATTGCATAAACAGTCTTGGATTCATACCTGAAATTTAATACACAATATGACAAGGGCAGAACTTATAGAAATGGTAAATGAAGAAATCACCGGAGGGTGCTCTCTTCCGTATTCTGTTCCCGAAAGAGAGATGGAACGTGTTATTAATCAAGCGCTTAACTGGTTTTATGTAAACTATGGCCCATCGGTTGAAACGCAATACTACATTATACCAAAAGACATTTGGAAAGCGCCCGAATTCAAAAAAACCCGCACCCTTCTTCTTCCGGATTGCGTAGTTTCTGTTTATGAAGTTCGTGAAATGAACGGAGCTGGTCGTTTAGGTACTATTGATGCAGACTTTTACGATAACCGTTTGCTTGCAGCGGAATTATTTTTATCGCCATTTGCATCAGATGACTTGGTATTGAGAACTGCTCAATACTCTTACTGGGACTTAACACAAGCCTTTATACTTGAACGTGTTTCTTATGACTTTAATCGTAATACACACAGACTAAAAATTATTGGAAGAAACCCTAAAAGAGACTGTGCTATTTACACATATGTAAAAATAGAAGAAAACCGTCTCTATGACGATTGGTTTTTTCAGCGCTACATAGCGGCACAGGCAAAAATATCTTTAGGAAGAATACTTGGATTTTTTACATTCAACCTGCCAGGCGGAATTACCATTAATGCGGACAGCATTCGTGATGAAGGAAAAGAGGAATTGGAAGCAATTTTAACCAAAATTGATGAAGAAAACTCGCCTGATTGGTTTTACATATTTCATTCTTTTGCTCCTTGGATAGTAAGCACAGGAATTATAGGCTCATTATTTATGTAAGTCTGGCGTATTTTCATTAAAAATCTACTAAAATATGCTCAGAGAAATTTACATAATCAATCAATTAGAACCAAGCTACAATGCTTTCAAAATCGAGGAACGCGATTCGGTAAAAGCACTTGTTCAAAAGATCAAAATGATTATGTTTACTCGAAAGGGTGACATACTTGGAGATCCTAATTTTGGAATTAGTTTGGAAGACTTACTATTTCAATTTGGTTTTAGTGCAAACGAATTGAGACTTGCCTTTGACCAACAAATTGCTTCATATATTCCAGAGGCGACAGATTTTGACTTAAAGATCGATGTCAATTTTGTTCCTGGGACTGTGAGGGATCTTGCATACATAGATATATATGTTAACGGGACCAAAGCATTTGGTCTAGTCGCCGAATAACATAAATCAAAGTATGCTCGAGATATTCAAACTCACCAGAATACGTTTTGACCAGCTTTACCAAGACGCAAGAGCTTATTTGCAGTCGCGGTACGAACAGGCCGATCAGGTATTTTCAACAGCCTCACCGTACGGACAGCTTCTTCAAGTGATGCTTGACTTGGGCAGATTGATGTTTTATTACATTGAAGACAGTTTACAAGAAACCAACATACTAACAGCGCAACGTCCTAATTCAATTCGTGGTTTAGCACGAATTGCGGGTCACAATCCAACCAGACCGATTGCGGCGTCAGGTACTCTTAGACTTTCATACAATGGTGGTACTCTTGATATGTATGGAAATACTGCTATTATTCCAAACTACACCACTCTTTTATGTAGATCTAATGGTCTAACATACACTATCATATTGGATCAGGAGGCGGTAGCTCTGGAACTTAGCGGCAAAAATAGCATTGACGTAGTTGCATACCAAGGAGCAATTGAAACGCAATCATTTACAGGTTCTGGAGAAGAGCTACAATCATTTAACACTGCCCCGAAGAAAAACTTTAACATCGACAATTTTTATGTAAAAGTTTATGTAAATAATGAAGAGTGGCAAAAATACGAATCCCTGTACGATATGTCATTTGAAACACCTGGCTGTGTTGTAAAAACGGGCATTGATAACGGAATTGACATCTATTTTGGAAACGGCTATTTTGGAAAAGTGGTGCCACTTGGAGCGGTTGTTAGAATTGAATATCTTACCACCTCAGGAAATGCCGGCAACATTATATCGGATGATCAACCTGCATACAAATTTGTAGATAGTGGTTATGACATTGCAGGCGAGGAGTTGGATTTGAACAAAATAATTACAATAGGAACTGCTATACCAATGTCATTTGGAACTGATGCAGAACCCGTATTTTTGACTAAGCTTCTTGCTCCAAAAGTAAGCCGTGCATTTGTATTGGCAAACGTTGATAACTATGTTTACTTCCTACAAAAATTTAATTTCTTTTCTGTTATTGATGCGTTTAATACTCTTGGTGATGAAAACTTAGAAGACGATAACACAGTTTACCTATTTCTTGTACCGGATGTAAATAAACGAAAAAGCTCCGCTGATAACTACTTTACAGTTCCAATTGAGCTCTTTAGATTAACCGAGGCTGAAAAAACAAAAATTTACGATCTTATAGAAAAAAGTGGACAAAAGCTTATGACAGTTGTCAATAAAATTATTGATCCTCTTTTTAGCAAATATGTGATGTTTGTTAATATCACAGCATACGAAGGCTTTAATAAAGACATTATTCGCCAGCAAATAATTTCTAAATGCTCTGATTATTTTTTAAGTAGTCGCAGAAGAGACCGCATACCCAAGTCTGATTTGATATCCGTGATTGAAACGGTGGAAGGCGTGGATAGCGTTAATGTATATTTTGTTTCAGAAAAAAATGAAGTGTATAAAAAGATTCCTGCAAATGCAGAAAAACCTGACATTGGGTTAGACGAGTTTGGCGATATCATCATGGACCGAGGCGAGCTTGTTGTAATTCGTGGAGGGTGGACTAATCGCTATGGCGAATACTTCAATCCGGGAATTGACAGTGGAAAACCTTCAACGCTAAACATTACATTCAGCAAAAAGGACACGCCTAAATCACTTAACATGGAGCTTCATAGAGTAGAAGTCAATAACATAAAAAGGACACTATGATACAGAGCAATCAAAAACCCGGACCTCATTTAGAAAGGCCATCATACTACAATTGGATGATTCATCAGCAAGACAATTTGAAGAATCAAGGGTTTGATTATGAAAACCGCTTATTAGAAAAAACAATGTCAACATATAACTTTGTGGATCCACGAAAAGAATTTTTTCTTGCACAGTTTCAAAAGATGCTAGTGTTTTTAATTAATTCAGTAGGAAGCATCAAAAAGTCATTTAATTACACGGTAGACAAAAACTACAAAGTACACTCATAATGCTATTAACAAATAGGCTAAATTTCTTTGATAAACTTGGCAATGAAATAAATCTTTTGCCGGATCCAGGGATACTTGTCGATGTTATCGACCCAATAGGTGCCGGTGGAGGTGCGGTTTTTAACGTTTATACTAATCGAAGTGGAAACATCGAAGTTTTAGAAATAGTTTCCAGCGGCCAAAATTACAGCTCTTCCGGAACGTTTTTGCGCTTTACAAATGCTATTACAGGATATGTATGGGATAGTTCACCAACAAATCTTACAATCAATCCACTTACAGGAGAGATTACAGCATTTACCGGTTTATCGTTTACTGGCACAGGCGATTTTGTACCAGAAAATTCTAATTTTCCGTATCCGGCTGTTACGTGGAAAGGTGAAATGTATTTTGACATGGTTTCAACTGGGCTTGTTGAAAATCAGGAAATTTTTATACTTGAAAAAGTTAACACCGTTGTCGATTCCAATAAATTTTATCATTCATATCCAAGAGGAGAAGAAGGCCCAGTAAACACTCTGGGATTTTATTCAAACTCAGCAGCCTCCGCTGGACCAAGCGGAACCACAAATTTAGGAGTTGGTATGGTAGAGGCAGCAATTGCATCCTTTACTGGAAATGTAAGTGTTAATGATGACAAAGTTTACTCCTTACTTACAACCTCAGGCCTTTCAGTTGGAATGCGAATTGATGGCCCAGGAATTCTTACAGGCAGCACCATTATAGAGATTGTTAATGCAACAACCATACAAATTTCTAATAAAGCCGTTTCTACCAATTTAGGTGGTACCTACGAGGCTTATGTACCGCATGGATTTATTAGTGGAATGCTTATTCGTGTGGGCGACTCCATTTTATCAAACCCTCTTGCAGGAACCTATACGGTAACAAATGTAACTGATAGAAGAGTTTATTTTTCTACGCCTAACAGCGTTCCTACGTTGCCTCCTACACTTTCTTCTCCCAGCGGCTTTTTTAGAGCAGCGCCTGTTTGGAGAGGGCGTATTGTTGGTTTGGAGGAAGAGATATTTTTGTTTACAGTATCATACGAAGAAGACTATCCCGTCATTACCAAGGTGGAAAATGTTATCGAAAGTCCTTTGGATGTTGATCTTTTAGCGCTACAAGACATTTACTATCAAGGAGGCGTTACCATATCCAACCCGGCAGGTGATTTGCAGTATCGGACCGTTCAGGAAAACCTGGAAGAGAGAATGCTACGGTTTCACCTGGGGTTTTCTGCGGGAACAGAAGGAAGTTACATTAGACTTTTTGCTCTTGAAGACATCACATTTCCATATGCCCCTGTTTTAATTTCACAAATTTCTCTACGCGGAGAAGCAGAAGATGAAGATCCCAGGCTAGCAAGACTATTACAAAACTTTGGTAGGGATGTAACAGAACAGCAAGAACTTATACTACGTGATAGCGATGTTAATGAATCACTACCTGATTACAGGCTTCTTAATCGAAAGCGCAAAGAGATGCTTTTGCAAGGAGACCAAATCTGGCCGTATATGGGTTCATATAAAGGTATTGTTAATATAGTCAATTGGTTTGGTTATTATGATATGCGCATCAAAGAGTATTGGCTAAATGTTAATAAAGATGATGTTTACTATGGAAAGTATAAGCAAATACAGATACCTTTTCAATTAGAAGATCGTGGAGTTCCAGCTAGTAGCATTGATATGATGCCTAGCAAAGTTTACAAGAAAACAAACAAATTTGGACTCTTTTATGACTTAAATAAAGAGAGTGGCGTTTTAGATGAAAATGGAGTTCCGCTAACAGTAGACTCTTTTCAGTTTAGCAACGAGGAAATTCTCATAAAGCTGTTTGCGTTAAAACAATATCTAGTAAATACGTTTTTGCCTTTAAGCGCTAAAATTGTAGACATTGTAGGAGAGGGAGTTTATTACGAAAGATACGCAGCCAACACGTGGAATGACAGAGTAGACCAATTTGTAGTGGACCTTACTCGCCAAATTGACTTTACGGCCGAAAATGATCGTGTTCAAATAGTTGACGCCAGGGAGTATGACAATGCTGCCGAGGCTTTTGTATACGAACCAGGTCTCAATCCACTCAATTCTTTTTACTCAACATACACAATTAATGGCGTTACAATTACAACGCCAGCCACAGTCCCGTCAGTTCCATTACTCTCGGTTAGCACTCTATCAGGAAATGCTAGCCCTTCACAAATTTGGGCAGGCCAGGCATTTGTTCGAGGTCTTGCTGGTACCTATGTTGTGGGAGTAAATTCCAACGGAGGTTTAGGATACCTGGTTGGAGACATCATAACACTAGCAGGCGGTGCATTTACACTACCTATACGCATAAGAGTCACTGGTGTAATACCAGGCGGTGTTGTTACTAATTTTGAAATACTATCAGGACTTAATCAAGGAGATCGATATCTTTCACTTCCTGATTCCTTTTCACAGATTGCTGTAATTAGTGAAGACTTGCTTACCAATACTTATTTTTCTGGTATTGGTACTGGATTTCAATTGCTAAACACAGACATACAATACCAAATTCATGCGGTAAAAACTACAACAATCGGCAAAGGCTATCCAGTTCTTGACACGCTAATACTAAATGTTTTCAATCCAGTTACCTCTGCACCATATACGCCTGTTTATGCCTTTGATGTAAAACAGGTAAACGGTCCAAAGGTTGGATATTTTGAACAAGGCAAAGACTTGTTGGCTCTTACAAATGAGCCTAATGTTCCAGTAGCAGGCTTTCTAAATCTTGAAGCTCTTGGTTTTACTGTTACGTGGAATGAAATGACATTTTCATGGAATGCGCTTCAAGGAGCATCCGATGCTCTTTTGCGAGCGTATGTGGATCCGCTACCAGCAGGATCGGGTTCTGTACTAGGTTTGGAAATTGTTAGCCCAGGCAGTGGCTATAATTTAACTCCAGCAATTCAATTTGTTGGAGGTGGCGGTTCTGGTGCAACCGCGGTTTCAAAGATATTTGATGGAAAACTACAAATAATTGAAGATGTGGTCACAGCAGCCGTTCCGCTGTCCCCCACAACCACTAGATTACTTCTAGCTACACCTTTTTCTATAACCAATGTACCGTATACCATTGGTGCAATGGTGTTCGGAGAAGACACCAGTGGCGCCCAGATTCCAGTCCCTGCGGTTATTGTGGCTCTTGATCTTGTTGGAGGTACATACATTGACATTAACATGTTTACTACCAACTTTGTATCATCGCCAGGAAATTTTACTGTAAAAATTCACGAAGGTGCTCTACTGATTACAGCCGGTTCTAGCTATGTAAGTGAGCCTAATGTAAAAACTGTTGGAGGCCATACAATAACTCTCTATACATGGGATGAAATGGGAAGAGGTAATTTTTATGAAATGAGATGGTTGGTTAATAGCGAACCAGGAACCACAAACTTCATATATGATTCAGGTCAAAAAAGTATTGATCAACTTATTAATCATACAGTACAGCTTCCGTTCAAAGGATTTTATCGAGTAGAACTTATTGTGTATGACACGGACAATAATTGGATCAATGAGATTAAACGAAACTATGTAGAAGCCTTTATGCCTGAGGCCAGTGCTGCAATGATTACCCGGTATGTGGGGCCATCGTATCCACCAGGCGCTCCAGTTTTAACGGGAGGGACTGGCAGCCAATCAAACATTTTGCAATTGCAACAAAATTGCGTAGACACCTGGGAAGAGGGGATTTTTCAATGGGATGAGTATTGGGGAAGATGGGTTAACCCATTTAAGACTTGGACTACGTGGGCAGACTGCGACGTGGAATGGGCTACTCTAGAGGTTACTCCTTTAAGCGAAGAAAATAATTGGAACTATCCGGTAGCACCAAGTTATGAAGTTTATCGAGTCTCTGCGTATGATTATTTGGTTGGGGCAATAACCGCTTTTAACCCAGTAACACCTACGGTTACAGTAACGGTCGCAAATACCAGTAACCGTCCAGAAGTTCAAGTGGGCGAATGGGTGTACATCAAACGCGACAGTTTGCTCTATTTTCAAGCGGAGGTAACTGCTGTGTTAACAACATTGCCTACTGTTACGTACACGCTATCAGGTACCACTGCATTTCCGCAAAACTTTTTAGACAATCCAACTGCCTGGAAATTTTATCGAGAGGTTGAAAATACAGTTGTGGTGGAAGATGACTTATACACGCCTGGCAATGGAAAAACCCTGGTCCCTGGGCAGTTCATAACTCTTGACAAGCCGTACCAAACACCACTAAATGATAGCCGCTGGAATTTATTACAGCCTCCATATCACTGGGGAATTCCTATTGAGGCAAAAGTTCCAGATCCGATATCTGGTGCAGATGCTGGAATTGAAATTAACTCTGGATTTGTAGGAGATCCTTTTCTTACTCGGGAATGGGTAAATGGCCAAATTTATCAATATCGAAACGCTTCGCCTACAAACGGTTATCTTACCTTGTTTTCTCCGGTGAGTTCCTATGGCCCAACTACGGTTTACCTTGAAAGACTGGAATCACCTACAGAGGAAAATTGGGGTAATCGTGGAATGATATACATCAACAACACAGCTGGTAGTATGCTTCAAACAACGGCAGATCCTATCAATGAAATTCGTCCGGGTTTTACAATAATTACGCTTCTTATAGGCCGGGTTACAAATACTGGGTCTGGAGGTGGCTATAATTGGCTTACGCCTCTTAGTCAAGCCCCTCTGACAGCTGCGGTAATTAGCAATTCAATTTCTTCGGTTGGAAATAGCAATTTTTATATGCGCTATGGATCTCTACCTTCCCTTTTAGGAACTTTTACCGCACCTACACTTACAACTACTAATGTTACGCCACCTACATATTTTGGTCAGGGGAAAACTCTCTATGTTCAATCGCTAAATCAATTGTGGGTACAAGACTACAATCCTGGATCTTTTGGACTTGTTAGAGTGTATAACTTAACCACTGGTATAATAACAAGTCTCTCAAATGGCGGTCTTGGTGATATGGTATATAACCCAGCATCTAATGAAGTTCTTATTGCACGATCAACAACAGCAAGCGGTGTAATACGTCGATATAATGCTTCAAGCTTAACTATTGCTGGCCAATTTTTCTCAGGAATGGCTCGAAATACCTTTATGGCATTTGATGAGGTTAACCTAAATTTATACACTACAAACAGCTTAGGCGATTTTAGAGTTATTGACTGTGATCCTACATCCGGTACATATCTTACTACAATATACACGCCTGCACCAGGATCGTTGCCGGTTAACTTTTGTAGACAAATGATGTGGAATCCAGCAGACAATGCGGTTGTTTGTAGCGATTCTTCCAACGCCTCACTGTTTTATCGAATTGATGGAAATACTTTTGCTCTTACTACATATAACATTTATGCTCCTGGTTTAGGGGTAACACAAACAGCAAATTGTCTTTTGCATAACCCGTCGTCCAATACCATTTGGATAGGGCTAAATAATGTGTTTACCAATACGTTAGCATCACCAAATTATGAGTCCTCTATTATTGTAATAGATGATTCAACATACACGCCTGTACAAATAATTGATCAAGGAATAGGTCAAACTTTCAGAACAAATGATTTGACTTATGATCCTCTTCGACAAACGGTAATAGTTGCATCAACTGACAGTTTTTTTAGCTTTTCTCTTAGGGAGCTTGGCGGAACTGTTGAAGATTTTTATGAGGGTGATACCATTTATCAACAGCATTTTCGTACAATCAACATGTACACTGATACAGGCAATCAGGGTCACCCGTATGACATTTGGAACGAACCTACAAATTCAGAAATAATTGCAATTGAGGTTGCAACTCTTGATGGAAAGAAATTTGATGAAATTTATGAGCAGCTTTCACAAGTAAGCCCTTCAACTACATTTGCCTGGATTGAGTACAAATATAACGTATTTCCTTCACGTACCTATTTTAATCAGTCTCCGGGTAATTTAGAACTCTACATGGACTTTAACACGCGTCCAATACTTGGTGCGTTTGAAAACAGTTCCGCTTTCCCAGCAAATATCGTAGATGGTACCGGTTGGTATTATGATCATGCAATTTCGCAAGGAAACTTTGCAGTAGAGGTTACAAATGTTGGGCGATTTGAAGAAAATCCGGGCTGGACACTGGTAACCGTTAAGGATCCGGATAATGAGCTCTATCAATGCGATTCCACTTTCTTGGAAAAGGCACGTGACTTTGACGAAGACTATGCAGAGACACATTTAGGTGTAAAACTTGTATGGGATGAAATCTATAATGTAGATTGGAAGTCTCTTTGTTCACAGACATGGGGAAGTCTGGATTGGCCTTACAATTTTTACTCAAACTATCGATGGTTTGTTGAAATTGATACAAACTACCCACATACAATACGCCTCAATGAGGATGTCGGGTTTGTGGTTGATTTATCTGCGTGCACAGGTGTTACCGCGGATATTGCTACTCGCTTGGTTTCTGTGCTAAACAATACTTTTTATGACCCAACGCCTTCTTTGCCAGGGCCATCGATAGCAAGAAACGAAAATCCCGAACTTACCAAGTTTAATTATAGAATTCAAACGGTTTATCAAGATCCAGTGACTTCAATCGTATCTCAAGGACTTGATACGATTACAAGAAATTACACATGGGGAAACCCTACTGTTTTTAATCTATTTGGCGTTTCTACGGGATTGGTGGCTGGCTACTATCAATATGCAAATTTTATACAACCAGGGTGGTTTGTTTCAGCGGTAGCGCCAGGCACAGTTACACTAATTGCGTCGCCTTCAGCAGTTGGTCTGGTTCCGTGGATTCCCTCTTGTGTAATTAGCGTAGATCTAGTAAATGGCAGTAAAATACTTCAAAATATAAAAGGTTTTGAGGCTGACTTTCCACAAGGCGGATGGATTTATGACCCGGCAACTGCTGCAGTTATCGGAGAATTTGGCCCAGGTATTGGAGCAATTGAGGAAAACAGTGGATTCGTCTACTACATTGAAATGGACACTGCTGCAACATTTACAGCCTCTTCTTATCACTTGGAAGTTTATCCAAGAAGAAGCGGTTCAGTACAGTTTATCAATCCGTTTTTACCGAGCGGCTCTGACATATATGTGTATGCATATGCCAAAAACCCAGGCACGGCTCCTCTTGGATATCTTCGTGGTTATTATGAAAATACACCAGGATCATACGTATCATACGAGTGGTGGCCTACACATTCATATGATTCAACTTTTAGTGTCCCAGTGGAGTGGAACCACAGCTTCCCCCTTGGAAATTACTATGATTGGATAGGAAATCCTGAAATTTTTTATGGCGGCGGCCTAGAAAAAACAACCATACAGTTTTCACAGCCGTACCGCAATGCACAAACCTACATTTATGAAGGCGGAGAAAACCGCACATACTCTGCCGATGGCGGAGGGTGGTACCCATCAATAACATGGGGCTCATATGCTGGATTTCCGGATGGCGCTGTCGACTTTGGATCAACTAGATTTGAAAATTTGTACAAACCAATCACAAAGGTAACGATATTTGACATAGCTGGTGCTCCTGTTTTAGATCCTCTGGGCGGTGACCTCTTCCTTATACTTAATACATGGTATGACGGCGTTGCTATCATATACACAAACTTTAACAATCAGCCGTTTGACTTTACATTTGCGAGTGTATTAAATGGCGCGGATCTTACAATTAATTTAGAAGATGTTGATGGCGACGGCCAATCGCAAACATTTAATTGTGTAGTAGCGCATGACACTTTAGGTATTTTGGCTAACAGCGTTGCATATTTTTCAGCAGATTTTACGCAAGATTTATCCTTGGTAAATGATTACCAATCATTTGAACTTACAAACATTGCTGGTGTGGCTCCTCCACAGGCGGTACTCTATCCAGGCATGGTTGTGGGTAATTTAACCTCACCGTTGCAGTTTCAACAAGCGTTCTCTACCAAAATTGTGGAAGTTGACGACGAATTGTCAACAATTAGGCTTTCTACGCCAAATACTCTTGTTTCTGGTAGTTCAAACAACTTTTATGCATATTCACCATTAGAGATTCCTTTCAAACTGCAACCAACTAATGAAAAGGTGTGGTCAAGAACTCGTCAATGGGACTCTATGAGGCTTCTGTATGACCGCTCTTTTAATTCCGCGTTTACGTGGGAAGACACCACAATAACACTTAGGGAGAGAAAAATACCAATAGGCTCATCAATACTCTTTACCTCGGACGCTTCCGACATTGCAGGGAAAACCTCCTACAAATGGAATTTATATCGCGAAGACGGCACAAAACTTGTGACCCTAATTGACCAGGATTTTTTATGGACTTTCTTGGAAACAGGACTGTATGATTTGGAGTTAGAAATTACCGATAGTAATGGAAACAAACAAAGTAAATACAACACCAATTACATAGAGATCTTTTTACCTGAACAATAATGGATAAATAAAACATGGAAAAGGTACATGAAACATTGGTCAAAGGTACTCAACAAGGCAAACTTGCCGTGTTTGACCTTGATGACACTATCATTATTTCAAAAGCTAAAATTCAGGTTCTAAACAAAAAAGGAAAGGTAATTAAAAGTCTTACTCCTGCTGAGTTTAATTTTTTCAAGCACGATCCAAAAAAACACAGTCTCTCTTTTGGTGAGTTTGAGGATGCTCAAATACTTAGAGAATCCGAATTTATCGTGCATGTGCTTGAAAAACTTAAAGAGTTTTATTCATCCGGAGTAAGTGTTTGTATTCTTACAGCACGCTCCGATTCTTCAATGATTCGTAACTTTTTCCTTGAAAGTGGCATAGACATACACAAGGATTTAGTGATTGCTGTAAATGACCCAAAATGGGGATTTAGCGGTAGCATAGCCCAGAGAAAATCTCAAGGCTTACAATTACTTATTGACAAAGGCTACAAAGACTTTATATTTTTTGATGATAACCAAGAAAACTTGGATCACGCAAAGGAGTTAGAGGTGGAACGTGGCGTAAAAGTCGAAACAATCAAAGTATAAATGGCAAGAAAAAAACAAAGCCAAGTCGAAGAGGACATTGATTCATGGCCGACTCCTAGACCAACTCAACCGCGAATAACTTTTAAGTTTGAGCCTAAAAACGAAAATCAAAAACATCTTTCCAAACTTATCCGCACTAAAGATGTGGTTATTTGCGGAGGCCCCGCAGGTACAGGAAAAACTTTTGTGGCATGCGTGGAAGCTCTTAAATTGCTGATAAGTTCTGATAGTCCTATCAAAAGAATCATTATTGCAAAAAGCGTTACCGTAACAGAAGGTGAAGAGATTGGTTTCCTTAAAGGAACGATGAAAGAAAAAATGGAGCCTTTTATGGAGTCATTCATTGATAACTTTCATAAAATCATTGGGAAAACGGTTACGCAAAAACTCTTAGATCAAGAGGTTATCCAGGTTTTGCCCCTGGCATACATTCGAGGGCGGAGCATTGATGATACGGTTATTATTCTTGACGAGGCTCAAAATGTCACTCTCAAAAATATGAGAACTGCAATGACACGAATAGGTGACAACAGTAAGTTGGTTCTTATTGGCGATTCCAAACAAATTGACATTCGAAAAAAGGCCGAATCCTCTTTAGAAATTGTAATGGAAATTTTTGAAGGCAAGGATAAATTTGGAACAATGCGTTTTAACAAGTCCGACATCGTTAGAAACCCTATTATCATTGAGATTGAAGAGGAATTTGAAAAGTATGAAGAGTCTAAAGCTTCTGGAGGAAAGGCTTCTTAGCCCACCAATCCTCTCCATAGTATACCAAAATTTCTTCGTCTGCTGCTATAGCCTTTAGCGAAATTACCGAAAGAGTTTTTTCGGAGTGTACTGCAAAAATTGCATTAGGCTCATCGGAGTGGTTGTAAAGCCCTATCCAACCTAAAGGAAAGAAAACATTGTTATCTGTCCAACCTAGACCGTATTGATCCAAAACAATTTCAGATGGTTTAAGTCCGTCTGCGGTGGCTGCAAAATAACAGGCATTCAAAAATTGTTGAGGCACTATTATGCCAGGCGCGGTTTCAATGGTGGAGTTTGCTGGTATAGGTTGAAGTGAAAACACTCCCCAACCACGAGGAGTGTCTCTTAATTCTAACGAAAACTCGGCATTTATTTTTTGCATGTTGGCTTTAAGTCTTCCGGACAATCTCCCATCTTTGCTGCTAAAAAAGGTGGAATCTTCCCGCACTGCTTGCATACAATAACTTCTGCCATTGCAAACTCTTCTCTTCCAGATGGTGAAATCAGTGGAGAAATTCTTTTGTACATTGTAGCATTGTCATACAGGTAATTGCCCTGCTCACATGAGTGCCAAGGTGCATTCGCGAACTCCATTCTAGTCTTTAAGTCTTGTTCCATATTGTTTTGTTTAGTGCTCTAAGTAAGTATTTTTCCTCCTTACTTCTGATATCTTTTTTATACACCAGAAATAAAAAGTTTTAGAAAACCTTTTACACTGCATGAATATAACACTAAAGTAAATAACATGGAATATACTAAATCAAAGTTTGAAAAGTTTCTCTTTTTTGACATTGAAACCTGTGGACAATATCCAAACCTACAGGATCACGTTGACAATACCAGCCCGGTAGCAGAAGAAATCTTTTCCAAAAAATCACAAAGACTTAACAATGGAAAAGGTTGGACCGGTGATGCACATGCAGATTATCCTAATAATGTAGCCCTCTTTCCAGAATTTGGTAGAATTGCTTGTCTTTCCTATGGTTTATGGAAAAATGGAGAAATGCAAATTGCTACTATTATTGAGAAAGACGAAAAAACTCTTCTAAAAAAGGTGGCAAATCTTTTTCATCGAGCAGGAGCAAGCGGCCTAATTCCAACTGGTTGGAACATAAAAAACTTCGATGTTCCGTGGATTGTTCGTAGACTACTAATTAACGGAATTCCCGTACCACAAATTCTTTCAACTTACGAAAAGAAACCTTGGGAAATGGGTATTTTTGATATGAAAGACTACTGGAAGAGTGGTTCATCTCTGGATGTAACTTTTGAAGAGGCGTGTTTTGGTATGGGAGTACCAACACCCAAAGACGATATTGATGGAAGTCAGGTTCACGAAAAGTTTTGGAACGGGGAACACTCACGTATAGCCACGTATTGCGAAAAGGATGTCAAGGGAATGATTCTTATGGCCGAAAAGATATACCAGGTTTACAACCCAGTAACTATTAAAGAAAACATTTACGATGCCTGAGTTAGCGGAAGTAAAACTGATGAGCGACTTTATTAATGCGGTTGCCACCAACCAATTTTTTGACAGTATTGAAAAGTCGGAGGTTTCTAAAGTAAAAACAGAACTTGATCCTTTTGAAGGCGCGGTTTTTACCGTTAAGTCATATAGCCGTGGCAAAGAAATGATGTTGGAATTAGGGCTTGTTGGTGGCGGCCCTTCCGGAGAAGAAACTAAAACCCTGGTAGTTACTCTTGGAATGAGTGGTACTTGGGCCTTTGTCCGAAATGATAGCCCAGAAAAGGAACGTGTATTAAAGCATTCACATTTAAGGCTTTCTACGGTTCGTGGAGATCTTTTGGTACTGCATGACGTTCGGCGTTTTGCCAAGTGGCGATGGGGCGTTTGGGGGAAGGACCGAGGTGCATGCCCGCTAACCGAATACAATGAATTTGCAAATGACGTTAGAGCAAATTGGCAAACATCCAAAGCTTTTGCTGCGCCGCTTAATGAGGTACTTATGAATCAGCATTATTTTAACGGAGTTGGAAACTACTTGAGAGCAGAAATACTTTCAAGAATGAGTTTTTCACCCTTTATGATTGCAAAAGAAATGAATCGCGATCAGGTAGAAGCACTTCTTAAAATGATCCATTTTTGTATCCGCGATGCCTATTACCTGGGTGGTGGTCAACTTAAAGATTGGGTAAATCCACACGGCACCAGTGCAGATTCATTTAAGGATTGGATGATAACCTACGGAAAAGGCAACTCTGTAATTGATAAAACCGGAAGGCGTTTTTGGTATGATTCACAATGGGAATGCGAAGTTCCAGAGCAATATAAAACAAAAAAAGACTAATCATAAAAGCATTGATATATAGTTTAGAAATCAAAAAAGAATAAACACATGGCAACTGTAACAATCACGGAAATACTTGGAGGCGATAACATTGCTGCATCCCGTATTGTACTTAACAATAACTTTACTCTACTTCAAAACGCAATCAACACTCTTGAAACGCGACTAAACACATCATACGTACCAGGAGGATCTCTAAATGTTGGCGACGTTCAGATATTGAAGTATAATCGAGCAGTAACACAAAACATTTTTCTATTGCAGGCTTCTGGCCAAATTGATGGAAACTTATCACTAGGTACGCCTACAAATAACGCCACCCTTGGTATTACCGGGTTTGTAACCGTATCAGAAGACTTAACGGTAGACGAAAACGTAGACTTTGTCAATGTTTCTGGAAGCGCTGTATTTACTAACAATTTACAGAATGTTGAAGACGATTCTTATGCACATTCACAGTGGTATGCAGCTACTACCAAATCACCCGTCGTAAACGTTCAAACGGTTTTGGGTATTTTGCCGGTTACTACATCCACAAGGGTAATGCACTTAGTCGTTTCCTCGGTAGTTACTCCTAATGAGATATTGGTTTTACCAAACCCGGCAACACTTACGCAAGGACAAATCTTTACACTTGTATTTGATACCCAATCCCTTTCAAACCTTCAATATGAAATTGATAACACTACTAACTGGGATCCTGCATTTAGTAATGCTACACTAGGAGCAAATATCATACTAAACAACACATTTAACTCTCTTACAAATGCCCGATTTAAGGGAATTTGGATTGACATTGCGGTAGGAGCAAACGGTTACAAAGTAATTGGAGCTCACACAGACGCGCTTTACATCTAAAAATACCTGCTAACGCATGGCGGTTGCTCCACTCATAAGACCCATTCGATTACAAGGCGGGACGTTTTATACGTTTTCGTCTGCATCTGAAGACCTTGGGCTAACTTTTAATGATTCGCAAAAGAAATTTCGGTTTTCACGGATTGCATTGCTTAATCTCCCTCCGATTGAAAACAGTTCACCCTCTTTTAATAACACTCTGGGGCTATCAAATGTGCCAGGCGGATTTGAACAAATTGATGGCAGCAAAACTTGGAATGATTACTTTGCAGAATCATTTCAAAATTATTGTCTAAACATTGAAGCAACTCTTACAGGCCAAAGCGGATATGACCCAAATTTGGATAGAACGGTTTCTGAAAGAGTATTTTTTAAGTGGCTGAAAGAACTTGGTGCTATTCGTTATCGAGATGCAGCCCCTAGTGAGTATGTAGGTTCGGTAGTCACTTCTAACCCTACCAAATATCCTGCTGGTAAAGTGTATGTAGAGGAGGACGAAAGTCCATTTTATCAGAGAGTTGTTAGATATGTTGGTGATGTAGGTATCATTAACTCGGTAAGAAACAATTTTAACGCATTTTCTGAAGTTTATGTTTACATTCCAACATCACACGGCAATACGCCAACCGTATTGTTTAACTCGGTAGACGATAAAAACTACCCTAAAGGAGGAGAATACCAACACAATCCAGCAAATCCGATAAATGCACCTTATCTCTATGGCCGAGACGTAAATACAGTGTCGCCCTCTGGTTTAAGCGTTGAAGCCTACTATGACTCAGTGCTTAATACATTTCAAGTAAATGATCCATTTGGTGCAACCGCGGATTTCTATTACTATGATCCGGTAACAGCTGCCTACATTCAACAACCTAGTCCAGGATTTCAGTGGTGGTTTCCAAATCCTTTTGCAAATACATACTACACAGAACCAGGCGTAACATTTAATGATAGCGGAAATGACCGCTTTAAGATTGAAAGCGTTAATAAAAGTGTTGAGTTTGTAAGAAATCGTTTAGATGGAGTAACTCTTGTTTATGATGAAACTGTGTACGCTGACATGGTTAATCAAAACATAACAGAGTTTGGCCGTTTTAATGAACAGCCGACCGCACAAACTTTTGAGTTTAATGCGGTAATGCTTTATTATGATCTCTATGACCCAAATAACACTTCACAGTTTACCACAAATCTTTTTGGAATTCTTTTTCTTGACAATGTAGATCCAAAAACAGGTGGTGGTGGTTTTATACCAACATACACAAAATATAAGCCAAACTCTCTTACAGGAGACAATGGAAATTCTTTTGCATTCCGTGTAAATATCAAATTTGATGTAAACAGTCAAGACACGGCAATAGAAACCAGCATTAATGATTACAATCCATATTCACTACAACAGTTTATGGAGGCAATCAATCAGCTGATGGGCTCCTCGGAAATTTTAGAGTCCAATCAATCGCAGTTAATAACCTTAAAATCGCAAATAGAAAATTTACAATCTGCTATTTTAAGTACAGAGTCTGCGGCAGAAATAAATCAAAGAATTACTGAGCTTGAAACCTTAATAGAGAGTTCGCAAGCAGTATTTTTGAATAACAATAACTTGGTAAACCTCATTGAAAGAAACTATCAAGAAATTAACAACATATATCAAGGTCTAACCAGCGTTCAAGTTGCATATAATTTGGATGTAATAGAGGCAGGATCGGGAATCTTTTTAGACAAATCAGATCCTGGGAAAGTAAAGATTATCAATACAAGACAGCTTTTTAATATCGGAAATCAGTCATCGGTTACCGATAGAACTCTAATTACATATCCTACAGATTTTGTAGTCAATCCTACAAGCCATAGCTATTTACGAAGGTTGTTAGAGTACAATAATTATTTGAAAATTGAAGGCGGAACACCATCTGCTCCACCGATTGCCGACCGTGACATCATTATTTATGTGGATGACACTCTCAATAAATGGCAAAAAGGCGAAGTATTAAGAATTGCTTTTGAAAACGGTATAGACATGTCAAATACCAATGGCAATTTTAACTTTATCATTTATTCCGACGCACTGGATTCACTTAATACAGGATTCCCATATTCGGCTGAAATTGGATTTGTAACTTACACAAATTTTGCTGCAAAAGGAGATAACCCAATTATTGAACTAATCTGTTTAGATCCTACAACGTATCAGTTCTCAGTTGACATTTTCTAAAAACTGCCTTTTAGAAAGTCTGAGATAAATAAAACAAAAATCAGGACTAATGTCAGAGACCAACAACAGTTTTTCTACAGTACTTGCAGATTTTGTTAGATTGCAAAACAATGCATTGGAAATAGTTTCCAAGCAATCCCAAGCAATGACAACCGATGCAGACGCCATCACGGTTTCAACCACTAATCTGGACGGAACTTCAACAACGTATACCATACCGTCGTTTTCCAGTATTCGTGGAGAACTTTCAAGAATTAATACAACGTTGACCACGCTTATGGGCCTTAATGGTTCCGAGGCTTATGTTAGAATGCCTGACGGCTCTTTCAAAAGAATCTATCAGGCAAAAGTACCAGTAGATCCACCAAAAATAGGAAATTTAACGGTTCCTGCAAAATTCATGGCGGAAAACAATTGGTTTTTTGAATCAATGCTTTCTCCCGCATTAAAGGTAAGCTTTGATGTTACACAATACGTTCCTCAAGCAGAATCTAAAATTGGGGTAAAGCGTTTGATACTTAATCTTGATACACAAGAAAAAATTGATTATTTTGATGCAACATACAACGGAAAAAACGACATTGATTATGTTTCGTTATTGGTTGACTTGCAAAAGAAAAATACATCATACTTTATTGATGAGGATGTAATTGATTTGCCACTTTCTATAGTAAGATACAGTGGAGACTTTTTAGTAGTTTCATTCAAAGATGAAAAGGTAATACTACAAGACGGAACAGAAGTAACCAAACGCAGATACCTATTTAATACTCTGCAATACAATGACAATTTAACTGTTCAAACAGGTTCAATGACATTGGCTGTTGGTGATCAACTTCTAAAGGGACAAACAATTTATGAGGTAACCGAAGTAAACTTACAAACACGGCAAGTAGGTGTTAAACGTTTGCAAGGCTATGAGCCGTTAATTGCCGGTGAGCCTGTCAAGATATATTCACCAGTGTTTTCACCAAAAACGGCGAATGTAGGTGTTGGCTTTGATGAAAAGCAAATAATTTTTTTTAAGAGTGTTGATGACGAGGCTAATCTCATTTCTACCCAGTGGTCTCCAGGAGTTGGCTTTTACTCAAACAGCCTATTAATTGAATTAACAGAGGGCACAAAAACTCTTGCGGAATTTTACCGAACCCGAGTTCTTGATTTTGGCTCTCAAGTACTGGCAGCCTCTAAAAATGGAAAAGTAAGTGTACTTGACGGCCTTACCCCAGATGCACCAGTTCTCAATTCCACAAACTTTAAGGTAGTACAGGTTAACGACCATAAATTAGATCAGGAAGCAATCGCAGCAATACGTAAAAAATCTGCTGATAAAGTTAGACTTGAAGCCCTCATTTCAAAGTTGGAAACTGCCATTGACAATAAAAAGGAGCAGCTCAATACTACAAACTTTGCTTCTGATACCGAGAGACGCGGCGTCAAAAATGAATTGGATTCACTGATACGTGAAAAAAATAGCCAATCCTCTCTCTATGCAAGTATTGTAAAAGAACTTGCAGCTACTGCACAAGACGCACCAGCTGCACTGGATACTCCGAAATATAGAGTTCGTGGATTCTTTGATGTACCCGCTCCAAAATACTCAGAAAAAACCGGCTTTCAGAATGTAATACAATTCTATGTGTATTACCGATATGTAAATCCAGCCGGTAATGCAGGAGACCTGAAACAATTTGATTATGTATCGGAAAGCGGTGAAAGCCGAAGGGCAGCTTTTAGTAATTTGGTGCAAATAAAGTCAGAAATCAGAACAAAAAGTTATGATACCGCAACTGGTAAATACATCTGGGACACGGAAGACATTGAAAATCCAGATAGAGTAAATATCAATCAGGTTGACATTCCGATTTCTAAAGGTGAAAAGGTGGAATTTTATGTGGTTGCAATCTCTGAGGCAGGATGGCCAGAAACGCCTCTTTTTTCTGTGCCTTCAAATATCATTACTATTGAATTTCCACAAGATCTTACAGGTGAAGATGAGGCCTTAATTGCACTTAATCAGGCATCGCAAGAATCTGTAAGGGTTCAATTTGAAGCTGATTTAGCTTCCAAAGGACTGGACATACACTTGAGTTCATCATTTAATGCGGGTGAACAATACTATGCTCATTCAGCAGACGTTATCTCGTCATCCTTCTACAACTCTTCTGGCGTAGTAATTTCTCTATATGAAAAGCTAAAGTCTTTGGACATTGCTATACAGGAAATTCAAAATAATTTGGCGAGTGCAAAAGGCAAATTGCGAGTTTATGTTATTGATCGCGATAACAGTAGCAAGACTGAAATACAAAATGGGTCTACTGTTAATCTCTTTGCAGGCTACTATCAGGACTTTGTAAATCTTCTTCCAGCATCTTCTCAAAGAGGCGCAATCATTAATAAGTCGTATGTAATCTCTCTGGAAAATCCAGTTGCAGCCACGTTGGAACTTGTATCGCGGTTCCCGGGAGGTTTAGGCGAAGATTTACCAGTGAGTTTGGCTAACCCGGATCAGGACTATGCAAATTCACGTAGATACGACATTACTCCAGCAGCTAACATTTCTATAGCAAATGCGGATACAAACAACGCAAATAAAATTGCGTCCGCGTTTTATCAAAGTGGCCAACTCAAATCGCAATTCCTCTACTTGCGTTATACCGATATTGGTCTTTCTACCCAGCTATATGTTCAACCAACCCTGTTGGCTAATAGAATTTTGGAACCTTCCACACCTGCACCAGGTACCACTTCTTATGTGTGGGATGGCACATATACCGGTACTGTTCCAGATGGAAGCGGAACCCTTTCAGATTTTTGCATTCACACACAGCATCCAGTGCTCAATGACGGTACTGCTAGACCACTATTTCAATTGGCTGCACCTGGCGGTATGCAAAATCCACAAATACTCAATGTAAATACTTTGGGTAAGCCACTTGCGCCTGAAAGTGTTTCTGCTTTTAGGCACTCCTTTAATTTTAATACAAATTCCAGTGATGTTAGACAATTAGAATATCAAAACAACTGGACACTCAATGCACCGGGAACAATCATTGCACCTTATATACCAACCAATATCGATGAGCTTCCGGATAAATTTGGGTTTATTGACAATGATAGGTTCTTAATTGGAAAGAACACGTGTGGCTCATATTTGTTTTTAGCCCCTGCAACTTTTGATCAATTGCTGGTAGATGGCACAGACTTTAGAGCTGTTAAAAACGTTGAAGTTGGCGAGCCCAATGCAATTCAAATACCGCTAATCTATCAATTTCGTATGACAGATTATTCCGGAGACAACTCAGGTACTGGTACCGGATTTGTTGGTGGGTATGATACCACTCCCGGATGGACTCCGCCTACGCAAATAAACTATGCCAAGAAGATAGGAATAGATATTTATGCAAAAGACAAAACAGTTTTTTCTTTTGATGTGCAAGTATCAGCTACGTATAAGCGCGAATCGCTAGCACAGCGGGTTGATGAAATACAAACTTCTTTGGTAAAAACGCGTGAAAATATCACTTACAGCAAATCATCATTAAAGACCCTCACTAGCTAATGCCTAAAAATTCTGACTTTTATAGCGTAAATTTTGAAAATGAAATAGTTGTTCAAGGCAGAACCACGCTATTTCTAAGCGTGGAGGCTACCAATCCAAGTGGCGTTCCACCTATTTGGGTTCCCGGGCAAACCTTATGGGTTATACCGTACATACAGCCTCAAACATTTGCATCTAAATTTGAAGGATGGACCTACTATGGAGTAACTCCAGGACCACCTGCTGGTAGATTTTATTTTAGAGCAAGCGATATTGCCAAAACAGGCGTTTTTGGCCTGGGTGGGTGGAATTCAATTGAAATTGGTGACTCTGTTAAGGCGGTAACTATGTATCGTAGAACTTTACCGGGAGAAACTCCATCAACAACTAATGGACCAATAAATAGTGTTAAATTTGAAACTGAGGTAACTGGTAAAGGAAACACCATATTACCAAACGGTGAAAGCGTATACTACGTAGATGTGACACTTGGCGCTGCCGCAATGGCATTAGGCGAGGAGTTTTTACTTCAAATTGGAACATGGAAAGAGGATTCTAACTGGTACTTTAATCAATTACCAGCAGAAGGTGTTGCGTATGATAGTCTCAATGCAAATAATTTCCCAAACTTAAATTACCTAAGACCTGCAACTGCGGGTAATCAATTTGATGGACAAATATCAACAGGCTCTTGGCCCGTTGGAGCAAATTTTGCTGAACGCGCATATTTTGCAACCATTGATCCAGCCTCTAATTGGGATGCCTCATCCAATGTACAGCCAAGAATAACTTTTAGAATTGATTATGATGGTTTACGAAATTCACATCTAAAAATTAACTTCTTAATTGCAAAAGTAGACACTCTTGATAAACCCATCACCTGGTTAGGCACAATTCTTTCCGAATTGCAAAAAACTAGCGTAAATTATGGACAAAAACTGGCTCAAAATGATCCGGACATTGCTTCTCCGCATTTAATAGATTATGAAGAAACGCATTTATTTGGATATACTGAAACGCCAATAAGAACCGATAGAACAATCTATCAAAATTCTTATGAAATGTTTGGTAATGCTATTGAAGACGATTTGTATTCATTTGGTTTGCTTAAAACAAATCCCAAGCTTTCCGGAAATGTTAAACTTACCGTTGATTCCGGTGGATCCTTATCGCTAAATACTATCGATGCTTCTGAGGAGCTTTCCGACTCAAGATTTAAGAAGTTTGCAGTTAGCTCAGACTCAACTTTTCAAAGAGATTTATACGCATTTTTAGATAGAGGAAAACTGCCAGCACAAACGCTTTTTCAACTTTACCAAAAAGATAACCAGTACTTAAATACAAAGCGCGCACTCTCTGAGCAATATGATAACTTTTACAATTATGGTGTTGAGCAGCTTAATAGTAAATTTTATGATGAAAGTCTCACATTTTTTGCTCCTCTTTGGCTAAGAAAAAAGGTTCCGGATTTTTTTATTATTTTTAGACTTGATCACCCGCTGAATCCACTAACATACAGCAACGACTCTACAAAAGAAGAAAAATTTTCAGAGTTTTTTAGAGATGCAAGAATTATTAAGACTTTCGATATGCGTGAGTCTTCGCCTCTTGGTACATACTTGAGAAAAATAGTAAATGACTCGAGATTTGTAGAGCGCCCTTTGCAGGTTTCTTTTGATAACGACACTCCATCAACTTGGTTTGGCGTAGACTACTCATCGGGTAGCATTACTGGAAAAGGCGAGTTTTTGTATGAATTTTGGAATACCGATAACCGGATTTTAGATTTTGAAGAGTACATCACTCAAGGGTTTGAACGAAATGGTCTAATTAGCACAAATCTCATAAATTTAGAGTTTTTGTTTAATGATGATGAGGCAACTCTTTATACACTTAATCGCTATTTTGGGTTTTATGTAACTGAGAGTCAGTTAGCAGAATTTGAAATAGAGCCTACTATTTTAGGAGCAATAACTGGACAGTCGCCATCTCCTAAACCAGGCGTGGATGGTGAACCCTATAATTTGCAACCTTTTATTCAAACCAATACAAACGGAATAGTTTTACCAGTTCACTACTACCACAATCCGATAGGAGGTCCTACCAATATCACCGCAACTCCAGAATTTGCTGGGCTTACGAATGGAAAGTTTCCTCTGCCTTTTATGGTAGATGATCCTTTACGTTTTTTTTATGTCAAAGACAGATTTGACCGCTTTAAGCGTGTTAATCGACTAACAGAAACTGATTACGGGTCGCCAGGCGCTCCTAGTTTTAGAAGAGTGACTGAATTGCAACTTTTTGATCAGGAAGAAAACATTTCTGATTACGGAGGCTTGACTCAAATCAATGCACAAATACAGGCAGACCTGTTGGATGGAGGCAATTCACAAATGGTAATATACATTGAAGACATTGCCCAAAATGGAAGCCCACTAGCAGCAGATGAAAAGATCATCATTGAGTATAAAAAACTTAATACCGAGCGCAGAGACTACTACTATAAACTTGAAATTACCAACATAGTCGGTACCGTTGTTACTTTTGATATTATTGTACCCGATTACGCAGGCCTAACTCCCACGGTACCCACCGAGTATTACGCAACTAAAATTGTGGATTTTGCTCCAACTAGCGGAAGTGCCTTTATCGATAGCTACTTACAATTTGAATGGTCAACCGCTGGTATCGGAACGGCTGTTGTTACAGACACATGGGATGTTAAAGTATTTGATGGAAACATTGAGTATGCAACTGCCTCCAATACTGGCGCAATGGCATTAACCTTTTATGGAGAATCAAATTATATGTCATATCGCTGGGTAATGGAGGCTAATTCAGTAGGTCTTCAGCCCGGGGAAGCATGGGACTATCCAGTAGTTGATCCTTATGGACGTGACAATCTCAATACATTTAACAATGAAGGAACGCCAGAAGAAGTTGCAAGGGCAATCGCCGAATGTATCAATAAGTTTCCAAATGGAATAGTTAAGGCAACACCAATAGGAAACGCGGTGTATATGAAATCACTAAAGGATTGGGAGGATGGAAATAACATTTCAATTAAGCGTGTTTACATTGAGGGTAATAGTTACCCAGAGGCTTTAGGATATTACCAACAATCAAATGTAGATTTAGGAGAAATAACATATACCGCAACATCACCTATAACTATACAGCCACAGCCGTATACTCAAATTTACGAGCAAAGAAACTTTTATGTGACAATAACACCAGTATCATTGACACAATGGACTGTACTTGTTCGATATGATGTAGATCCGCTAAACCCAACAACAACAGGTATTCCAATTTGGTACGGTGTAGGGCCATCTACCACAATTTTTAGCGTTCAGGAATTTACCATCGATCTTACACCATTTACTTTTTCTCCGTTTGTAACCTATGCCGGAGTCTTGGCAATTACCTGGTGGGTTGGCCAATCCGAACAATACTTTGTAGGCGGTGTAAAAAGAAAAA
>Ga0114972_10000414_pt1 | contig 31798 bp, 23 predicted proteins | sample M_140807_EF_Meta_FD_87354 | JGI IMG/M metagenome (GOLD analysis project Ga0114972, IMG submission 87354) | Freshwater microbial communities from Lake Montjoie, Canada to study carbon cycling - M_140807_EF_MetaG | ecosystem: Environmental > Aquatic > Freshwater > Lake | place: Lake Montjoie...
TGCATGTCAGTCCTACCGACAAAGCGCAGATGGCTGTCTAACCGGCCCCTCGAGTGGACAGGCCGCCATTAGCTTTGCTGCGCCGCCACATGGTCCCTGCCTGCCACTCAGGGGCAGCGTTAGGCATCAAGAGAGGCGCACAGTGTCGCAAACAGTCATTCCGCAGCTACGCATCACAAACGCAGAGCAAAGCCTGGGCTTCTATGTCAACGGCCTTGGCTTCAAAGTTGACTGGGAACACCGATTCGGTCCTGGCTATCCGCTCTTTGTTCAACTCACACGGCAAGGTCAAACAATCTTCCTGACAGAGCACACAGGTGACTGCGAAGCCGGAGGTGCCGTCTACTTCATCATTCAGGATGCTGCAAACACTTTGTCTGAGTTTGAGCAGAATGGTGTCGCTGCAACCAACCCACTGTCAAATACCCCATGGGGCACGAGCGAATTTCTGCTGACTGATCCGGACGGAAACCGCATGCGCTTTGCATCTGAACTTCAGAACGAATCATGACTTGCCACAACCGAGCGTTCACTTGCTGCCTAACTGGCGGTTCAATACCGACAAAAATGCGGAGCATTTTTGTCGGTTAACCTTGGCGTTGGGCTTGATAGCGCCATCGCTTGGGTGTAACAGCGGCTCATTGCACTTGCCAAGCGCATGGCGGCCCCGCTCCTGGGAGCCTCGGGAAAGGGCACCTTGGCGCTGATGCAGGCAGGGGTGCCGCCGCAGCCGCCTCAGTTGCATCAGGGTGTCTGGCCAATGGGGCGGGTCGCCGCGACCGCTGGCGATCGGCCCGTTTGTAGTGCTGATGCAGGGCGCCAACCAGGGCGAGCAGGTTCTTGCCCGGCTCCAGACGCCATCGCAGCATGAGCTCTCGCCGAAGTTGGTCCTGGCCACCTGAGCACCATGTCCCGCGATGGTCTCCATTGCCGTGGGCCGACCAGGGCGGCCCTGGCGGTGATCAGCACCGCCGTGCCGATCCAGCCGCTGGATTGTGCTGAGCTGATCCGCGGACGAGCCGGGCGGGAACGACTGTCGCTCACGGGCATGCAGCTGCGGCTGCTGCCCGACAGCGACAGCACCGATGCCCAGACCCGTCGGACGTTCACGCTTGAGCAGGTCACGCTGAAGTGGTATGTAGGGTCGACCACAAAGCCTGAAAGGCTCCTTGATCGGGTCTCAACCGGCCTGGATAGCCTGTTGTCGGCCAAGAAGGGGCAGTGGCCACCAGGTGACCTGCGACCAAGGTCTCAGGACTTCGAAAAGTTGCGTGAACTATTGTTTTGTTATGTGTTTTTTCCTGCTTCATTCTCCTTGGGCCCCACCCGATGGGCAACAGTGAATCCATCGATTCACTTGGTAAGACCTTGCGATCGTCAGCAGAGGGCCTGTCATGAAGACGCCACTCACGCCTGGCGTCTACGTACGGGAGGATTCGGGCGGGGCCCGCGCGATTCAGGCAGCTCCAACAGCTGTCACCATCTTTGTCGGTGAGACAGAGCGCGGGCCGGTTGGTCCGACATCGATCACCAGCCCGGTTCAGTTCGAGCGTCTGTTCGGAGGCTTCTTCAGGGCGGAGGCCGGGGGGGGAGTGCCCACGCGGCTGTTCATGCCCTACGCGATTAGCGGCTTTTTCGCGAACGGCGGGCCGCGGGCCTATGTGCTGCGGCTGGTGAGCGACCCTGCGGGGAGAGCAGCGACGCCGCTGAGGGCAGTCCCCCGTGCCGTCCTTACCGCGGGAGTGGCGACGGCGACGGTGCGGGCCGCCCCTCCTGGGTTGGCTGACGCTCTCATCCAGGTGCGGATCACCGACGCTACCGACACCGACCCGAACCATTTCAACCTCACCGTCCGCATCTCCACAGATGACGGAGCCAGCTTTCCCGACCGCACCACCAACCCCACCTTCGAGAACCTGAACACCGATGATGGCGATCCAAACAACGTTCGGACGCGGCTCGATAACGACCCCGACATCCGGTGGGATGGTCCAGCCCTGCGCCCCGATAACGGTGATTTCACCCTCGAGGGACCCGCAGGCGACAGCGCCCTGGAGGCGGTGGCGCCTGGCGTGTTCGGCAACAGCATCCGCATTGCTGTTACCGCGGCGACGGACGATGACCAGCAGCGCTTTAACCTCATCGTGTTCTACCGTCCTCCCGGCGAGGCGGCCTTCGAAGAGGTCGAGCGCTACGAGGGCCTGTCCCCCAACCCCACCGACGAGAAGTACTGCGTCGACCAGCTCGCCCGCTCCTTCTTTATCCGCTGGAATGGTTCAGCGATCCGGGCCGGCGCGATGGGTAACCCAGCCGCCGACCCGCCGGGCATTGGCCTGACTGGCGGCACGGGGGGCGACGCGACGCTGCCGAGCGATAGCTACGACAACGCGCTCACGGCGCTCGACGGCGTCGACGATGCTGCGCTGATCGTCTGTGCCAGCGACGGGATTCTGAATCCCGTTGATGCCGCCGCCCACAACGGCCTCATCAACGCGGTGCTGGGCTATGTCGAGCGGCGCCCCCAGCACGATCTGTTCCTCGTAGCCGACGCGCCGCGATCGACCCCGGGAGATGACCCGGTGGCAGACGCCGTAGCCGCGGCGCGGACCGGCATCACCGCCTCGGACTACCTCGGGCTCTACTGGCCGCGCGTCGTGGTGGCAGACCCGGCGGGTGTGGGCGGTAATCCCATCCGGGCCATCCCCGCTGCGGGCCATGTCGCGGGCCTCTATGGCCGCACCGACGGGAGGCGTGGCGTGTGGAAGGTTGCTGCTGGCGTCGAGGCCACTCTCGCCGGAACGGTTGGCCTCGATCGACAGGTGCTTGACCAGGATCAGGACCGTATGAACCCCCACGGGCTGAACGCCCTGCGCACCATTCCCGGTGCGGGCCGTGTGGTGTGGGGCGGGCGCACCACCCGGCCCACGACCGAATGGCGCTATATCAACGTGCGCCGCACGGCGATGTTCCTGCGCAAGTCGATCTACAACAACATCCAGTGGGCAGTGTTCGAGGGCAATGACGAACGCCTGTGGGCTGCCCTGCGCGAGACCATCGGCTCGTTCATGGAGGTGCAGTTCCGCAACGGCGCCTTCGCCGGAGCCACCAGCCGAGACGCCTATTTCGTCAAGTGCGACGCCGATACGACCACGCCCGACGACCAAGCGGCGGGGATTGTGAACGTGCAAGTCGGATTCGCGCCGCTGAGACCTGCCGAGTTCGTGATTGTCACCCTCAGTCAAATAACGCGCCGCTAGGAGGGCCCTGATCATGCCTCAGTTCAATGTCAACGCTCACCGCATCGACCCCTACAAGAACTTCCGCTTTCGGGTGTCGTGGGATGGCCGCACCGTCGCCGCCCTTTCCAAGATGTCGGCCATCAAGAAGATGACGGAGGCCATCGAATGGCGGTCTGCGGGCGATTCCGGCATCGTGCGCAAGCTGCCAGGCCGCACAAAGTTCGAGCCGGTCACGTTTGAGGCGGGTTTGACCCATGACCAACAGTTCCTTGAGTGGGCCCAGCAGGTGAACAATCCAGTCGGTGAAGCTGCCAACTCGCTGCTCGCCTACCGCAAGTCAGTGCGCGTAGAAGTGCTCAACATGCAGGGAACCCCGGTGATGGCCTTCAACCTGATCCGAGCATGGGCCAGCGAATTTCAGGCTCTGCCGGAAATGGACGCCAACGCCAATGCCATTGCGATCCAGAGCCTGAAGGTCGAGTATGAGAACTTCATGCTTGACGAGGCCGCGGTTGAACCGGCAGAGAGCTGAGGCGCATGGTGCTGCCCATGCGCACCCCGACCGGACAGGACGAGCTGGACTGCACCGCAGGCCCTGGCCCGGCAACTCGGCTGGTTGCGCTCCTGTCACGGCTGGTGGCAGTGACCGAACCGCGCTCTCTACCGCTGCATGGGTGGGAGTCGGCTCTGCTCGATCTGCGGGCAGCGCTGCTCGGTCCGCGCGTTGAGGCCCATGTCGTCTGTGCGGCTTGCGGCGCGGAGGCGATGCTGGCTTTTGACATCAGGGCACTGCCGCGCGAGGCCATCGCCGTGCCTGTCTCGCCCCTGCCGCTGCACCCCCTGTGCGCCGGCGATCTGGCCGACCTAGAAGCAACCGGGCTCATTGGGCAGGAAGGGCTTGTGTTCCTGCTGGCTCGCGCGGCTCGTTGCACCTCGGCTGATGCCAGAGCGGCGCTGTGTGGGGAGAGGGCTGAGGCTCTGTCCGCCGCTCTTGAAACCCTCACCGGGGGGTTGGGTATCGAGCTGACCACCGACTGCCCGTCCTGCGGTGCGGCTGTCTTCGCACCCTTTGATGTTGCAGCATTTGTGGATGCCGAGATGCAGGCCCGTGCCCAGCGCCTGCTTGATGAGGTGCACCTGATCGCCTCCACCTATCACTGGGCTGAGGAGGCGATTCTCTCGATGCCAGATCAGCGACGGCAGGCCTATCTCGTGCGCATACTTGCCGCCCGCGTGGTTCCTGAGCTCGGCCCCGGCGATCTGGCGGGCGCCATTGGTGGTTCTCTCCCGCTCGGTGCGGTCGCATGAAGCCATGATGGGTCCTCGCCTTGCCAGGTTGCTTGCTGTTGCCGGCCCCGTCGCCTCCGCGCCGCTGCGACCGCTCATCCAGACCCCTCCAGCCCTGGCACCGCCCCCCGCCCGATCTGCACCTGCCAACAGAGCAGCTCAGCCAGCCGCAGAGCCCACCATTGCGCCCCTGGAGCCCGCCACGCCGCTGCAGCCGCCCACGGCGTCAGCCCCCCCACCAGCTGACGCCGCTGCCTCCGCCGCCCTGCCTCCAGTCCCGCCCACGGCCTCGCAGGAGCCCCCAACGCGCGACGCTCGCAGGTCCACAACCCCTCGGCAGGCGTCGCCGCCGCCGGCGCCACTGCCTCCCATGGGGCCGCCCGCTCAAGAGTCCGGCGTTGAGGCAACGTCCCCGGAGCTCGCCCGAACCTTCGAAACACGCACCCCATCCCCGTCTGCCTCTGCCAGTGCCGTTCCGCCAGGACTAACCCCAGCAAGCCTGGACCCCGCCCAACCCGCTCACCCTGCAGCAGGGCCAAGGGTGGTGCGTCCTGCCAGAGCGACGCCGCTGCCCCAGAGCGACCCGCTGCCGCCCAGGGCTTCAGCCCCCGCTGCAGCAACACCACCCATGTCTGTCACGCCGCCATCCCAGCAGCCGAGAAGGGTGCCACAGCCAGCGCCAGCGCCGGCCGTGGAATCGGAGCCGCCTGAACCGCATGCGCCCCTCTCTGATGTCGCTGACGCTGCGCTCCAGTTGCCAACCGCTCCGTCCAGTCCTGCTGGCGGCGCCCAGGCCCCTGCACCAGGGTCAAGGCCCATCTCCTCCCCGTTGCAGGCAGAACCGGCGACCCCATTGCCGGCCCTGCGTCCCGCCGCCCCGCTCGCCGCCCTGCCACCCCCGCCACTGGCGCCGCCTTCGATCCGCATCACGATCGGGCGCGTCACCGTTATGGCGCCTCCCGCCCCGCCGCGCTCGGCCCGGACTGCCGTGACCCGCCGCGTGCCTCGCAGCCATGGCATCCCGCTCGGGCCGGGGGGCTGAGGCGATGGCGCGCTTTGCCAACCTTCACGATGCGGGCAGGGCTCTGGCCAGTCACCTGCGCCGCAACATCGTCCCAGCGCTGCCCGATGTGCTGGCGGCCCCACCACTGGAGAACGCGGCCTCGCCTAGCGAAGCTCTTCGCGTCACGTTGCTGTGGGTCACGCCTCAGCCGACCCACCGCAACGACACCTGGGTGACCGGTGACGATGGCCAGCGGCGGGCGCCGCCCCTCTCACTGTCAGCGTTTTACATCGTCACCGCCTACGGCACGGCGAGTACCGGCGAATCGACGCAGGCGATCAACCGGCTTGGGCAGGTGTTGCAGGTACTCGATCGCAGCCCGATGATCGAGCTGCCGCTGGCTGACGACCCCGGCACAGCCGCCGTGGACCCGGTGCCGGGTGAGGGGCAGCTGACCGCGGTCGTGGTCCCTGTCGCCGCCGACCTGATGGAGAAGGTCTTCACGCCGCTCCAGATGCGCCACCGCCCCTGGGCGTTGGTGGAACTTGGCCCAGTGCAGCTGGAACCGCTCGCCGCACCCTTGCCCGGGCCTGATCTGGTGGCCCCCGGGGGCGTGCGGCTGACCGGCCCGCGCCCGATCGCGAGGCCTGCAATCAGGGCGCTCAGCCCCTCGCGTCTCGGAGCAGGGCGGCGGCTTCGGCTCGACACCGTCGAAGCGGGCGGCGCCGAGACCCTGCGCCTTGGCGGCGTGACGTTCCGGCTCGTCGACGCTCCTGCCGCCGCTGATGAGATCGCCCGCCCCGATGAATCTGGCCGGGTCTTCGCTGTCTACCCCGACGGGGAACCCGAGGGGGACATGGATGCCGTGCTCACCGGGCCGGGCGGCGCGTCGGATCCGATGCCGCTGACCATCGTCACCGCTGCGCTTCCCGCCCTCGACGCCCCGAGCGAGGCCCTTGCCCCGGGCGCGGACGTCGTGCTGACTGGGGACTTGCTCGATACGACCGATCAGGTATTCCTTTGGCCCGACAGGGGCATTCAGGCCCCGGCGGAGGTGATCGAGCGTGCACCGGATGCTTTGACCGCTGACCAGATCACACTGACCCGCGCCGCACTCGACGCTGCGGGACTTCGCCCGCAGACATGGCGCGTCGCCGCACGGGTCGGCCCCAACCGCTTCACGCCCTTCGTGCTGCTGGAGGTCACGCCATGAGTGCCGACACGCCCCAGCGTTGGATGCGCGACGCGGCGCTGCTGGCGGCGGCCCTCAGCGTGCAGACGCCGCCCGATGCCCCTGTGGCACCTCGCGAGGGCTGGCCGGGTGCATCCGAGGCTTGGACCGCGTTGACCCTCCGCGCCCGGGCGCTCGCATTGACACCTCCGGCGTGGGCCGAGGCGGCGGCAGCGGCGGCAGAGACTGAGCCAGAGGCAGCGGCGGCGTTTTCGATCCTCGCCGAGAGCGAGCGGGTGATGCTCCCAACCCCAGCTGTGTTCGCCCGTCTCGCGGTGTCGGGGCTGGGTCTCGACTACGACGCCGCGCTGGCCGCCGCGCTGGCCCCTTCACCTCGGCTGCAACGTGTCGAGACGGCGGGCCATGCCCTCCCAGCCGCACACACCGCCTTCCGCCTGCCACCCGAGGGTGTGGCCCGCCTGGTTGCAGCAGCGCCGCTGCCCATGGGCGAACGCCTCCCCGCAACCCATCGCCCCGTTTTCGCCAGGCATGCGGCGGTGGCGGCAAGGCTGATGGCTGAGGACGGTGCGGTCTGGCTGCGCGGCCCGTCGCGCCGTCTGGCGCGGCAACTCGCGCATGACCTTGCCACCTTCACCCCTGCCCGCGCCGCCCTGTTCGTAGCTGCCCGCGCCGACATGGCCCTGCCCGAGGATGCGAGCGACGCGTTGCTGGTGCTGGACTGTCATGCACTCGACCGCCTGCCGATCCTGCCGCGTGGCACCGGTCGGCTCGCCGTCCTCGCCTCCGACACCGATCAGCCGCCGGGCCTGCGTGCGGTCGACGCGCCGCCACTCGACCACGGTGCCCAGGCCGCGATCTGGGCTGAGGCTGCCCTGCCCTGCTTGGACACCGATCGGCTCTCCTGCCGCTTCCGCCTCACCTTGCCGGAACTCCTGTCAGCCCGCGCCGAGGCGGAGACGGCGATGGCCATGCGCCAGTCCCCCAACGGGGTGGCGCCGCCGCCTCCGGATACAGAGGCGCTCGCCACGGCGATCCGCGCGGCGGGCGCACGGCGGATGGGTCCGTTCGTGCGCAGCATCGGTACCAACGTCACGCTTGACGACCTCGTGGCCAGCCCCGAGATGCGCGCCCACCTGGACGACGCGGTGGCGTGGCGCTGCACCGACGCGACGGTGTGGAACACCATGGGTGTCAGTCGCGACAGCTCCGATGCCCAGGGGTTGGCGCTCCTGTTTGCGGGCCCTCCCGGGGGGGGCAAGACCTTTGCCGCCCGCTGCCTTGCCCATGCGCTGGGTATCAACCTCTACAGGGTGGATCTCAGCCAGGTCGTCTCGAAATACATCGGCGAAACCGAAAAGCGGTTAGCGCAGATCTTCGATGAGGCAGAGGCGGGTCACGGCGTGCTGCTCTTCGATGAGGCCGATGCGGTATTTGGCAAGCGCTCAGAGGTGAAAGACGCCCACGATCGCTATGCCAACATTGAGGTCGGCTTTCTCCTGCAACGCATGGAAAGCTTCGGTGGTGTGCTGGTGCTGGCCACCAACCTGCGCGGCAACCTCGACGCGGCCTTCACCCGCCGGATGCACTTCATCGTTGAGTTCCCCATGCCGGGCCGCGTCGAGCGGGCGAAACTCTGGGCCCGCAGCCTGCCGTCACCCGATTGGTGCGCCCCTGACCTCGACCTCCCCGTGTTGGCTGAACGGTTCCGCCTGTCGGGTGGCAACATCCGTACCTGTGCTGTTGCCGCCGCCCATCTCGCCGCCGCAGAATCGGCGCCGCTGGGCATGCGCCACGTTGCCCGCGCGCTGGTGCGGGAGCTGGAGAAATCCGGCCTGCCGCGCGGTGCCGCCGACCTCGGTCCGCTGGCAGCACATCTGGAGGGCTTGCCATGACCGTGCTGACCCTAAACATCGGCGAGATCCGCATCGAAGGGATTGATGTGGACCCGGAAGCATTCCGCCAGGCGTTAGAGGCCGCCCTCGGCACTCTCGCCAGGCAGTTGCAGGCTCGTGCCGCCGGTGTGGAGGCCCCGATGGCTCTGAGCCTGCCCGACCTGACCGTGCGCCTCCCACAGGCCGCCGCTGCGCTCACCGCACCCAGCGTCGAACAGCTTGTCGGCGCGATTCTGGCCGCCGTGACCGCCCGGGTGGAGGGCTCGTCATGACCGACACCGTGAACTTCACGCAAGGCGCGTTTGCCATCTATGAGCCCGATGACACGGCCCTGCTGTCGCGTTTCATCCCCTTCCGCTTCAACCCCGAAGGGTTGTCGCGGCAGCTGGCGCTTGAGCAGGCCCAGGGTGTTGGCAGCGCTGCGGCACCCGGCTCAACGGAGGCGCAGGGGGAGCAAGGGGCGGATGCGGGCTCCGGCCCACTGAAGGAAAGTGTCTCCGTGCTGCTGCGCTTCGACCTCGCGGAGCGGGCCGCCTCCCTGTCGGCTCTGCCAGTGGAGTACGGCGTGATGCCCGAGATCGCCGCGCTTGAAGATCTGTTGCATCCTGCCGAAACCGAGGCCGAAGCCCCGTCAGACGGGTCGGAACCGGTGCGCGCGCGGGGTCGCCTGCCGCTCGTGCTGTTCATCTGGGGTGAGCGGCGGGTCATGCCAGTGAAGATCACGGGCATGACCATCGCCGAAAGCCTCTACAACGCCAAGCTTTACCCGATTCGCGCCGAAGTGGAGGTATCGCTCGAGTTGCTGGGCGACGCTGAGGCGCGCGACAACACCCGGGTACGCGGTGCTCTCGACTTCACCGCCGCCAACCGGCGAAAAATGGCGCGGCTTTACCTCGACAGCACTGCCGCGCAGGGCACGTCAATTAATCTGCCTCAATAGGGGGTTTTCCCATGGCCATCGATAAGCGCAGCCGCTACTCCGCTAGTCCCACGGTGGAGTGGACGAGCCCCGATGGCTCGATCGTGAAGTTGGTCGGACCCACCCTGCGGCCCGCTCGGGCGGCGGTGTTCAGCAAGGTGGTGACCGACACCGACCGGTTGGACACCTTGGCTGCGCGCTACTACCGCGACCCCCGCAAGCTCTATCGGCTGGCCGACGCTGCTGCGGCTCTCGATCCCTTCGACGCCCTGGTGACGGGCGCGACGGTGGCCATTCCGCCCGACAAATAAACAACCCATGCCTACCCCCCGCTTCTCAATCGAAGTTGATGGCACCCGCCTCCCCGCAGCGACCCTGGGGCGGGTGATGGGATTTGAGGTGCACGAAGGGGATGGCATCATCGGGCGCGCGGTGATCCGCTTCCGGTTGGGGCAGGGCGGGGATGGACGCTACTCAGTGCTCGATGACGGGCCGTTCCTTCCCGGCGCAGCCATCCTGCTGACGCTCGCAGCACCCGGAGGGAGCGATGTAACCCTCTTCTCAGGACTGCTGGTCTCGCTCAGACCCCATTTTGAGGAGCCCGAGGCCAACAGCTATCTCGAGGTCGTTGCCGCCGACCACGCCGTGCTGCTTGCCGCCGAAGACCGGGCCGCGAGCTATCCCGACGCCGCCGACAGCGACGCGGCGGCAGAGATCGCGCAGCGCTACGGCCTTGCGTTCGACGCCGAGGACACGCCCTCCAGGCTCGCCGCCGACGACATGTTGCTGATCCAGCGGGCCGACGACTGGAGTTTTCTGCGCCACCTCGCTGCCCGCAACGGCTACGTGGTGTATTTCGAGCCCGACCCGGTGAGCGGGGCACCCACCTGCCACTTCCACCCCCGTCGACTGGAGGACACCCCTCAAGCTGATCTCACGATTCTCCGCGAGGCCCCGAATCTTGGCTGGATTGACTTCCAGATCGCCCATGACCGGCCTGAGACCCGCTTCGCCGCGGCCATCGATGCCGTCGCCAAGCGGCTGATTCGCAGCGATCAGCGGAGTGAAGCGCCAGTCTTGGGGGAGGGCCTGTTCGCCACCCAGGCCGCCGACGGACTTCGGGGCGCGGGCGCAGGAGGAGCAGCTCGCCATCTGCGCGGCGGACTGCCCCGTGATGCTGCACTCAATGCCCATGCGGCGGGGCGAATGGCCGAAGACCACCTCGTCATCGAAGCCCGGGGCGGACTCGACCCCGCCCTCTACCGCGGGCTGTTGCGCGCGCACCGGCCTGTGCTGATCAAGGGTGTCGGCGAGCGGCTGAGCAGCAGCTACTACGTCGCCGAAGTGCTGACGACGATGCAGGACGGAACCCTGCGCCAGAGCTTCGCTGCGCTGAGCAACGCCCTGGGGCGGCAGGGGTCAGAAGCCTTCGGCCAGAGCGCTGAAGAGGTGGCGCCCGCATGACACTGCCCGCTCGCCTCGACCTCACCCGGTTCCTCGCCGACGCAGGCGCTGCCGAGGACATGCAAGCCCTGCGTGCCTTGCTTGGCCCCGGCGGTCGACCCGCCTTCTATGGCAAGCACGCGGGGGTCGTGACCGACACCAACGACCCCAAGGGCATCGGCCGGCTGCGTGCCCGGGTCCCCGAGGTGTTCGGCGAGGAGGAGCCCTGTGGCTGGGCGCTGCCCTGTCTGCCGTGGGGTGGGGGCAAAAACAGGGGCTTCTTCGCCCTGCCTGAAGTGGGCGACACAGTCTGGATCGAGTTTGAAGCGGGCGACCCGATGCGCCCGATCTGGAGTGGCACGTTCTGGGGCTCCCCCGACAGCGCGGGCGGGCAGGATGATCTGGGCACGGAGACCGGCCCAGAAGTCCCCGAGGGCCCTGACAACGCCGCAGGCCCCCAGCAGTACATCTTCCGTACGGCGAGCGGCCACGTGATCTCACTCGACGACGCCGGCGGTGTCGTGGTCATCGCCGAAGCTGCAGGGGCGGAGGTGCGCATCACTGCCGACGGCGAAGTGATCGTGACGGCTGGCACCATCAAACTGGGTGCCGATGCAGCTGAGCCTCTCGTGCTTGGCAATGCCTTCAAGGCGCTGTTCAACCGCCACACCCACCCCACTGGCGTTGGACCCTCAGGGATGCCCACCGAGCTGATGGGCGGCACCCATCTCTCCGGGGTGAGCAAAACGGAATAGCCGCCATGCCACTCATCCCCTCCGTGCTGGCCCAATCCCTGCAGACCGACTGGCTGCCGTCATCGGATGGCGGCTGGTCTGAGAACCCCCAGGCTTCGGCGGATGCTTTTGCGGGGGCGGTGGCCAACTGGTTCGGACAGGCGATGGCCGCAGGTTTCCCCTGCAGCACGGCCGCCGCACGCAAGAGCCAATTGATGGCGCAGGTCGCCTCGGCCATTCAGATGCAGGACCCACTGGCCTCAGGCCAGCAGCTGGCGCTTGCGTTCATGGCCTATGTCGCAGGCCAGAGCTTCGGCTCGGGTGTGGCCGCTCCGCCGATTGCCACGGCGGCGGGCGGGTCGATGATCGCGCAGGCCTTCTCCACCCTGGAGATGGAGCAGAGCGTGCGCGCCAATCTCATCGCGTCCGCCCTGCACGTCATGGCCGTGTCGTCCATCGTTGCCTTTCCCCAGCCGCCTTACGCGGCACCGGTCACGTGAGGGAGCTGTCATGACCCGCCGTTTTCTCGCCGACCCACTCGCCCTCGGCCCAGCTCTCTCTACCACCGGCGCCGCGGTCCGCCGGGAAGGGCTGGCAGAAACCACCGATATCGAACGGCACATTCACGACAAGATCCTGGCGGTGCTGTTCACCCGCCCCGGTGAGCGGGTCATGCGCCCACGCTTCGGCGCGGGACTCGACGCCCAGGTGTTCGAGGCGATCTCGCCGCTGGCGCTGTCGGCGGTGGAGTTCCGCATCCGCGACAGCCTCGAACGCGGCTTCGAGGACGAGATCCTGCTCGAGGATGTCCGCGTGGAGTCGGGCGACGACGAAGGGACCCTCTTGATCGCCATCGACTATGCCCTGCGCACCGACCGCCTGCCTCGAACGCTGGAGGTGGTGGCATGAGCCAGCCTGGAGCCTACGGGCTGTCATGGGCGGAGGCCGAGATCGAGGCCGGCTGGCAGGGCATTACGGCCCTCCGCTTCGAGGCTGTGCTGCCTCCTGGCATTGCCGCACGGCTCGTGGTGACGCTGGCGCTTCCGGCCGATGGTCTGACTGCGGCAGACCTGTCGCTGACCGGGCCGAACGGCGCCCCGCTTGATGGCACCGTTCAGCCAGTTCTTGTCAACGACACGACCCTCCTCGTTGACTTTGCCAACCGCGGACCCCGCGGCCTCTCAACGGCGCGATTGCTGTCGGGCGGGGCCGATCCGCTTCACCCGTTCTTTGCTGCAGCGTCCTTCGACTTTTTCATCGACTGCCCGGGAGGGGACTGCCGAGAGAGCACCATCGCACCCGAGGCCGCTTCCACCCGCCAACCTGCGCTCGACTACACAACCAAAGACTTTGACGGCTTCGTGCAGGTCGCCCAGAACTGGGCGCTATCGACCGATCCGGCCTGGGGCGAGCTGTCGCCTGCCTCGACCGAGCTGATGCTGCTGGAGCTGCTGGCTCACCACGCTGAGATGCTGTCGCTCCATCAGGACCGTGTTGCTCAGGAGGCGTTCATCGACAGTGCTCGCGAGCGGCTGTCGCTGCGTCGCCACGCGGCATTCCTTGGTCTTTCGCTCGATGAAGGCGCCTGTGCCTCGACTGTCGTCGCGATCGATGTCGCCCCCGGCCAGGCCGGCTTTTTGCCCGCAGGTACCCGCATCGTGCGCAACGAAGGACAGGGCCGGATCACCGCCACCTTTGTCACGGCCAGCGATGCTGCACTCGACAGCCTGTGGAACGCGGGACTGTCAGGCCCCGCCGACCGTGGCATCCTGCGCCCGGCCGCCTGGCCTGGCGCCGTGGACGCGAGCCTGCCCGCCGGTGCCACCACCCTGCTGCTGCTCGGCCACGGCCTCGGATTGCTTCCTGGCCAACGCATCGCGCTGGTTCAGGGCCTCACGAGCCATGTGGCGCAGCTGCAGGCGGTTGAGGAGATCGAAGCGCCGGGCTGGGCAGACGATCCTGCCCCGGCTGCTGTTGCCTCCGCACCCCAACCCCTGACGCTGCTGCGCTGGGACACGCCCACCGCGGTGCCCTTTGTTCCATGGCGCGACCCTGTTCGCGAACCCTTCCTCCTGACGGCCAATCTTGTCGATGCCCTCCATGGCGAACCCCGCCGCGCCTCGAACCTTGAGGCCGCAGAGGTGGTGCCGCTCCGCAGCGGTCGCGGCGACCTCGTCGCCGCCACTGATCCCGCCACGGGCACGAGCCTGATCCGTGCCCTGCGCACGCCTGAGAATTCCCTGCTGGTTGAGGCCGATGGCCGCCCCGCCCTTGTGCTGAAAGTCGGCGACTCGCTCTGGCAAGAGCAGCCAGACCTTTGGACATCTGCCGGATTTGACCCTCACTACACCACCGAACGCGAGGATGACGGCTCGGTCTGGCTGTTGTTCGGCGATGGGTTGCGCGGCCAGGCCATCCCCTTGCCCTCCGGTAGCGGGTCGCCGGATCTTGGACTCGCGCCCAGGATCGAACTTGCCTACCGGCGTGGCATGGCCGAGGCCGGCAACCTCGGCCCCTTCGCGCTGAATGCCGCTCTGCCACCCGAGGGCGACGACCCTGGCGCGGCAGCCGCCTTCGCTGCCCTGACGATCCGAGCGGCAACCAACATCCTCCCCGCCACGGGGGGGCGGGGAGCCGTGTCAGCCGATGTAGCGCGCCAACTGATCCCCGAATCCCTTAGCCATCCCGCGCTTGAGCGCTGCGTCACCGCCGATGACTACGCCCGAGCTGCCGAGACGGTGCCGGGCATCGCCCAGGCCGCTCCGCGCCTGCTGGGCGGCCTGTTCAGCACCATCGCCGTCCTTTGCGCCCCGGAGATCGGTGACGACCTGCCGCCTGCGCTGGCCGATGCGGTGCATGCCCGGCTCGATGCCCTGCGCATGACTGGGCGCGAGCACCGCGTTGCTGTGCCCGACTACCTGCCGCTGGATATCGCGCTGCTGATCTGCCCGGCCAAAGGAGCTGAGGCGGCAGCGGTACGCCGTGCGGTGCGCGTGGCGCTGGCTCCGGGCAGCGCGGCGGCACCTGGTTTGTTTCACCGCAGCCGCGCAGGCTTCGGCGCTGCGGTCCGGCTGGCCGACCTGCTGGCCGCTGTCCACGCCGCATCAGGCGTCAGGGCGGCCAAGGCGCTGGTGTTTCGGCCGCTGTTTGATGCAGGCGGCGACCCCGTGCGACGCGCCATTCTGCCCGGCCCCACCGAGATCGTTCAGTTCGCTGCCGACGAGGCGCGGCCCGAGCGGGGGCGTCTGACGGTCCGCATCCAGGGCATCGATCCCCCCGATCCCCCCGCTGCCTTCACAGTCGGCGGCCCCGCGCCGGAGCTCCTGCCATGAGCCGCCCGCCCATCCATCGCCGTCCCCCCTCGCCCCGCGGCGACCCCGCCACCCCAGGCACGGGCTACTTTGACCCGGACTTCGCGGCACTCGTGGCGCTGGCCGAGACCGTGGCACGCGACGGCCCCGGCCTGGTCATCCCCCCAAAAGGACGGGGACTGGCCCGCACCTTGATCGAGCTGCCTGCCGTGCTCGCCCATCTGCTGGGTGCTCATCAGAGCCTCTACGCCCGCGAGGCGTTCATCGCCACCGCGCAGTTGCCGGACAGCCTGACGCGCCACGCCCGCAAGCTCGCCTACGAACCCGACGCCGGCGTCGCCGCGACAGGCCTTGCCGCCTTCACCGCCAAGCCGGGCCTTGCTGGCACGTTGCACGCCGGGTTTGGGCTGCAATCCACGCCCAAGGGCGAAGTGAAGGCTCAGACCTACGAAACGCTCGAGCCGCTTGAGCTGAATGCGGCGTGGAACGCCTTGCGCCCCGCCGACGCGATGGTGCCGACGCCGATGGTCTTCAACGGCGGCCTCATCGAATTGCCGCTCGCCTCTCGCCACGGCCTTGACCGCGATGCGTTGGTGCTGCTGGAGGGGCAGGGCCGCGCCGCCGTTCTGCGCGTGGACGATCCGCTGGACGATGAGCCAACCCCTCGCATCCGCCTGCGCCGTATCGGCGGGCCGCTCAACGAGACGTGGCCGGTCGTGACTGCGGGCTATCGGCTGCACAGCAGGCCTGCCATACAGGAACGCCTGTTTGGCTCAACAGCAAACCCGTCTGTCTTTCCGCCAGGCCTGGTTGCCGTTCCAACCGCCTATGTCGAGCCAAACGCAACGACCCCGACCCGCTTCGGTTACGTGCTGCCAACAGGGGCCGCCGCGCTTGGCAGCCGCCTCTACCTGATCAGGGAGGTCGACACACCTGCCCAGGGCGCATTCGCTGCTCTCGTCAGCCCGTCCAGCGCCGCGGCGCTGCGGGTGACGGCTGTCGAAAGCCATGTCGTGCAGCTCCGCCGGGGAGAGCGCGAAACCCGGCCCACGGTCAGTGTCAGCGGCACAGGTTCGAATACGACCGTAAATGTGACCAGCACACCCACGGTGACCCTGACCGAGACGGGGGGCAGGGTCACGGCACTGGGGCTGGCTGATGCGGTCAGCGGGGTTGCTCGACTTTTCGGGACCCTGCAACCCTTTCCTCTCGACGCCACCCTTCTGACCAGCTGGGCCGAGACCGTGGCCGTGGCATCACTTTCACCGAACCCCGCGCCGCTGGGGACCGAAGTGCCGCTAGCCACAGACCTCAGCACAATGCGCCCGGGGCGCACCGTCATCCTGCGCCACACAGGTAACGGCACGGCAATCGCCGCCACGCTGACCCGCCTTCAGGCCCCTATCTTCAGCTTGCCGTGGACTGTCACCCTCGCTCCTGCCGCGGGCGCGACGATCCCTGCCGACTTCACCCGCAGCAGCGTCGAGATCCTCGCCAACGTCGCCCGTGTCAGCCACGGTGAGACCAAAGTTGAGGTCGCCGGCGGCTCCGACGGCGTGACACCCCACCAGAGCTTTGCGCTCAAGGGCACGCCCGTCACCCGCCTGCCTGGCGCGATGGGTGCGGAGATCGCGCTGTCGGTCCGCGTCGGTGGGGTGCTGTGGGAGCTGCGCGAGGATTTCCATGCAGCGGGCCCTGACACGCCCGCCCTGCGCGCCGACACCGACGCCGAGGGCACGGTGACCCTCCGTTTCGGAGGCGAAGGGCGCGGGGCGGTGCCGCCCGCGGGCCGCCGCAGCATCGAGGCGGCCTATCGCGAGGGGCTGGGGCGGATCGGCGACATTGAGGCGGGCCGTCTCGTGCGCATCCGCAAGGCTTCGCCGCTGATCGACGCGGTGACCAACCCGCTACCGGTCCGCGGCGGGACCGATCCTGCCTCCACCGATGATCTGGTGTGGCAGGCCACCCGCCCCGTCCGCCTGTTCGACCGGGCCGTGTCGGTGGCGGACCACGCCGACCTCGCGCTGCTGTTTCCCGGCGTCGCCCGCGCCGCTGCGCGCTGGACTGGCTACGCCGTCGAAGTGACCGCGGCGGACGCGACCGGGGCGGGCCTCGCTGACCGTGCCGCGCTGCGGGCCTTCCTTGACGCCCGCCGCGACACGACCCTGCCGCTGCTGCTGCTCGATCCGCAGCCGGTGGACGTAGCCATCGCCCTGCACGTTGAGCGAAGCGCCGCCCACCTGGCCGATGCTGTGCGGCTGGCCGTGCAGGAGGCGTTGCTGGGCGAGGGGCCGCCGCCCGGGCTCTTCGCCTTTGCCAGCCGGGCGCTGTCGGCGCCGCAATCGCTGTCGGGCCTTTACGCCTGCCTGCGTCCTCTAGCGGGGGTGACTGGGCTGGAAGCCACCCGCTTTGCCCTGGCCCCAGACAGCGGTGTCGCCGACATCCTGCATGCGACCGACCGGCAATGGTTACGCCTGCGGCCCTCGGCCCTCAACATCACGATCGTCGAGCCCGGGCTGCTGACACAGGACATCCAGGGAGGCCGGCCATGACCCGCGAGATGATCGACCCCGATGCGCTCGCCCGCACCCTCGAGCTGCTCTACGCGCACATCCCCAACCACTACAAGCGGGCAGACCACGCCGCGCGGGCCGCCAAGCCGGGCGAACCCGCCGAGCTGGAAGCCCTGGTCAAGGTGCTGGCGGCACCGCTCGCCGCCGTGCGCCAGTCGGTGGAGGAGTTGTACGCCGACTTCTTCCCCGACAGCGCCGACGACGCGATGCTGCCGGTTCTCGCCGCTTCGATCGCGCTTGAGCTCGTGTTTGCCGACCCGGAGGCGAACCGCCGAGACCTGCGCTCCGCCATGGTCCGCCGCCGCGCCAAGGGCACGCCAGCGATGCTGGAGGCCATGGCCCGCACGCTCCTCGACCGGCAGGTCGCCACAGCCGAGGGCTGGAAGGCTGTGATGCTGGCGCAGGATCTCAACTTGATTCGCCCTGAGCGCGTGATCCCCGACCTCCGGCCCGCTGCCATTGCTGAGCGCGACCGCGGCCCGCTGGCCACGGTGCACCGCTCGCTCGACCCCCGCCCCATCGGCCTGCAGACGGGCCATGTGCATCCGCGCCACGTCGTCCACTGGGCGTTTCCGATCCGCCTGCATCCATTGCGCGGCGCGGGTTGCCACCGGTTGCCCGACGGCGCCGCCGACCTGCGCTTCGCTGTGGATGGCGCCAATGCCCGCTCCGCCCTGCGGGTGCGGGCTACCTCCAGCGACGACCGTCCCGGCACCGACCGGGTGCCGGACGGCTTGTTTGCCGAGGACCCTGGCGCCTGGCACGGCGTAGAAGGCCGCTTCACGATCCGCCTGACCGGCCTGCCCGCAGCGGCTGCCCCTGCGCCCGCGACGGGCCGCGCTTCCCTGCGCCGGCGGGCGGATGGGGCTCTCGCCCAGATGCCGGTTGCCGTGGAACTGCTCTCCACCTCCGGCGTTCAAACCAGCGGGCCGGTTGAACTGACGGTGGTCGCAGCACCCCTCGCCGGCGGCCTGCCCGATATGGGTTCCGCGCTGGAGCTGGTGACGGTCACCCTCGACCGCACGGGTCTCGGCCCGCCATCCGCGGTCGCCGGTCCCCTGCCTGCCGCGCCAACCCTGATGCTGCGGCTGCAGCCTGTAGCCCCTGCTGTGAGCCGGATGGTGGGCGAAACCGTGCTCGCGCTGACCGGAGGGAGTCGCGCTGCCCTGCGTGCAGCGACCGATGCCCGGCTGGCCGAGCAGGGCTACCTGCGAGGCGCGCTGCTGGTGCGCCTCCCCGCCCTGCGCGTCACCGGCCCGCGCTGGTTCCACATCGCGGCGGATGGCTCGCTGCACGAGGCCTCTCTGCCTGGCAGCGCCATCCCGGACCGCCCCCTCGACGGCGATCAACTGCCCGTGCGTGCCCAGGTTTCGGCTCCGGTTGGCCCTGTCTGGCCCCCCGTGTCTGAGACGGCCGCTCGCACCCCCTTCGCTCCAGCCCTCGCCGCCCCGGGCGCCGCGCCCGTACCGGTGCACGGGCTGACCGCCCTGCTCGAGACCGGCACGGACGAGTTGCCCGCCGGCGAGCGCTGCGCGCTGGTGTTTGCGCTGACCTTCAGCGCCGGACTGCGCGCCTTCGAACCGATGCTCCGGCTGCGCTGGAGCGGCCCCGATCCGCGCACGGCGGAATGGGAAGCACTCGACCCGAACGGCGGACCACTGCCCGCCATGGCCACCGCCGCGCGCTTCGCTGCCCTTGCCGGCCGGCTGGCAAAGGCCCCCCCAGACCTGGCGCTGGCGGTTCGCTTCGAAAGCGAACGTGCCGGCGCCATCCTGACCCCAGGCGAGGTGGCCTTCACCGGCTGTGATGGGCGGGCAGTGCTGATCTGTCTGCCCGAATGCGTTGCCAACGACGTTGCCCCGGGCCCATGGCCGCGGGGCCCTGGGCCCCTCGCCGCCGCTTCGGTGCCGCTGGAGGTGGCAACGGATGGGTCGACATGGCGTGTCGGCACCAACCGCCTGTCGCGCCGCAGCTGCGGCCCGGCTGTGCCGCTGCTCGCGCCCGCTTTGCCCCGCCGCCGCGTACCCGCCTGGCGCCGCCTGTGCCCATGGGACAACGAGGGCGGCGGGGCCGTGCTGGATCCCACGTTGCCCGGTCGACTCGACATCGATCCGCGCTTCGGCCTGTTCGCGCTGGCCACCGACGACGATCTGGTCCCGTACCCGGCAGGCCCGTTCGCAGTCCCGCCATTAGTGACGGTCGACAGTCAGGCGGGCGGCACCATGGACGCGGGCGCCCTGCCGCTTGACCATGGCCGCGTGCTCAATCGTCCACCGCGCAAGCCCACGAGGATCGTCTCGGCCTCGGGCCATCTCGGTCGGCACGACCCCGCCTCGCTTGCCGCCCTGCCGCTGCACCGCTCGCTGGCCGAGGCGCTGGCCGCCATCCCGCCCGGCACCGGCGCGGCGGAAGTGGTGCGGATCGTCGACAGCGCCGTTTACCCCTCACAGGCTTTGCTTTGGCCTGAGGGACTGATGGCCCTGACCGTTGAGGCCGCAGCAGGCGAACGCCCCCTGGTCGAGATCGCCCCCGCGCCCCTGGGCCAGCCGCCGCCACCCGCGCAGGGTTATGGCGAACTCACCCTCACCGGCCTTGCCCTACGCCCAGTGAACGGTGCAGCCACTCTCGCCCTGCCGGCTGCGCAAGCCGTCGTTCTGGAGTTTCTCTCGATTCTCGACCCCGCGCTGGTGCTGACTGTGAGCTTGCGCGAGGCTGCCGGTGCCGAGCGTGTGAGCGTCACCCGTTGCCTGCTGGGGCCGCTCGCGGTTGCCGAACCGGGCCAGGTGGTGCTGGCCGACAGCGCGCTCGATGCGCGGGGTGCAGCGGCTCTGGCGCTCAACGCGCCCAGGGCAGACGTGACCATGGACCGGGTGACCGTGCAGGGCCGCGTCGACGCAGGGTCGGTGGAGGTCAGCGACGCGATCCTCACCGGCCCCCTTCGCGCGGCGGAACTGTTCCGTGGCTGCGTGCGTTTCAGCCTGATCGCGCCTGGCAGCCAGACCCCGCGTCGTCACCGGGTGCTGAGTGTTGATCCGGCCACTGGACGCGCCATCGCGACACCGTTCCTCAGCCTGGATCCAGGCGACCCCGCCTATCTGCGGCTCGACCCCGCGGGCGATGAACGGGTGCTGGGCGGCGCAAGCGATGGTGGCGAGCCGGGGGTGTTCAACTCCGTGAAGCTCGGCGAGATCCTGCGGGGGGTGCGGCAGCGACTGGCCGAACACACCCCCGCAGGGCTCCGCAGCGGTCTCCTGCTGCGACACTAGATGACGAGGGAGTAGGAAGCCATGGAAGCCGATCTGTCAAGGGGCCACCGGCCGGATCGCAAGCGTGGCCGCGAGTACCGCCGCGTGCTGCTGCGGCAGGGCGCGGCGCTGCTCGACAGCGACATCGCCGCCCTCGGCGATGCACAAGACCGGCTGCTGCGCGAGGCGCTCGGCTTTGCGGCTTGTGCCGAGGGCTCTGCCGAACTCGGCTTCCTCGTGACCCCCGGCGTGCTGCTGGCGCAGTTTCTGCCGGTGCCGGGCCCGGAGCCCACGGTCACCGCACCAGCCACGGCCACGCGCGACTTCTCACGTCGCTATCTCGACCGACTGCCGGGCCTGCGGCTTGCTGGGCCGGGCGGAACGGTGGAAGTCCCCTTGTCGGCCGCGCTCCCGGCCGCGACGCCCATTCGGCTGTGGCTGCGTGCCGATCTGGGCGCAACGATCACCGTCAACGGCACCCCCATTGCGGTTCCTGCCGGGGCCTCCTTTGAGCCGTTCCCCCTGGCGGCAGGTGGTGCCTTACTCACCATCGTGCCCGACCCAGCCAACCCCTGCTGGCTGGCGATGGTGGAGACCCGCGCCGACAGCGCGGGTCCGGGCCCCGCCGTGTTGCACTGGGCGGCAGGGCGTTATCAGATCGGCGGGCTGATCGCGCAGACACCGGCGCTCGCCTGGCCCGCACTAGCCAATCCCGCAGGTGCGGCTCTGGCGGCCGCTTCCACCGCGGCTGCGGGCACGCGCCTCGCGGCATACCTTGAGCTGTCGGAGCGACACGTCACGGCCGTCGAGGATCCCGGCCTCATTGAGCAGGCCCTGGGCGGCGACGGCGACACCACCTCGCGCACGATGCTGACGGCGCAGGTGAAGATCGCCGCCGTCGACGCGGGTCTGACCCCCCAGGCCGTGGCCGCTGCGATCCGCAGCCCTGCGTTGCCCAGCGGCACCGTGCGGTTCGGCACCGCCGCCGCCGTGCTTGCCGCCGACCCCTGTGATCTGCCGGTCCCCGGCGGTTACACCGGTCCTGACAACCGCCTCTATCGCCTTGCCGTGCACGACGTCTCGGCAGGGCGCACCTTGTTCAAGTGGTCCCGCGACAACGCTTCCGACCTCTTCGCCGCCAGCGTGCCGCCAGCAGCCCCCACCACCCTGCGCGTTGCCGCCGAGGCGCCGCTGCGGGCGGGAGACCTGGTCGAGGTGCTGAGCGACGCGACCGACCGCGGCGATGCCGCTCCCGGCGCGGTGACGGCGGCGGGCTTCGCACGCCCGCGCCGCCCGCAGGGTCGACTCGTGCGGCTCGACGGGGGGGGCACCGTCACCGGCACCCAGCGCGTGTTCGACCTGCTCGACCCTGAAACAGAAGCTCCCGCCGCCCCCCTTGACCTTGCATCCCTTGGCAATCAAGGGGTCAAGGTGCGGCGGTGGGACGGGCTGATCGCCCGGCCGGGCGCGGGCCCACTGAACTTGCCCATCGAGAACGGCATCGAGGCGCAGATCGACGGCAGCTTTGAGCCCGGCAACTGGTGGCAGTTTGAAGCCCGCGTGCTTGCCCCCAATGCCAACGGCCCCGCCGTGCCGCAGCCCCATGGCCCCGAGCGCCTGTTCGCTCCGCTGGCGCTGCTGGAGCAGACCGCTGCCGGCCAGCCGATGCAACTGGTGGCGTGGCTGGATAGGCGCCACAACAGCCTCTGCGCTCCCCAGGCCGATGGCACGGCCTACGACGGCGCCCGCGTCGGCACTCCCGCCGACACGGTGCAGGAGGCCCTCGACGAGCTGTTCCTGCGCCTGGGCGACGGTTGCGGTGAGATCGCTGTGCCCGCTGATGCCGACCTGCAGGGCATCTTCGATGCCATGCCCGCCGGCTTTTCCGCCAAGGTCTGCCTGAATTCGGGCATCCGCGACCTGGCTGCCCGCGTGCTGGTGGCGGGGAAGGGCGACCTCGTGATCAGCGGCATCGGCGGCGGCAGCGTGTTGCGCCGCAATGGCCGCCCGATGCTGGAGTTCCGCAACTGCCGCTCAGTCACCCTGCGCGACTTCGCCATCGAGTCCACAGGCAGCGGTGCCCCCGCACTGCTGTTCACGGACTGCGGCCTGGTCACAATCGAGGGGCTGCGCATTGAGGCGGCAACCGCAGCGACTCCGGGCGTGGCCGTCCGCGTTCTGCGCACTGGCGACCAGCCCCAGGGCCGGGTCCGCCTGGCCGCCAATCGCATCACCGTGGGCAGAGCCGATGGGGCCATCGAGGTGATCGGGGCCGCGGACGTGGCGATCACCGACAACACCCTGAGCGTGCCTGCCGCACCGTTCGACATCCGTGGCGCGATGGGCGACCCGCTGCTGGCCGCCGCTGTGGGCAACGTTCTGCTCGACCGTGTGGATTTCCACGCGGACGACGCCTTCGACTTCGTGGGCAGCCCGGTCTACGACATCCCCCCATCCGGCCCCGCCAACCGCCGCCGCGGCGGCGTCGTGATGGCGGGGGGGGTGTGGGGGCGCTCGGTGCTGACCTTCACCACGCATGGACGCCTGAACGCCAGCAATTGGGATGAGCTGGCCGCAGTAAACCAGCCCCCCGGCGGGCAGAGCACGAACACTGTTGGCATGCAACGGTTCCTGCGCGGCTTCAGGGTGCGGCTGGCGCGAACAATGATGGACCCGGCGGTTGGCGTTGCGAGCGTTCCTGCCATCGTGCGCCCAGGTCTTGATCTCCTGCGCGACGACATCATCCGCTCGAACGCTGCGCAGGCGGGGCAGGCGGGGATCGTGGTCGTCCAGCGCGGCGGGCCGTTCCGCAGCCGCAACGCCACCCATAACGCCGACCCGCTGATGACAGATGGCGGGGCCCGGGTGCTGGTAGCCGGCAACGTGCTAGAGGGCTTCGTGCAGGGCATCCGACTGGCCGCAACGGGTGCCCGTGACAGCTGGCACTTTCTCGGCGAGGCGCGCGTCACCGGCAACCGCATTGGCCTGCGCCTGCCGGTGCAGGCCCACCAGCGCGGGGGCGTGTTGCTCGGCAATGCCCTGCTGGCGCAGGTCGAGGACAACACGGTGCTGAATCCGGCCTGGCAGCCGACCCAGATGCTGGGCGGTCATGCCATCGACACCGACGGCATTCGGCTCTGGGGCGCCTATGGCCCGATGGTGCGGGTGCGTGGCAACACGGTGCAAGGCCTCACTGTGGGCCTGCGCTTCGCCGCTCTCAACGCTGCGGGGCCTGGGGCGGTGCGGCAGTTGGCCGACAATGCCAATGTCAGCGCACTCGATCCTCAGATTGTCCAGTAGGAATATTCTTTATTGGTGCTATGATAAAGCACCGGCTGGATCGTGAGAACGGAGCAGTCGGCTCAACCGGTTGGCTTTGCCAAGGGGTTCAAGTCCCCGGGAAAAGGCTCGCAAACATGCGAGCCTTTTCCATGACCTAGGCAGGGGGTGGCGATGAAGGCAGAGACCGCCCGTGCGCCTGCTGCCAAGGCCGTGGCACCGCCTCAGCGCACGCCGGCGCCCGAAGCGTCCGCCCCCGTGCCGCTTACCAGCCTGCAACGTAGCCTTTCCGGAGGCAGCGCCCTGCCGCCCACCCTGCGTCAGCGCATGGAGACGGGTTTCGGCAGCTCCTTCACGGATGTGCGCGTGCACACCGGTGGCGCCGCCGCCGCGGCTTCAGCGAAGCTACAGGCCGAGGCGTTCACCAGCGGCCGCGACATCGCTTTCGCTCCGGGTCAGTACCGCCCCGGCACGCCTGCAGGCGATCGGCTCATTGCCCACGAACTCGCCCATGTGGTGCAGCAACGGCACGGCGGATCAGGTGGCGCGGTGCAGAGGCACTCCACCTTCAGCCAGGCCAGTGATGCGGCGGAGGCGGCCGCCGACAGCGCTGCGGCCACCGTGCTCGCCGGCGGACGCCTCCGCCCCAGCGCCGGCGGACTTTCGCTGCGCGGGCGGATCCAGCGGCGCGCCCGGCTGGGAGCCCCAGCGCTGTCCCCCGTCCTGACCTTGGCACCGCCGCGACCGGGCGCCACCGCTCCTGGCGCGGGTCCGGTGCTGACCCCCGCGATGACGGCTTCGGTGAGCCCTGCCGGAGGACGGCTGACCGGGATCAACCGGGCCGCAGGTCCCGGAGCGCCGGAGGCAACGGCCACCAGCCCGGACACCGCCCAGACAGCCGCCCCTGCAGTGCCGGCGACGGGCCGCTCGCCCGCAACGGTGATGGTGGCCGGGGCCCCCGCCGGCGGCGCGGCACCCTCGGCAGCCGGCGCCGAACCACGGCGCGAGCGGCAGCGCCAACGCAACCGCGACCAGCGCCAGCAAGAGGCACTCCCGGTGGCGAGGGGTGGCGGCCCGGGCCGCCGCGCCAGTGGTGCAGGCGGTGGAGGCGGCGGGCGCTTCGGCCGCAACCTTGGCGACCGGGGCGAGGCTGCCGCGGAGGCTGCGCGCCAGCGCCTGAGCGCCCGCGCTCAGGCGCTCGAAACCAACGAGGGCGCCGATGCCCGCATCGGTGCCGCCCGCGCTGCGGCCGAGCCCCCGGCCAACGCCGCCGAGGCCGATGGCCAGCGCAGCCAGACCGCCAGCCTGGCTGCCGCCGAGATCCCCGCCCCCGACAGCGCCGCCGCCAGCCGCCGCGCCCAGGCCAGCCTGCAAGCCGCCGCTCCTACCACGATCGAGGAGCTCGACAACTTCGCCGGCCCCGGCGGCGCCGGCAGCCGAGCGGCCATCGGCAACGCGATCGCCGCCGAAGCCGACCAACAGGCCGGCCCGGTGCGCCAGACGATGGGAGCCATGGGCAGCGCGCCCCCCGGCGCGGCCCCGCCCCCCGCCGTGCCCCAGCCCGAGCCGCTGGCCGCCCCTGCCAGCGCCAACCCCGCCCTGGCCGCCGCCACCCCGCCGCCGGTGCCGGGGGAAAGCCTCGATGCGACCGAGTTCCGCGACGCCGCCGCCGGCGCGTTGGCCGAGCACGACATCGACGACGCCACCCTCGAGCGCGCCGAGGAGGGGCCGCTGCACGCCATCGGCGCCGACAAGCTGGAGCTGAACGAGGCCGTGGACACCGCCGCAGACCGCGCCCGCGGGCAGGAGGCCGCCGCGATCGGCACCGCCGAATCGGCGCTCTCCGGCGCCGAGATGCAGGCGGAGGGGGCGATGGACGGCGGGCGTGAGGCCGCTCAGACCGCCGTGATCGCGGAGCAGGACGCCACCCGCGGCGGCGAGCAGACCGGCGAGCAGACCCTGGCCGACAGCATCACCGGGATCTACAGCCGCGCCGAGACCAGCGTGAGCGAGCGGCTCGGCAGCCTGCAGAGTGACGCCGTGGAACGCTTCCGCAGCGCGCAGGCCGAGCGGCTGGAGCAGTTCACCAGCGGCGTGCGCAGCGATCTCGACGCCTTCAAGCGCCAGCGCTATGCCGGCGCTGAAGGCCTTTACTACCAGGCTCGCGACTGGCTTCTCTCGATCAATTCCGTGCCCGCTGTGCAGGCGCTCTACGAGCGACACCGCAGTGCGTACATCGCCGCCATCGACCAGCTCCTGGCCACAATCCGCACGGACATCGAGGCGACCATCGCCGATTGCCGCCGGACGCTTGCCGCCGCCCGCAGCGAGATCGATGCCCTGGTGCAGAGCCGGCGCGGCAGCCTCGACGCCGAAGCGCAGGCTGCGCTGAATCGCGCCACTGCCCAGTTCGCGGCGATGGAGAGCTGCATCGACAGCACCCGTCGCACTGCGCTCGCCGCCCTTGATGCCGAGCGCAGCCGCGCCATCACCGAGTTGGACCGGGCCCTGGAGGAGATCCGCGCTGAGAACGCGGGCCTTGTCGACCGCATCGCCAGCGCCATCGCGGCGATCGCCGCTGCGCTGGGCGAGTTCATGGCGCTGCTGGCCCGCGTCACCCGCATGGGGGTGGGGGCGTTCCTTTCCGCAGCGCTCGGGCAGGCGCGCGACGGGGTGCAGAACAACCTGTGGGACCAGCTTCAGGAGGCCTTCAAGCAGTGGATCTTCATGAAGCTGCCGGTGTTGCAACTGCTGCTCAACCTGCCGCCCAACTGGTTGGCGATGCTCACGGCGCTGTCGCTGAGCCTGATCGGCCTGTTCACCGACAGCCTGCCGGCAATGCTGCCCGCGATCGGCGTGGCGGCGATGGTCTGGCTGGCGACGACCCTGGTCGCCAAGTTGATCCCCGGCGTCGGTGCGATCATGGCGGTGATCGACGCCATCCGCGGCGCCTGGTCGCTGGTGCAGTCGCTGTTCTCAGCGGCGGGAGCCTTCCTGCAGTTCGTGATGAAGGTGGCGGAGCCGGCCGCCGGCGCGGGGATGGCGTTCGCCCGGGCGCTGGCCTACGGAATCGTCGGCGCCGTTGACGCCATCCTCACCTTCCTAGGAGTCGACCGCCTGATCCGCAGGGTCGTGGGTGCCATCGCCCGCCCCTTCGGGCGGATCATCCAGCGCATCCAGACGCGGTTCAGCCAGTGGCAGCAGCGCCGCCGGCAGCGGCGCTCGCAGGCCCGCGACCGCGACCGCCGCCGCGACGGTGGGCGGGAAAACCCAGCGGATGCCAACCGGCACCGCCGGGCCGAAGACGCTGCCCGCCAGGACCGACGGGCCGAGCTCGACCGGCGCCGCCGCGACACCGATCGCGACAGCCGTCGCCCCGAGCGCCGCCGCGAAAGCGACAGCGATCGCCGCCGCCGTCGCGAAGCTGAGGAACGCCGCGAGCGCGAGGAGCGCAAGCAGCGCGCCGTCGCCCATGTCCGCCAGAACGGCCCCGCCGCGATCCGCGGCCGGATCAGCGCTGTTGCGTTCCGGGCACGGCTGGCGATCTGGCGCGTGCGGTTCCGCGTGCAGCGCCTCTCCCTCGACCGACGCGGCCAGAACGGATTCACCGTCACGGTGCAGAACAGTGCGCCGGTGAACGCCATGCAGGCCTTCACCCCGCAACAGCAATACCTGTTACGACGCATCCGCCAGCTCGTCGACCAGCACCTGGCCGCCAACACCGTGCCCGGCGCGCAGAGCGCGATCCGCCGTTCGGGCGGCGCGACCCCGGCACGACCCCGCGATCCGGGGGCAGCCGGGGGGAACCCGAACACGAACTATGTCCAGACCATTCGCACCGACCCAAACCTCGAAGGCCGCAACATCATTTACTATTCAGCAGGTTCCGATACGCGCGGCAAGCACTTGCCCTATGCGCGCGACGAGTTCTTCGGTCACACGCGGGGCCGGTTGCGCGCCGTCGACAGAACTGGCTCGCTCGTGCCCATCGGCAGCTACGAGCGCTACGGGCAGATGATGCAGAACGACATCGGCGATCGGGGCGCGGGGTATCTCCTGGAACTCGCGCGAACCGGGCGAATGGCCCGCGGCGCGAGCCGTTCGATCTTCACGCCGGGCGCCTCTGCCGCGACCTCGATGAGCCGCGCGCTCAGCCGCGACCAACAACTCATGGTCGGCGCTGGTCTCGGCATCATGCGCGAGGAAACCGTGCGGGCCTCGTCGAGTGCCGTCACGATCCCGTCGCGGCTTGTCGGCGTGCAGCAAGGCACGATCCCCAACATCGGCGATGCCTTCGGGCGCTCGTCGAACAACTCGATAGACTGGCGGAAGTTCCAGACCGGCATACCCACGGCTCCCGCGGGAGGCGTGACGACCGACCGGCGGATCACGCGGGACCTCGGTCTGCCGCTGGCCCAGCGCCCGCCGATGCTTGCCGCACCGGACGTGATGCGCCCGGCGTCGTCGTCGCTCGGGTCGACCGCCCAAGCCGAGGCACAGGCACGGATGGAGCTTCAGTCGATCGACAGCAACGCCCAGGTGGCGCGGCAGATCCATGCACGGCTCATGGCCTTGGGGCTGCCCCTGCTCGCCTCGTCACAGGGCGACCCCGTCCTCGACCAAATCATCATGGCGGAGATCCGTGGGTTCCTGTGATCCGCCGGTCCCGCGGGCCGATTGCGCGATGGAGAGACAACGATGATCCGCATGATCCCCCGTGTCTGGGGCGCCGTCGACGACCTCGAACAGCTTGCACGGGGCGAGGGATGGCAGTGGGCGGGCGAGACAGATCATGGCGATATCGGCCTTGCCGAGGCGGTCTGGCTTGGTCCGTCAGCGACCCGTGTCGCCTATCTCGATGACCGGTTCCTCGACCTGCAATACATCGCGGTGGAGGGGGAGGCCGAGGTTGCCGTTGCAGCGCGGATCGCCGAAGCCGTTGCGCTGCATGGTGCGGCGGCGCTGGAGGCGCTGCATGCGGCTGCCCCGGGTCCGGCAGAGCAGGCCCAAAGTCTACTGGCCCTCAGTCTTCTGACCGGGGCCGAGGCCGCGGCGGAGCGGCTCGCCCGGCAGGACCTTGCCGCAGGTGACCCCGCGCTTCGGGCTGCCGCGGTCATTGCCGCTGCCCACGTGTCACCGCCCGATCTGCAGAACCTGCTGGCGGCAAGGCGCCGCGTCGAAACCGACCCCCGGGTGCGTCGGCGGCTCGATGAGGTGCTGGGTGAGCTTGGCGCCTGATGGCTGTGCCGACCCCGCCCGAGACCGGCTCGGCAATGGCCTCGCGCAGCTTCACGCTGAAGTCCCACAGCTGGGCCAACATGATCTGCTCCGAGGCGTCGGCCAGCCTGCGCCCCTCAGGGCAGAGATGTTCCACGTTGAGGTGGCACTTGCCCAACAGCCGCGCCTTGACGATTTCCAGTTGCTGGTCCTGGAGCGCGTCGTAATGGCGGCCCAGGGTCTGGCGAATGCGCAAAAGGCCGGCGGCGGCGTGGATCGCCGTCAGCTCGACCATGCGCGAGGCGGCATCGTCGGTGCAGGGCAACAGCTTCATCTCGAGGATCAGCCGCGGGCTGAGGAACTGGGCGATGCAGCTTTCGTTGCGATAGACAGCCAAGGCATCGCTCAGCACCCACCGGCATCGCCCCTGCCCGCGATGTCGGGGAACCAGCGTCGGACCTCCTCGTCCGGCGTGTCGCAGATGCGCTGGATATCGCAATGAATGCTTTGGCGGTGCTGTTGGGCACCGGCATCCTGAAAACCACCGAGGCGCTCCAAGCCTTCACAAACAATGTGCCTGCACCGCCTCCACCATGATTGTGGAGAGTGTGGCACTGGAGCGAACGGCATCTCCGCCTGCGTGGAGCGCATCGTCGCCTCCAAGGACGTGAAGTCGCCGACCCTCGGGCTGCCGGCTATCTGGAGCAACGCATTACCCCCATCCTGCAGCCACAGCACCATTGTCAGCGTCGCTTTCCCGTAGCGGCTGCTCTCGCCTTGAGCGCCGGTGCGCGCTCTCACCAGGCATCCCAGTCTGCACTTCATCCATGGCAACTGGCTTCACTACAATCTCTGCCGCCACTTCAAGGATGAATGGCTGCAGAATCAGGAGCTTAGTTTGGTGCATTCGGGTGAATTCCGTTGCCTTCTTGAAGTTGAGCTGCAAAGACCTTGAGCTGGGCCTGGCTTCAGGCGTGGCAAGCGGAGGGCATGACCCAGTCATCCCCACCCACCTGCACTTGGCGCGCCGGTGACGCAGAGGCCCTACGCATCGCCCTCTCCATCCCGGTTACCAGTGCTGCCCTAGCGGCCCTGAACTGGGAGATGGCCATGCTCCAGACCCACTACCCCACGGGGGTGTGCACGGCCCAGCGCCACCTCGATGCCATCGCTGGCCTGGATCAGCAGTTGGCGGCGCTGACCCCGGCGTGGGTGAACAGCCCTGGCAAGGGTTGGCCGGCAGTTTTGGAGTTTGCTTCCAGGCTGCTCCTCGAGGACACCGAGAGCCAGTGGGTCCATCCGGACCCAAAACCGCTGTCGGCTCGCCGGGCAACCGGATTGACGCAACCCATTACCAGATTGACACGGGATACCCCCCTAGGCGCGAGCCTGGCAGCGGTGCTCATTGAAGCTAATCGCGACACCTGCAGGAGTAGCCCCTGGCCGATCCAGTGACAGGAATTGCTGGGCATGGGGTCGCCTCCCGACGAGCGGATCCGTGAAATCAATCAAGGCCCCCCGCATGTCGTGCCTCTTGAGGGGATCTGGGTCCGCCAGGTTCCAATCACTGACATCCAGTAGCACCCGGTTCTCGAGGCCAACCCAACCAACTTTATCCACAGCCTGCTCAACAGCAACCGTGGCCAGTTGCCGTTCTCCACGTCATCGGCATAGCGATATGCCGCTGATCGGGTGAGATCAAATAGCGTCCTCATCCATTGACGGGTGAAACCCAGTGGGATGAAATCCCGCAGAGCGAGCGCCACAATGCTCTGTCACTGCGGCCACGGTGATCAGCCCGCTGGCATCGCTTGGTGCCGATAGCACTATGGAGAAGGGCCACTCACTACCGAGCCCAGACGCCGCACGTTGGTGAGTTTCCGCCCAATCCCTGGGGCTTGCACGCTATGGATGGATAGGTGGGGAAGTGGTGTCCGAATCAGAAGCAATTAAGCTATCAAGGTGCTACCGATAGCGGCAGTGCCTGGATTGATTCTGAGAGGAAGAAAAACCCCATGAGGCTGAAAGAACAGCAGGCTGCCGCGCAGAGGCTCATAGCCCATCGACCCCAGGTCCTGCCACTCAGCCACGCACTGCCCCTTCCGGCCCAATTATGCCGGTATCCATCACGGGTTTGTGTGGTCGTCTCCGTCAGATCCTGTCCCATAGCCCTTCATCCATGAATTCCAAAGCATTTATGAGCATCCTAACCCTGGCAGCTGGTTTTTCGGCCGGTGCATTCCTCTCTGGCTTGGAACCTATTGACTTCGCGAAAAGGATTGCCCAACAACATCATGCACCCGACCCGATGGGAGGTTCTTGGCCTTTCGCGAGCGTGGGCGCGGGCGGGTGATGATGGGCGTTAGCCGAATACCCTTCCATAGAAACTGAGCCAGGCAGTGGTGGATCGGCCATGAATTTCACATTGGAGTGCGAGCAAGAGGTTGATGGTCGTTGGATCGCA